>Ga0074195_1000318_pt1 | contig 104783 bp, 82 predicted proteins | sample EPASupsiteHSE623_FD_64525 | JGI IMG/M metagenome (GOLD analysis project Ga0074195, IMG submission 64525) | Bioremediated contaminated groundwater from EPA Superfund site, New Mexico - Sample HSE6-23 | ecosystem: Environmental > Aquatic > Deep subsurface > Groundwater > Contaminated ... | reverse complement strand
TTCACCCCAAAGCGATAGGGCTTCAGGAGCATAAGCGTCGGAGTGTTAAGAATTTTGGCGTGTGAAGCGTTAAAAAAAAACTTCTGTCTGACGACCAACGGGAGGAGTTAAGTTTTTTTAGCGGAACACCGCCAAAATTTAGCAAAGACGGTGTAGCTCCGAAGGCCCTGTCCGGTCAAACCCCTTCACCCCAAAGCGATAGGGCTTCCGGAGCATAAGCGTCGGAGTGTTAAAAATTTTGGCGTGTGAAGCGTTAAAAAAAAACTTCTGTCTGACGACCAACGGGAGGAGTTAAGTTTTTTTAGCGGAACACCGCCAAAATTTAGCAAAGACGGTGTAGCTCCGAAGGCCCTATCGCGAAACCCTCCCCCTCGCTAAAGACGCAAACACCCCTCCAAAGCACAACACGCTGAATAAAATGAAGACCGTTGTCACGCCCGACAGAAATAAATCATGATTGGCTGGAGTAATGGCATCCTTCCCAATGAAAACGTGAATGATCAGCGTCGCGATCCCCATGCTCATCATCTGACCGGTAAGCCGCATCGTCCCGATCGTTGCCGAAGCCACGCCAAGAAAACGCCTGTCGACCGCGCTCATCACCGCATTTGTATTGGGCGACGAAAACAGCCCGAATCCCGATCCGAGGATCGCCAAACTGACCACGATAAACAGCAGGCTCGTTTTCTCATCCAGGCAGGCCAGCAGCACCAGCCCCGCAACAATGATCCCCATGCCCGCCGACGACAGGATCCGCGGATCGTACCTGTCCGACATCCGCCCCGACACCGACGCAAAAACAGTCATCAGCAAAGGCTGCGTGACCAACACAATACCCGCTTCACGCGGACTAAGTCCTTTGATATACTGCAGGTATAAACTGAGCAGAAAGGTAATGGCAAAAGTGGCAGCATAATTGATCAGTGCGGCCAGGTTCGAATAAGCAAATACTTTGTTCCCTTTAAACAGCCGGATGTCCAGTACCGGATAAGGCGCCCTTAACTCCAGCCGGATAAAGAGAATAACGCCGGCAACTCCGCAGGCGGTAAGCACGATAGCCGTTGGATCGGGAAGCTTCGAAAATCCGTACATCAGCATCAATATCGCCGGCATGTAGATCAACGAACCCTTGTAATCGAATGGCTCGTTCCCGGCCTCCGCCCATTCCGCCCTGATCGCAAACCAGGTCAGCAGAACAACTGTCAGTCCGGCAGGGATCGTCACCAGGAACAGACTTCGCCATCCGTATGTTTGGGTAAGGATGCCCCCCAGGAAAGGAGCGACCGACAATCCCAGGTAAACCGCCGTAACGCTTATCCCGATGGCCCTTCCCCGCTCATTGGCAGGAAATGCCGAAGTAATGATCGCGATCCCCGTTCCGAAGGTCATGGCGCTTCCCAGTCCCTGAAGAGCCCTGAAGGCGATCAGCATCGTCCCTGAGGTTGAAAAAATACATAACAGCGAGCTCAGCGTGATGATACCGTTCCCGTATAAAAAGATCCGCTTCCTTCCCGTGATGTCCGCGATTTTGCCAAAGGGGACCAAAAAAACCGCCGATGACAGTAAAAACGACATGGCAACCCAGCTCAGCGAAACCGCATTCATCGAAAATTCGTCGCCAATTTGAGGAAGAGCAATATTGACAGCAGCTCCCAAAAAAGGATTCGTAAACGAATTTAAGAGGATGATCAGCAGCAGGAGCGTTCTGGAATAACTTTTCTTAGTCGGTTCTGATTTCATAAAATGTCTGATAAAAAATGCAATTTATAAAAATAAAAGGTCATGCCTCACGACAAAGCCCTCTCCTCCTTCTAAAGCGATAGGGCTTTCGGAGCATAAGCGTCGGAGCGTTAAGAATTTTGGCGTGTGAAGCGTTAAAAAAAACTTCTGTCTGACGACCAGCGGGAGGAGTTAAGTTTTTTTAGCAAACAACGCCAAAATTTAGCGTAGACGGTGTAGCTCCGAAGGCCCTGTCCGGTCAAACCCCTTCACCCCAAAGCGACAGTACCTCCGGAACATAAGCGTCAGAAGTCCTGTCCCGTCAAAGCCCTCTCCTCCCTCTAAAGCTACAGGACCTCCGGAACATAAGCGTCAGAACTCCTGTCCCGTCAAAGCCCTCTCCTCCTTCTATAGCGACAGGGCTTTCGGAGCATAAGCGTCGGAGCGTTAAGAATTTTGGTGTTGTGAAGCGTTAAAAAAAAACTTCTGTCCGACGACCAACGGGAGGAGTTCAGTTTTTTTAGCAAACAACGCCAAAATTTAGCAAAGACGGTGTAGCTCCGAAGGTCCTGTCCTGGCAACCCCCCTTCACCTCAAAGCGACAGGACCTCCGGAACATAAGCGTCAGAAGTCCTGTCCCGTCAAAGCCCTCTCCTCCTTCTATAGCGATAGGGCCTTCCGGAGCATAAGCGTCGGAGCGTTAAGAATTTTGGCGTGTGAAGCGTTAAAAAAAAACTTCTGTCTGACGACCAACGGGAGGAGTTCAGTTTTTTTAGCAAACAACGCCAAAATTTAGCGTGGACGGTGTAGCTCCGAAGGCCCTATCGCGTCACCCCCCAAAGCACTAAAACATATTCCAGAACATTTTTTCGCTAAAAGTGTGAAAGAATTTTAAAAATTTATAATTTTCGTCTATATTTGCTGTCAACACTGAAATGAAACTGACCATATCATTTTCTATGGAAGAGGAAGTTGAATTGATACTGGAGCTTTGTAAGGAAAAAATGGGATCGGCTACTGAACACCTGGAAAAAGAATTAATCCATGTTCGTGCGGGGAAAGCCTCGATAAGAATGCTGGATAGTGTGCAGGTCGATTATTATGGAAGCATGACTCCGATCAATCAGGTGTCGAATATCAGTACACCGGATGCCCGGACTATTGCTGTTCAACCCTGGGAAAAAAGCATGATTTCACCGATCGAAAAAGCGATCATGAATGCAAATCTGGGTTTTAACCCGGAAAACAATGGTGAAATCGTCAGGATCAATGTTCCTCCCCTCACGGAAGAAAGGCGTCGCCTGCTGTCAAAACAGGTTAGCCAGCTCGGTGAAAATGCAAAAGTCAGTGTCCGTGCAGCGCGTAAAGATGCAAATGAAGCATTGAAAAAATTATTAAAAACAGGTCTGGCTGAAGATCTTGAAAAGGATGCGGAAGACCAGGTGCAGGAGTTGACCACCAACTATACAAAAAAAGTGGACAAAATGCTGGAAGAGAAAAATCACGAGATTTTTACAATATAATTGTTTCTAGTTTTCTGTTTTCTGAACATTGTTTAATTGTTTTCATGGCTTTGAGGCAGCTTGTTGAAGCTGCCTTTTTTTTTTGCCCTTCGATAACCCGCCTGCCAGCCGGCAGCCAACAGCCAACACCTGGCAGGCAGTACCAATCGCTAAAAACTAACAACGGATAGCGAATAGCTGACGGCGAAAAGTTATCTTTGTAACTTTAATTTTCGAACATGGAAGAAATTAAGGGAAGCCTGTTGAGCGATATAAATGATCCAGCCGATCTCCGGAAGTTAAAGACAGATGAACTGCCTGCGCTTTGCGAAGAACTCAGGCAGTTCATCATTGATGAGGTATCGCATAATCCCGGTCATTTCGGCGCCAGTCTGGGTGTCGTGGAACTGACGGTCGCTATCCATTATATCTACCGCACGCCTTTCGATTTGCTGATATGGGACGTCGGGCATCAGGCTTACGCCCATAAAATACTCACTGGCCGGAAAGAACTGTTTTGTACGAACAGGCGGTACAAAGGCATCAGCGGTTTCCCGAAACCCAGTGAAAGCATCTATGATACCTTTGCCACGGGGCATGCCAGCACGTCGATTTCGGCGGCGCTGGGAATGGGTGTGGCTTCGTCGCTGAAGAAAGAAGAAAACCGCAAAATTGTAGCTGTCATCGGCGATGGTTCCATGACAGGAGGATTGGCCTTTGAAGGACTTAATAATGCAGCGGGCATCAACTCGGACGTACTCATCATTCTGAATGACAACAACATGGCCATTGACCCGAATGTTGGCGGCGTCAGGGACTACCTGCTCAATATTTCCAAATCAAAATCCTATAACCGGCTCAAGCAGGAAGTGTGGGAACGGCTCGGCAAACTAAACGGCTTTGGTCCGCATGCCCGGAGACTGGTGCAGAAAACAGAAGGCGCGTTAAAAGCGGCGCTGCTCAAAGAATCCAATCTTTTTGAAAGTCTCGGTATCCGTTATTTCGGACCGGTCGACGGCCATGACGTCGTCTACCTGACCAAAGTTCTGCAGGACCTGCGAAATATTCCGGGACCCAAGATCCTTCATGTGCTTACCAAAAAAGGAAAGGGATTCAAACAGGCCGAGTTAAATCAAACTGAGTTTCACGCACCGGGATTGTTCGACAAGGAAACCGGCATGCGCCTCGAAACAGCGCCCGCGACCAACAAGCCGCCTAAGTTTCAGCACGTGTTCGGCAGTACGCTTCTGGAACTGGCCGAAATGAACGACCGGATCGTCGGGGTAACACCCGCCATGCCCAGTGGTTGTTCCATGAACATCATGATGGAAAAAATGCCGCACAGGGCCTTCGACGTGGGGATTGCCGAATCGCATGCCGTAACGTTCTCGGCCGGCATGGCAATCCAGGGACTGATCCCCTTCTGCAATATCTATTCCTCCTTCATCCAGCGTTCGTACGATCAGATCATCCATGACGTAGCGCTGCAGAACCTGAATGTTGTATTTTGTCTCGATCGCGGCGGACTGGTTGGCGCCGACGGTCCCACACACCATGGCGTTTTCGACCTGGCCTTTATGCGGAGTATTCCCAACATGACCGTTTCAGCGCCAATGGATGAAGTGGAGCTGCGGAACCTGATGTTTACCGCCCAACAAAGCAACAGGGGACCTTTTTCAATCAGGTACCCCCGGGGTTCAGGATGCATGATCGACTGGAACCGCCCTTTTGAAACCATTCCCGTTGGAAAGGGAAGGATCCTGACCGATGGCGATCAGCTTGCCATTTTAACAATCGGAACTTCAGGTATCAGTGCGGCAAAAGCGGTCAGCAGTCTGCAGAAAGAGGGTTATTCGGTAGCGCATTACGACATGCGCTTTGTAAAACCCCTGGATGCGGATCTGCTTCATCAGCTATTCGGAAAGTTCAGCAAAATAATAACGGTTGAAGACGGTGTGATCCAGGGTGGATTCGGTTCAGCCATCATTGAATTCATGACCGACCATCATTATACGGCCCGGATTGTCCGGCTTGGAGTCCCTGACCAGTTCATTGAGCAGGGTTCGCAGGAAGAACTGATCCGTGAATGCGGATTCGACACGGAAGGGATCCTCGAAGCTGCAAAAAACCTAATAGCGGTTAGCTTTTAGTTGGCCGTCGAGACAAAATTGTAAAACGCTTACTACTAACAGCTAAAAGCTAACAGCTAATAGCTAATAGCTTCTTCTCTAAATATGAAACTCTACCGGAAGAAAAAAATATGGAAGTCTCTGCTTCTGACGATCGCCGGCCTGATTGGCGCGACCTCGCTGCTCTACACGAACTGGCTCGCGAAGAACATCGCCGAAAAGGAACGGAACCGGGTCGCCGAATGGGCTGAAGCAACAAGGCAGTTGTCTATGCCTCAGAACGACACCCTGCAAAACATAAACTTTCTTCTGGATATCATCCAGCTTAACACCGATATCCCCATTATCCAGACCGACAGCGCCCTGCGCATCATTAAGTCAATTAATATCAGCTTCACGGAAAAAAACAAAGATCAGGTACTCACACGAAAACTGAAACAGATGATCCGGGAAAAGGAACCAATCAGGATCGAAGTCTCGGAAAAGGAAATTCAATACCTGTATTACCGCGATTCGGAAGTGCTGCGGAAATTAAAGTTCTTCCCCATCGCCCAGATTATCATCATCTCCCTTTTCGCCATGATCTCCTATTTCGCGTTCAGCGCGTCACGGCGGGCTGAACAAAACCAGGTCTGGATGGGGATGTCGAAAGAAACGGCACACCAGCTCGGCACCCCCATTTCGTCGCTGATGGCCTGGAAAGAATTGCTGAAAATGGAGGGAGTCCGCCCTGAACTGATCGTGGAGCTTGAAAAAGATATCAACCGGCTGATGAAAATCACCGACCGGTTTTCTAAAATCGGTTCAGCCCCCGAGCTGATCAATACCGACATCGTAACAGTCATTACCTCAACGGTATCCTATCTCCGCAACCGGACATCGCCAAAGGTTAAATTTATTCTGAAATACGATCATTCACGGGCCTATAAGGTTCCCCACAACCAGATCCTGCTGGGCTGGGTCATTGAGAATCTTTGTAAGAATGCCGTGGATGCCACCGGGGGAGAAGGGATCATCACCATTGAGCTGACCGGGACCGAAGATCAGTTATTTATTGACGTGAGCGATAATGGGAAAGGGATTTCCAAATCACAGTCAAAAACCATTTTTGCGCCTGGATTCACAACAAAAACAAGAGGCTGGGGACTCGGTCTCTCCCTGGCAAAACGGATCATTGAAAATTACCACAAAGGAAAGATCTTCCTGAAGCATTCGGAAATTAACGCCGGCTCAACCTTCCGCATTGTGCTCAACAATTATTTGAGATAAGAAGCTTTTAGCTGTTAGCTTTTAGCCGTAAGTACAAAAACCTTGTAACCCTATTACCTTGCAACCTTGTAACCCTGTTACCCTGCAACCTTGCAACCTTGTAACCCTGTTACCCTGCAACCCTAAATTAAAATTGTCAAAACTTTCACCGTTTATTTATTTTTTATACTTTTGCAACACTTTTTTCGAAGCAGTGGCACAGTTGTCAAAATATAACATTGCATTCAAAGGACTCGGGCTGGGGGTACACGAATTTGAGTACCAGGCCGACCGGAGGTTCTTCGAGTATTTCGACGGCGGAATTGCTGACGACGGAAACGTCGCGGTGAAAGTCATACTGGAGAAGGAAAGTTCACTGATGATCCTCCGGTTCATCGTGAACGGGACTGTGAGCGTTCAGTGTGACAGGTGTCTTGACCAGTACGACCAGGTCGTGAAAAGTGAAAACAGCGTCATCGTTAAATTCGGTGACGAAACCTTTGATGAAGGAGATGATGTAATTTGGGTTAGTCCCGCGGATCACCAGATCAATGTGGCAAAATTAATCTATGATTTCATCATTCTTTCGATACCGGCCAGGCAGGTTCATCCGGTCGATAAAAACGGGAAGAGCGCCTGTAATCCGGAAATGCTTGAGCGGCTTAAAAAGCTGTCTGCTCCTGAGCAACCCGAACAAACGGATAACAGGTGGGACGATTTAAAAAAATTATTAGGAAACGACTAGTGAAAACGAATAAAGATTATTAAAAATGGCACATCCAAAACACAGACATTCCAAAACCAGAAGGGATAAAAGAAGAACACACGATAAAACAATCCCGGCTACCCTGTCAAGCTGCTCCAATTGCGGTACAACTGTAAAATATCACACGGTTTGCCCGGAATGCGGATATTACAGGGGAAAACTCGTCATTGAAAAGGAAATTGCAGTATAATTCAGACGGAGCGCTGAAACTCGAAGGCGGAACGGTTTTTACCCCATCAGCATAGGTGTGAAAGACAAAACAGGAACACATAAAGGTACAAAGGCTAATTCTTTGTACCTTTATGTGTTTCATCCTGCTGCTTCGTACCCGGGTGCACCCGCGAAATGTACGGACAAATTTCTTTTCAATCTTTTCTTTGGCGCTTATAATTTTTACATCTATCTTTCGCTCTTCATTTTATCAAATTGAATCGACTATTTTTTGCATGAGCAGGAATTGTTATTTCCCGCGTTGCAAATTGTTAAATTATTGATTATGGGAAACATTCATGCAGCAATAACTGGTATTGGTGCATTTTTACCTGAGTACAGGCTGACCAACGAAGAATTAAGTACGATGGTCGAAACCTCCGATGAGTGGATTATGCAGCGCATCGGGATCAAGGAACGGAGGATCTTCAAAGAACCTGGAAAAGCAACATCAGACATGGGAACTGCCGCAGTTCATCAACTTCTGGAAAAGACAAAAACCAGTCCCGACGACGTTGACCTGCTGATCTGTGCAACAATAACACCCGACAGGCCTGTTCCCGCTACCGCAAATACAATTTGTAATAAAGCCCGGCTTCACAACGCCTGGAGCTTCGATCTCAATGCGGCCTGTTCCGGATTTATATTTTCACTGGCAACTGCGTCATCTTTCATTGAATCAGGCCGTTATAAAAAGGTCATCGTTGTGGCCGCCGATATGATGTCGTCCATTACCGATTATACCGATCGGACAACCTGTCCGCTCTTCGGCGACGGCGCCGCGGCTATCCTGCTCGAACCGGCAACCGGAGAGGAAGGCATCATCGATTACAGCAATCATACCGACGGAAAGGGGCGTAACTACCTCTATGTGAAATCAGGCGGGTCAAAACATCCCGCTTCCGCCGAAACGGTAGCCAACCGGGAGCATTTCATCCATCAGGACGGACCGACGGTCTTTAAGCATGCCGTTAAACGAATGGCTGACGTGGCTACGGGGATGATGAAAAAGCACGGGATAACAGCCGAGACCCTGACCTGGCTGGTTCCTCATCAGGCGAACATGCGCATCATCGAAGCCGTTGCAAGGCGTATGGAAATTGATCCCGCCCAGGTCATGATCAATATTCAGAAATACGGCAACACAACGGCTGCAACTGTCCCGCTTTGCCTGTACGACTATGAGAAACAACTTAAAAAAGGTGATAACCTGATCCTAGCCGCATTTGGCGCCGGGTTCACCTGGGGTGCCATCTATTTAAAATGGGCCTATGACAGTGAATAGTATAGTAGTAAGTCGTAAGTAGTAAGACAGAAAACCTTGTAACCCTGTAACCTTGTAACCCTGTAACCCTGTAACCCTGAAACCTTGTAACCTTGTAACCTTGTAACCCTTTAACTGGATAACATGACCCGACCCGTAATCAGAAGCCACGAAGAATTTGAGAAGTACGTGGGACAAAAACTAGGCGTTTCTGAATATCACTTAGTGACTCAGGAACAAATCAATAAATTTGCGGATGCTACCCTCGATTTCCAATGGATCCATACCGATCCGGAACGGGCAAAACAGGAAGGACCCTTCGGCGCCACCATCGCTCATGGCTACCTTACGGTCTCCCTGCTTCCGGTGATGTGGGATGAAGCGGTACAAGTAGAGAATTACAGCATGCTTGTCAATTACGGTATCGATCACTTAAAATTCGGACAGCCGGTACTGGTCAACAGTCAGGTCAGAACCCATGTTTGGCTGGAGTCGATCGCTAACCTGAGAGGGATCAGCAAAGTACAGCTAAAAGTGCAAATGGAAATCGAAGGGAACAGAAAACCCGCGTTTGAAGGTGAAATTACGTTCCTGTATCATTTTAATAAATAGACCCAAAATTTCCGTCTTGTGTCTGTGTCTTGATACTTGTGTCTTGTGTCTAAAAAACCTATCTTTGATCTGCAACAAAAATCAACAATGGCAAAAACTTTTAATGAAATCGATTCGCAGGCCATCAACCTCATTGGCAAAGGAACACAGATAACCGGCGACATTCATTCGGAAGGAGATATTCGTATTGACGGAGACCTTGCCGGCGACGTAAAATCAACCGGACGCGTTGTCATTGGAGTTTCCGGAAAGATCACAGGCAATGTGAATTGTAAAAACTGTGAGATTTCCGGCATCGTTGAAGGAAACCTCAGCATTGATCAGATGCTGAGCCTAAAGTCTTCAGCGCATGTAAAAGGAGATATCCTTTCCGGGAAACTTAGCATTGAACCTGGCTCTGTATTTTCCGGCTCATGTAAAATGAACCAGGAGGTCACTCATGAAAGATCCAAAAATTGATGGCCCTAAGAAAAAGATCGATCACTTTATTCGCTATTCCAGTCTTGCTTTTGAAATGATCATTATCATGGCCGCGGGAGTTTTTGCCGGCTATAAAATTGATCATTGGCTTGATCTTTCATTTCCCGCATTTATGCTGGGGCTCATGATTCTTTCGGTAATCGGCGCTATCTTTTATGCGATCAAAAACTTTATTAAATAATACGCGCACCGGAAACAAATTATTCACACATGAAACGCTTTCTTATTCAGACGTCTTTACTGGCAATATTCTTTCTGATAACCGGGTACCTGCTCTATACACAGGTCATTCCGGAACTGTACACGCCTGTACTGATTTTTCTGCTGCTTTTTATTTTACTCACAACAAACATTGTTTACGCATGGTTGTTTAGTAGATTGAAGAAAAATAACCGAAGGTTCACAAGCTCCTTCATGGCAGTGAACTTCATTAAAATGTTTATTTATTTCTTTGTTGTTATCGGCACAGCATGGATGCAACGGGAACATGCCAAAGTGATTATGGTCAATTTTTTGGTCATGTATGTTGCTTTTTCCGTGATGGAGGTTATTGCCATGGTTCGCCTGGTAAGAAGAAATGGTTAAGATTAAAGGCCGGGGAGAATAACCCTTTGAAATTATTACTAAATTTCTGTGTTTTTGCAAGAACATGATGATACCGAAGATGTTTAAAAGTCAGATGAAGAAAATTATGCGGTTTCCGTTCGTATTTTTAATTTTCATCACCTTGATTGCGCCATGCTCACTATGCGTTGCTGCCTCACTGCCTGACGAAACAGGAGAAGCAACCGAACAGGGACATAAAAAGGAATTCAACGCGGGCGATTTTGTCATGGATCATGTTTCAGACGCTTTTGAATGGCATATTTTAACCGCCGGCCATACCCATATCAGCGTACCCTTACCCATCATTTTATATAGCAGGAACAGCGGTTTGCACGTTTTCCTTTCTTCCCGGTTTCATCACGGCGCCGCAAGCTGGAAAAATTTCCGGATCGCCGGTGAAGGCGAACACAAAGGAAAGATTGTGGAGCTCAACAACAACGGGGAAGTGACCGGCCTCCCGGTCGATCTCTCCATGACCAAAGTCGTGTGCGGCATCCTCTTCAGCGTGATCATCCTGATCTGGCTCTTTGTCGGTATTGCACGATCGGCCGTCCGGAATAAGGGAAAAGCGCCGTCCGGACTTCAGAATATGTTTGAACCCATCATCCTTTTTGTCCGGGACGAAGTGGTCGTCCCTGCCGTGGGAGAATCCAAATCGGACAAATACCTGCCCTTCCTGCTGACCTTGTTTTTCTTCATCCTGATCAACAACATCATCGGGCTCATCCCGATCTTCCCTTTTGGAGCAAATGTGACAGGAAATATTGCGGTAACGCTGGTACTGGCGCTGTTTACCTTTTTCATTACCACCTTCAGCGCGGGCAGGCATTACTGGAAAGAGATCTATAACCCGGATGTGCCCATGTGGCTGAAGTTTCCCATTCCCTTGATGCCCATTGTCGAATTAACCGGTATTTTTACAAAACCTTTTGTGCTGATGGTGCGGTTATTCGCCAATATGATGGCCGGACACATGATCATCACCGTGTTCGTGAGCCTGATCTTTATTTTCGCCAACATCATGGGCCCGGCGGCCGGAGCGGGTGTTTCGGTCATATCGGTCGCATTCTCGGTTTTTATGACCTTGCTGGATTTACTGGTTTCGTTCATCCAGGCGTATGTTTTTACCTTGCTGTCGGCTTTGTATTTTGGGATGGCTACTGAAGAGCATCATTAATCACTTATATATTAAATTCAAATCACTATGACATCTTTATTTATTCTTTTAGCGGATCAGTTGCCGAATGTCGGGAACATCGGACTCGGACTGGCAGAAATCGGAGCCGGTATCGGAGCTGGAATGGCAGCGGTGGGCGCAGGTATTGGCATCGGCCGTATCGGGTCAAGCGCCATGGAAGCGATTGCCCGTCAGCCCGAGGCAGCCGGCGATATCCGCTCGAACATGATCGTGTCAGCAGCACTGGTCGAAGGAGTTGCCTTCTTTGCAGTGATCATCTGCGCGCTGATCCTTTTCGTTTAACATGTTACAGGTCGTCGGTTCCCGGGATTGCCGGGAATCCGATGGCTTTAAACCAAAAAAACAAGAACAATGGGATTTGTTACGCCTGACTTAGGAACAATTATTTGGATGACCATTATCTTCAGTATTGCATTCTTTATACTGAAGCGGTTTGCCTGGAAACCAATCCTTCACGCTTTAAAGGAACGGGAAAGCTCGATTGCCGATGCCTTGAATTCGGCGGAAAGAGCACGAAAGGAAATGGAAAACCTCAAAGCCGGGAATGAAAAGATCATGGCTGAGGCGCGCAAAGCCAAAGAAGTGATACTCAATGAAGCCAAAGAAATTAAAGACAATATCCTGGCCGAAGCCAAATTACAGGCCTCGAAAGAAGGTCAGAAAATAATCGAATCGGCCCGTGTCCAAATCAACGCGGAAAAGGAAGCAGCGATCAGCGAAATGAAAAAACAGATCGTCGGTTTGTCCGTTCAGGTTGCCGAAAAGATCATTCAAAGGGAACTGAAAGATCAGGCAGATCAGGAGGTATTGGTGAACAACCTGCTGAAAGATATCAAACTAAAATAGCAGATGGATCAAAGTAAGATAGCCACCCGGTATGCCAAAGCTTTTTTCGACCTGGCCAAAGAAAAAGGTCAGCTCGGTTTATTGAAAGAAGATATGGACACAATCGGCAAGCTTTGCAGGGAAAGCTCCGAATTCAAACTGCTGCTCGAAAATCCGGCGTTGAAAACATCGCAAAAAATAAAGCTGTTTGATTCCATACTGGAAGGAAAGGTCCAAAAACAAACACTGAATTTCGTCCGCCTGATCACGCATAACAAACGTGAAGAACATCTTCCCGGCATATGCAGGAATTTCACAGCCAGGTACCAGGAAGACAAGGGCATACAAACGGCTGTGCTGACAAGCGCTGTGGCACTGAGTAAAACAACGGTTGAACAGATCAGGGCGTTTCTGGAGACGGAACTCAAATCGGCTATCGAAATGAGCGTGAAGGTGGATCCGGGCCTGATTGGCGGATTTTTGATTCGCGTTGGCGACAAGCAGCTTGATGCAAGCATTTTGAACCAACTGAAAAAAATGAAGGTGACTTTATTGGAAACAGACATAAAATAGAAAATGACAGACCATGGCAGATATAAAACCTGCTGAAGTTTCAGCGATACTGAAAAAACAACTGGAAGGGTTCAAAACGGAAACGGAACTCGAAGAGGTTGGTACGGTGCTCACGGTTGGTGACGGCATTGCCCGGATATACGGGTTGTGGAACGTCGAAGCAAATGAGATGATCGAATTCAGCAGCGGACTGAAAGGAATTGTGATCAACCTCGAGGAAGATAATGCCGGTGCGGTATTGCTGGGACCTTCGGAAGAAACAAATGAAGGAGACGTCGTAAAACGACTGGGACGCATTGCATCGATCGATGTGGGTGAAGGCGTTCTTGGCCGGGTTATTAATACCATTGGGAACCCCCTCGACGGGAAAGGTCCCCTTAAAGGTGAAAAATTCACCATGCCCCTGGAACGGAAGGCTCCGGGAGTGATCTACCGCAAACCGGTCACCCAGCCGCTGCAAACAGGGATTAAGGCGATCGATGCCATGATACCAATTGGCAGAGGCCAGCGTGAACTGATCATCGGCGACCGCCAGACAGGCAAGACCGCCGTAGCGGTTGATACCATCATCAACCAACGCGAAAACTACGAAAAAGGGGAACCGGTCTACTGTATTTACGTGGCGATCGGGCAAAAAGGCTCGACCGTGGCATCCATTGCCTCCACGCTCGAGAAACACGGGGCAATGTCTTACACCTGTATCGTCGCGGCAACTGCCGCCGATCCTGCTGCCCTGCAGTACTATGCTCCCTACGCAGGCGCTGCTATCGGCGAGTATTTTCGTGACACCGGCCGCGATGCCCTGATCATTTATGATGACCTTTCGAAGCAGGCTGTTTCATACCGTGAGGTGTCATTGCTCCTCCGCCGTCCTCCCGGTCGCGAAGCTTACCCGGGCGACGTGTTCTACCTGCATTCGCGCCTGCTTGAACGGGCAGCCAAAATAATCGATTCGGACGAAATCGCCCGGCAGATGAATGACCTTCCTGAATCGTTGAAAGGAAAAGTAAAAGGCGGTGGCTCCTTAACAGCCCTGCCGATCATCGAAACCCAGGCGAGCGACGTTTCGGCTTACATTCCGACCAATGTGATCTCCATCACCGACGGCCAGATCTTCCTGGAATCGCACCTGTTTAATGCCGGCATACGGCCTGCCATCAACGTGGGTATTTCAGTATCGCGCGTTGGCGGAAACGCCCAGGTAAAAGCCATGAAAAAGATCGCCGGCACGCTGAAGCTCGACCAGGCGCAGTTTCGTGAACTGGAGGCCTTCTCGAAATTCGGATCTGATCTGGATGCAGCTACCATGCGTGTACTCAACAAGGGGCACCGCAACGTTGAAATACTGAAACAAGGGCAATATGCTCCGATGAAAATCGAACACCAGATCGCCATCATCTATTGCGGGGTCAATGAACTGTTGCGTTCCGTTCCGGTAGAGAAGGTGGAAAAATTCGAGACGCAGTTCCTGGAGCTGATGGACATGCAGTACCGTTCAACGCTCGATGAGCTGAGAGAAGGATTACTGACCGATCAGGGCCGGGTAGCCATCGAAAGCGCCGCCGCCGAAGTCGCCGGGAGGGAGTTATAGTTGCAGGAAGAAAATTAAGCACGAAGATGCGAAGACGCTAAGTCTTACTTTCTTAATATAAAAAGTTACTCTTCTTTGTGCCTTTGTGTCTTTGCGTTCAGTTTAGATATTTTTACCTTGCGTCACTGCGCCTTTGCGTTCAGTTTTAAATATTTTTACCCTGCGTCATTGCGCCTTTGCGTTCAGTTTTAGAAATTAAAATATGTCAAACTTAAAAGAAATACGAACCCGCATCTCGTCGGTGAAGACCACCCGCCAGGTTACCGCCGCCATGAAAATGGTGTCGGCTGCCAAGCTGAAAAAAGCCCAGGACGCGATCCTGCGGATCAGGCCCTATGCCGGGAAGATACACGAGATCCTCACCATGCTGACCGCCAGTTTGGAAAATACCGGCGAGTCGCCTTATGCCGAACAGCGGGAACCGGAAAAAGTGCTGATTGTGCTGATCAGCTCCAACCGTGGATTATGCGGAGCCTTTAATTCGGCAATCGCCAAAAAAGCCATGGAACTCGTTCTCGCCCGATACAACAGTCAGTTTAAAGCAGGAAACGTCGAATTTTTCGCCATCGGGAAACAGGGAGAACGATTCCTGAAATCCCAGAAAATGAAGGTTGCCGGTCAGGAAAATGCGGTCTTTGATTCGCTCAGTTTTGACCGGATCGTTCCCCTCGCCGAACAACTGATGTCGGACTTTGAGAACCATCGCTATGACCGGATCATACTGGTATATAATCAATTTAAAAATGCCGCGGTGCAAATCCAGGCAATCGAACAGTTCCTTCCGGTCGAAATGAATGTCGCTGACAAAAAGACGACAAAAACAAACTTCATCTTTGAGCCTTCGCAGGAAGAAATTGTGTCACAGTTAATCCCCCGTTCGCTGAAGATCCAGCTTTATAAAGCTTTACTTGATTCGAATGCGGCGGAACACGGAGCCCGGATGACAGCCATGCATCAGGCAACAGACAATGCAACCGATCTGATCCGGGATCTCACCATTACCTTTAATAAAGCACGGCAGACGGCCATCACCAACGAAATTCTTGAAGTGACCAACGGCGCCGAAGCCCTCCGGTAAAGGCATGGGGCATAGAGGATGCTCTATGCCCTATGCAAAAAGAGCCCTTTTGAGGCTCTTTTCCCTTATATCATATGGAATAGTTATTCTCCCAATCCGTAACGAACAAAACCTGTTACGGTAAGTCCCTTATCGTTCGAAGCAAGATATTCTTTTACGGTTAGCTTGTTATCCTTAACAAAAGTCTGGCTTAACAACGTACTTTCCTTGTAGAATTTCTGCAGCGCTCCCTGAGCGATTTTATCGAGCATATTTTCCGGCTTTCCTTCCATACGGAATTTTTCACGGGCAATTTCGAGTTCCTTTTCAACAACGTGCTGCGGAACATCGTCCTTGTCGACAGCAACAGGGCTCATCGCAGCGACCTGCATCGCCACATCCTTACCGGCATGAGCGTCCACGTCCTTGTTAAAACCAACCACAGTCGCCAGTTTATTTCCCGGGTGGATATAGTTTACAACCGAAGCAGCTTCAATCATTCCGTAGAAGGATAAATCGAGCTTTTCGCCGATAATACCGGTTTGTTCAACGACGTGGGCTTCAACGGTACGGCCGTCAAGCATCAGCGCTTTTAACGCATCAAGATTGGCAGCCCGGTTGCTGATAGCCAGGTCCAGAAATTGACTTGTCAGTTGAATGAAACCTTCATTCTTTGCAACGAAATCAGTTTCGCAATTCAGAACAACAATAGCTCCGAATTTCTTATCATCACTCACCTTTGCAAGAACAACGCCTTCATTGCTTTCGCGGTCAGACCGCTTGCTCGCAACCAGTTTTCCTCTTTCACGGATAATTTCTATGGCACGGTCAAAATCGCCGTTTGCTTCATTCAAAGCATTTTTGCAATCCATCATTCCCGCACCAGTTACTTTACGTAACTTCATTACATCTGCAGCAGTAATTGCCATAATTGTTTGTTTTTATAGTGTAATCAGCAATTATTCTTCAATATCCTCAGCCTCTTCATCTGCTTCTTCCAACTCTTCCTCTTCCAGGTCTTCACTCACGATGTCGGCTTCGGCCTCTTCTTCATCTTCTTCATCTTCTTCTACCTTGGCAGCCGATTTCTTAACATCAGCCTTTCTGACTCTTTTCGGGGCAGCGGTTTCCTCGTCGCCTTCTTTATCCCGTTCAACCTTCCGTTCATTCAGTCCTTCGGCAATGGCGTCGCACATGATCCCAACGATCAGGCGAATAGATTGTGAAGCATCGTCATTGGACGGAATTACGAAATCAATCGCTTCAGGGTCTGAGTTTGTATCGACCATACCGAATACGGGAATACCCAAACGCTGAGCTTCACGTACGGCGATCTTTTCTTTCATTACATCAACGATAAACAGCGCTGCCGGAAGACGGGTCAGGTCAGCAATACTACCCAGTACCTTTTCCAGTTTTGCACGTTGACGTCCGATTTGCAACTTTTCACGTTTCGACAAGTTATCCCAACTGCTGTCTTTCATCATCTTATCGATGGAGATCATTTTCTTTACCGCTTTGCGGATAGTTGGGAAGTTGGTCAGCATACCTCCAGGCCAACGTTCTGTAACGTATGGCATGTTTACATTGCTCACTGTTTCTGCAACGATTTCCTTCGCCTGTTTCTTTGTTGCAACAAATAACACTTTACGGCCCGATTTGGCTATTTGTTTGATGGCGTTTGCTGCCTCGTCGATTTTTACAATGGTCTTTTGTAAGTCGATCAGGTGGATCCCGTTTTTCTCCATAAAAATGTATGGAGCCATAGCCGGATTCCACTTTCTTTTCAGGTGACCAAAATGGACACCTGCATCCAATAAATCTTGAAAATTTGTTCTTGGCATCTTTTTACTTTTTTAAATAAAATGTCGAAAAGCAACCCCTGAGTAGTCCCTCTAAAACGGGAGTCTCAGTGATTTCAGATCCACAGTTATACTTCTTAAACAGATTAACGTTTTGAGAACTGGAAGCGCTTGCGTGCTTTTGGCTGTCCCGGCTTCTTACGTTCCACTTCGCGTGGGTCGCGTGTCATAAAGCCTGCGTGTTTCAGTTCCGGTTTTGATTCGGGGTTCATTTCAACCAAAGCTCTTGAAATAGCTAAACGCAAAGCTTCAGCCTGACCCTTAATACCGCCGCCATCAAGATTGACCTTGATATCGTACTGCTCAGTGACTCCAAGCAGTTGCAGAGGCTGCATAACAATATATTGCAAAGTCTCGTTTGGAAAATATTCTTTTAATTCCCTTTTGTTAATGGTAATATTCCCCTTGCCTTCGCTGACAAAAATACGGGCAACAGCGGTTTTCCTGCGTCCTAAGGTGTTAACTACTTCCATCGTTATAATTTAATCTTATTTAAATCTAAAACTTTCGGGTTTTGAGCTTCCTGTTTATGCTCGGGACCAACGTATACTTTCATATTGTTGTAAATCTGACGACCCAACCGGTTTTTTGGCAACATACCACGTACAGCATGCTGAATGAGACGTTCAGGATACTTTTTCATAATCTCGGCAGGTGTCTGTTCACGCTGACCACCAGGATAACCTGTATAACGCAGGTAAACACGGCCATTCATCTTATTGCCGGTCAAATACACTTTCTCCGCGTTAACAACAATCACATTGTCTCCGCAATCGACATGAGGAGTAAAATCAGGTTTATGCTTTCCGCGAAGCATTTTCGCAACGGCTGTGGCTAAACGGCCGAGCGGCATATTGGTTGCATCGACAACAACCCATGCTTTATTTACCGTGGCCTTGTTGGCCGATACGGTTTTGTAAGATAAATTATCCACTTACTCAATTTTTTTTAATTTAACACTAAAAGTTGCAATGACTTACATCTTACACCATCCAAAGACTTCCTGATCACCGGTTTGGGCCTGCCAATAACATTCTGCCTTCTTCATCAACGAATTATAAGAACTGTAAGTACGGACAATAATCGGGACTGCAAAAGTATTTCTTTTTTTCAAAACTACAAATGTTTTAAGGACAAAGATTTGATAACTAGTCACGAGTCACTGCTCACGACTATTTACTATCTTCCGGTCTCCTGTTTCCGGTCTCCGGCCTCCGTTCTCACGACTTACTTCTTTCTTCTTTCTTACTTACGACTTACTACCTACTACTTACTCTCGCTGCTTTCCCCCAAAAGCTAATAGCTATTTTCCTATTTTTGCACTCATGACAAATGAAAGCACCAGAATACCGGCATCATTTTTTCAGCGCGATACGGTGGCTGTTGCCCGGGAGTTACTGGGCAAGGTCCTGGTACGGGTTTTTCCGGACGGAGAAACAAAACGATACCGGATCACGGAAACGGAAGCCTATTGCGGTCCGCACGACCTGGCTTGTCATGCCGCCAAGGGACGGACCCTGCGGACAGAAGTGATGTTTCAACCGGGAGGACACGTTTACGTATACCTGATCTACGGCATGTACTGGATGCTGAATTTTGTGACCGGACAGGAAGATGAACCGGCAGCAGTTCTGATCCGGGGACTGGAAGGATACAGCGGCCCCGGAAAACTTGGTCGCGAACTTGTACTCGACCGCTCGTTCTATGGAGAGGATCTGGAAACCTCCGCGCGTATCTGGCTTGAAAATGCTCCTTCTGTCCAAAAAATCACGGCCACACCCCGAATCGGGATCAATTACGCCGGCGAACCGTGGGTAAGTATGGAATGGCGATTCACGGAAGCCTGAAGCGTTCGCTGCAGCCTGCGGCTTTCGTCAAAAAGCAAAACCTGGCACCGGCTTTCCGGGACCAGGTTCTTCATTTGAATATTAACTGATATTGGATTTTGGGAAGACTCACTCCTCACTACTTTCTTCTTTCTTACTTACGACTTATTACTTACGACTTACGACTTTCTTATTTCTCCGCGATATCTCCGCCGCTCGATTCATCAATGTCGCGGTGCTGCGGCTTCCCGAGATAGCTGACATCTCCGCCGCTGCTGGCTCTTGCCTTCAATGAACCCGTTACATACACGATGGCATCCGATCCGCTTGACGCCCGTGCCTCGCAATCCCGCGAAACAAGCCCGCCGCAATCAAGATCGCTTCCGCTGGATGCATCTGCAAACATGCTGACCGTTTTGCCGGCGACCCTGGCATCCGCGCCGCTGCTGGTGACAACACTGACATTTTCGGCCGTCAAATCATCGATTTCGACATCTGATCCGCTGCTGCTGTTGATCTTTAATTCTTTTAACCGGAAAGGATTCCGGGAATAGACATCCGACCCGGCAGAAGCCTGCAGTTCGGTCAAATCAACAAAGGTCACATAAACCTTCCTGGTTAAATTCCAACCAAGGTCCCAGTTCATCTTGTCCCTGATGCTGATCTTCAGGACCCCGTCTTCCACCTGGGTCGTAATTTTGCCGATCAGCTCGGATTCAGCTTCCACTCTGACTTCCTGAGATTTTCCCTGGGTCAGGTAAAGATCGATTCCACTGCTTACGTGAATACCTGTAAATGCATCCACATCGCGAAGTTCTGATTTTGTTTTTTCCTTTGCTGCACCGGCACTGATGGTCAGTCCCGTGAAGATAAGCAGCAGGAGGAGGTTTTGAATTCTCATTGTTTTCATGGCTGTATCTGTTTCTGTTTTTCGTGTTTTACTCTAAGCTACTGTTCCTGCCGGATTGCTCCGCCCGAAGAAGTATCCAGATTCGTAATTCCCGGATCTCCCGAATAATAAATTTGCCCTCCGCTCGATGCCTCAGCCTCCAGCTTATCTTTTACGCCGACCCAAATGTGAGCGCCGCTTGACGATTTCGCGGAGCATTCGGCAGCGATAAAACCGTTGCCCTTCAAATGAGCTCCCGATGAAGCCTTCAGCTCCGCAATTCCGGCTTTTCCGCTAATCATGATCTGTGCACCTGAAGAACAACGCCCGTCAAACTCACCTGCATTGACCTCAAGGGTCTGACGGCTGCCCGCCGACGCAGCAATCTCAAGCCTTTTGGACCTGACAATCCCCTCCGACCGAACCATGGCTCCGGAAGTTGATTTGACAGCACGCAGATGCACAAAATGCACGTACACCTTTCTTGATTGGGCTGAACGAATAAATTTTTCGGTATAAATCTCCAATGTTTCGTTCTTCAGTTCCGTTAAAATAATGTCATGCAGATTTTCATCAACCTCAACCAGAACATATTCCTGACTATCCGGTACCAGGTAAACCTCCAGTCCCCTGGAAACTTCGATTTTTTCGAAGCCTGTTATTTTTCTGGTCTCTTCAGTCACGTCTCCTTCACCTCTTATGGCAGGTCCCATAAAAATACAGGACAAAAGGAAAAGCAGCGACAAACTAAAAATGACAACGATTAGCTGATGTTTCTTCATTCGTATTCGGATTCTTTAAAACCATTGATTTTTAATACAAATTAAATGTAATCCGATATTAAAATCAGCGGATTATCGCCTAATGAAAGTTTTTTACCGGTAAACAGAGCAAAAAAGAATTCTTTCAAATCGGACCGGAACGGACTTCCAAAAATTTTTAACCGGTCAAGGGGCAGGATCGTCTTTTCTAAAGCCCGAAAAAAACGGCGGAGCGGGGATAAAGCCCCGGCATTAAGATTAATTAACGATTTCCTTAATTCAAATACTTTATTTAAGCAAAGCTTTGTGTATTTTTGTTTCTCTTTTAGAAATTAATTAATTATACACGTTGAACAAGCCATGAAAGCAAAGCTTATTCCGTGTGTGTCAAACGAAAATTGGAAATGATGACAAAATACAAAATGAAAAAATTAGGGATCTTAATCAGCGCTATACTGGTTATAACCTTTGTATTCACCAGTTTAACGCGGGACGAAAAGCTCTTTCAGATCGATAAAAATCTGGATATATACTATTCGCTCGTCCGCGAACTGAATTTATTCTATGTGGATGAGATCAATCCGGAAAAACTGATTCGGACAAGCATGGATGATATGCTTGAATCACTTGACCCCTACACCACCTATATTCCCGAATCGGAAATGGAAGACTTCCGGTTTATGACAACCGGCGAATATGCCGGAATAGGCGCCCTGATCAGTAAACATGACAGCACGGTGATCATCGCCGAGCCTTATGAAGGATTTCCCGCGCAAAAAGCAGGATTAAAGGCAGGTGATATCCTGCTTGAGGTAGATGGGAAAAATACGAAAAAGATGTCGACAGAAGATGTCAGCAACATGCTGAAAGGACCGGCTAATGAAAAAGTCAAAGTTGAAATTCAGCGTCCCGGAGAAAAAAGGAGCATGGAATTTGATATCACCCGTGAAAAAATCCAGATCGATCCGGTGCCTTATTACGGGATGCTCGACCAGACAACAGGTTACATCAGGCTTTCCAACTTTACGGCCGATTGCGGAAAGCGGGTCAAGGAAATCTTTTTGGAACTAAAGGAAAAACAGGGTGCCAAATCGCTGGTCCTCGACCTGCGTTCAAACCCGGGCGGACTGTTGAATGAAGCGGTTAACGTAGTCAATTTGTTTGTTCCCAAAGGAGAAGAAGTAGTCAGCACCAGAGGAAAGGTAAAACAATGGGACAAAGTTTACACGGCAACAGAAGAACCGGTTGATACCGTGATGCCCATTGCCGTGCTGGTGAACAGGGGTTCTGCATCTGCATCCGAAATCGTTGCAGGCGCCCTGCAGGATCTCGATCGCGCGGTGATTGTCGGAAGCCGTACCTTTGGGAAAGGGCTTGTTCAGACCACCCGTGAATTAAGTTACAAATCCAGTCTGAAGGTGACGACTGCCAAATACTATATTCCCAGTGGAAGATGCATTCAGGCGCTGGACTATTCCCATCGCAATGAAGACGGCAGTGTCGGAACGGTTCCTGATTCACTGATCTCGGAATTCACAACCAAAAAAGGTCGTAAAGTATACGATGGCGGCGGGATCATTCCGGATATCAAAATCGACCTGGACCGGATCAGCAGCCTAAGCATCAATCTGATCAATGATTTCATGTATTTTGATTTTGCCACCCTGTATGCCAACACGAACAAATCGATACCTGCACCTGAAGCGTTTGAAGTCACCCCTGAAATGTACAATGAGTTCAAGAATTTCCTGAAAGAAAGGAATTTCACCTATAAGTCCGATACGGAAAACGAGCTGGATAAACTCATCGAAACGGCGAAAGAGGAAAAGTACTATGATATTGCCCAGAGTGAATTCGACAATTTGAGAGCCAGGGTGAAACATGAGCTGGACAAGGATCTGGAGCAGTTTAAGGATGAAGCGAAAGACATCCTGACTGACGAAATTGTATCCCGGTATTATTATCAGAAAGGAGCGATAAAGGCGACCATCAGATCGGACAGAGGCATCGAAAAGGCGAAGGAAGTCCTGTCGAAACCCAGCGCGTTTTCTGCTGTTTTCAAACCGGGGACCATCGTGTCAATGAACGGAAAACCCATGTAGGGAGACGGGAACACGGAACACGCACACCGAAAGAGGGTTGCAGGGATTTTATGATTACCGCCCTAGCGTGTTCCGGTCTCCGTGTTCTGTCTTACGACTTACGACTTACGACTAAATACTTATACTCATCATCATGAAACAAACCTTTTTTCCATTATTCATTTTGACCCTGCTGGTTGCAGCAAGCTGCCAGCCAAAACAAAACCTGCTCACCGAAGAAGAGAAAGCCGAAGGCTGGACCCTGCTCTTCGACGGCACAACCCTCAGCGGCTGGAGCGACTATAACAGTGACAGCCTGACCGGTCCCTGGACCGTAGAGAAAGGTACTATTAAAGCTGAAGGCCACGGAGACGACGCCAATGGCTACATCGTGACCGACAAACAGTATGAAAACTTTATCCTGAGCTGGGATTGGAAGATTTCTGAAGGCGGTAACAGCGGCGTATTGTACCATGTCGTGGAAGGTGAACGGTTCTCCGTACCCTATGTAACCGGTCCGGAGTATCAACTCATCGACAACATCGGCTTCCCTGATCCGCTGGAGGAATGGCAGAAATGCGGCGCCGACTATGCCATGTACCTGCCCGACACGTCAAAGCTGAAGATCAATCCGGCCGGTGAATGGAATACCTCGAAGATCGTATTCGACAACGGACACGTGGAATACTGGATGAACGGTGAGAAAACCATCGAGTTCGAGGCCTGGACCCCCGACTGGTTCAGCCGGAAGCACAGCGGAAAATGGGAAAATGCACCCGAATACGGACTAAGTTCCACAGGTGTGATTTGCCTTCAGGATCATGGCTATCCTGCATGGTTCCGCAATATCAAAATTAAAGAGCTTCCAAAAAAGGAAAAGGCTGCTGAAAGTCTGTTCAACGGAACAGACCTGAGCGGATGGATTGTTTACGGCACCGAAAAATGGTATGTCGAAGACAGCCTGCTGGTTTGCGAAAGCGGACCTGATAAGGCCTACGGTTACCTGGGTACTGAAAAATATTACAAGGATTTTGATCTCACCGCCGATTTTAAACAGCTCTCCAACGGCAACAGCGGGATCTTCTTCCGCTCAACGGTTGACGGAACAAAAGTCTCGGGCTGGCAGGTTGAAGTAGCTCCCAAAGGAAATGATTCAGGCGGCATTTACGAATCCTACGGACGCGGCTGGATCCACCAGATACCGGATTCGCTGGAAAATGTGCTGAAACCCGGTGAATGGAATACCATGCGCATCAAAGTGGTCGGCCCCGAGGTCACCACCTGGCTCAACGGCACCGAAATGACCAAACTGAATGATCCCAAAATTGGTGAAGCCAACGGCCGGATCGCCCTCCAGATCCATGACGGCGGCGGTATCAAGGTTCAGTGGAAAAATTTGATCGTAAAAGAATTATAAATTTCCGGATCCAATCTTATATTATATGTACTGTGAAATAATTGCAGTCATATTCAAATAGATCCGTGACCTTAAAGGAGCTGTACTGAATTAAAAAGGTACAGCTCCTTTTTTCTGCAACCGGTTGGATCCTGAATAAGAGCAAATGCCCATACAAACAGCGGAAGTCCGGGATATCTGGAAGTAACTATTTTGAATCCCGAATGTTATCCCTATTTTTGCCCGTTCCATAGTCTAGTTTTGTGAAACGAACCCAAAGCAATTACCCCTTGCCGGAAGCTAAACCTGATATAACCCCGGAAGTCGTCGCGCAGCTCATCAGCGGGAGCCGGCCGGCATTCAATCAGATTTTTAGCCGGTATCACCAAAAATTATACTTTTTCTCGCTGGGGTATCTCAAATCAGAAAGGGACGCAGAGGAAATCGTTCAGGAAACCTTCATCAAACTTTGGGAACGGCGGCAGGATCTTAAGCCCGAATTGTCGATACAGGCCTATCTCTTTCAAATAGCGTTTAACTTTATACGCAAACGGATGATCCGAACGATCAGGGAAGATGAATTCCGTCATGACCTGGCCGGTGAGCTGGCCGATTTTGACGACCATACCGCCAATACCCTCAATTATCATTTCCTGCTCGAACACATCAGCCAACTGATCAGTGAACTGCCTCCCCGGCAGAAACAAATCCTGGAACTTCGGAAACTGGAAGATTATTCGGTGAAGGAAATCGCTGAAATGCTCGGTTTGTCGATAAAAACCATCGAAGCTCACTTAACTGCCGCCCTGAAATTTCTGAAAGAAAAACTCCATGACGAAAATCCGGATGAACTGGTGTTGCTGGCATTGATTTGCAGAGAAGCTCCTGCCCGATGACTTCATTCCCGCCCAGACCGGAATCTCAGCCATAAAGCAGAAGAGAAAAAATATTCTTCATGGACTAAGGGTAAATGTTCTCCTGGAGATATTACTTATAAAGGCAGTTAAAAATGGAAGATAAACTTAACTTACTTAAACGCTTTTTCCGCAACCGGTATTCACGTAACGATTATCAGCAACTGAAAAAAATGCTCGTGGCGCAGGATCACGAACTGGCTGAGCTGATGCAAAAGCATTGGGTTGAATTTAACCCTGACGCATCGCAGCAATATCAAGATTTGTCAGGGGTCTTCGCAGCGGTCAACCGCCGGCTCGATCAAAACAAACCAACACCTGGATTCAACCGGATCGCGAAAACCTGGTCGCGCGTTGCAGCAATCCTGTTGCTGCCCGTGCTGGTTGTCTCCTGCTTATTTTATCTTCAATTCAGCCATTACCGCTCGCAGCAGGACGTCTACGTGGAGGTGGTATCTCCGGCAGGGTCGCGCACATCGCTCAATCTGCCCGACGGATCGACCGTATGGCTGAACGGGGATTCCCGCATCCGATATCCGGCTGTTTTTAAAGACCGAAAGGTTGAAGTAAGCGGAGAAGCTTTTTTTAAGGTCCGCAGCAATCCCGAAAATCCGTTTTTGGTGGGCGCAGACCGTGTCTATGTCCAGGCAACAGGCACTGAGTTTGGCGTGCTGGCTTATCCCGATGAGCAAAGTGTCAGCGTTATCTTAAAGGAAGGCCGCGTGGCGGTCATGGACAGCGGACAGACGAACCTTCAGGCGATGGAGCCAGGGTACTGCTACAACTACGACAGGAACTCGGGTAGCGGCAAATATCAGGAAATAAATACCGTGAGCTATGCCGGCTGGATCGATGGTAAGCTCGTATTCGAAAATGCAGACATGGAAGAGGTCGTTAAGCGGATGGAACATTGGTACGGCGTAAACATCGAGGTCACAGACCAGAACTTATTGCAGCTCCATTTTAAAGCTACCTTCATCAACGAAAGCGTTGAAGAAGCATTAAAATTGCTCCAGTCGACCGCGACCTTTAATTACCGGTTCATCGAACGGGAAATCAGAGCGGATGGAACAGCCGGGCCGGCGAAAATAGTGATTAGCCGGGAGAAACAAGAGAAGAAGTCGTAAGTCGTAAGAATGGAGACGGGAAACAGGAAAATAGTAAATAGTCGTAAGTAGCTAGTCGTAAGACATAAGAACCAAGAGCCAGGAACCAAGACAAGGTTCTGTGTCTGTGCGCCATGCCCTGTGCGCCATGCTATAAATAAAAATCAGGAAAGCGATTGCAGCGCTTCCCTGATCAAGATAGAGTTAACGTGTTATTTAACCCTTAAACAGTTCAAATTTATGAAAAAAAAACAAACAGACGGGGTATGGGCGAGCCATATCGCGTTTAAATGCCTGCGAATGATGAAACTAACGTGCGGATTATTCTTAATTCTGGTGGCGCAGGGATGGGCTACCAGCGCTTATTCACAAAAAGCGGTCCTGAACCTGGACATGAAAAATGTGAAAATTATTGATGTACTGGAGGAAATTGAAGATCAGACCGACTTTTACTTTTTATTCAATTACGAACAGATCAATTCAGATAAACGGATCTCGGTGAATCTGGCCAATGCCGCCATTGAAGAGACCCTGAACCTGGTATTGAAAGACACGGAACTGAAGTACACCATCAAGGAACGGCAGATTGTGATCGCAAAAAGCGGAACAGGACAGTCTGTAAGTTCCGGTTTTCCCCTTCAGCAGCAGAAAACGGTTAGCGGCCTGGTTACAAATGCCGCCAATGAGCCTGTACCGGGCGCGACAGTCACGTTGAAAGGATCGGTAAAAGGAACAATCACCGACGCAAACGGCCGGTTCACCCTCACTGATGTTCCCGGCAACGCAGTGCTCTTATTTTCGTTTATGGGGATGAAGACACAAGAGTTTCCCTTATCGGGTCAGAGCTCATTAACCATCATTCTGGAAGAAGAAATGATTGGTGTGGAAGAAGTTGTCGTGACTGCCTTCGGCATAAACCGCGAGAAGAAACAACTCAGTTATGCCACCCAGCAGGTAGCGGGCGAACAGTTGGCGGCCACGGGCAACAACGATGCCATGAAAGGGATGCAGGGGAAAATTGCCGGGGTAACCATCCGGCAGGTTAACGGCTCGCCGGGGGCGGAGACGAAAGTAACGATCAGGGGAAGCAGCTCCATTAACGGCAGTAATGACCCGCTTTACATTATTGACGGCTTTCCGGTTGACGGCAGTATTTCCTTTGATCTGGATCCGAATGAAATCGAAAACATCAGCGTGCTGAAAGGCGCAACTGCTGCTGCCTTATATGGTCTGCGGGCTTCGAACGGCGTGATCCTGATATCGACAAAAAGAGGAAAAGGCAACGAAAAGAATAAACCGACCGTAACCTTCAGTTCCAACTACAGCTTTGACCGGCTTTCTGTCTTCCCGGAAACGCAGGAGGTATACGGACAGGGCATTAATACATTCGATGCTTATTCTGCTTACGCCTGGGGGTTAAAGATCTCTGAGATGGGTACCTATACCAACCAGTTGGGTGAACAGGAAGAGGCCAGGGTGTACGATAATGCCCGTGACTTTATCCGGACCGGCGGGACGCTTAATTCGAATATCAATATTTCCAACAAGTTTGACAAAGGCAATTATTCGATTGGCGTGGGCTATTCCGACCAGACCGGAATTGTCCCGAATACGGATATGGAGCGCATATCGGTGAAACTGGCAGGCGATTATGAGATTTCCGATAAGTTCAAAATCGGCACTCTGGTAAACTATTCAAAACACACCACCAACGGAACGAACCAATCGGGAGGTAATTCGAGTGTATTCTATGCCGCGTTCGACACGCCGCCATCCTATAATCTGAAAGGCAAACCGACCCACGTGGAGGGAAACGAATACCAGCAGATCAATTTCAGAGGATCGCACGACAATATCTATTGGGCGGTAGCACACAACGTCATGAAATACAATATATCATCGCTGATCGGCTCCGTCAGTTTCGATTACAACCCGGCCGAATGGCTTAATCTGAACTACCGGACCGGGATTGAGGATGTGGCCACTGACGAATTAACCGTTTATGAACTGGGATCCGGAAATACCGGAGGGAGGACGAATCCGCCGTCGGGCGGCGAATTAACGGAAGCAATGAAAAAAAGGCGAAGCTTTAACTCAACGTTTATTGCCTCCGTCAGTCAAAAGTTGAGCGACAAGCTGGAGTTTGACTTTATGCTGGGGCACGAATATTATGACTATGACTACAAAGGCCTGTCGTCGACCGGCAATGACTTTACCATCGGCGGGTTTCATCAGCTATCAAATGCAAACAAGGTAAACGCCTCGAAGACATGGAACAGAAAGCGAAGTTATGCTTTCTTTGGCAACCTCAATGTGGCTTATCACAACATGCTTTTCCTGACGCTGACCGGCAGAAATGACGTGGTTTCGAACATGCCCCGGGATAATCGCTCGTTTTTCTATCCTTCGGCAGGGCTCGCCTTTGTCGTTACTGAAGCTATGCAGGTGAAGCCGGAATTGCTCTCGTTCGGCAAAATCAGAATGAGCTATGCCGAAGTTGGCCAGGCCGGTTCCATTTACGCCACCAACACCACCTATGCACCCGGGAGTGCCGGCGGTTTTTCTTTCCCATTTAACGGGGTGAATGCCTTCACGCTGGCAAACAGTCTGAAAAGCGCTGATCTGCAGCCTGAGAATACCCGGTCGGTGAAATTTGGGCTAAACCTCGGATTTCTGAAGAACCGGCTGAACCTGGATTATACTTTTTATCATTCGAAATCGGACGGACAGATTTTTTCCGTTCCTGTTTCGTCGGCAACCGGTTTTACCACAGAAATCAGGAATGCCGGAGAGATGCTGAATAAAGGACATGAAATCGTGCTGAACATTAAACCTGTCGTCACAAAAAACTTTAATTGGGATTTTACCACCAACTTCACTACGTATGTGAGTAAGGTAGTAAAACTTGCCGAGGGAATTGACATGCTGCGACTTGGAGGAAACCGGGTAAGCATAGTCGCCAAGGAGGGTGAAGAATATCCCATTTTACGGGGCACCGGATATGCCCGTGACCCGGAAAGCGGCAAAATTGTCGTGTTGTCCGATCAGTCGAGCCCGAGTGCCGGAATGCCGCTTCAGTCGACCGGTGACATTGACCTGGGAAAAGCAAATCCTGACTTTGAGATCAATTTTTTGAACACCTTCAAATACCGGAAGTTTTCGCTTTACGCCCAGGTTGACTGGCGTCAAGGCGGAAAAATTTCGTCCGGGAACAGCCGGTTATCGAAACTTTATGGGACCCATTACGATACCCGCTTCCGTGACGAGGATTATGTGGAAGATGCTGTGAAAGGCCATTACGATAATAATGGCACGCTCGTGATCGATGGCGAAAATGACATCGTCATTAAGCGCGGATACCAGTATTACGCGAAAGTGATGGACCCCATTCGCGAATCGAATGTGTATGATGCTTCTTTCATCCGGCTTCGGGAAGTCAAACTCAGTTACGATCTTCCGGCAAGCCTGCTGCGCAAAATGTACGTCAGGAACGCTTCGGTGTATGTGATCGGCCGCAACCTGTGGCTTATTAAATCGGGATTGCCGCATTATGATCCTGAAATGAGCGACACCTCTGCGAATGCCATTGGTGAAACCTACGCCGATTATCCGCAGATTTCGAGCTTTGGATTTGGAATTAACCTGACGTTTTAACCGAAATTGTAGTACCTTTTGAAAATCGATACAAAAATGAAGAATTTAAGCTATAACCTGTTTCTGTTGATCGCCATGGCCGTCATCCTCGCCTCCTGTTCGATGGACGCCCTTGATGAGATAGACACCGACCCCAACAATCCCACTGACGTATCCATTAATCTGTTATTACCCCAGGTTCAGATCAATCTGGTCAATGACCTTTTTGCAGGCACCTCGGCCAGGTATATCACGACTTATGTGGAGCACACCGCGAATGTCCACCTGAATCCCATGTTGCCCGAGGACACCAATACCGCACTGTGGAATGAGTCGTACGACATTCTGATGGACCTGAAGATCATCATTGAAAAAGGAACCGCCGAAGGGAACTGGCAGCATGTTGGAACTGCAAAAGTAATTTACGCCTTTGTTCTGGGAACCCTGACCGATATTTTTGGCGACGTGCCTTACAGCGAAGCCTTGCAGGGCAGCGCCAACCGGAATCCGAAATATGATTCACAGGAAGCAATTTACGACGCACTGTTTGCCATGCTTGACGAAGCCGTCGCCGACCTGGAGAAAACCGCGGTGACCAATCCGGGGCCCAACGATCTGTTATTGAAGGGGAATAAGGCTATGTGGCTGAAAGTGGCGTGGGGATTGAAGGCCCGTTACCTGAATCGCCTCAGCAATGTTGATCCGGCAGGTTCGGCTACGCAGGCGCTGGCGGCTGTTGCCCATTCGTTTGCTTCACCGGCCGAAGGGTTGATCTTTTCAGACTATACGAATGGCTCAACCAATACCAATCCTTTTTCGATCTACGAACAAAAGCAAAAAACCTATGCCGCAAGCTTAACGATCCTTCAGGTAATCAACAGCTTTAATGGACCCGGCTATGCAGATCCCCGGGCGGAAAGGTGGTTTAACAAGCTCAATGGTACCATTATCGGTGCCCCCAACGGTGAGAATATTACCGATCAAACGCACAAGGTCTATTCGGGAATTTCAACCACAAATGTACTATACGGAGCCGCTCCCCAGGCCATCCTGACCTACGATGAAATGAAATTCATTGAGGCGGAAGCGCATTTCCGGCTGGGAGACCGTTCCAAAGCAAATGCCGCTTACCGGCAAGCCGTTACAGCAGCCTGTACAAGGGCAGGGCTGACAGCGGAACAGGTGACATCGTATACTTCGCAGGGCAACGTCTTTCCCGATGATGGAGGCCTCACCCTCAACACGATTGTGAGTCAGAAATTTCTGTCTTTTTTCCTGATGCAGCCCATCGAAGCGTTTAATGACTACCGGCGCACCGGTATACCGGCATTGTACAATACGACCGACGGCGTTGTAAAACGCCTGCCCTACCCGACCGGCGAACTGGCAACCAACGCGAATGCTCCAACCGATATCAATAACGTGACGATCTATACCAAAAAGGTATGGTGGGCTAAAGAATAAGTAACATGCAAAAAAGAAACAGGATGTGTAATCAATTAAAACCGGCCGTCATCTTCTTAATTATCCTGCTTTTTCCGTTTGGATTGAAGGCGCAGAACACGGTGCATCCCGATGCCCGCTATGCTGAAGGAGAACTGGTCAATGAAAAGGCAAACGGATTTAAAGGCATCTGGTATATGAACCAGCCGTCGAAGGATGAATACGCTTATAAGTATAGTGGCGGAATGGCTGTTTACCCGGCCAATCACCGTCCGTTTGCCATTTATTCGGAAAAGGTCAATAAAACCTTTTTCTGTTTTGGCGGAACGAACGATGAAAACAGTACCCTGCTGCACAATGTCTCGTACTTTGACCATCACACGGGACAGGTTGCCAACCCAACCATCGTGCTGGACAAGCATACGAACGATGCCCATGATAATCCGGTCATTTCGATCGACGACGAAGGTTATATCTGGATTTTCTCCACCTCACACGGAACAGGGCGGCCTTCCTATATCAGCCGCAGCCGGATGCCCTACAGCATTGAATCGTTTGAACTGGTGGAGCCGACCGAGATCGTGAACGGGCAGGAAGTGCCTTTCACCAATTTCTCCTATTTCCAGGTTTATCATATCAAGGGGAAAGGCTTCATCGCCCTTTTTACCAAGTACATCAAAAACCGGCGCGTGATCGGTTTCAACACAAGTGCTGACGGCGTAAAATGGAACGAATGGAAACAAATTGCCAATTACGGGGAAGGCCACTACCAGGTGAGCGACTGCTCCAATGGGAAAGTAGGCGTGGCCTTTGATTACCACCCGAAGGGAAAAGGACTGAACTGGCGCACAAACCTGCAGTACCTCGAAACAACAGACTTCGGGAAAAGCTGGAAAACCGCTTCGGGAGATCCGGTCCGGCTCCCCTTGCAGGAAATTGAAAACGCGGCGTTGATCCACAACTTTGAAAAGGAAAAACGAAACTGTTACCTGAGCGATATCCAGCTCGACCGGAAAGGTAAGCCGGCCATCCTCATTATCGCCAGCAAAGGCTATGAGTCGGGCCCTGAAAACAGTCCGCGTGAATGGCACCTGTTCACCCATGGGAAAAGCGGTTGGAAAAACAGCTTGGTAACGACCTCTGATAATAATTACGACATGGGATCGGTCTACCTGGAATCGGAAAATTCCTGGAAGATCATCGGTCCCAGCGTAGACGGACCACAGACATGGAACACCGGGGGCGAGGTGGTCATGTGGAAGAGCACCGATAAAGGCGAAAGCTGGAACATGGAAAAGCAAATGACTCAAAACAGCCCCCGGAATCATTGCTATGTTCGCCGCCCGGTGAATGCCCGTCCGGGTTTTTACGGGATCTGGGCCGACGGGAATGGCCGGATGCCGTCTGAATCGGTTCTCTATATCTGTGACAAGGAAGGGAACATTTCGGCCCTGCCCCGCGAAATAAAGACGGCAATGGTCAGTCCTGTAAGCTACGCTCCGCCATCGGCAGATTATGACCTCAGCCGGTGGCCCGAAGGAAAATCGCCCGGGGAGATCGGGACGCGGGTGGCAGAGAAATTTCTGAAAACGCCCCACTCACGTTATGGAAATACCCGCCCTTCATCTCCCCCGACTCAGATCACCTATCCAGATGTTTGCACCTGGCTGGGAGGGATGTGGTTTGCCGAAGTCACCAAAAATGATCCGTTGTTTGAACGCTTTGAAGACCGGTTCAAGCCTTTGCTGCGTTCGGAAAAGCATCTGCAGCCCAAACCGAACCACGTCGACAATAACGTATTCGGGGCAGTCCCCCTGGAAATCTATATCAAAACAGGCGACAAAACCTACCGCGACCTGGGATTAGGGTATGCCGACGCGCAGTGGCTGCTTCCCGAAAATGCGAAGGCAGAGGAAAAAGCATGGAACGGGCAGGGGTATTCGTGGCAAACCCGCATCTGGATCGACGACATGTTCATGATTACGGCTGTCCAGGCCCAGGCTTTCCGCGCCACCGGCGATCAAAAATACATTGACCGTGCGGCAAAGGAAATGGAGCTTTACCTCGATACGATCCAACTGGATAACGGGCTCTTTTATCATTCGCCTGAAGCGCATTTCAGCTGGGGACGTGGCAATGGCTGGATGGCTGTCGGAATGGCCGAACTGCTCCGGATCCTTCCCCGGGACAATGTGCACCGGCCCCGGATCATGCAGGGCTATCTGCGCATGATGGCCGCCCTGCTGGAACACCAGGCCAAAGATGGCATGTGGCGCCAGATCGTCGATGACCCGGAATCGTGGAAGGAGACTTCCTCGACAGCCATGTTCACTTATGCCATGATCACCGGGGTTAAAAACGGCTGGCTTGACAAAGCATCGTACGGAGCTACTGCCCGCAAGGGTTGGCTGGCCCTGACGGAGTACCTGAATGCAGAAGATGAGCTCACGGACGTTTGTGAAGGAACCAATATCAAAAACAGCCGTGAGCATTACCTGAACCGGAAACGCATTACCGGCGACCTGCACGGTCAGGCCCCGCTGCTTTGGTGCGCCACAGCCTTGCTCAGGTAGATGTAAACAGAAGGAAGGAAAAGGCCGCAACATCACGTTGGGGCCTTTTTTGATACCGGTGAATTGATTAGCTTTATAACATGTAAAACGGCTAAAGCGCAACCGGTATGAGAAGAGTCACCTTCCTTTTGTTCAGTCTGCTGGCGATCTGTTCGTCGGCCCAGGATCCAACCGGTATTTTCAGCTTCGGTAAAGACATCGGCAATCCGAAACTGGCAGGGTCGGTTTCATATGATGCAGACACCCAAACCTATACCATGAAAGGCGCCGGATCGAACATCTGGGGCCGGCGTGACGAACACCGGTATGCTTACAGCAAACTGAAGGGAGACTTTATCCTGACGGCAAACTTCCGGTTTGAAGGCGTCAATGAAGTCCACCGCAAAACGGGCTGGATGGTGCGGGCGTCTGAGGCTGACAATGCCATCATGATTGGCGGTTTTCTGCATGGCGACGGACTGACGGCCCTGCAATGGCGGGAAGAGACGGGTCAGGAAATGGTCAATCCCGGCAACGAGGTACAGGCGCCCAAACGTCATTACGAAGTCATTCAGTTGGAGCGGCGCGGGCAGGAATTTATTATGCGGGCGGCGCACCGGGGTGAACCGCTGCAGGTGATCGGCTCGAAAGTACTCGATGCTATGCCCGAAGAAGTGCTGGCCGGTGTTGTTTGCTGTTCGCACGATGACAATGTAACTGAAACGGCTTATGTATGGAACGCCCGTATTGACCAGCCTGTTGCCGAAGACTATGATCCGGGCGAGGAGGGCTGGACTGGCTGCCGTATGGAGACCATGAATGTGTTTGACGGCGAGCGCAAGGTAATCTACGAAACTGACGGACGTTTTGAAGCGCCGAACTGGATGCCCGATGGCAGGCGTTTGCTGTTCAACATGGAAGGGTCGTTGTTCACCATACCGGTTGAAGGCGGCAAGCCGGTTAAACTAAACACCGGCAGCGCGGCCGATCTGAATAATGATCATTGCATCTCATTTGACGGAAAGCTGCTCGGGATCAGCCACAATGACGGCAAAGGTTCTAATGTATTTTATCTGCCTTTGGAAGGCGGCGAACCGGTGAGAATCACCGGTCAGGCCCCCTCCTATTTGCACGGCTGGGCGCCGAATAACAAGGAAGTGGTATACGTGGCTCAACGCAATGGTGTGCCCGTGTATGATATTTACCGGAAAAACATCAACGGTGGCGACGAAGTCAGGCTGACCGGCAATCAAAAAGGTGAGCACGCCGATGGCTGCGAATATTCACCCGATGGCCGGTACATCTACTACAACGGTTCCCGGAATGGCGGTACCATGCAGCTCTGGCGGATGAAAGCCGACGGAAGCGGAAAGGAACAACTCACCTTTGATGCGTATAATGACTGGTTCCCGCATATTTCGCCCGACGGGAAGTGGATCGCCTTCATTTCGTTCGAACCGGATATCAAGCTCAATTCACATCCTTCATACAAACGGGTGATGCTGCGCCTGATGCCCGCTTCGGGGGGCGCACCAAAGGTAATCGCTTATCTGTATGGCGGACAAGGCACGATCAACGTCAATTCCTGGTCGCCCGACAGCAAACACATTGCATTTGTGAGCAATTCGGGGAAGTAAGCAGTCATCCGCCGACAAGGTGCTGCAAAATTTAACCTGCAAAAATATTATCATCATGATCGTTCTGTTTAATTTTAATCACAGAAAACCTTATCTTTCCTCTAAATTTGAAAGCGGTGATTTTAGACAGAACAGAGATAGTACAGAAAATTAAATCGGGCAATCAGTCTGCATTTGAAAGCCTGTACCGCTCTTTCTATCCCAAACTTTCCTATTTCTCCGGTCAGTATTTATTGGATGCCGACATGGCAAACAATGTGGCACAGGATGCTTTCACCGAGCTTTGGGAAAAGCGGGCGACCCTCCAAAGCGATACCAACATCCAGGCCTGGTTGTTTACTGTCACCAAGAATAAGTCCCTAAAACAAATCAGCAAGGAGCGATCGAAACAACGATACCGCAACTACATTAAAGCCAGACAACTGGACATTAACTACCAGTCGCTTGCAGGCCTTGACACAGACAATTTCGTTTTTGAAGAATTACAGCAAAAAGTGGAAATGGCTTTGTCAAAGCTCTCACCACCGGTCCGCGCCGTTTTTGAAAAAAGCCGCTTCGAAGACAAAAAGAACAGGGAGATTGCCGAAGAACTCGGCATTAGCATCAAGACCGTGGAAGCCCACATTTCCAAAGCGCTCAAGTTACTTCGAACAGAGTTGAAAGAGTATCTCCCATTACTGTATATTCTGCTTCTTTAAACCGATTATTCAACGCAGGAGAATGCCGCAGTGCTTGTATACCGGGGAAAACGAATATTTACTTCTAAAATTTTCCCTCCAATCCGTTAGGGTAAACAGCACCCTTTGGGTTATGCATACAAATCCTGATCATGGAAGAGGAAAAATTAATTCAATATATTCAGGGAACGCTGGCTTCGAAAAAGGAAATAACTGACGTGCTGGACTGGATCGAAACCTCCGGGGCTAACCAGGAAAGGTATGCGGAATTGAAAAACCTGTGGGTGATCACCGGGATGAACCAGGTAAAGGAACAGCATTCCGGAAAATTCTTCACCAAACCTGTCCCCGCGAAAACAGTCTCCCTGAAGGTCACAAGCGTGATGAGATATGCAGCGGTCTTTGTACTTGCATTTCTTGCCGGTGCTTTCGCACTGACTCTAATCAGCCAAAATCAGGAAACTCCCCTCTACCATTCGTACAATGAAATACAGGTTCCCAATGGTGAAAAATCGACCGTCACCCTGTATGACGGAACCCGGGTCTGGCTGAATTCAGGAACAACCCTTAAATATCCGGTTGCATTTCAGCCCAAAGAACGAAAAGTTTACGTCGACGGAGAAGCTTATTTCGATGTTTCTGCAAAGGAAGATCAGTCTTTCATTATCCAGGCCGATCAGCTACAAATAAAAGTTCTCGGTACCCGCTTCAATGTTTGCGCCTACCATACCGACGATAAGTTTTTCGTGACCCTTGAAGAAGGCTCGGTACAAACCAGCTCTGTGGTGAATGGAGCGGAACTGATATTGTCGCCCGGCGATCAAGCTATTTTCTCCCGGGAAACAAATCAAATCGCTCAAATGAAGGTTGATACCGATCTTTATTCTTCCTGGAAAGAAGACCTGCTGCGGTTTCAGGATGCTCCTTTTAAGGAGGTCATCAAAAAAATGGAACGCTGGTACGATGTCAACATTACGCTGGATGGATCGATCGATACGGAAGAAACCTATACCATGACCATCAAGACCGAGAGTCTGAGGGAAATGCTAACAGTACTGTCAAAAACAACACCCATGAAATATGAAATAACCGGAAAAAAAGTACGCATCGCGAGACCATGACAAAAAAAGGAAAGTGCGGTAACACTTCCCTTTTGAAAATCCGTGCGGTAACACGGACCATGGTTTTAATCAAGCCCGTTAGACGGGATTAATTGTTTAACCTTTGCAAACACAAATTTATGAAAAAAAAATGGTTTAACGACAGGGTATCTCACGCCCTATTAAAATGGTTACGTATTATGAAGCTAACCTTTCTGATCCTGCTGGTTACGTTTATGCACCTGAGTGCGAGTGTTTACTCCCAGCAAAGCAAGTTTTCCTTATCCCTGAATAATGTCAGCCTGCGGGAAGCATTAAAACAGATTGAAGATCAAAGTGATTATTTCTTTCTCTACAAAGGGGAAGAGATCGACGTATCTCAAAATGTGAGTGTTCAGCTTGAGAATCGGAACATCGGGGAAATGCTGGATCACTTGCTCCAGGGAACAGCTATCTCCTATGAAATCATTAATCGCCAAATCGTTCTTTCACCTGATGGTAAACCTGAATATTTACAGGCTACCGGTCAACAGGAAAAATCTGTATCGGGAAACGTAACCGACCGGGATGGCAACGGGATACCCGGGGTGACTGTCCTGGTAAAGGAAACCAATAATGGAACAATCACCGATGCCAACGGCGGCTATACCTTAAAGAATGTTCCGCCCGATGCTGTCCTGGTTTTCTCTTTTGTGGGTATGCGTGAGCAGGAAGTCGCGGTAGCCGGGGAAACCCGGATCGACGTGATCCTTGAAGAAGAGACGATTGGTATTGAAGAGGTCATTGCAATTGGCTACGGGGTTCAAAAGAAAAGTGTGGTAACGGCAGCGATCAGCCGGGTAACAGCAGAAGAGCTGAACACCACGAAACCCTCGCGGGTGGAAGATGCGCTGAAGGGAAAAGTATCCGGGATACAGATTACTCAAAGTTCCGGCCAGCCGGGTTCAGACTCCAAAGTGCGGATCAGGGGTATCGGTACGGTAAACAACAGCGATCCGCTTTACATCGTAGACGGGATGCCGGTTGACGGAGGGATCAACTATTTAAATCCGGTTGATATCCAGTCGGTGGAGATCCTGAAAGATGCCGCTTCGGCCGCCATTTACGGTGCGCGTGCAGCGAACGGGGTGATCCTGGTCACCACCAAGACCGGTAAGCAGGGAAAGGCAGTCATCAATTACGATGTGAATTACGGCTGGCAGAACCCCTGGAAGAAAAAATCGGTGCTGAACGCGCATGAATACATGGTGATCATGAACGAGGCCCAGATCAATGACGGGAATGCGCCGCGTTACACACAAGCTGATATCGATGGTTTTGAGGGTGAGGGCACTGACTGGCAGGACGAGACCTTCTACTATGATGCCCCAATCCAGACGCATCAGCTAAGCGTCAGCGGAGGAAATGAAAAAGCGCAGTATTTTCTTTCTTTGGGCTACTATACCCAGGACGGTATCGTTGGTGGCAATTACGACAAATCGAATTATAAGCGACTGAGTATCCGGTCGAACACGACCTATCATATTTACGAGACAAATGACCGGAATTTTCTGAACAACCTGAAGATCGGGATGAACGTGAGTTATGGCAGGAATAAAAGCCGCGGAATAGAAACCAATTCGGAATTCGGCTCGATCCTGGGCAGTGCCCTGACCTTTAATCCGCTCGTGCCGGTGTATGCAGACGAAGCGACGGCCGCCGGCATCCTGGCACAGTATCCTTACGCGGTGACCGATAAAGACGGACGGGTATTCTCCATCCCTCCTGCAGGATTCCAGGAAATTGCCAATCCGGTAGCCATGCTGAACCAGCCCCGGTCTGAACTGTCGGCCGACGATAAGTTTGTCGGCACCTTCTGGGGAGAACTGGATGTGCTTTCTGGTCTGAAACTGAGAAGCAGCTATGGTTTCGACCTGGCCTTCTGGGGAAAAGACGGTTACGAGTTCCCCTATTTCCTGGCTACGCAGGGGAAAAATGTCACCCAAAGTTCCGTTTGGAGCGAAATGAACAGAGGGTATAAATGGCAATTAGAAAATGTCCTGACCTATAACACCGTGCTGGGCGAAAAACATGACATCACCCTTGTTGCAGGACAGTCGGCCCAGAAATATATCTATCGTCAGTTGGGCGGCAGCGACTATGATTTGCTGGAGCGCGATCCCTCCAAGGCCAATATTAATTCGGCCATTGCTCCCCGCGACGACGAGCGTGTTTACGGCGGCACCGGCGGTTATGACTTTGCCTCCCTGGCATCATATTTCGGACGAGTGAGCTATAACTACGAAGAACGATACATACTTCAGGCTTCTCTCCGCCGCGACGGTTCATCCCGTTTCGGTCCCAGCCATAAATGGGCCACCTTCCCTTCGGTATCCGTGGGCTGGAATGTGCTGAACGAGCCTTATATTAGCGCTCCGGAATGGCTCAACGCCTTTAAAGTACGTGTTAGCTGGGGTAGAAACGGAAATGAAAACATCGGGAATTTCCGCTATACTTCCTTAATGGATGGCGGACAAAACTATTATTTCGGAGGAGGTTATAAGGTCCCGGCCGATGGCAGCGATAACGGAAGTACTACGGGATCCATGCAATATGGCACCTCACCGGCGGCCATCCCCAATCCCAATGTGAAATGGGAAGAATCCGAACAAACCGACCTCGGTTTTGACGCTTACCTGATGGACAGCAAATTGAAATTCAGCTTTGATTATTTCAGAAAGAAAACCAACGGCATGCTGATGGACCAGCCCATCCCGAAATATGTAGGACAGGGCGCTCCGATTGCCAATGTGGGCGACATGGAAAACCGGGGATTCGAATTTGAAGCGGGCTGGCGGCAGACGGCGGGCGATTTCAGCTACACCATTTCGGCCAATGCTTCTTATCTGGAAAATGAACTGATCAGGCTGGGAAATGCGTCGGGTGAGCAAATCTATGAAACGGCGGGCGCTTCGGGCGTAGGAAGTTTCATTAAAGGCAAAAACGGCGAAGTATGGCCATACTTCTACGGGTTCAAGACCGACGGACTTTTCCAGAATCAGGGGGAGATCGACAGCTATGTCAATGAAGACGGGGTGAAGATGCAGCCCAATGCCCGGCCCGGTGACGTCCGCTTTGCTGATTTCAACGGCGACGGTTCAATCAACGACAATGACAAGACAAAAATCGGCAAAGGCATGCCCGACTGGACCTATGGCCTGACACTCGAAGCCGAATGGAAAGGTTTTGACCTGAATTTATTTTTCTATGGAACAACCGGAAATGATATTTTCGATTTTTCGCAACGTGGTGATATTCCTGCCATGAACCGTCCAACCTGGATCCTCGACCGCTGGCATGGGGAAGGCACTTCGAACGATATTCCGCGAATGACTGCCGCTAATCCGAATTCAAACTGGCGTTCGTCAGACCTTTATATTAAAGACGGCTCTTACCTGCGCCTGAAAACGGCCCAGTTCGGCTATACGATACCCGAAAGATGGAGCAAAAGAGCCGGTATCCAGCGGCTGAGAATCTACACCGCTGCCGAAAATCTGTTCACCATCACCGACTATGACGGCTTCGATCCGGAAGTTGCAACCGGCGAATATACCCGGATAGGCGTTGACCGGGGGGTCTATCCGCAGTCCAGGACCATTTCCATAGGAGCCAATATTACTTTTTAATCTTTTAAATACCATAGTGATATGAAACGATATTTAACTTATTTAACCGTATTGATTGCGCTGGCAGGATCCCTGTTCCTGACATCCTGTGGCGATGACTTTCTGAGCGCTTCCTCGACCGAGAAACAGGAGGCAGGAGGCCCGGCCACAGAGGATGCAATTTTGTCCAATCTTGGATCGGCCTATCAGATCCTGCTGTTCGACAGTTATGCAGACAATAATTATAACGCGGTCTTGTTCATGTCGGACCTGCGTTCGGACGATATTTACAAAGGTGGCGGTGATGCCGGCGACCAGGGACAGCTTTACCGGTTGTCGCTGTTTACCTCGTCGGCCGCCGAGAATATCCCGGGACTTTGGAATATCTATTATTCGGGGCTGGCGCGTTGCAACAATGTGATCCTGGCCTGCGAAAATGCCGTCGGTGTTGAAGCAGACAAACTGGAGCAATATCGGGCCGAAGCCCATTTCCTTCGCGCCTATTATGTACATCTGCTCTGGAAGTTCTGGGGAAATATTCCCTACTTCGAAGAGCCGCTCACCAACGCACCCTATATGGCTCCGCAATTCAAGGCAGACGATGTGTACAAAGAGATTATGGAAGATCTTGATTTTGCCTGCACGGAAGGGAAACTCGAGATGAAAGTGAAAGATGTCGACCGCGGAAGGGTATCGCGAGCCGCCGCCCTGATGCTGAAAGCGCGCGTGGTCCTTTACCAGAAGGATGAGACGCGTTACGCAGAGATCACCCAGGATATGGCTACCCTCATCAATAGCGGCAAGTATAGCCTGATGTCCGGCTTTGGAGCTATCTGGGACGATGCGAATGAATTTTGCGCTGAGTCGATCTTCGAAAGTAACCAGCTACCGGAAGGAAAAACCTGGTCTGCCGGCTGGCAGGGATACGGAACCAATCTTCCTGCCTTTACTTCTCCTTCCGAGTTAAAAGACCCGGCTGAGGTATTCAAGGGTGGTTGGGGATTCGGCCCGGTACGCCAGGAGACTTCTGCAATTTACGAAGAAGGAGATACCCGTCGGGAAGGCTCGATCAATGCCTGGCCCGCAGGGTCGTATAGCGTGCGGTTCCAGGATACCGGCCTGTTTATGCGTAAATACGCCGCCCGCGTGGGCTATAACCCTCCTCCGGGAGATCAGGACCTGAATTACACGAATAACCTGCGGATCTTCCGCTATGCCGAAGCGTTGCTGAACTACGCCGAACTGGTCGGCATGCACGGACAAGCAGAACAGGGTGGCGTGTCGGCGCAGGACTGTCTCGACCAGATTCGCGAACGGGCCTTTGGCGCCGACGCATCGATCTCCCTGACCGCCGAAAATATCAAACTGGAACGCCGCCGCGAGTTTGTCGGCGAAGGCATGCGTTTCTGGGACCTGATCCGCTGGGGAGATGCCGTTACAAGCCTGACCGAGAACAACACGGCTTTCAATTCCGTACGGACTTTCCAGGAATGGATGAAATACCTCCCCATTCCGCAGGCTGAAATGGAAGTAACAAAAGGTACTGAGTTTGAGCTGGTACAAAACGGACAGTGGAATTAACCAATAACTTTAATCAGAAACGATATGGCAAAAAATAACATACAATCAGTCTTCCTGGCAATTTTTATGCTTTTTGCTTTTATTGCCTGCGAACCACTGGAAAATGACGATCATTCGCTGGGTGTGGTCGATACGGTTACTCCCGATCAGGTGACTTTCAGCTATACGGCATCGCCGACCAGCGATAATGTTCTCACCTTTACGAACACGTCGGGAATTGCAGTCCCTCATTCCATTTTGTGGAACCTGGGCGACGGCACGACAAGCAAGGAGAAAAGTCCAACGGGAAAATATCCCCAGGCCGGCGATTATACGGTTACACTTACCGTCTACGCCGCCGACGGCACCGCAGCGACCAAAAGCCAGGTGATCCACCTTGCCAATGACGATTTCAGTCTCATCGACACACCGGTATACCGTAACCTCACCGGAGGAATGGAAAACACCGGAGGAAAAGTCTGGGTGTTCGATCAGTATAATAATTTCAAAGATGAAGTTGCCGCCGCCCTGTCGGCTGATATCCGGGGACACATGGGACTGAGTCCGTTAAACACTTATGACCAGTCCTGGTGGGGAGCAGGTCCGAATGAAAAGAGCGCATGGACCATGTACAGTTTCAAATTTACGTTTATTCAGCAGGGCGTTCAATTGAAAATTACCAATTCCGGGCAGGGATATGGCCGGAGGCTGCAGGCTGCCAACGGAGGCTTCACACCAACTGCTACCGACGGAGAAGATGTCACCTTCGATTATCCGGGTGGTGACTACACGTTCGCCATTAATGAATCGGGTCAAAGACCAACCATCGAGCTTTCGGGAAATGCCTTTATGGGTTATTATGTCGGCAGCCAGGTTTATGATATCATTTACCAAACCGATAAGGTGATGGCCTTACGGGCCCCGAACACTGTTGAAGGACAAGACTGGGTATTCATTTACTGTCTGGAAGAACTGAATGTGGCAGAGCCTCCGATTATTAAGGAACCCCAGGCAATTCCGCTCAGCGAGGATTTTGAAAGCGAAACGCCTTCCGTGCCGTTTACCGGCGAAGATATGGGAAGCCTTTTCTCCGCATTCTATCAGAATCCGGCACCTGTTCCGGTCAATACTTCCGCCAAGGTGCTGTTGTATGAAAAGACAGGAAGTTTTTACTCCAATATTTTCTTTACCACAACAGACTATCTGTTCGATTTAACCAGCGTGAATAAAGTGCGGTTGAAAGTCTTTATTCCCTCCTACAATAATTATACGGACGAGTTCCCGGTAGCCGGAGACTGGATTACGAATAAGAAGCTGTTGCCACAGGTGTCCGTCAAGCTGCAAAACAGCAGTCTGGGGGGTAATGCCTGGCAAACGCAAACAGAAATCGTCAAGGCCGGTCTGCAAAAAGATAAGTGGCTGGAACTGGAGTTTGACTTCAGTGGGGTCAGCAACCGAACCGATTATGATAAGATCGTGATCCAGTTCGGAGCTGAAGGACATGCCGCTCAGGGAATTTTCTTCCTGGATGATTTTACCTTCTCTGAATAAAATCATTAAATTAACCGGACAGTTGCGCGGCAACTGTCCGGTTTTCATAACGACTGAGACCAATGAGAACGATGTTCCTTTTTTGTATGCCCGCGCTGCTGGCTTTCATGGGATGCGGCGGCAGCGACGATCCAAATACCGATCTGCCTGTACCTGATCCTGAAATAACCATGAGTCCCCAACAACTATCCTTTCCGGCGGATGGGGAAACCCGGAGCGTGATCGTTTCAGCCAATACCCAATGGTCGGTCGCTTCCGATGCCGCCTGGTGCAGTGTTTCGCCTGCTCTGGGCTACAATGGGGAAACCAGTCTGAAAGTAACCACCCAGGCTAACCGGACGGAATCCATTCGGAATGCCACCCTGGCCTTTACTGCGGGAACGTATAAGACAACATGTGCCGTCAGTCAGGAGGCAGGGAAGGTAGAAAACTACGTCCCTGTTGGTTACAGCATGGTTTGGCAGGACGAGTTCAATGAGGTCCGTCCCGCTCCGGGAAAAGCCGCGTTGCCCAATACTTCGAGGTGGTGGTATGAGACCGGCGCCGGAGGATGGGGTAACAATGAACTTCAGAATTACGTTGCCGCGGTAAGTGGAAACGATACCTGTGCCATGGTATCGGACGGGACGCTGAAGATTATTGCCCGCAAATCGGGAAGCCAGGTATTATCAGTCCGGATGAACAGCTCGCAAAGCTGGAAATACGGTTATTTCGAAGCCCGCATGAAGTTGCCCGTCGGAAAGGGCACCTGGCCGGCCTTCTGGATGCTGCCGAAAAATTTTAAGGCGTGGCCCGACGACGGCGAAATTGATATTATGGAAGAAGTGGGCTACCGCCCCAATTACGTCAGTTCTTCCATCCATTGTAAAGCTTACTATCATTCCATTGGCACTCAAAAAACGGCCGAGACCTATATCTCAACAGCTCAGACAGATTTTCACGTCTATGCTGTGGAATGGACGGCCGAGTACATTAAAGCGTATGCCGACGGGAAACTGTACTTTGAGTTTCGCAACGACGGGAAAAACAATAAAGATACCTGGCCTTTTTACGACCCGTTTTATCTGAAACTGAACCTCGCCTGGGGTGGGAACTGGGGCGGAGCGCAGGGTGTGGACGAATCGTTCCTGCCTGCGGTGTATGAGATTGATTATGTCCGCGTTTTTCAGAAGAACTAATGGTACCGGTCGCGTTTCGTTTCATAAAAAAAGCCTCACTCCGCTTGGGATGAGGCCTTTTTTTATCATCGGATTATCTTTTTATTCCGAGAACTTTGCTTTGAGGAACTCGCGGTTGAGGCGGGCAATGTGCGCAATGGAAATGTTCTTGGGGCATTCCACTTCACAGGCCCGGGTGTTGGTACAACCGCCAAACCCCAGTTCGTTCATTTTGGCGACCATGTTCCGGGCACGGCGTTTGGCTTCCACCTGTCCCTGCGGTAAAAGGGCTAACTGGCTTACCTTGGCTGACACAAACAACATCGCTGAAGCATTCTTACAGGCAGCCACGCAAGCGCCGCAACCAATACAGGCAGCAGCATCCATGGCCTCATCAGCATCTTCCTTGGGGATCGGGATGGCATTGCCATCGGGAATTCCGCCAGTGCTGACCGATACATAACCGCCTGCGGCTATGATCTTGTCAAATGCTGACCGGTCAACGATCAGGTCTTTAATGATGGGGAAAGCCGCAGCGCGCCAGGGTTCAATAGTCACCGTTTCGCCATCCTTAAATTTACGCATATGCAACTGACAGGTGGTTACATCATCGTCGGGTCCGTGAGGCCGTCCGTTGATGTAAAGCGAACACATGCCGCAGATCCCTTCCCGGCAATCGTGGTCAAACGCAACAGGTTCCTTGTTCTCGCTGATGAGTTGTTCATTCAGAATATCCATCATTTCAAGAAATGACGTGTCGATCGAGATGTTGCTGACCTTGTAGGTTTCGAAACGGCCCTTTTCTTTGGGACCATTCTGACGCCAAACCTTAAGCGTGAGATTTATTGTTTTATCCATGATTGATCTCCTTTTAAAGCCATTACTTGTAATTACGCTGAACCATTTTCACACTCTCATAAACCAGCTCTTCCTTGAGCAGATCCGGTTCAGCCTCTTCACCGTTGTATTTCCAGCACGAAACATAGGCAAACTCGTCGTCGCGGCGCAGGGCTTCACCTTCGCCAGTCTGATATTCTTCGCGGAAATGACCTCCGCACGATTCAGCGCGATCGAGTGCATCACGTGCCATCAACCCGCCAATTTCAATAAAATCGGCTAGTCGGCTGGCTTTTTCAAGTTCAATGTTCATCCCATTTAAAGTACCCGGTATACGGACGTTGGTCCAGAATTCCTTTTTAATGGCTTTCAGTTTCTCAATAGCAACCTGCAGACCCTCCTTGTTCCGGGCCATTCCAACAAAGTCCCACATGATCAGTCCCAGTTCCTTATGAATGCTGTCGACCGATCGTTTTCCCCTGATACTCATCAACTTTTCAAATCGCGCCTTTACAGCCTTTTCAGCTTCCGCGAATTCGGGTTCGTTGGTCGTCATACGGGGTGTACGGATATCATCGGCCAGGTAATTCTGTATCGTGTAAGGAAGCACAAAATAACCATCGGCCAGTCCCTGCATCAGTGCAGAAGCGCCAAGCCGGTTTGCACCATGGTCGGAGAAGTTCGCTTCACCACAGCAGAACAAACCCGGAATATTGGTTTGCAGTTCATAATCAACCCACAGACCGCCCATCGTGTAATGAATAGCGGGGTAAATCATCATGGGCGTTTCATATGGATTTTGATCAACGATCTTCTCGTACATCTGGAAAAGATTGCCGTAACGTTCTTCGATCACCTTTTTTCCCAAACGTTCGATGGCTTCCTTGAAATCGAGGAAAACGGCCAGCCCGGTTGAGTTCACACCAAATCCGGCATCGCAGCGCTCTTTGGCTGCACGTGATGCCACGTCACGGGGAACCAGGTTACCGAAAGCCGGATAGCGGCGTTCCAGGTAGTAATCGCGATCTTCTTCTTTAATATCGGTTGGCTTCATTTTACCTTCACGGATCGCTTTCGCATCATCCGGCTTTTTAGGCACCCAGATCCGTCCGTCATTCCGTAAGGATTCGGACATCAGGGTCAGCTTACTTTGGAATTCGCCGTGAACCGGGATACAGGTCGGGTGGATCTGCGCATAGCATGGATTGGAAAAATATGCGCCTTTGTGATATGCTTTTACTGCAGCGGATCCGTTCGATCCCATGGCATTGGTTGAAAGAAAGAATGTATTTCCGTAACCGCCGGTTGCCAGCACCACAGCATGGCCGAAATGACGTTTCAGTTCGCCGGTGACCAAGTCTCGCGCAATGATGCCGCGGGCTTTTCCATTTACAACCACGATGTCGACCAGTTCGGTCCGGGTGTGCAGTTCCACCGAACCGGCATTCACCTGACGCATCAGGGCCTGGTAGGCGCCCAGCAGCAACTGCTGACCGGTCTGACCACGGGCATAGAATGTACGGCTAACCTGCGCTCCGCCGAATGAACGGTTATCGAGCAAACCACCGTATTCACGGGCAAAAGGAACACCTTGTGCCACGCACTGGTCAATGATCGAATTGCTGACTTCAGCCAGACGGAAAACGTTGGCTTCTCGGGCACGGTAGTCACCTCCCTTGATCGTATCATAAAACAAACGATACACGGAGTCACCGTCGTTTGGATAATTTTTTGCAGCATTGATACCACCCTGGGCAGCAATTGAATGCGCCCGGCGCGGAGAATCCTGTATCGTAAAGCTTTTGACCTTAAAACCCATTTCACCGAGCGAAGCAGCGGCAGAAGCTCCTGCCAGCCCGGTCCCGACAACAATCACATCGATCTTTCTCTTGTTGGACGGATTCACCAGTTTCTGGTGAGCTTTATATTCGGACCATTTTTGAGCCAATGGCCCTTCCGGTATTTTTGAATTAATGACGCTCATAATCTGTTTTCCCATTAAAATTTAATCATGAAATACAAAGGAATGACCGAGAAGCCGGCGGCAATCAGAATGGCAAAGATTTGCCCGATAAACTGCAGCCGCGACAACCAAATCTTATTACTGAATCCGATGGTCTGAAAAGACGACCAAAAGCCATGGCTCAGGTGCATGCCAAGCAGCAGCCCCCCGATGATGTAAACGATGCAGTAACCTACGCTCGATTTGAACAAGCCTGCAACCAGCGTATAGGTGTCGTGCATCACAACGCCGTCAATTTCGGTCGACAGCATGGATTCATAATTAAACTTAATGACGTAGTAAAAGTTCCACAGGTGAATGACCAGGAAAGCCAGTACCAAAGCACCTAAAACAAGCATATTGCGTGAGGCCCAACTGCTCGAATAAGCGGCATTGGATTGGGCGTAACGCACGGGTCTGGCCTGATAGTTTTTATAACTGACAAAAAAGGACCAGGTAATGTGGATAAGAAATCCAAGAGCCAGCACGGGCTCCATGATCTTGATAAAAGGATTTGTTGCCATGAAATTTGCACCCTGATTGAATAATTCGCCACTGTCGTCAAAAATCAACAACAGGTTCGCTCCCAGATGCACGCAAATGAACATCATCAGGAAAATTCCCGAGATGCTTACAATAAATTTTCTTCCGATAGCGACAGTCAGAAAATTGCTCATAGGATAACCGTTTATATTAATAAATTAACTATTTTTCTAAAGCACCACAAAAGTAGAGTTCTACGGTCTTTCAACAAATAAAAGTTCTTCGAAATTAGTCAATTTAAAATGTTTCTAAGCATTTTTCGGCGAAAAAAGAGTCAATGCATTGGCTTTATTGATATTAATATGCGAGGCATTGTAAAATATGTGTTAACAGCTAATTCTCCTGTTTTTTTGTAAACGCCGCCCTTCCACGGTTAAAGCCAGTCACAGCAACTGGTGTTCTGTTTGGTGTTGCCTTTCGGTATCCCTTTTAACTCCTTTTTCGTGGCTGATGGAGCATCTGGCAGGGCGATTTAGAAATACGAAGCGATATCGCTGTGACCAAACATTTTGATCCCCCAAAGGCACGGTTTCTGCAAAGGTCTTTTCGGAATTGGGAAACGCATCATAGACACCATTCGAGTTCCCGGAAGAAAATGAATGGTTTTTTTTGAATAACCCGGCTTTTTTCTATTTTTGCAGCGTTTCCCGGAAATCACAGTGATCTCAAATTCATAAAATCTGGTTCCATAGTTCAACGGATAGAATAGCAGTTTCCTAAACTGTAGATCCGGGTTCGATTCCCGGTGGGACTACCAGAGAAGAAATCAATTTCAATTAAAAGCACTTAAATTCAATGATTTGAGTGCTTTTTTGTTTTTGTAAAACATCAAAAAAAGGCGTTAAAAATCAATAAAAAAGGGTCCACATTTATTACTGAGAAAGTTAAAATCTATTTATCCATTTGCTCTTATAAATGTTATTGTTACAGCAATAGGAGGAGAAAATTCGGAAGAAGGTGCTAAACTATTTAAAAGCGATGTTCTCACACATCAGCCAGATTTGGTCATTATCGACTATGTGGTTTAAATGATCGCAGTTGTGGACTGAATAAAGCATATTCTGCTTGAGATCAGATGATAAAACAAGCGAAGAATCGTGGAATAAAAGTAATTTTACTTACTCCATCGCCAGATTGGAGTATTGCCTATGATGATCCGACTAATGATTTGCAACAACAAGCTAATCAAATTCGCAGGATAGCCAAAGAAAATCGAGTAGGATTAGTTGATAGTTATCAAGCATTTGAAATCGGAAATTAAGTTTTTCAAACAGATCAAACCGGCTGCGTACGGCAGACTGTTGTTTTACCAGGCAGTTTTTGCTATTGAGAGCAAGCGGAGAAGAGCAGACATTTCATCTTAAGAACTGCCGGTATAAGATCAATGCGTATATGGACGAGCACCAAGTGAAAGTACAGTATTACCATTGTGGACTTAAGCACCTGGATGAGCACTATTTTCTGCGGAGTAATACAGAAATACCGGTGGAACTGAAAAACAGCCGTCAATTACTCGATGAGCAGTTCTTCACCCGGCATGATCATACCTTTTCAGTAATCATGGCCGATGAAATGCTGGCAGACTATATCCGTGAAGAGTTAGTAAAGCTTGAAAGCGCAGAACAAAACTGCACCCCGGATCCAAAGTTAGAGCGACAGCGGACCGGCAAGAAGATTGACAAAGCGGAATTGAGCCAAATATCATCCACAACTAAAAAGCATTGTCCCTATATCCTGATTTCATGTTTTCAACAATGGAAAGATGAAAGAAGAACTGACTATGACGGAATGCTGCCTCATCCAAGCTAATGTTTTCAAAGTGTACTGCTGAGAGGTCATCGACTATGCTGAAAAAGATCTGGAGCGACAATCTCTCGTGATCGCGTTAAAAAGATTACTTTAATTAGTCATAGAATCTCCTATAATTAACGATATTTGCGCTACAAGAAACCATCGATTTGAGGAAACTTGGACACGTTAAAATCAGAAATACAATGGATAAAAGCTTTTAAAAAGGGTGATGAGATAGCCTTCAGGTCGCTTTTTGACCGGTATCATAAGCGTCTGTATTCTTTTTTATTTGCAATGTTAAAGTCGAGAGAAGACGTTGAAGAAATTGTCCAGGAAACATTTCTGAAAATCTGGGAAAGCCGGGAACAATTCCTGGAGGGCTACCCCTTCGATGCATGGATGTTTCGGATTGCCAGAAATGCCACCTTGAATTACACCAGAAAGAAAGTTAACCGCACGGTCGTTGAAAAGCATCTGGAATTCTTTGCTGATCTTTCAGAAGGTTCTGCAGATCAATATATCCTCTTTCAGGAAACACAAAGCATAATCGAAGCCATCTTAAATGGATTGCCTCCTAAAAGAAAGGAAATATTCCTGCTGCAGAAAATAGAAGGGCTTTCCAGACAGGAGATCGCCGAAAAGCTGGGAATATCGATTATTACAGTTGATCATCAGCTGTTTAAAGCCAATAAATTTGTCAGGGAGGAGATTCGAAAGTACAGTTTACTCATGATCAGTATCCTGTTTGGATAAAATTCTTTTGAGAATTTTTAAAAGTAGATGGCAGTTTTTGAGAAGTCATGTGTATTTACTAATGATTTCAAAAGCGCTTTATGCCAAACGACAAAAAAATACAATTACTTCAAAAATTCTTCAATGGCAGCATAACAGATCAGGAATTGAAAAGCCTTTTTGTTTGGCTGAACAGTGAAAAAGGAAACCTGGAATACGAAACACTGTCAGCCGAGAAATGGTTATCCGGAGAATTTAAAATGCTTGAAGATATCAATCCGCAGGCTTTGTTCTCGAAAATAGAGGCGCGAATACAGACGAAAAATTTAGTTGGTCGTAAGTTATTCCTGATCAGGTTAAGAAATGCAGCTGCTATTTTCATTTTGGGATTCATTATTTCAGCAATCTGTTTCCATCTATCAAACCCTCAGAAAGAACAAAAGGAGATAGTTTATCTCCAGGAATCGTTGTCAAACGAGAAAGTAAAAAAGCTGTCTCTGCCCGACGGAACGGTTGTATGGCTAATGTCCGGAAGTACCATCAGTTATCCCTCTGATTTCGCGGGGTGCAAAATCAGGAATGTTGAAGTCAACGGAGAGGCCTTTTTTGACGTTGCTAAAGATTCCACACATCCTTTTATTCTGAATCTTGGAGAGATAGGGATCAAGGTCAAGGGAACGAGCTTTAACGTGATGAATTACGGGAATGAGGACCATATCAAAGTCGTTCTAAAAACCGGTAAAATCGATCTTTTTAAAGGAGATTATGATCCGAAAAATCAATTTATCCATTTGGGTCCCGGGCAATTGATAACTTACGGGAAAGGTGATCCTGAATTTCGAATAAGCAATGTAGATCCGGAAAAGTATACTTCCTGGATCAACGGAATCCTTTTATTCCACGACGATCCGTTGGCTGATGTTCTCAAAAAGCTGGGACGATGGTATAACGTTGCCGTCGAGATAAAAGACCCTAAGGTCCTGGATTTTCCTTTTACAGCAACAATAAAAAATGAAAATCTGGCACAGATCGTCGATCTTCTTGAATTTTCAACGCCTTTTAAATATTCCGTTATAAAGGCTGAAGACGCGACCAAACTAATAGTTGAATGACAATGAAATTAAAACCTGATTAAAATAAGATGCCTATGAATATGAAATAAATCAAAAAGGAGATGTTTCCATCTCCCTTCTTGGAATTCATGCCTTTACTAATTGCAGTCAGATGAAGGCATCAATAACTCGAATCATAAATTCAAATCATTACAAAATTATGAAAAAAAATCGTTGTTCAATGACTTCTGTACTCTTATGGGTATGGAAAAGTAAACTACTATTTATCATGAGGCTAGCCTTTTCAATATGTCTTTTTTGCTTGCTGCAATCGTTCGCGACAGGTACTTTTTCACAGAACCAGCGGTTAAGCATTAATCAGAAAAATATCAGCATTGAGGATGTTATTCAGATGATCGAGGATAAGACTGATTATTATTTCATGTACAGCGCCTTGACAGTGGATGTAGAACAAACGGTCGACATACAGGCCAACAACAAACCGATCGCTGAAATTTTAGACGGTCTTTTTAAGAGCACTAACATCACCTGGAAAATGAATGGTCGCTTAATTGCCCTTTCCGTGAATGGAGGTTTGCCTTCGGTTTCCCGGCAGCCACGGAATATCTCAGGCAAAGTCACGGATACTTCAGGTGCTTCTTTGCCGGGAGTAACTGTAATTGTAAAGGAAACTTCAAAAGGAACTATTACCAGCTCAGATGGAAGCTACATCCTTACCAATATTCCGGATGACGCAACGCTTGTCTTTTCATTCGTAGGGATGAAAACGCAGGAAATGCCTATTCAAGGGAAGGCCATCATTAACATTGTTCTAACAGAAGAGACGATTGGTATTGAAGAAGTTGTGGCTGTTGGATATGGCACAGTAAGGAAGAAGGACTTGACTGGTGCCGTAAGCCAAATCAATGCTGAAAAGCTGGAACGGGAATCTTCATCCAACATGACAGCTCTTTTGAGAGGAGCCCTTCCTGGTTTAAATGTCAACTTCAGCACGAGTGCAAAAGGTCTGAGCAGTGCCGGCGATATGATGGTCAGAGGACAAAAATCGCTTCGGGTTGATGCCAGTGATGAAAAAGGCGCAAATGCTCCATTAATCGTGCTTGACGGAATGATCTATTACGGAGACATGTCGGACATCAATCCGGTTGATATTGAAACGATCGACGTATTGAAAGATGCCTCTTCTTCAGCAATATATGGAGCAAGGGCATCAAACGGAGTGATTCTAATTACGACCAAAAAGGGAAGAAAAGGAAAGCCTACAATTACTGTTAACTCAAGTATCGGACTCTCAACCCGTTCTCATACCGCAATTGGGCTGATGTCTCCTAAACGATTCATTGACTGGAGAATAGCTGGTTATGAAAGCAATGAAAAAAAGCAGGAAAGTAAATCCGGGTACTACGACAGTCCGGATAATTTACCTACAGGGGTTTCCGTAGATAGTTGGAAGGCTTATGACGGTTCTTCTGAAGCTTCGGATCTGACTTCTGTTTGGCTGAACCGTATCGGGTTTTCTACAACTGAAATTAATAATTACAAAGAAGGTAAAACAGTTGACTGGGAAGATTACCTCTTTCAGACAGGTGTTACTCAGGACTATAATGTAAGTCTGGCAGGTAGTTCAGACGCCCTGTCGTATTACTGGTCGTTGGGGTATGTGGACAATGAAGGAATGTGGTATAATGAGGACTTTAACACCATTCGTTCAAGGATCAATCTGGAAGCGAATGTTACCAATTGGCTGAAAGTTGGAATCAACACCCAGTTTGCAGTGAGAGATGAAAGCTCCATTCCTGCTTCACTGAATATGTACCTTACTCCATATGCTTCGTCTTATCAGGATGACGGCGTTACTCTAATGTATGCCCCTACAGGGAATGTGAGCGTTTCCAGACATCCTTGGTTGGCATTGACTTACCAGGACCGTTTTCAAAAGTATAACAACATGAACAGTAAAATTTATGCCACTCTGACCCTGCCATTTGGATTCACGTTTACTTCTGAATATATCCCTCGTTTCAACTGGAACAGAAGCTATAACTGGTATTCTGCCCAGCAGGATGATTACACAGCAGAAAATGGACGGGCGTCAAGAGAGAATACAACGGTTTTTGAATGGCAGGTGAACAATATACTGAAATGGAACAGGAAGTTTGGAGAACATTCCTTTGACTTAACGCTTGTTCAAAATTCGGAGAAGTATCAATATTGGTATGATGGGATGTCGAGAAACTATTTTCAGCCCAACGACTATCTTGGATATCATGCTATGCAGTCTGCTACAGCCGATCTGTCTATCACCAGCAATGACCAGATCAGCACCGGTGCAGCTTATTTGGCACGCCTAAATTATGTTATGAAAGACAGATATATGATCACCGGATCGTTCCGTAGGGATGGGTATTCAGCCTTCGGTCAAAAGAATCCATGGGCCGATTTCGGATCTTTGGCTTTGGGGTGGATGATCAGTGAGGAAAATTTCTTCAAGATAAAATGGATCGATTTCCTTAAAATAAGAGCCTCTTATGGTACCAACGGAAACCGGGGAGTCGGCATCTATGATGCATTGTCCAATCTCGCAACGGGTAAATTTGTCATGATCGAAGATGGAAGTGAAAAATACGTCTCCAAGTTGTACACCAGCCGCATGGCTAATTCCAATTTAAAATGGGAACGTACCGGAGCTTATAATGGTGGGCTCGATTTTTCTGTTCTGAAAGGTCGGATAAAAGGAAATTTTGACACTTATTTCATGAAAACAACGAATCTTCTCATGGAGAGACAGTTGCCTGACATTACTGGCTTTGCAAGCGTTTATTCAAACATGGGGCAGGTGAATAACAAAGGTTTTGAACTCTCATTGAATTCAACCAACATTCAGACAAACGATTTTATCTGGACATCCGGTTTTTCTGTAGCGCATAATAAAAATGAAATTATTCATCTGTTCGGCGATTATACGCCGGACGAAAACGGGAATATGAAAGAGGTGGATGACGAGACAAACGAATGGTTCATCGGTCATTCGACCGATGAAATATGGGATTACAAAGTGCTTGGGATCTGGCAAACAGATGAGAAGGAAGAAGCGGCCAAATACGCACGCGAACCAGGCGATTTTAAACTCTGGGATTACGATGGCGACGGTTATTATACAAATAAAGATAAACAGTTTCTTGGATACAGACAACCCAAATACAGAGTGTCATTCAGGAATGATTTCCAATATAAAAACTGGGACTTTTCAATAAAAATGTATTCCTATTTGGGCCATAAGGCTGCCAATAATCACAGGAAGGGTGACGACTCATTTTATGACCGGGGAACTGCTTATGATGTCCCTTACTGGACTCCTGAACATCCAAACAACAGATGGGCCCGGGTCAGAAGTTACGAATCCGGATTCAACGTATGGGAAGATAACTCTTTTGTCCGGATTGATAATATTGCTTTGACATACAGCCTTCCTAAAGCATTTTTGGACGGATACAAGATAGCTGCCTGCAATATTTCACTGGTCACTCAGAACCCATACGTATGGCGTCCTACCTGGGACTGGATGGATCCCGAGTCACAAGGCTATGCGCCTACCTATTATTCGTTAAAACTGAACTTTACACTTTAATATACTATGCTATGAGAAGAGATAAATTAATAATAACGATATTGACGATGGTTCTTCTTGGAGGTGGCTGTTCAACTGATTTTCTTGAACCGGAACCACTTTCCTTTTATGCTCCGGAAAATACTTTTATCGATGCAGATGGGCTTAATGCAGCCTTGGTTGCCTGCTTATCTAATGCAAAAAATGAATATTGCGGAGATGGCACCCCGATTGTTACGGAACATGTTTTCTCGGATGTGGCCGTGGAAGGTACAACCGATAAAACCGGACCGGCCCAGGACCTTCCGGCTCAGATTCTACCGGATGCCGAACTGAACAACTGTGACTGGACCCGTATCGGGTGGTATTGGACGGCAGGATATAACCGGATTAAATATGCCAATACTGTTATTTCCAGAATTGACAACGCGGAATGGAAAAATGAAGCAGAAAGGAATAATATTTTAGGAAAAGCTTACTTTCACCGTGCCCGTGTTTATTATCAGCTTACCCAGCAATTTGGCGATGTGCCGCTGATCCTGGAAGAGATTACCGAGCCAAGGCTGGATTTTTATTCCTGTACCCGGAAAAGCATTCTCCAGAAATGTAAAAAGGACCTTGAGCTTGCAGCGAACTGGGTGGTGTCGGAAGCTGATGGTGCTCCTGTTGGTGATGTGAACAAGGCTGCCGTTTATCATCTTCTTGCCAAGGTAGATCTCGCCTTACTCGATTTTGACGGAGCTGTTGCTGCTGCAAATGCAGTTATCGATGATGGATACTATACCCTGATGACTGAGCGTTTTGGTACGGACAAAAGTGACCCGACCCATGATGTAATCTGGGATCTGCATCAGGAAAAAAATAAAGCCTTGCCGGAAAACAGGGAACGGATCTATCTGATTGTAAACAGTGAATCGCTTACAGAAAACAGTGCCAGCGTAAAAACGCAGGTAATGAGACAGACGGTACCGTTCTTTGGCGGATCGGGTAAAGTAAAAACTCCGACGGGTCAGCCCGGAACTACAGATTCGCCGTATGGTACGAAAGTGGGCAAAGGTACGGTGGAATATGATTTGGTAACCCAATATGGAAGGGGGATTGGACGTTGCCGTCCTACAAATTATTATCAATACGATGTTTGGGACGATCCGGACGATTTGAGGCATAGCTATCCAAACTGGATGCGAATGCAGGATTTGGTTTACAATCACCCAAATTTGAAAGTATTGGGAGATCCATACTATGGTAAACATCTACAGAAATATGATGATCGTGGTAATTTACTATGCACCGATACGATCCGTTCCTGGTATAACTGGCCATACTACAAACTGTATATGGAAGATCCCACCGACCTGACACCTGACGGTGGTTATGGTGACTGGTATATTTATCGTTTGGCTGAGACCTATCTGCTCAGAGCGGAGGCCTATTTTTGGAAGGGGGAGCTGACAAAAGCGGCAGCCGATATAAATGCCGTTCGTACAAGGGCAGGTTGCGCTCCTTATGATGCCGGCGACATTAACATCGGAACAATTCTGGATGAACGCGCCCGTGAGCTTTATTACGAGGAACCCAGGAAAACGGAAATCACCAGGATCGCTTTTATCCTTGCCGAAACAGGAAAACCTTGTTATAATGGAAAAACATATAGTTTGGATAATTTTTCGGAAAACAACTTCTGGTATGACCGTGTAATGGAGAAAAATATCTTTTACGGAACTAATGTCGTAGCCCCTCATCACACATACCGGGCTGCTGAATGGATCGCCTTGTGGCCAATCCCTGCTGCTACAATCAATGCAAACAGTCTGGGACATATCAATCAGAATAAAGGTTACCCCGGAGCTGAGACTAATTTGACTCCCTATATTTGGAGAGACGGTGAAGGTGAGGGAGAAATTATTCCTCAATAATCATACAAGTTAGTTTTGTTTTTTTTGATTTCTATTTTAGACGCCATCCTTCCGGTGGCGTCTAAAATTTTGAAGAGAGTTTATGAAATCCTATTTTGAATGTAACAATTTTACGGTATTACCAGTACACAACAGATTTTATTCTTAGGTGAAAGATTTAAGACAGCGATCAACAAAAATGATTTCCCGAGGTCTGCAAAACATAGAATTTTTTACGACCTGCTAGTTTAATTGGGAAAAGCTTGACCGATTATTGAACACAAATAATTATTAAACAAGGATGAGGATGGATTATTCTAGAATACGTTTGAAGGAAACGGAATGGCCAGAAATAGGCATACCGGCCGGATTGCCGGTGCCTGAGCCGACAGTTGCGGAACTGGGAGAACGCCTTATCCGCTGCCGCAGGCTGATGGCCGCTTCAGGCCTGACCCACCTGGTCGTGTACGGAGATAAAGAGCACTTTGCCAACCTGATGTACCTGACCCATTTCGATCCCCGGTTTGAGGAAGCTTTGCTTATCATTAACGAAGGGGATTCTCCTCTTATTTTGGTCGGGAACGAGTGTGAGGGACATTTAAACGCATCACCACTTCACCGACAGGGTAAACTCCGGCATGAACGTTTTCAATCTTTCTCGCTCATGGGTCAGCCCCGCGATAAAAGCAGACCGCTGAAAGTTATTTTTCAGGGTGAGGGGATGAGCAAAGATTCAAAGGTCGGCTGCGTCGGATGGAAGTATTTTACAGGTATTGAATTTGATCATCCGGAACAGGTCATAGAAATTCCCTCTTTTATTGTTGATATTCTCCGGTCAATATGCGGATATGCCAATGTTCTGAATTCAAACGATCTGCTGATGTCGCCCCGTTACGGATTGAGATCCAGGTGTTCCGTTCAGGAAATCGTTTTCTTCGAGTATTCCAATATGATGGGGTCGGAAGGCATGAAAAACCTGCTGAAAAATTTCAGGGCCGATGTGCCCGATTTCGAGTTATTGCAGGAATATCGCTATACCGGTTATCCGTTGAGCTGCCACATCGGTATGAAAAGCTCAGGCAATCAGCATATCAGTCTTTCCAGTGCTATGGGAACCCTTATTAAACGAGGTGAACCTTGCTCGACAAGCATCGCCTATTGGGGAAGTAATATATGCAGGGCAGGATGGGTGGCCGAAAATGAAGAAGACCTGCCTCAACAAGCAAAAGCTTACGTACAGGATTTTGCTGCTCCCTATTTCCAGGCCTGCGCCATCTGGTACGAAAAATTGAGGCTGGGTACAACTGGACAAGTCCTCCAGGAAATTATCGACGTTTGCCTTCCTTTCAGCGATTTTGGCGTTTATCTTAATCCTGGTCATCTTATTCATTATGACGAATGGATGCATTCGCCCGTTTACAGGAATTCGACGGATGAGATCTGTTCGGGAATGTATATGCAGGTGGATATTATCCCCCGTTCACCCCGGTACGGGTCCTGCAGAATGGAGGAAGGTGTGATCATCGCTGACCGTATGTTGCAGAAAAGCCTGAAGGAGCAATATCCTGAAGTCTATGCCCGGTGCATGAGACGCCGTGATTTCATGATCACGGAACTGGGATTTGACCTTCCCGAAGAGGTTCTGCCTTTATCGAATATGCCGGCCATTGTGCCGCCTTTTTTTCTGAATCATTTCTTTGCTATTCTTGTTGCTTTTTCAAACCTTTTCGTTGTCAGGAGCTAAATACCGTGTGCTTAGCCTGGGAATCAGACACGAATCGAATACATTCTCCACGCTAGTGACGAAAGAATCTAATTTCAGTGTTTTACGGGGAAATAATGCCCTGAAAGATCAGCTTTGGGCAGAAGTGTTCAGAAAAGCAGATGTCGAACTCATTCCCACACTCCATGCTTATGCCTGGCCGGGTGGCGTAGTGGAAGGAGCAACATTCACCCGTTTTATGAGCGAGATCCTCGATCAGATCAGAAAAGCCGGTCATATCGATGGCATTTATATGGATATGCATGGGGCTTTGCACGCGCAGGGATACGCCGATGCCCAGGCTACGCTCATTAGTAAAATCCGGGACATAGTCGGACCTGGTGTACTCATTGCCGGAAGCTTCGACCTTCATGGCAATCTTTCTGCAGAATTTTTGAAAAATATTGATCTGGTCACGGCATTCCGGACAACGCCGCACCGCGACGGGCCTGAGACCAAGGCACGTGCCGCACAAATGCTCATTGATGCCCTGCAAAACCACTGGAAACCCTTTATTGCCGCAGTGACTATTCCCATTCTGGTTCCCGGTGAAAAAAGTATTACTGAGGTGGAACCCCTTCATTCGATTTACGCTCAGATACCGGAGGTCGCAAAAACCGAAGGGCTGATCGATGCGTCGATCTTTGCCGGCTATTGCTGGGCCGATCTGCCGCGTTCGGCTATGCAGGTCTATGTTGTGGCAAAAGACAAAAAATACCGTGCTGCCGCTCAGAAGGAAGCTAATGCTCTGGCACGCCGGATATGGGACAACCGATTCAAGATGGAGCTGGATGTACAGTCAGGATCAATCGACGAAATGATCGAAGAAACAGGGAAATATCCGGGTAAAACAGTTTTCATTTCCGATTCAGGTGATAATACCACAGCCGGGGCTCCCGGGGATAATCCGCAGGTGCTGGAGGCTTTGTTGAACCATCAATGCCAGGATGCTCTCGTTGCCGGGATCGTCGACAAAATTTCTCTTCAAAGATGTGTCGATGCCGGTATAGGCCAAACCGTTGATCTTACTGTAGGAGGAAGGGAAGATAACGTGTTCGGGAAACCGTTGCCGCTTCATGCAAAAGTCCTGTTTATTTCGCCCGATTCAGTTTTGCATACCGGCAGAGGAGCTGTCGTCATTGAAAATGAAGGTGTAAAAACAGTTCTTCTCAATGCGAGGCGGTCATTTGTAAAAATAAACGATTTTAAGGAAGTTGGCCTTGATCCGCTGGACTTTAAATTAGTTGTTGTCAAACTGGGCTATCTGTATCCGGAATTACGGGACATCGCGCCCGTTCATCTGATGGCCCTCACACCAGGATTCTGTAATCTTGATATGCGTAAATTGCCCTTTAAATCTGTTTCCCGGCCATGTTTCCCTTTAGACAGGAATATGGTTTGGGAACCATCCCGCTAAAGTCAGAAAAAAACCCATCATGCCCGTAGGGTCTGCAGGCGTTGATGTGTTAAGTATAATGGGAGGCAAATAGTTCATCAGTTGCTTTAAAATTCGGAAAATTTGACTTTATGCATCAGTTGAATGACTTCAGACTTTAATATTGATATTGATTTATTGAAGAATGGAGATATACCTACTTATGAGGCGATCTATAACGAATTTTTCGGAACCCTTTTTTCCTTATGTTACCAGTATGTTTCAAAGGTAGCTGACGCAGAAGAGATCGTTCAGGATTCTTTTTTGAAATTATGGGAAATCCGTACGAAGCTGAGTGATCAGACCAACATCAAAAACTTTCTTTATACCATAGCAAAGAATAACTGTCTCAATTTTATCCGCAATGAACAGATTGCTTCCTTCCATCTCACGCAATATGGAGAGGAATTAAAATCCAATTATGAAGCCTTGTCTACGTTAAATGATGATTTTGGGAAGATAGAAGAACTAAAATCCAGAATTGATCAGGCAGTCGACTCGCTGCCTGAAAGATGGAAAACTGTTTTCCGGATGAGCCGGGATGAAAATCTCCGGTACCGGGATATCGCTGAAAAGCTGAGTATCAGTGAAAAAACTGTTGAAGCAAATATCACAAAAGCATTAAGAAGATTAAAGGAAGATCTGCAGGATTACTTGACGCTGGTCGGAGTTGTGATCAATATGATCATCTGAAAAGGCTGGGCAACTTTTTTTTTCTGAAAGAGTGTAGGGTGATGGTTGGGGTATGTGTTAAGTATATAAACAATCGTTATGAATATCCCTGATTTTGAAAAGATTCTTTTAAAAAGAGCCTCCGCGGAAGAAAAGGAAAAATTTTTCAGGGCTGTCAGTGATGATGAGAAACTGAAAGGAGAATATATCCGGTATAAAAACCTGTGGACGATTCATTCGCTGGACAAAGACTCTGTGCCTGTGAGTCGACGCAAGCAGCTTTTTACTGAGTTCCGGGAGAAAATCGCTAAGGTCAACAGTCGAAACAGATTATTCGTCGGCTTACTGAAGTATGCCGCTGTCGTTTGCGTTACCATTGGGGCTTTCAGTCTCCTGACCGATCGTGCAGGTACAACGACATCCCTTTCTGTTATAAAGGAATACAGCACAACCACAGGCAGCATTGCCAGGATCCTGCTTTCCGATAATTCCGAAATATGGCTCAATGCAAAATCCAGACTGAAGATCAGTGATGACAGGGATGAAGGTATAGTTGCGACCCTGGATGGAGAAGCTTATTTTGATATCAGACATGATGAGGCCCGGAATTTTATTGTTGATTTGGGGGCCATTCGGATCAAAGATCAGGGGACCTGCTTTAATGTTAAGGCTTTTGCAAAAGAGGGTCAAATTGCAGTGACTCTGATCGATGGGAAGATCGATATTCAAAACGACAACCAGAGAAAACTGGTTTCATTGGCTCCGGGTGAACACTTCAGATTTAATCAATCGACGAACCGCTTTAGCTTGAATTCCGTCGATCCTGCTTTGGTAACAGGATGGAAAGAGGGGAAGTTCGTATTCCTTGAACGTAACCTGCGGGAAATTTGTGATGAGCTGGAACAATGGTATGATGTAAAAATTCTGATTAACCGCAAGCAGGACGAAAAAGAAATTTATTCCAGCGTCATGAAACGAAGTACAACCATCAAACAGGTGCTTGACCTGCTGAAACTGACAACAGGAATGCAATACCGGATTGAAGAAAAAGAAGGTGGTACAGATACCGTATACCTTTATTGAAAAGACCTTAAAAAAGTGTACCGGAGGGGGTACACTTTTAAAATTTAGAAAATCAGTACTGTCTGAACCACAGTATGAATTATGAATACTAAACAAGGTAAAATTATGAAAAAAAAATGGTTTTCAAGATGCCTGATCAAGTACAGGCATCGAAAAATGTTACGCATTATGAAACTGACACTAATGTTCCTAAGCTTTACGATCTGCGCGGCGGCTATGGATAGCTACAGCCAAAACCGGAAACTGGATCTGAAAATGGAAAACGCAACCATTATCGACATTTTCAAAGAAATCGAACGAACTACTGAGTTTGGTTTCTTTTTTAAACATGAACAAATCGACCTGGATAAAAAGATCACGGTTCATTTGGAGAACAAAGATATAGAACAAGTGCTGCAGGAAGTTTTGGGCGACAGGTATAACTACCGGTTCCTCGCCAACAATATCATGATCTCCCTGAAACCGGAGGAAAGTGTTGCGATGCAACAGCACCGAAATATTCAGGGGCAGGTGGTAGATAATAAGAAGCAACCCCTCCCAGGAGTAACGGTGGTCATTAAAGGAACAAACCGCGGGACAGTCACGGACACAGGGGGAAATTATTCTCTCTCCGATGTCCCCTCTGACGGGATCCTGATCTTTTCGTTTGTGGGAATGAAGGCGTTAGAAGTCCCGGTTGCCGGAGACAGTCGCATCAACGTAACCCTGGAAGACGAGACGATCGGGATCGATGAAGTTGTGGTGACCAGTTTTGGTATCGAAAAAGCAAAAAAGTCGCTCGGCTATTCCATTACAGAAGTTTCCGGGGATGATTTTACTGAGGCCCGTGAAATCAATGTGGCCAATGCACTTGTCGGGAAAGTGGCAGGAGTGAGCGTCAGTAATGTTGCCACGGGCGCATCCGGCTCAAGCCATGTCATCATTCGGGGAAATACTTCTCTCTCGGCAGGAAACCAACCCTTGTATGTGATCGATGGAATTCCGATCGACAATTCGCAGATGGGGTCTCCGGGAACATGGGGAGGCGCCGACTGGGGAGATGGAACCTCCAGCTTAAATCCCGATAATATTGAAAGTATGAGCATTCTGAAAGGGAATTCTGCTGCCGCGCTGTATGGTTCACGCGCTTCAAACGGGGTGATCCTGATCACCACTAAAAAAGGACAGAAGAGGGAGGGGCTCGGAATTGAGTTCTCTTCAAACTATGTTTTGGAAGACATGGCCGACTATGCCCACTACCAGAAAGAATACGGACAGGGATATAACGGAGCCAAACCAGTGAGTCAGGCCGAAGCAATGGACTACGGCCTCTACAGTTATGGTGCCAGACTCGATGGAAGCAGTGTGATTCAGTTTGACGGTGCATCAAGGCCCTATTCTTATGTGGGAAACAACCGGAAGAGATTTTACCGTACGGGAGGAACCTGGACCAATACGCTCTCGCTTTCGGGAGGAAGTGACGTGCATACCTATCGCTTTACACTAGGTGATCTTGAAAATCAGGATATCGTCCCTAACTCCAATATGTATCGTCGCAATCTCGACCTCAGTGTGAACGGCCAGTACGGGAAAACGCTAAGTGCATCGGCCAAAATAAGTTATACGAAGCAACACATCGGGAACCGGACCAAGATCATGGATTCACCCGGTAATGTAAACTATCCTGTCTTTTCGCTGCCTCCGAGTATTGATGTTCGGACCCTAAAAGGACCCACCGAAAAGCTTGGCGCAAACGAAGAGGGAACGGAACTGGAGTTTAACGGGAATCAATATGTGACCAACCCCTACTGGACGGCTTACCAGTTCAGGCACGGAACTGACTTGAACCGGGTGATCGCTTCCGTGCTTTTAAAATACAGTTTTACAGAATGGCTGTATCTGCAGGGTAGGGTCGGCCGGGACTGGTCCCATCGTTTTTCGAATGAACTTGAACCATACGGAACGGCATTCCGCCCGTTGGGACAACTGCACGAAAACAGGCATGTCATCAGCGAAACGAATGCCGATATCATGCTGGGCTGGGATCATGACTTCAGCGATTTTGGTTTCAACGGATTTGTGGGTGGAAATTATATGCGGCATAATTACGATCATGCAGGTATTGGCGGACAAGACTTCAATATACCCTTTTTCCATGACGTGACGAATCTTTCAAACCAAAGTTACAGTACCGGTGTGAGCAAATATGGGGTCAATTCACTGTTCGGTTCGGCCGAGGTTTCTTTCAAAAATTACCTTTTCCTGAATTTAACTGCCCGCCAGGATTGGTTTTCAACACTTGACGGAAAACACGTTTTATATCCTTCTGCGAGCTTGGGCTGGGTCTTTTCCGACACATTTACGACGCCCGACTGGATGACCTTCGGAAAACTGCGTTTATCCTGGGCTGAGGTTGGTGGCGGAGTGGACAGCCCTTATCAGACTGCGCTAAGTTACAGCCTTCTGGGCGAGGGACACCAGGGGCAGCCTGGAGGCCGCATTTCGCAGTCAACAGTGCCAAATACCAATCTGAAGCCGTTTAAAAGCACGGAATATGAAATCGGAACCGACGTCCGGCTCTTTAACAACAGGCTGGGACTCGATTTGACCTTGTACAGCAAGACGACAGAAAATGATATTCTATCGTCTTCCATATCCGTGGCTTCCGGGTATCCGACGGCACGAGTTAACGTGGGTGAAATTACCAATAAAGGAGTGGAGTTGCTGGTTAATATGGGCATTATCCGGCGCCGCGATTTTGAGTGGAATGCTTCATTCAATTTTGCGTATAATAAAAATAAAGTCATCAGTCTGGCTGAAGGGATCACAACCCTGACTATGGAACAAAGCCGGACGCAAAATACCTATCTGGCCAATATTGTCGGATTACCATACAGTCAGATCTACGGCTATAAATTCAAAACCAACGATGAGGGACAGCGAATCTATGATTCGGCTGGACTTCCCCTGGCAAGCAATGAACTTTATCCGCTTGGATCCGGCATTTGTCCGACGACCATGGGATTGAGCAATTCGCTAACGTACAAGAATTTTTATCTGAACTTCCTGATCGATATGAGAACGGGAGGTCATATTTATGTGGCCAGCGACGCCTATGGCTATACCAGGGGATTTCATCAGAACACACTTAAAGGAAGGGAATCGGGAATGGATATTGCCGGGGTGGATGAAAACGGAGCGGCATTCAGTTACCATTTTACCCCCGAAAATGTTCAGAACTATTACCGGCGTATCTTCAACATTTCGGAGGAATTCGTTGAGAATGCATCATTCATCAAACTCAGGGAGCTTACATTTGGATACAATCTTCCCGCAAGACTGCTGAACAGAACCCCGTTCGCAGATGTCACCCTGTCGCTTGTGGGGAGAAACCTGTTCCTTTTGTGGCATAAGACGACCAATATTGACCCCGAATCAACCTATCTCTCGGGTAATGCACAGGGATTGGAAGGCTTCGGCGTACCGTCTACAAGGAGTTTCGGACTTAACTTGAGCGTCAAATTCTAATATCCAGCTATAAACTTTTTATCATGAAACGATTCAAAAGAAATTTAATCATACTATTTACAGGTATTCTGCTTTTAAATGCCTGTACAGAGGATTTGAAGGATTTAAATGTCAACCCCAAAACCTCTGATGAAATGGATAACGGATACATTTTCACCTATGTTCTTTCGGTGACCGGCGGGCGACAGTATGTTTTTAAGCGTGTTCACCTGTTCCTCTGCAGCACGTATGTTCAACAGTTTGCCTGCCTGTCGACAGGTGATTACGGAGTTGGCGATAAGTATTTGTACAGCAATAGCTTTTGCTCTTCTCTGTTTGATGAATCTTATCCCCAAGCCGTCAAAGAACTGACATTGTTGGTCGATAAAATGAAAGATGACCCGGAGGCTGTTAACAATTTGTCAATGGCCAGGATCTGGAGAACTGTTGTCTTTCATGTCCTGACCGACATGTATGGAGACATTCCCTATTCAGAAGCAGGGTTGGCTTATATCGGACAGAATTACACACCCAAATATGATACCCAGCAAAATATTTATACCGGAATGCTGAAGGAACTGGAAGAAGCGATCGCTGCTTTTGACGGATCGAAGCCGACTTGGGGAGAATCTGATCTGATTTACAGTGGTGATATTGCCAAATGGAAAAAATTCGGTTATTCCCTGATGTTACGGCTGGGGATGAGGATGTCGAAAGTTGATCCGACGGTTGCTGCGTCCTGGGTTCAAAAGGCTGTCAACGGCGGCGTGATGACCGACAACAGCGACATCGCAACCCTTCCCCGCACGGAAAGCGGCAGTGGGGAATATGATCAGAATCCCAACAGCCATGTCTTTCATGAGGCTGATTGGGATGAAAAGATCAGTGCGACGCTGATCGATTTTCTGGTCAATAAATCGGATCCAAGGCTGAATGTAATGTTCGAAAAAGGAAGTGCCAATACCGTTCATCATGGGATGCCCAACGGATATGACTATGTTACCATCAGGGCTTATGAGGGGCTCAGCGGAAGTGAAAGCATCGATCTGAACATTTACAGTGACGTTAATCCTTTGCTTGTAACCCTGGACGCTCCTCTTGTTTTTATGACCTATGCAGAAGTGGAACTGATGTTGGCAGAAGCAGCCGAAAGGGGTTGGGGTGGTGTTACCGGTGCTCAGGTCCATTACAATAAGGGGGTCAAGGCTGCAATGCAGATGCTGACAATTTATGATGCATCGCTGGATATTAATGATGCTGCGGTAAATACATACCTGGCAGCCAACCCATATTCGTCTTCCACAGGTCTAAAACAGATCGGCGAACAATACTGGCTGGCAACCTGGATGAATTTCTATGAAAGCTATGCCAACTGGAGAAGAACAGGATATCCTGTATTGACTCCGGTCAATTACTCAGGGAATGAGTCGAACGGACAAATACCCCGGAGGATCAGGTACCCATCAAGCGAATATTCAGTAAATGCGACCAACCTCGCAGCAGCTGTCTCTTCCATGGGCGCGGATGCCTTAACAACACGGGTTTGGTGGGATAAACAATAAAACAGTAAAAAGTCGAATTTTTAAAGAACTACCTGCGACAAAGCCGCGGGTAGTTCTTATTTTTAGCGCGGAAACCGAATAAAAATACCGTGTCAAAATGTATAAATATTTAATAGCCATTCTTCTGGCGTGTCTGGCCCGTACACGCGAACAAGGATTAATCAGTGACAACCGGCAACTGGAGGATATCCGGAAAATGCTGGACGAACAAAACTGCCGGTCATCAGGTCAACTATTAGATCAACAATGAAAATTGCCGTTCCTTCCGAATTGTCATGTATAATGAGATCAGGCAACGAGTAAAGGGAATGGATATGGAATAGGCAGCGCTGAAGATCAATCATTAATCAGGAGAAAGTCCGCCGAAACAATATTTATTAATTTATACATTTTAATTCTCTGAAAGATTAGTTTCAATCTGATCTGACGCACGTTATACCTGTTGAAATCCTCTTGCCATCAAAAGCCTGAGATTACCTTTTATAAAATTTGCCTGACTATCAATCATTATCCTTTTAATTATCTTGTTGTTTAACCGTAAAAAACACCTTACCTGACAATCTATTGATAACATATCAATTCTGAAGGCTGCAATTTTGGATGAGATCAAAACGAGTCATTCAAAATTAAAAGTTATGCCATCAGAGATTCTTACGACAGACGATCTTCGGGAATTTAAATCAGAATTATTCAATGAAAACAAAAAAACAGACTTTACTCCCGAAGTTTCAGAAGATACTGGAACAAATGGGCGAAAATATCAAACTTGCCAGGAAAAGACGAAAACTGACAACAATACAGGTTGCAGAGCGGGCTGGAATTCACCGTTCCACGCTCTATCACATTGAAAAAGGAAATCCCAGTGTGGCGTTGGGAGCATACTTTAATGTTCTTCGGGTATTGGGCCTCCAGGATGATTTCCTGAAGCTGGCAGCCGATGATGAATTTGGAAGAAAATTGCAGGATCTAAAGTTAATGGGGAAATAGACGATGGCAGATAGAACAGACTACGGGTGTATGCTGATTGGAAAGGCATGGCCTCACCGAGATGTATATCCAAAGCCCCCCATTTTTGTTATCTTTTCATTCGGAATGAAACAAGCCGTTCGGATGAAAGGCTCACAAAATTGAAAAAATGAATACAATTAAAAGACCTCACGGAATCATCTTATTCGCCGGACTGCTTACCGGAACGCTGGATATCCTGGCAGCCATTATTCAAACGTACCTGTATGGCGGAAAACCTGTAAAAATGTTCCAGTATATTGCCAGCGGTGTATTTGGGGAAGATTCCTTTAGCGGAGGTGTGACCCATGCCCTTTACGGATTAGTCTTTCATTACCTCATCGCCTTTGTATGGGCAATTCTTTTTTTCCTGTTATACCCCAGGGTGAATCTACTGAAACAAAACCGGTTACTCACCGGAGTGGGCTATGGCGTTTTCATCTGGATGATCATGAACCTCGTAGTATTGCCGCTGTCAAACGTGCCCCGGTCGTTGCTCGATATCAAAAGTGCAGCGACCGGCATGCTCATCCTGATCGCGGCCGTAGGATTGCCTCTTTCCTATCTCGCCAGCCGTTTTTTCTCCGGGAACAGGCCTGACTGAGTCTCCGTAACTCAATGCAGACCTTTTCGTTATCAAACCATAAACGAGATCCATACTGCATGAAAGACTGTCGACCCGCCGATGCCGCAGACGATGTGCCAAAACCGGTAATCCGGACTTTTTAACAAAATAAAAAAACTTTTTAGCAAAGTCTTTGTCTTTATAATGGCCTAATTTAGGTCATCATTTAAAGACTTCAAGTATGTGGATTAAACCGGATAATAAAGGCAAAAACACTTCTGGGATGGACGCCCGGAAGTATGGAAGAAGCCATTTTAGCAAGCGTGGACAGTTTACAAAAACTGTAATGGCATGAAACGAGCATCCCATCGGGAAGTATTTCAAAATAAAATGAAGCCGGGAAAATATGTTCCTGTTCCGTTCGTTTAGAAATGTAGCGGACAACAAACTAATTGTCAATAATTTAAACAAACAGCTATGTCAAAAGAAGTCATCAATTACGAGTCAGACCCTCGGCTCAGCAGGGAAATCAGATCGTTCTTAAAAGTCCTGAACACCAGCGGCGGCAAGCCCCTGGAGACATTATCGCCTGAAGAAGCGCGAAAAGTGCTGGCCGAGGCACAGGCTTCGGTAAAAGTGGATCTGTCGGGCATTGAAGAATCGGAAAAAACAATTTCCGCCGCCGGTCATCCCATCAGGCTCAATATCGTCCGGCCTGCCGGTGTGAAAAGCAAGCTGCCTGTTATCATTTTTATTCACGGCGGCGGATGGGTTCTGGGCGATTACCCCACACACAAACGCATGGTAAGGGACCTGGTGGTACTTACAGGTTATGCCTGGGTCTTCGTGAACTATACGCCCACCCCAGATGCAAAATACCCAACCCAGATCAATGAAATATATGCTGCAACCAAATGGGTGGCGGAACACGGTGATGAAATTAATGTGGACGGGAAAAATCTGGGGATCGTCGGGAACAGCGTAGGTGGAAACATGAGCGCGGTAACGGCCATCAAAGCAAAAGAGAACAAGGGTCCTGCAATAAAAGTGCAAATCCTGATGTGGCCGGTCACCAACGTTAATTTTGAAACTGAGTCGTACAAGCAGTTCGGAAAGGACCGGTTCCTGACCACCTCGCTGATGCAATGGATGTTCGACCTGTACACGACCGATCCCGGTGAGCGAGAGGAAATCTACCTGTCGCCGCTTCGGGCTACTCCGGAGCAGTTGCAGGGACTGCCTCCGACGCTGATCCAGGTTGCAGAGAACGATATCCTCCGGGACGAGGGGGAAGCCTACGGGCGGAAACTGGACGAGGCTGGCGTACCGGTTACCCTGGTCCGCTACGATGGCATGATCCATGATTTCGGACTGTTGAATGCATTGGCCGAACTGCCCGCTACAAAATCGGCCTTTTACCAGGCTGCCGCGGAACTAAAAAAACGGATGGGCTAAACAGCCGCTCCTCATCATGCTGCAATAACATCAGCTGCCGGTACGCGGGTACAGTTTCCCGGACCGGCTTTGTTCTTCCCAAGAATAACCGTCTGCTAAAGCCCGCGTCAGGTAGTCCGGCAAACTTCCATCAGGCTCCGTTCAACGGCCGGACGAGCTTCTTCCAACGGCTCGCTGTCTCCCAATAAAAAGGCCCGAAGAACCTGATCCCTGTTTTTAAGTCCCCAGCTATTCATCAGGTCCAGGACAGGCAGAATGCTTTTCCCGGTTTCGGTCAGTGAATATTCCGTCCGAAGCGGAAACCCATCGTAAATTTCCCGTGTCACAATCCCCGCAGTCATCAACTCGCTCAACTGCATTTGGATAACCCGGGGCGTTGCCTCGCTGATCATCCGCTGCATATCGGCCGGCCGGGTAATCCCACGGCTTATCGCATCAATAATACAGGGCTTCCATTTCCCGCCAAATGCTTTCATGGCCAGGGTAATGCCACATTCTGTGTCTTCTTTTATTTTTCTCTGATACATCTTCTTCGTTTTTAGGTTATCACCATACCGAAAAAATTTTCAGCAACCGAATAATTTTTCGGTTATTTCATCTTCCCTTTCTGTTCCCGAATTTTGTATGAAACAAATTCTTTATACAATGGAAAACATCAGAAAAACAGAAAAAGTTTCCGTAATCGGACTTGGACAAATGGGATTAAAGCTGGCTGCGCTTTTGACAGAATCAAACAAGGAGGTCACTGTCTGGAACCGGAACCTCTCAAAAGCGGCATCGTTAAAGGGGGTGACCGCGGCCAGCACTCCCGGAGAAGCCATATTGGCCAGTGAGGTGGCCGTGGTGTGCGTCTACGACAACGCGGCGCTATGGGAAATTCTGAAACAGATCGGCGACGGTTCCGCGCTGAAAGGAAAAACCCTGATCAATTTTACGACGGGAAGTCCTGCTGAAAATGACGATCTGGAAGGCTGGATGACCGCAAAGGGAGCTGCTTATCTGAACGGTGCCATTCAGTCCGCTCCCGACCAGATGGGATTGCCCGGAACAACGATTCTGTTTGCAGGAGATGAACGGGCCTATAACAACTGCCTGAATATCCTGAAAATTTTCGGAGGAAACAGCAAGTATCTTGGAGCGCGCGCCGCCCTGTCGTCTGCGATGGATCTGGCCACACTCTCGTGGCTTTATGGTTCGTTTGTCGGTCTGATTTACGGATCGGCAATTTGCGAAAGCTCAGGGCTCGACCTCAAACTGTATCATGATCTGATTGCAGAAACCACCCCCGGAATTACCGAGTTTCTGAAACACGAGATTAATGTGATCCGGCAAAAGGACTTTCAGGTAAGCCAGAGTCCGCTGGCAATCAGTGTCAGCGCGACCCAGAGGATCCTTGATGCGGTGAGGGTGTTCGGGCTTGACAGTCGTTTCTCCGGAAATATTGCTCTTCTGTTAAAAGAAGCACAGGAACAGGGACTGGGAAACAGTGAGGTTGCCTCATTGATCGGCGTGATCAGGCCGCGCCAGGATACGGACCTTCAGGACAGGGCGTAAGCCCGTTCTGCTAAAGGACCGGACGCTTTTGTAATTGCGGCAGACGCTGCATCGTTAATCAAAGACCGTGGTCCAGTTTTCAGCATGATAAGCGTCGAAGCAAAGCTTTATCTGGGCTTCCGACGTTTTTTCGAGCGCCAGCGGGGGAATTTCGTCCAGGCTGAAATAAGCGCTTTCGATAGTCTCATGGTTTTTCACGAAGCTGCCCCCGACCAGCTCGCACAACACGAACGCCTTGGTGATGCCAAAAGCATACTGAGGCGTGTTGTGCAGGTTGCGGTCCTGCAGTGCAATGAGCTTAACGGCAGCCACATCCAGTCCTGCCTCCTCCTTCACCTCCTTGACGGTATTGTTCCGGATGGACTCGTTTACATCAACCCATCCTCCGGGCAAGGCCCACCGCCCGTCGCTTTCCTTGACAAGCAGGATTTTCCCGTCCTGGAAAATGGCTGCCCGGGTATCCAGTTTAGGGGTTTGAAAGCCTGTTTCGCTGCAAAAAACATCCTTTATATAATCGAGCGGTTTACCTGTTTCATGATGCATAATCTCCGCCGACATCTCCCTGATGCGCTCAAAACGTTCCAGGTCGAACGCATTATCGGAATAGGTGACGCCGGCCTGGGCAATAAACTGCAGTTCCATCGCCCATTTCATCCAGGGAAGCTGCTCGGGCCGGTTCACCGAAAGCGTATAACCCACCTGATATGGATCGCCAAAGAAGTAGGTGGACCGGATATGCCGGGCTGAATTGTGCCCCCACAGAGCCAGTCCGAAATCGACCCCGGCACCGGACGCACATTGCCAGTCATATACCGTATCACCGACATACAGCGCTTCACCTGCAGCTATACCGGCGGTTTCCATGTATTTTAGCATTGGCCCCGGCTGAGGTTTCGATTCCGGCGAATCGCCCGCACATACCACGGTGCCGAAATATTCTGAGAGGCCAAACCGGGGAAAATCTTCACTGAATTCCATCCGGGTCCTCGATGTCACAATCCCCAGCCGGTATCCCTTCGAGTGAAGTTCACGGATCAGCGCCCCGATGCCCGGAAAAAGGACAACTGAGTCATAATACTCGTTAAAGCGGTCATACCAGAACTGGTTAGCCCGCTCAATCTCACCGATACCCAACTGCTTCAGCGTAACATCTCCCGGTATACCAAAGGAAAACTTCAGGTCAGCCAGATCCGGCCGTTCCCCCTTCAGCTCAAAAACCGTATCCTGCAGGGAACGCAGCAGGGCTTTTTCGGTATCGATCAGCGTACCGTCAACATCAAAAATAATATGGGAGTACTTCATCTGTCTGATTGTTTAGCGCCTTTGATCTGCTTCCAATAGCGAGCAGCGGCTGTATTGCATATCCTCAAAAATAGACAATCCGTCCCGAACAGGTTCCTTAACAAAGAAAACATTCGTTTTCCGGGCGCTAAACTTAATCCTGGGCTAACGCTGCTTATTTCCCGGAGGAAATACGGTAGGTTTTAGTCTGGGTAAAGCTCTGTCCAAAGTGGTCGTGTGCCCTCACCTCGAGGGTATGCTCGCCCTCTTCCAGCTTGTTTGGAATGCCTGCCCGCCAAAGGTGACTGCAGAATTCGGGGCTGGAGGGTCTGCGCCCGTCCAGCAACTTTTCGGTGAAATCCCACTCATGCAGGAGATTCAGATAGGTCGGATCGTAGTCGGTCACATAGTCCATTTTCTTCCAGTCATCTCCGTCAACTCGAAAGAAAACGGAATCCCGCTCGCTTCCCATGAAAAAGTTGACATAAATCCCTGCCGATGTCCGTTTGTTTTGTTCAACCAGTTTGGGTGCAAAAATCTCCATTTGATAGCCGGCAGGTTTTCCGGCTGCCTGATAGCTGATCCGGTACTGATTGTCACTGAAGCTAATAAACGCATATCCTTTGGGCGTGCCGTCGCGCATCGTTGAAACCGGTATGCCATCTTCGTCCAGCCGCCCGCTGTACCAGTCGCCCGCTGTGGTCCCTACATTATAGTGATGATGCCTCCCTTTGCCTGGCCATCCGTCCTCGGGGTCAAAAAAATCCTGCCGCTGCAGATGCGTATGTGCCGACACGGAAAGCGTATTCTCATAGTCTTTGATCAGGACGAACAGTTTTTCCCGATCTTCGTCCCGGAACGAATCGCCTTCGCCGAGCTCGCTGATCGGGATATGAAATGCCAGCACGACCAGGTGATCTTTGGGTACAAATTTCAGGTCGTTTTCAACAAACTCAAGCTGGTCGTTCCTCAGTCCGCCCCAGTAGCCTTTACCGTCGCGGGGATCGGGATAAATAATATCATCAAGAATAATAAAGTGAACTTTGCCGTGATTAAAGGCATAATTGGCGGGACCGAAATTCTTTTCGAACGTTTCGTCCGACAAGGTGTCACTATCGACATCATAATTTTCATCGTGGTTGCCGATCACATTGTACCAGGGAATGCCAACCGGCTGGACAGCTTTGATATACGGCTGATGCAAATCGAGGTTATCACCCACGAGGTCACCCATGCTGATCCCGAACTCAACCTCCTTAACTCCGGTCACTTCCGAAACAACTCCCCGGCTAAAAAACTCAACTTCCTCCCGGGTATACGGCTGAGGGTCGCCAAAAACCAGTATTTTAAAAGTGTCGGTTGATGCAGCCGGAATCAGGGGAAAATCGACTGATTTGGGAAGGGGACCGGTTGGCGAAGACCCCTTATACCTGAGTTCCGGTGATCCTTTCGGTTTATGGATATAGTAAAACTGAGGCTGATTGAACGCATTAACAGGAACCTGATAATCAGCAGGCTTAATAACAAAGATGATCTGGTCGTCTGATGAGGGCAACTCATACCGGCCATCAGCACCGGTTTGTACCACTTCTTTTCCGTTTGACACCGCTACCCCGGCAATGCCTTTCTCGCGGCGGTCTTTCTTATTGTTTTTATTGCTGTCTTCATAGACCGTGCCCGTTACGACCGACTGGGCCAACAGGCTTCCGAAGCCGGTCAGCAGCATCAAAATGATTGCCAAATTGATTACTCTCATTCCTTTTCTTTTCATTTTCCCCCACAAATTTCGTTATCCGTTATTACAAAGCGGTCACAGGAAAACTACAAAACAACTAAATATTTGTTCACCGGTCTCTCGCATCATTGCAGTTTGAATTTCAGGGCCGGACAATCTTCAGGTCAATCACGCTGCGGGCGCATGACAATATCGCTTCCTGATTGGGTATGGGCTGCCATTGCAGCATATGGAGAGCTTTTGAATGGTCGGCTGTTCTTGTCGCGCCAAGATCAGCAAGAATGGGTTTAAGTGTTTTATCGAACATGGAAAACAGCTCCACCAGAAAAGAAGGTACCAACATAGAAGGAATTTTGCGTTTAGGATAAGCCTTACGAAGAATCGTCGCTATTTCTGCGAAGCTGATATAGCCTGCCGTTGCCAGGAAGCGCTGGTTAGCCGCCCGGGGCATTTCCATGGCCCGGATCAGCAGATCGGCCACTGACCTGACATCTACAATTTCAAAACCGAGTTTAGGAAATGCAGGCATGCTCCCATCGAGCATCTTGATCACCATATTGGCAGAAGTCCCGAAATCGCGTTCCAGAACCGGCCCCAAAATAGCGCCGGGGCAAACAGAAACCAGTTCCATGCCGCTTTTATCGCTTATCATGAAGTCCCATGCTGCCCTTTCCGCCAGCGTTTTACTCCGGTAATAGGGAGTGGTGTCTTTGCGGTTGGTCACATCGGTCCAGTTGCTTTCGTTGTATACAGCGCTTCGCTTTCCCTTCTCCCGCCCATACATCACGGCAGCGATCGACGAAGTGAGGACAACCCGCTTCACCCCATTGGACGAGGCGGCCTTCAACACATTCAGAGCCCCTTCCCTTGCCGGCCGGATCAAGTCCTGTTCATGCCGGGGAAATTCGCGCGGGAAAGGAGAAGCAACGTGCTGAACGAAATCAGTCCCTTTTGTCAGCTCATTCCAGATCTGCCCATCAAGCAAATCTGCTTCTGCAAATTTCAGCGCTCCGACCTTTGAAGTATGCCGGGCAATCATATCCTCGATTTCACCGGCACGTTTCATACTCCGCAAAGTGCCGGTTACTGCATAGCCTTTTTCGAGCAGTTGAATGGCCGTATGTGAACCCAGGAATCCGGATACGCCAGTCAGCAATACCTTCTTCTTATTCTCAATTTTCATATCGATCTGATTTAATCGGGTAAAGATACTTTATTTCGAACCTCATAGTTCAAATTGACACCAGTGGAAAGCTACCAAACAGTCATATTAATTGATCATGAGCAAAATTTTACTCACTCCTGCGTATGGCTGTTATCCTGTTTTCTGCTTTTCAAAAAGGTAAATTTTATTGAGTTTTTATTGTTTATATGTAACCCTCAAAACAGATATGCGTCTTACCTCTAATAGGCGAAAGTGAAACGAGCCATAACCTTTAAAACAATATCCAAACATGGGACTATTCGACTTCTTAAAACAAAACCATCCGAAAGCGGTACCTGTTAATGAGAACCAGCAACAGGAAAGCCAAAAAGAAATTTCATCTGAAGACCGGCATTCCAGGGAACAGACACCAGTGGATCAATCGAATGCAGGGGATAACGGGATCGGAGCAATCTATGCTTTTTTGCAGGCCGATTATGAATCAAAAGGATATAACGACGCCCTTACAAGCCCTGACGACAAATACAAAGCCGAAAACATCAAATTAATAAAAATGGACCTGCAAATACTGATCATGAAGGTGGACACTTACTACAAAGATTTGATCCGGGATCTTGATTTCCATATCGGGTCGAGAGGCAGGGCAGGCCTGATCGATATGGTTGAAGAATTGAAAACCAGGAAAGAAATGGTGATTGAACACATGGAGAAAGTAGAAGAATTGAAAAAGGAAACAGAAACCGATAATGGTATGACACAAAGAATGATCCTTTCATACCAGAGGGGTTTTATGCGTGGGTTGTCTGCAATCACGCAATCAAACGTTCTGAATAAAATACTGTAACCGGTATGAAGAATCTATGGATAAAATTTGGTTGTTTCCTGACAGGGTACAACTATGCGATCGTCAAAAATTCAAGTGAGGCAAGTGCCAAAGCTGTAAAGAAGTATTTATCTGCGATCCTTATCGTCGCGACACTTTGGGGCTTTATCGGATTCGCTTTTACAAAACGTTATCTTCACGGCGATACAATTCTTTCAGTTATTGGAGCAGCAATCATGGTCATTCTGGTTATCCAGATAGAAAGACAGATCATTCTGACTGTTGGAAAAAATAATTTTGCCATTGCTTTTCGTGTAGCAATCGGCTTTGTCATGGCCATAATTGGTTCCGTAATTCTCGACCAGATTATTTTCAAGGAAGATGTTGAGAAAAACAAAATTGAAAATATCCAGGTATCAGTAAACAATATTCTGCCGGTTAAAACACAGGAGCTTACCCAGCAGATCGATCAGCTTGATGTTGCCATCGGAAATAAGGAGAATGAAAGAACTGCGATCATTGATGAAATAGGGAAAAAACCGACCATCTATTCACCCTCATCCATTGTGAAATATGAAAAAGATACTGTAACCGGCAGAATGACGGCCGTTAATCAGGTGGTAACAAATCAGTCTGTGCCCAATCCTAAAGCAGAACTGATCCCCCGAATTGATGCACAACTCAAAAACCTGAGAGAGCAAAAGGCAATAAAGGAAAATGAGAAACTCAACATTCAGCAGCTTCTTGAAACAGAACTGAAATCGAGGGTAGGATTCCTGGATGAATTAAAAATACTTTTTTCGATTTTGCTTTCATCAGGAATCGCGCTGGTAGTTTGGTCGTTATTGTTTCTCTTCTTCCTTTCCATCGAATTATTCGTACTGGTAAGCAAATATGGCGACAGCAAAAACGACTATGATACCATCATTTTACATCAAATGGAATTAAGAATGAAAATGCTGGACAATCTGAAAGAGGATACTCTTTCCGTCCGGACATAGTGTTGATGCCGTGGAAAATACATCCGGCATTCACAAAGGAAGCCAAAACTAAATTCTCTGTGTTTCCGCATTCAGGTTCTGAAGAATAGCTATTTTTGGTGCAAAGATCCAAAAATCAAATATACCTATGAGAACGAGTAGGACGAAGCACAGTTCTGCCTTCAGAGCCCAGGTTACGACGAAAACTTCCATACCCGGATGGAAAAAGCTAGTGGCTATTACAGCGACTGTGACGACATACAGCCTATTGAATTATTTTATCCGGGTACATCTTCCCGGTATTTCCAATGTAGATATCCGTCCGCAAATCGTATTGATATTTTTGGCAGGGTATCTTTACGGTCCCTGGTTCGGTTTTATTGCCGGCTTTGCCGGGAATTTATGTACGGATCTTCTGTTTGGTTATGGCCTGACCTACCTGCCAAGCTGGACGATCGGCAATGGATTGATCGGTGCTCTGATGGGTTTGTTTCCATACAGGAAACATCTGCAACTCGAACGCATCGGGCAAATGGTGCTCATGGTATTGGTTCTGATCCTGGTCAACGTACTGTCGCTGGCTTACGCGGCAAGCATGGAAAGTATCCGCGGCAGTCATCTTACGTCGGCAATAAATTTCCATTATTTTTATTTGCCGGCTTTACTATCCAACGTGTTGGGGACGCTTATCCTGTTTCCGGCTATCTTGCTGTTCCTGGGTCGCCTGAAGAAAAATTTCCCTATCAAAATTGCCCTTGCGAACTATTACCTGACTATTTTTCTTGTCGTTTCATCCTGGATTATTTTTGCTCTGAATTTTCAATCGCTTCCCGAAAACCTGACCTCCGCCGAACTTGATATCAGCAGGGGAAACGCCCTTGTAGATACTTTCAACCACTGGTCACTGCTGATGGTAACCACGTTGATCATCAGCTTTTTCATCTCAGGCTGGCTGTCGAACATGGTTGTAACCCCGCTTAAGCAGTTGGAAGAAACCGTCTATACCGTTTTGAAAGGTGATCCTGCTTCAGCCGATCGCCTGATCCGTTCCTCCAACCGGCAGGATGAGATCGGGATCCTGAGTTATACGGTTAAGCTGTTAAGCGAAAAACTCTGGGAAACACAGGAATTGTTCCGGAATGAAATGAAGAAAAGAATGAAATTTTTGGATCCGCGCGACTCAGGAACCGATGTTTTTATTATTGCTCTTATTTCCTTGTTTGGAAAGGATGTACTGGAAAATCCGGAAGGAGAGAAATTCTGTTCCCGCACCGGAGAAATCAGTAATCTCTCAGCTATTTCCCTGCTGGTTTCGGCGGGAGGATTGAGAGAACTCGCAACCACCTATTCCGATGCCAAAATCAAAAAAAGTATCGAAGGGCTGGACCCGTGGATACTGGAGGCAATAGAGTCAAAAGAGGAACAACAGGCCCTGGCCCTGGCCGTTGATCTTAACCTTGTATTCAGAGGAAGGTTGAAGGTGATGGATCTGCATGCGCTGCTGGACTCCGACTTTGCTTTTCATCTGTTGGAAAGGATCCAGGCCTTCCGCCGAAGCGACAAAAAATATATTGGCTATGTGACACAATACGACATCATCAGCAAGTTGCAGGACAAATGGGAAAAATCGGTAAGTGTAAGCAGCGAAAAACTTGAACCGGTGATGAAACAGGCCGTTACCCGTCAGGTGGTTACCGGGTATCTCATTAAGAACCGGAATGACCTGGCCCACTTCGATGAAGAACTGAAAATCATGTACAGCCATAGCAATTTCAAGCATATTAAACAGTTGATCGGGCTGCTGGTCAGCGAAAATCTACAGGCAAAAATTCAATTGGAGCAAAAACGTTCGTCGTTCCTTTATCTCGACGAATGGGAGAAAACACCCGATCTGAACCTGGAAACAATAGACGGTGGTTTTTCCATCGCTCACAAGAACGAGTTCGATGTAGTCATGGAATTTGCTTCGCGCGAGCAGCGTGATCGCTTTCGGGAGATCATTGAGGCTTTTGCCAAACGAGAGAGCGGAAACCGGCAGAATCTCCTGTTCGACTCGTGGTATCAACCCCTGTACTGCTCCGAAGTACCTGTGGACGGATACTATAAAATCACCAACCTTGCTCTTGGCGACCAGATGCATGTGGTTCATACCTATTGCAAAGAACAAAACGCGGAAACAGTTATGACCTGGTTAAAGAATGAATCGGGAGAGCTGGATTTGTCGGCCTCTGCTCTTTGGGTCAACGATGCGTTTTTCAGGTACCTCGAAGGCAGTATAATGTCGGTTTAGTCAGTCGTTGTTTACCCTTTTTGTATAGTAGCGAACCGTGAGCCTGATTTATTTTGTCGGTTACAGCAACCAATTATTGATTAATTCTACATCTTTTCCACAATTTGCTTATTAACTTTGCCGCCGCAAATACGAACGAGATGGGACGGAAGCATGTATCTGATGATGCATGGCAAATTGAAGCGATATGACACAAAAAACGAAAACGAGGCTACTTCCGGCGGCAATGATCACCGGCATTATTATGGGATTATTGCTCCCTGAGACAACAGCCACATTAAACATCCTGACACCGTATTTAATTTTTGTAATGCTCCTGGTACCTTATTGCAGGCTGGCCGTGAAAGATATCAGGCTCTCCGGCTTGCATTACCGCATGCTTGGCACCCAGATGCTTCTTGCGGCCCTGGCCTATGCTGCCTTTGCGTGGTTTAATCCCAGGTTCGCACAGGGCGCTTTCATTTGCTTCTTCGGGCCTACAGCCACTGCAGCGCCGGTCATCACGGCCATGCTCGGCGGCAGTATCGCTGTGGTAATAACCTACAGCTTGCTGAGCAGCGTGACGGTCGCCGTACTTTCACCAATTGTTTTTTCACTGATTGGTGCAAATACCGCAATGCCATTTTTAAGCTCCATCGGCTTGATCAGCCGGCAGGTTTTCCCCATGATTATCCTCCCGTTCTTTGCAGCCCTGTTCTTTAAAAAATTCCTGCCAAAGATCCATGCGGAACTCCGGGAAAGGCAGAGCATTTCGTTTTACCTGTGGGCCTTTTCCATGATTCTGTTGGTTGGCCGCGCCACCACCTTTGTTGTCGAACAGCCGGCCAGGGAAATCCCTACCGCGATTGGCCTGGCGCTAATCGCTGCATTTGCCTGTGCGACCCAGTTTTTGATTGGGCACAAACTGGGTGTAAAATATGGCGAACCTGTTGCCGGAACCCAAGGGATGGGCCAGAAAAATACTGTGCTGATTTTCTGGTTGGCCATCACCTATCTCGATCCCATTACATCGATCGCCCCCATATCCTATATTCTTTGTCACAATGCTGCCAATTCCCTGCAACTCCATTGGCATGCCAGGAAGCTGAACAACCGGGAAATATTGTCGGATGTTTAACCAGCCGGTTGGCCAGCCGTTTCCGGGATCGAATCGTCGCCTTCAGCTATCTCCGAAAATCAATTCATTGTCACTCCCGGCCATTGATCGGTACGAAACGGTGAAGCCGGCAACCCGCTGCCGTTGCTCAGATTACAATCGGGATTGTTTGCCCAACCGTAACGAACCGCCAGCGGATGTTTTACCTTTGGCGAACGGACGACAACCTCATTTCCTTCAATCACAGCTTCGGCCCAATAAAACTTCCGGTCAGGTCCGGCAATGGCAAATCCGGTCAATGGCTGTCCGTCACTCGATTTCAATGCTTCATTAAAATCGAAAGAAAGCCGGATCCGATCTCCTTCAACACGATAGGTCTGATACAAAGGACCGGAATAATCAATTTTTTCGCCGTAAGTATTCGCACGGGCAGCCAACGCTAACCGGCGCCCCACCTCCTGTTTGTTCTTGGGATGAATGTCGGCGGCATCGCCAATATCGATCGTGACAGCCATTCCGGTGTGAGCCAGGTGCAAGGTCATCATTTGGGCTTCCCGCAGTTCAGCCCATGCCGATTCCACAGGCTCCTTGTCTTTGTTCATAAAGTTGGCAAGCTGGACAAAGTAAAAATCAATCTCAGCATTCCATTTTTCCCGCCAGTCTTTGATCATCATGGGAAACAGATCCCGGTACTGGAAAGCCCGGCCGGCATTCGATTCACCCTGATACCAAATCGCGCCTCTGATCGTGAAAGGAACAAGGGGATGGATCATGGCATTATACAATACCGACGGACGATTCGGATTGCCCTCAGGATTTCCGGGAGCCGGGGGAACTGATTTCATATCGGTGCTGACCTTGTATTTCCATTCGCCGGCCAGCGAAATTTTGTTATCTCCCCGGGCCAGGAACAGCCTGGCTTCATCTCCGTATATTCCGCCACCTCCTCCGGTATCCATTACCCGGACAGAAAGCTGCAGTGTTTCACTTTTTGTAAGCCGGGCCGGTATTTGATAGACGCGTAATCTGTCATATCCATCCGTTGAACCAATCACTTCACCATTGCAGAACGTGAGGTCATTATCATCGATCATGGCCAGGTTCAGGGTTAATTCTTTTCCCCGCATCGAGGCGGGCAATTTAACCGCTTTCCTGAACCAGACAATCCCGTCAAATCCTGTTATTTGATCTTCCCAGAGACCCGGCAGGGCCATTTTACTCCAGCCGGAGTCATCAAGATCAGGCAATGCCCATACAGCTTTCCCGTTCGAATAACCCTGATCGGTTTCTTTGACCTTTTTGTCCCATGCAGCAAATTTTTCCTTAAAAACTTTTATTGCATCTTCATCTCTCACCGATTCTATTTCGGTGACTTCGGCTGCAAAATCGGGCATCAGCTTCAGGGTAGATGCGCTCGTCCAGGCTTCAGCGATCGTACCGCCCCAGTTGGTATCGATCAAGCCAACCGGGAGGTTCTGATTTTTCAATAAATCGCGCGCAAAAAAATAGGCTATTGATGAGAATTCAGGGATCGTGGCAGGCGAGCATTCCACCCAACCGCTTCCTTCCAGTTTGGCCTCCTCCTGCGGATGATTGGCGCTCGTGTTGGCCACTCGCAACAAACGGATTGACGGATAATTGGCTTCGGCAATCTCCCTCTCGTAATTCAGCACCTTTCCCCAGCCGGCCAGGGGCATTTCCATGTTCGACTGCCCCGAGCAAACCCAAACCTCGCCGATCAGGACATTTTTCAATTGAATGGTGTTCTTGCCCTTCACGCTGATTTCATAGGGGGTAAAACCTGCGGCAGGGGTCTTGACTTTCACGGTCCATTTCCCTTCGCTTCCCGCAGTCGCTTCATAGGATTGATTATCCCACGATGTAGTCACCACTATTTTTTCATTCACTCCGGCTTTGCCCCAAACAGGTACATCCGATTGTTGCTGCAACACCATATTGTCGGTGAAGATCGATGGCATACTGATATCCGCCAGCACCGGCTGCATTGATATAAAAAGCAGAACGATCAATGCGGTTCCCGAAAGCAGGCAGTTGGAAATTGTTCTTCGATTCATGTTTAAACCAGTTTAGTTTGTTTAGAATGGTAAAGATAGCATTAGCTTACGAATCCGTCTTCAGCCTTTGGATCCGATCTTCGGATCTGAAACATATTCCTTCCACAACTCGTCCAGATTTTTCCCGGCCAGTTTCTCCCAAATCCCATCCGAATAGGTATGGTCTCTCATCACCTCATCCAGCGTTTCAACAATTTTCTTGTCTTTTCGCTGTTCAAGCCACACAAGAAAACGTGCCGTGATCCTGTAAGCGTTGGTATAACTTTGTCCGGGCTTTACATCGGGCAGGGTCCATCCTGCCGCCGGATTATTGACACCGTACTCGTACCGCACATAGTCGGCAATTCCTTCCGTTAACCATCCCGGGCCCGGACTATTGCCATAGGCCTGGACAATATGCATGACTTCATGTGTAACCACATCAATATCTTCGGGATGATCATAGAACCACTTCGGACTGAATACGACCTGCCCTGCGGAAGTTCCGGCTACGCCATCATACTGAGGATCAATAATAAACAGTACTTTCTTCGCTGTTTTTTTATTATAGTCCTTTGCCAACTTCGGATACACCGTAAAAAAAGTCTCTTTCAGCCTGGAGATCATTTCAGGTTTAAACAAGGGATCCTTGTTGACAAAAATCAAGGTAAATCCTTTTTCTTCAATCGAATCCTTTGTGAGATATTCTGAAGGTTCTTTGACCTGGCCCAAGGCGGGAGATAGGTTCAATGTCAAAATCAGAAGGGGCAAGATCAAAAAAATAATGTTCCTGTTTTTCATTCGTATCAATTTTGTCTTTATTATTAAACTTTGGTACGTACTCATGGAATAGCCATTTATTCGCTTCGCGGATTTCCCTTTGGTCAATTCATTTTCGGTTTGTGTGAGATATTCTCTCATGGCTATTTCATCGTTTATATCTTCAATTTACTGATTACAATTTGCGTATCCGGCGTCCTTCCTTTTCTAGCTTGTTTTCAGCAACCGCATAATTTCATCCAGTTTGGGCGATAAGATAATCTCTGTACGCCGGTTCACCGCTCTTCCTTCAGGAGTGGCGTTCGTTGCTTTTGGCGAAAACTCTCCTTTCCCGGATGCTGTTAACCGGGTGGGCACTATTTTATATTCATCGGTTAAAATCCTGACAATCGAGGTTGCCCGGGCTACGCTCAAGTCCCAGTTATCCTTGTAAACAGCGGTATGAATAGGAATGGTATCCGTATGTCCCTCAATCAGAATATCGATATCTTTATTCTTGTCGAGTACATCTGCCAATACCTTGATCGCTTCCTTTCCCTTTTCTTCGATGGAGGCGCTGCCTGACTGGAATAGTAATTTATCGGACATCGAAACATAAACCTTCCCGTTTTTTACCTCAACGGATAATTCATCTGACTGAAAACCTAATAAGGCATCTCTCAGTACATCATTCAATCTTCTTGTAATGGAGTCCTGACGGGCGATCACGGTCTGAAGTTCATTTAATGCTTTCTCCCGTTGCAGCAAAAGCTCTTCTTTCTCGGCCAACTCATCCCCTTTTTGTTTCATAGCCAGGTTAAATTCTTCGGCCTGGGTCAGATTCTCATTGATCAGATCATTGTATTTCTTTTTGGTGTCGGTGAGTGTTTTATTCAAACTATAAACTTGATTGTTCAACGTGGCGATTTCACTTTCCCTCGTTTCCAACGTCTCACAAAGACTGTCCCTTTCATCAATAACTGCTTCCACCCGTTTTGAGGCTTTAAATTTTTCGGGCCTTTGCTGGCCGCACTGATAAAATGGTTTGCATGAACTTATCAGTAAAGTCAATGCACTGATGATCATGATCACATTGTTTGTTTTCATACATTTATTTTTTCAATTTATTCAACCACAATTTGCGTATTGCACGTCATCACTTTGAGACGCTTACCAACGGTATGGAATTCGCTTCGCGGATCTCGCAAGCTCGATTCACTTCGTGGATCTCCGCTACGCTCCGATTCGCCAAAAAATTATTCACTTGGGTGAAAGCTATGGCTTTAATGGCTCGTTTCATAGCTATACTACTTCTTAGTTGTCCAACGAACTCCCTTCCCGGGAAACAAAAATACAAAAACCAGATCAAAAGACCAGCTTACAATCGATAGGGGATTTTTGCAGTCTTCCGCAAGCTGAGAATAAACTGCATTTAGTGGCAACTTATTGTGTTCTCCGAAAAGCATCTCGTTAAACCCCGCACAAGGAGCATATCCGGATAACAGTACTCACAGAACATAAGAAAAGAATGATTCTAAATTTGACACTGATGGCAAGGCAAAGGATGAAAGTCATTAACTTTATAATGCCTCAGATTTTAACGTCATTTGTGTAAAATCAGACAGAAAATTTAAAGTTCAAAACATGAAAACAATACTATTCTTCCTGCTTTCGTGCATTTGCATTCATTCCTCTTCACAGGATATGCAGCAAAAAATGATTAAAACAGATGTCAGTGAAGTGACTGTCTTTATCGAAGGTGCACAAATAACCAGGAAAAAGCAGATCGAATTGGGCCCAGGAAAAACGGTGATTAAATTTGTTGACCTTTCTCCGTTTATTGATGCCAAAAGTGTGCAGGTGAAAGCTGATGGAGAACTTGTGGTCTTATCGGTCACACACCAGCAGAATTTTCTGGATAAACCGGCCAAATCGCAAGAGGTTATTCAGCTTGAATCGCAACTCAAGGAAATTGAAGACAAAATCAACCTCGAGAATACACATTTATCGATCTTAAATGAAGAATTAGCTTTTCTTCAGGCAAACAGGGACATCGGGGGTAAAAATCAGGCCACGAGCATAACCAGCCTGCAGGAAGCTTCCGACTTTTACCGGACCAGGCTTACCGCCCTTAAATTAAAAGGAATAGAACGGGAAAAAACACTGGCTGACCTGAAAAAAGAAAAAGCTGATATTGAAAACCAATTCCAGGTTCTGTCAACGAAAAAAGAATTTCCTTCGGGCGAAATACTGGTAACCGCCGATGCAAAAAGGAATACATCTGCTTCGTTCGAAATTTCGTATGTTGTTGGGAATTGCGGCTGGTTCCCCTCCTACGACATCCGGGCAAACAGCATTATGGAACCTGTTGAACTGATCTATAAAGCTAACGTAAGGCAGGACACCAAAGTAGACTGGAATCATGTCAGGTTAAGCTTTTCTTCTTCCGATCCCAATGTCTCGGGCCGTGCCCCCGAATTAAAAACCTATATTCTCGACTATCATATTCTTCCGCCGGTTTATAAGAACATTCAAATGGTCAGCGGAAGAGTTTCTGACAGGAACAATGACCCTCTTCCCGGCGCCACAGTCTCCATACCGGGAACAACCATTGGTACCGTAACTGACGCAGAAGGAAAGTACCTGCTCTCCATTCCGGCCAATGCCGGTTATATGATCTTTTCGTTCATCGGATTTAAAGAGAAAACATTGCCGATTTCCGGTCAGGTCATGAATGTGACGATGGAAGAAGAAAAAATGAACCTGGAAGAAGCTGTCGTGGTGGGATACGGAGTTCAGAAAAAGCGGGATGTTACAGGGAGCATCGCAGGAGTCGCATCGCAGGATCTGCAATCCAGCCCAAAAGTCAGAGGTATGGCTACCTTGCCTGTTCCTTCCGTCCAGGTAGAAAAACAAACAGCCGTTAGCTTTGAAATTAAAGCACCTTATACCGTTAAGTCAGACAACAAAAGCTTTGCGGTCGACATGGAAGTCTATAGCCTGCCAGCGATTTATCAGTATTATAGCGTCCCAAAGATCGACAAAGACGCTTTCCTGATTGCCAGGGTTCCCGAATATGAACAATACAATTTACTTGAAGGCGAAGCAAATGTCTTTTTTGAAGGAACCTTTGTGGGGAAGACACTGATGGATGTCAGGTCTGCTTCAGATACGCTGCAAATATCATTGGGCCGGGATAAAAATGTCAGCGTAAGCCGGGAGAAGGTAAAAGACTATAAAACCAGGCAGTTCATCGGAAATAAAAAGGAAGAATCGAGGGCATGGCAGCTTTCAGTTAAAAATAACAAGAAACAAAATATCAACATGGTCCTGCTCGATCAGGTCCCGGTATCAACCTCTGAAGAAATCGAAGTTGAGGTTCAGCAAATTTCAGGTGCAAAACGCAATCATGAAACAGGCGAACTAAGATGGGAATTTTCGCTTGCGCCTTCGGCAAAGCAAGACCTGGAATTGAAATACACGGTGAAATATCCTAAATCAAAGTCACTGATCGTGGAGTAAGCAGGAATCACAGAACGTTATACCCCCGAAAACCTGACCCGCTCATCCTGTTTCAGATTTTCAGGATCATAATAATCGTTTACCCAGGAATCATCCGCTCTGAGACATAATAAACTGCCGGCACTGGTTCCTTTCTTGTTTTCATTGTAACGAAAGCGATAATGATCGTACAGTCGCATCATTTCGCAGAAATAGGTATCGGCCACCTCCGTGTCTCCTTTGATTACGACAAAGTTCTCATCGTTTTTGTTGGAAGCAGGCTTGCTGAAGTTATGTGATCCAACGATAACCGTCGGATGATTGGTCGTGAAATCGGTGATAATCGTTTTTAAATGGATATAGATCGATCCCTTTTGCTTTTTCGTGCTCTCCCTGAGAAAACCTTCCAATCCTCCCTTCAAAAAAGCAGGAGCAGTAAAAGAATGGTTCCGGTGAAAGCCTGTGACCGTCGTGGTGCTGTTCTGTAATCCAAAGCGGCAAACCTTTGGATTTTCAGCTTCCAGAGCTGCCGTGATGCGTTCGTGCAATTTGAAAGCTGAACAAATGAAAACTTCAGAAGAAGCATTATTCAGGATCGCTTCCAAAAGATCAATATCGATGTAATGCATCCTCGGGCTGAATGACTGAAACAGCTTTTTGTCCTTATTCAGGGGATGATTTGCGTGGATGTATTTTTTTGTGTCACCATAACCCTCGCTGACGAGCAATTGCTTGTAAAGGTTCTCATATTCCTTTGCCAGACCCTTATCAAAGATGATATGGACCACGTTCGCCTGGCGCCACAAGCCATTGGGAGTAAAGTTGGCAGTCCCGGTCAGTACAGCCTGGGGAATATAGACTCCCGATCCATCCTTTTTCTTCAGAACGATGAATTTCTGATGAAAGAGCCCGTTGGTAGGTCTTGCTCTCTTGAATTCATCAGCGATTGGCTTCAGATGCTCCGCGTTTGCAAGCGTTTGCTTGTCGCCTGGCTGCCCATGATAAATAATGCTGATCCTGACTCCTTTATCCGAAAGTTTTTTGAGCAGTTCCACGAAAGCATCATATTCAAATTCAAATAATGCCAGGTCCAGTGCATAATCTTCATTTTTGGCTTTTTTCATGAATTTTTCAATCTGCTGAAGCATTCCGCGGGTAAGCCAGTTCCGGGCTTCCAGATATAAAGGATTCGTTTCATCATCCGGGTTGGTTTCTCCAAACCTTCTGGAATAAGCCTGACTTGCTGCCACCGCCCGGTTAAATACAATCCGGTGCTTTCCCCGATCGGTGGATTCTGTTTTTACAGTTACTTCGGGTCCCTGAATATAGCTCAGATTACCCGGGCTTCCGTATACCGCCCGAACTTCATAACTGTACTTTGCATCGGGGTACACCGTATAATCAGACCATCGGAATTTCTGTATTGGAGCCACATTCGAATTGACAGGCTTCAAATCGACTGGTTCACCCGGAAATTTAAGCAAGCCTTGTAACCATCTCCATTCTTTTTCTTCCACTTTCCTTCTGACTGCAAAACCCAGCAACCCTTCTCTAAGCTCATCCGAAACATTGAATGCGAGAAGAATTCCCGTAGTTCCGGCATATGCCTTCAAGGTAATACCGTTTAATTCCTTTCTGACTCTCATGATCTACAGGATTAAAGTTGGATGAATAACCTGCTGAACAATTCTCTCAAGTTCCCCTTCGGCAGGAGGTATTTCCTTATCTTTTCCGTAATGACATCCACCCGGGAATTGCCAAAGTCCGTTTGCACAAAACTGGCATGCGGCCTCCGCACGTTTCAAACGATTAATCGATGGATTATACTCAAGACGGCCTGCATGATACTCCTGCTCCAAAACCTGGGACAGCATCAGAATGGGGTCATAATAATAAGCCATAAGCACGCACCATGCAGATCTGCTCAATTTCTCCTTTATCGGATCGTCCTGACCATAAATTCGGACAGGGATAATGTCATTCCAGTCATTGCCCTTCATTCGCTTTTCTTCTTTAAGGATACCGGCATCTTCCGGAAAATCACCTTCAAAAGCCTTCCATGCAGCCTGAGACAACCGTGATTGCTGTACAAAATTATCTGAATATGAAAAATGAGGAGCGAGGACAATCCTTGATTTCAGTTCATATTCCCCGATCTGAATATGGAGAAATTTTTCACGTTCTGTTGTTTCTTTCAGAAGCTGATAGGTCTCTCTGATGACTGGTACAATATTCCCGTCAGCATCGGTAACATAATCCAGATAATCAAAATCCTTTAGAAAAGGTGCAAATACCTGAGCAAACATTTCCAGCGAGCTTCCTCCGACGATCACAATGACTGCCGGTTTGCTTTGTACCAGCTGCGACACCAGGAAAGCACCGTCAATCACACAGTTTTTCGTGATTTTCGCAGTAGGAATATCATACTTGGTACTCCAGCCGGGTGAGGCGCATGCGATCATATCGTGCTGAGCCACATCTTCTGCAATAGACAACGGTGCGTTGATCAAGGGTTCACCAACAAGTTTTTTAAAAGCTTCCAATACGTAAACATAACGCTGATAATAACCTGTACTGTTTGCAAGGATCTGAACATTTTCTTCCCGTAAACCACTAATTTTCCCTCCAATGAGATCGCCTGCCCGGAATCCGGGTTTCTCCGGATCTATACTGTAACTTTGGTTGACCAGAACCACAAAACGCAGATTCTCAGTCCAGGCCACTTCGATTTCCCGGTCAGCCGTTTCACCTGCATACCGGATCGTTAACAGCAGCCACCGGTGATCTGAACACCGGTCTGCGCCCAGCAACCAGCCATTTCTTTCGGCAATAATCTCCGTCCCCGGTACAATATTTCTTTTGATGAAGCCGGGATCCAGACTTTCCTGGTAAACATTGTGATACCTGTAATAATAGGCATACCGGGCATTTTTGTCAAAATTTGGATAACTCCACCGCGCTCCGGAAGTACCTGGAAAGTAAGAAGTCATATTTGGGTTTATGCCTACCGTCATGATTGGGGCCTTTCTGCAACCATGCATGACCCCCGGATCGATCTGCCCCTGACCACAAGCCCTGCCTTTTAAAAGTGGTTTAGTGATATTCTCTGTGGTCTGTTGCTGATTTCTGACTTCAACCGGAAAATCTTCGTTCCAGTCATACAAAGGAAAATTCCCGTAAGGAAGAATTCCTCCCCAGAACCACTGGCATACTTTGCAATTCCTTACGTCGGCTACCAGTTTAACCTCTAATGGTGTATTCATTTTTTGATATTCAGAATTGATATAATTTGAAACGATAAAACCGGACACTGTTCCCAGGCGGAGGATTGCTCCCTTTATTCCAGTGTTTGGCAGCAAGGCGGATATACACATCATCCGACATGTTTTGAACCAGCATGGACCCTGAACAAACCCATGCATGATTGTATTTGTCTTTATAATAGGTTGTAAAAACTGATCCGTTCCGGATCAATCGCAATGATCCTTCCGGATTGTCGGCATTGCCATTTCCCACATCGCGTCCATACTTATTGTACATGTTCACCGAAGCAGCTTCCCAGTTCGGATCAACTTTTGTCAGGTTAAACCCGTTATTCCAGCCGCACCTGAAACCATCATCCTCATCTCGCTCACTGCTGGCGTAAGGAGGTGCGCCATGAACATCAAAAGTCAGATTAACATTGCGTGTATCCAAATCTGAATTATTCATATGGTGATAACCCGGATCGATGCAAATGGCAGCCATTTCGAAGGTTGTTCCCTGTCTGGGATTTCCTACGTAAAAACCGACCTGTGCGTCAAAACGCCCGTGCAGTGGGATCAGGCAAACAGCTGCAGCCCCGGAATAGCTTCCCCCGGCAATAATGTCAATACACAGGCCGTCATTCTGCGAAATAACCGTGTCCCGATTGATATGGGAATAACCGGCGGCCCAGAGCTTCTGATCCACTGATTTTTCGGCAAAATCATCCTGCGCAATTAAGGCAGAAGGTGTAAGTCCCTCGACTGTTGGAAGTGTACCGGCTGCCATGATCCCTTCAACCTCATCGATTGACTGTATGGCCTTAAAATATGCGCGTTTCGGAGCAAAGGGCATTTCCCGTGATTCGAGAATTAAACGGACGTTGCTTTTAGCCAGGGTCTCTTTAAGCTCCGAATCAAATTCAATAATTCCATCACGGTTATGACAGGCATCATCCCAATCCAGACATAGGTTTTTCGCGTTCAGCTCTTCTGCAATTTTTAGCTGTTCAGAAGGATTTTGCCCCGGTGCTCCGATCAGAACATACTGACTGCAGGGATATCTGCCGGCAACGTACCGGCATAGAGGCTCCGCCCCCAACAATTTCACCCGGTTCAGCACGCCGTATTTCTTTAGTTCACCGACAGCGGCATCAACTAAGTCCAATTCGCCGGGAGGAATCAATAGAATCACAGTACACCTCCGGGCGAAGGAGATCAAAAGCTGACCGAGACGAAGGACCCGGATCGCAGATTTCTTTGGCAGATTTCCCTGCCAGGGATTGTCTTTACCCGGATCGCCGGTTGGCTGATTGTCGCTATCCAAAGGCATTGAACGAAACGCAAAACCAGCATCAAGCTTGCTGATCTCGTTCCAGGTCATTTCCCTGACAGCCCTCTTATCGCCGCAGGTTTGTTCGAATGTGTCATGGTTCGTGCACACGGCAACTCCGTCTTTACTTAACCTTACTCCTGATACAATGCCGCCGGCACCCGCACCCAGAGCAGCAAGAAAAGATGTTTCGGTATGCTCCGGTGCCGTAAGCGCGTCACCACCCAAAGCATAAACAGATTTTTCTGAGGATAAATTCATGATCGTCGATTTTTTATCATGCTGTAAACGGAATTTCCGTTTGTTAGCATAAGCTTGGTTTTCTTTCAGACTAATTTACTTAAATTTAATATTATAGTCAAGGCATAATATTAAAATTCATTAGAATATTTCTGATGCAGAAATCTTAAATTTGTTCCTGACAAGTTGCTGTTTTACCCAATAAGTGGCCGAATATCAAAATCAACATAAGCTGGAAAAATGAAAACAATAATTCCGAAAGAAGTTATCGCAGACAAAAACCTGATTGCCTATTGTGGTTTATATTGCGGAGCATGCCGGTCGTACCTGGCTGGAAAATGTCCGGGCTGCAGGGAAAATGCGAAAGCAAGCTGGTGTAAAGTGAGGCAGTGCTGTATTGATAATAAATTTCAAAGCTGTGCAGACTGCAACCTGATGAGTTTAGCTGAATGTAAAAAGTACAACAATTTCATTGCAAAGATCTTTGGCCTGGTTTTCAATTCGGACCGGTCAGCATGCATTGCCCGGATCAAAGAAATTGGCTACGATGGCTTTGCCACGGAAATGGCTGCTGACAAAAAGCAGACAATTAAGAGGAAATAATTAATCCCGCCAAAGAAAAAATGAACTACCCCGCCGCGGAGCAGCGGGGTATCACTAAGGAATAAGTTTTTAACTCACCGCAAGCGGCGGAGAATTAACCCATTAGAGATTAAATCCTAAATGCCGTCACCATCCCGTTTCAGGCTGAATTCAGCATGTTGTTCTTTTCCTGACTGATCTTTCCAGCTTAACCGGTAATTCCCTTTGAAACCACGGAACTGAACCGCTCCTTTTGCTCCGGCCTTTACTGTCTCCTTCGTTTTCCACTGGTGGTTAATCAGCGCATCCAGCGCATGATAAACCGGCTTTGGATTCATTTCTTTATCATACAATCCGGAGAAAGAAGGTTCACCAGCAGCAGCTCCGCCATCTACCATATTCCACCAGGTAATTCCCATTACTGTGGGATAGCTGAACCAGAGGCGGTAAAGGTTTTGGGCAATCACCGCCTGAATCTCCCATCCCTCTTTCGTCTCGTCGGGAGCAGTAACGGTCACCTCGCTGATGTGAATGGGGCGTTCGGCATCTGCAAGGCAATCCAGGACAGCATAGTTTTTGGCAGGCGTCAGAACATCCGCGCCATTGGCTATGTTGCGGGCGCCATTTGGATTAAAAATATGCATTTGAACACCCACATTAGCGATGCGGATTCCCCGGTCAATGAGGTCGCGGGCAATCTCCACATAGCGTTTGGTGGGTCCCCAGTGGATATCACAATCATTGGTATTGAAACTCACCGGCTTTGGAAAATACTTCATCGCCCACTTGTAGGTTTTATAGGCATAATCATCGGGCATAATGCCGCGGTTGGCCTGATCGATCGACTCATTCACCACGTCCCACCGCTGGATTCTTCCTTTATATCGGTCAGCTAGTTCGCGCACATGTGCCTCAAAGATTTTTTCCATCTCTCTACGATCGCCGGGCATCCAGGTGGGATGTCCCCATTGCCGCATCCCGTAAATAATGGCGTGCCCATTCATATTGATCCCTCTTGATTCACAAAAGGCAACGACCGGATCGGTTGCCGGACGCCGGTATTCGTAGGGGCTGTTTGCCTCATACCTGGGTTTTCCCTGTTCCGGCTCCAGCGTCTTCCAGTAGAACGCTACCGTTGCGGCATTGAAAAGTGTCCCAAACGTATCTTCGTATTTTTTATTCTTTTCCGGAGTTTTAAGGTCACCAAACAAAAAGGTATTTCCCCCGAACAGGAACAAGTGGCTGATTTGCTCCACCTTCACTTCAGTGCCTTCAGGCAAATTCTTCAGATGACATACCGCGTCTGCCTTCCGGTTCAGATCAATATCCCGGTCAATTTTCGCCTGAACCTCCGGGTTCCACGACTTTAGATAAGCTTCGCTCATTACACTGCTTAATTCTATACTATCCGTTTTTATTCCCTGTTGCATCCCGGAATTCTGCGCAATAATTTCTCCTGAAAAAATTATAAAAAGCCACACAAAAAGTTGTTTTCTCATTAAACTAATTTTTTGATAGTTGTTCTTCTTTATCACGATGTCTGCCATTAATCTCTTTTTATATCCCTGTGTTAATAACTTCTCTTTCGCCTGCACAAGTCAGCTTTTTTGCAGCACCTGTCAACTCGATGCCTTTCAATATCCGGTCCCTGTTTTCTTCAATAGTTGGTTTCCAAAATGTTTGCAAAAACCCCAATAACCGGGTTTGATCAAGGTTCTTTTCACAAAATTGAATTGTATTCAAAATATTTTTCTCATTATCCGAATGAAAACTGCCTGTCGGGATCTGGTCATAACCATAAGCCTCCAATTCAAGATAAGCTTTCACTGCCTTCTGTTTTTCATCCAGGTTTTCGCCATAATACCAATTGCTTTGCACCACCGATTTAGGCATTTTCGCGAAAAACTGATCAGCATGATGCCACAACATGTAATCAGGCCAAATCCATGCCCTGGTGTTTTGTTTTTCTACCTCATTAACCAGAAAATAAAAGTCCTTCCACCACACATCGTTCTGTCGTACAACAATATATTTGTAATAACTTTGATTGTCTGCACTTTCTTCATCCATTCCAATGTGAAAAAAGCGGGGTTTATCAAATAGACTGCTCACTTCAGTGATCAGATCGGAACAGACCTGATAATACTTTCCTGTTGAAACCATCCGGGAATATTCTCCAAGCCAGGTATCATGCCCTGCGGAAAAATTGAGTTTGGGAATCGGCTCCAATCCTGCTTCCCGTATCTTACGTAATTCTTTCCGTAAACGAGCGGTTGACCATGCATTTTTCACTGCTATCTCAGGATGACTATCATAGCGTACTGCATCGCCCAAATCAATGATCAACATATTCATACCCATGTCCGCCATTCTGCGGATTGCATCGTTCCACAGGGACTCACTTAACTGTATATCAGGCCGAAATCCCCGGAAAGGGCGGTGAGGAGAAATGAATTCTTCCCACATGTTAAAGCTTAAGTGAAGCAAGCAGGCCCATATTTTAGCATTCTCAGGTTTGTTTTGAGAAAACAGGACACCAGGAACACCGGCCAACGCGGCTGCGGCTGAAACCTGCCTGATAAAATTTCTACGATTGGTCATGACTTCTGTTCTTAGCATTTATTGAATGTCAATCTCATACCACACAGTTTTATATCCAGGCCCGATAATAATCTCAGAACCGCCGCCTTCATCTTTTGTTACAGGGACTTCCTTCTTCCGGGTTCCATCGGGACCAAGCGCGAAACATTTCGTTTTGACAGGATCGGCTGGTAAGGTCACGGTAGCAGAAATGCCTTCCATATAAACAGAACCTTTACCCCAATCGCTAAGTGTAATCTGACTCGCAGACATTTGTTTAATCGTCATTTCTTTGTTTTCGGCAAGCCCCGTTGCAGCCAAAAGAATATTGGAAGGACTTCCTGATTCACCAAACCCTGCCGCATTCCGGGAAACAAGTGATATCGTAGTCCATCCCAGGCGGGTTTTCCCAATCTCCAGCGAAACTTCACCCAGCGAGATCATTCTGCCTTCGGGAAAACCGGAAAACAACTTCGTATTCGGCGTATTTACGGTGAAATAACCTGCACCTGTCTGTTCCACATTCCATGTCAGCTCTCCTGTATCACTGACAAATATTTTCTGGTCATTCGGAATCTTTTCTAAAGTTGACAGATTGCCACCTTCTTTCCCTGACAAATCTATTGCTGTTTTATGAAGCATTGATTGTCGTGAATCAATTCCCGCCGATTCGATTCCGGCGTTAACTGATTTGGTCAAAGTAAGACGATCAAAATAAGTAGGGTAATCAATCACACCAATAACCGGAGATCTTGATTCCTGAACATCACCTCTCAGGTAGATAGCAGCACAAGCTGGAAAATGAGCAAGAACATCGGTTCGTGAAACAATACTGAAGAAGTAACTATTATCGTTTGGCTCGAAATCTGACCGGTGGTTATAGGTATATTCAAACACACCATCCCAGCCTTGTAATCTGCCATAAGCACGAAGCATCGGCTGGCCCTCAGCACCATATTGATTCGGGAACGGATGATTGTACTCACTAACGGTATATGGCTTGTTTAAAATCCGCTGTGCTGCCAATCCCCTAATGCATGACATGGAATTGACCATCGATTCGTTTCTGATTTGCCAATCTGGATTTACAGGGCTTGGATGACACCAGTAGGAGTGATTATCAATATAATCGAGCTGTGCCTGAACAAACGGCGGACTGTAACCAAGTTGTGTTCCCGACACAACTGATTTGGCCTTCAAATCTTTTTTGAGAAAATCGTACATCTCCACCCAGTATTTTTGCTCTGTATCCACCAGAAACTGATAGAAATCCCGGGCGACCTGCCTGGGAGCGTAGCCCATTTTATGAAGCGTCGGGATCGTTCCATCCTGAAAACATTTTTCCGGATCAAATTCACATACGGCACCGCTCTGGAAAGACAGGTCATCAATTTCATAGCTCCCTGTCTTGAAGCGGGTCAACTGGAACTGAGCCTCATCCGAATCGTCTATGGCTGTAAATGAATATGAAAATATTCTCCATGTTGAATCTACACTAAGTTGGAGCGTCAGCCCCAACGATCGCCAGCCATTTTTCTGATCAGCTACAGCCATTCCGAGCACTGCCTCACCAACTCCTTTCGATCGGCGAGCCTTAAAAGAAAGCGTATAAGGCTGATCCTTTTTAACTGAAACGCTTCTGAATAATTTCGGGAAGTATTCATTCCCGTTTTGGGCGACGTCTATTTTGAGGGTTCCAACGGCTGCACCACCAGAGGCTTTGGCGGAGCCCAAGCTGAGTATCCATTTTTTACCGTCAATTGAAACAGGCTCATCGAAGCTACCTTCTGTAATTTGTTCACCCGTTAATGGCATCTCAATCCACTTCCATGCTTTAAGCAATGATTCGCCCGACGGATATATCCGGTGCACCCAATCATTCCATTGTTTATGGAATTCGGAAGCATACGGATCGGGAAGCCGGTCTATTGCCCCATTATGAAATTGATTAAACAATGCATTTTCATTATTAATTTCGATCATCGACACACAGGGATCTTCGGTGTAGGCCAGTCCTGTATATGGATTTACATGTGTGAGTAATTTGCCCGCATATTCCTTTTGAAGTTCAATCATCCTGGGTTCGAAATTGACAAGACCTTTATCTGCCCATGGACGTTTATCTTTGCCGGTAAACCCATCACGTTCATCCCAAAACCGGGCAACATGAAGATTGATATTTACATAGATACCCAGCTTTTTAAAACCTGCGATCATATAATCAAGCCGCTCTACCTGTGAAGAATCCAGATTCCGTTGAGTCGTAGTGTCATTGGCAATAATACCCTGCTCCTTTTCATTTCTGAAGTTTCCGTAAAAATCATCCATATAGTGCAACCTGACACAATTAACACCGAACCGGGCAAGCCGGGCTGCAAGCCGGTCAGCCTGCGTATGCGTTGGAAAATTCGCAGGTCCGGTCAGGTTGGTTGCATGCAGCCGTACCGGTCCCGCATCATTCACAAACCTTCCGTTTTCAACACGGATAAATCCATGTTTCCCGGCTGGAGCATCGAGTAAATGAGCCATGCTTGTCGCATTAACCGGACTATTATAAGAAATCAAAAAAGGAAACAATGGAGCAAACTCCCTATCGTCCGTCTTTTGCGTACAAGCGAATAATAACAGGCAGAAAAAAAAGGTCAGCCACTTCGTCATGATAATAAACTTAATTGGTTTAGGTTTTTGTTAATTTAAATTGACTATCTGCATATAAATGGAATTACAACCCCGGCAAATCTGGAATTTTCTATAAACCATCACCGTCTTCTTTCAGGTAAAACTCTGCCTGTTGTTCTTTCCCCGACTCATCTTTCCAACTCACACGGTAACGTCCTTTGAACCCTCGAAACTGCACTTTCCTATTTTCACCAGCCGTAACTGTCATGTTTGTTTTCCATTCCTGGTTAATCAGCTTATCAAGTGCATAAAAGGATGGCTTCGGCTCCATATTTCTTGTAAACAATCCCGACACGGAAGGTTCGCCTGGGGCACCGCAATCATCGACCACATTCCACCATGTGATGCCCATCATTGGTTTAATACTGAACCATAAGCGATAAAGGTTTCGTGCAATAACAGCCTGTATTTCCCGTCCTCGCGTATCATCTCCCGGTGACGTAATGGTGATTTCACTCAGGTGAATTGGTAATCCTGCCTTCGAGATCGCTTCCATCTTGTCCCAAACTTGTTGCGGAGATTCAATCAACTTACCGTCGGCTATATCCAGACATTGCTGCGGATTAAACAGGTGCATCTGTGATCCCATAATATCGACTCGACAACCATGCCCGATCAAATCTTTAGTTTGATTGGCATAGTTGGCATTATTGGCGTAGTCATTGATGTTCAGCTTTACGCTTTTCGGAAATTCCCTGTCAGCAATCTTAAATGCCTCATAAGTGTAATCACCGGGCATCAGACCATACGCGCTTTTACAAGCAGCATCGCCCGTCACGCTTTGTCCGTGAAAATCCACAGCACTCTCGTTAACCACGTCCCAGCTTTGAAGGCGTCCATCATAATAATCAACCAGTTCGACTATCCGTTTCTCGAAAAGACGCTTCATCTCCCTGAAATATGTTGGAGCCAGTGCCTCGATCTGTGAAGGAGTTAGCTTACCCAGTTCTTCCTTGCTAAGCTGATTGAGTTTTGCCTTTTCTTCTTCGGGACAAAATTGGTCAAACAGCCACTCCGGGTGTTGCCATTTGCGATTGCCCCAGATCATATTATGACCATGCAGCCTGATCCCTTTGCTTTCACAGAATTCAACCACCGGATCAGAAGCCGGACGACGCCAATGCGGTTCTTTTTTCGGCTCTTTTACGCTGTTCCAGTAGGCTTCAGTATCCCAGTATTCTTCCCTGAAACGGGGACGATTTGGCTGCATTTCAAATGTCTTCCAGTAAAAGGCAATGGTCGCCGAATTAAACAATGTCCCAAAAAGATCCTTGTATTTCTGATTCCGTTCAGGAGTTCCCAATTGATTGAAGTTAAAAATATGCGCTCCAAAGTAGAAATCGTGTGAAATCTGCTCTATCTTCACCTCTGCATCTTTGGGTACATTTTTCAATCGCAGCACCGCATCTGCTTTGCGGTTTTGCTCAATATCACGGTCAATCTTTGCCTGTACCTCAGGATTCCAAAGCTTCCAGTAAGCTTCTCTCATCACACTGGCTTCTTTTGCCGCATTTACCTCCTGTCGCTGTTCCCTGTTTTTCCTCAAATTTCCCGCCTGTAACTGACCAAGACAAAAAACTGCAATAGTCAAATAAACAATTTTATTCTTCATCGTATTGATTGATTTTATTTGTCCTTATAATTTTATCAACTGTTTTTTTGCATTCCACGCACATACTTCTAACGTTATGTTTTTCCCGGCAATAACTTCCCTCCATTGAATTTCAATTGTAATCTCCCGGCTTTCTCCGGGAGCAAGCCAAAAGTAGTTATCAGTGGCATAAAAAATCCGTTTGATACCCCGTATATCTATTCTGGTCATAAATGCCGGTTTTTTGCCGGTATTTGTTAGTTTCAGTTTTAACTGGTTTCTTGCGTCAGTAACTACTTTATTGGCAATTAGTTCAGCTTTAAGTTTAGTTGGATTTTTTGTAACCACCGGTTTCAGCCATGGTCCCTGATCAAATGTAATCCAAGGAATTGGCTCGCTTATATATTTGTCATGAAAGGCCTGATCTTCCATTTGTACCAGCACGCGGAGGCAATAAAACGACCGGGAGATTGACTCTCCAATATCGTTCTTTAATTCGGTCACAGCAAACAGATACCGGTCATGGTAACCGGAGGGGATGGTGTATTCTCCGAGGCAAGAGCGGACAACGGAAGGACCTTCAGGAATGCTGACAATAGTTTCGTTATTCCATAGGAAGTTGAACGCATCATCATAGACTGTTACCGAAATTTTCCCTGCAAAAGCGTTCGTACCGGAATGAGTTATACTTCCGGTAAAGGACACATGCTCACCGGTGGCCCAAAGCAACCGCTGCAGATTGAGCGCTACATGAGTTGGCTCATAAGTGCGCTTCAGAAAATAATAAGGTGCAGCCGGCTGCCCAAACCAATCCATCATCTGAATGGCTATTGCCGGCCAGTGACGTTTAAATACCCATGGCATCAATCCGGTTGTCACCGGGTAGTTCCCCTGCATTTTTTCTGAAACAATCTGGTACCACTCCCCTGTTCCTACCTGTGAGGCTTCGGTAATTGATTCGATTGAAGCGTTGTCCAGGCCAACTATATGTGAGGCCCTGCTTAACATCCGCGGCACCCTTCCGGGACTATATTCATCAAAATGATGAGTGAATTCAGGATGAGTTTTCGGAAAATCCTTTTTCCACATTTTCCCTAAATCAACAAATTCTTTCTGATCGACCAGTTCATAAAAAAGATCAGTTTCAGGCATACTATGCATCCCGGTTTCGGAGACCCATGGTTCCAGGTTGTAACTTCGGTTATACCAGCAGGGATCCATATCGGGATAGGCGTGCATACTGCCATCATCAGGCGTGGTCCTCACAAAAAACCGGCTTTTATCGAAAATATCCAGGTTCCGTTCAATGATCCCGATAGAGGCAGTATTCCCAAAAGAATAGGGATTAAATTCATTTCCACCACACCAGACAACTAATGATGGGTGGTTTCGTAACCGGAAGATGTTTTGCACAACCTGGGCTTCCCAAATATCCTGTGGCCATGAAGGTGTATCCTGATTTCCAATAGGAAAGTCCTGCCACACCATAATCCCCAGTTCATCACAAATGCGGTAAAAATGGTCGGTTTCCAGCAATCCTCCGCCCCACACCCGAATGAGCTGTATCCCCATATTTTTCGCGGCTTCCAGCGCCCAACGATATCGTTCTTCAGGAAGGTCGAGCAATACATCCACCGGAGTCCAGTTCATCCCCTTTACAAACAGCTTTCTCCCGTTAACAACAAATTGCCAGTTTTCCCAACGATCAGCGGTCCGGGGCCCTTCGGTTTCCTGTCGTTCAACCGTCCTGATCCCGTAATCAAAGCTGATATGATCGACTTGAGCACCGTTTTTCGTTAACGTGAGTTTGACCTGATAAAGATTCGGAGTACCCATCCCATTGGGAGACCAAAGTTTGGGATTAGCCAAAACCAGATCCTGTTCCAACCAATTGGTCCCCTTGTAAATGTTCGGATAAATCTGTTTTGAAAACACCCGCTTGTTGTCGGACAGGAACTCAATCAGAACAGAGAGTTTTTCGTTCACCGGGATAAATGATTTTCCGTGTTCATCGGGATGATGAACTTGTGAATTACTCCAGGAATGAAGCTTTTTATCCAGTGAAGTCTGATAGGCAAGTACTTCCAGAGACAAATGCAAAATGGCCTCATCATCAGTGATCCCGGCGGTTGTAAGAAATGGCCGTTCCATATGAAATTCCGGCACAATCTCAATCCGGGCTCCCTGCCACATTCCCACACTGAACAAAGCCTTTTTGCCCGATCCGCCCGCAATGATCCAGGGTTTGATGATTCTTCCGCTGGCTCTGGGATTAAAGCCTTTGTTTCCCCAGTTTGCCGCCCTAACCTCAACAGTAATCTTATTTTTAGCTCCATAATTTACAAAGTCGCTGATGTCAGCATCAGGACCTCCGAACATCCCTTCATGCTCTCCAACTAGTTTTTCATTCACCCATATTTTGGAGAAGTAGTCTATTCCATCGAAACAGAGTATAATGCTGTTTCCTTTAGCGGATGCCGGGATTTCAATTTCGCGCTGATAATACCAGCATTTATCCAATATCCATTCATATCCAGATGTATTCAATGAGACGTAGGGATGAGGTAATTTCCCTGCTTTATAAAACGACCACTGAACAGAATTTGGTACCTGTGTTTCGAAAGGTTCTTTCCTGTTTTGCAAGTCAGTAATCGAACTGACAGGCGTATCCATGTATGAGAGCTCCCAGATGCCGGACAAATCGATATGCTGACTGCCGGGATTTCGGTCGCTTATCCAAAAAGGTTGCTCCAATCTCTGAGAATAAGAAAAATTACATAACAGTAACCAAAAAAACAAAAATACGAGCTTTGGTATCATGATCCGCGATTATAAGATTCTTTTAAAATACAACTGCTTAAAGCGCGTTGTCTGCAAAAACGGAGCAATCTGCCAAAAAACAGATTGCTCCATTGGTTATGCACTGAATAATCTCATCGAACAGACGATCCCACCTTATTTTTAGCATACACAGCAATTTCGTACAATCGGGTATTGTCTGTACTGTAAGGAACAAAATATCTCACTTTACTTGTCTTTACTGATTCAAATTCAACCCTGTACTGCGGATTTGTATTCCCGGAAACAGTGAGAATATTCTTCCATAAACCCGCCACATCGATCTGAAAAATAAAGTTGGGAATTGGGTTCATAAAATTACCACTAGCTCCGCTCCAGGTCGCTAACGAATAAATATCATACTCTGCGCCCAGATCTATTTCGATCCAATGTTCCCCAGGTGTTGTAGAAACCCACCTGGATGCATTCGTAAACAAACCATCCACGGCAAGATGTCCTTCATACGCAGCAAGGACATCACTGACCCGAACCGGCTTGTTCAACGCAACATTGACAGTTTCAAGAAGTTCGATTTCCTTAAAGGCCGTATAAAAAGTATCTATCGCTTCAGGTTCCGGAAGAAACAGGGTGCGGTATAAAACAGGATAATCCGGATCAATATCGGCTATTATCGTCGAGCTTCCCAGATCATCAACTCCTATGATCTGAGAGGTTCCCACACCTGTCTGTTTATTGTGATAATTGAATCCCACCGCAATTTCGGTGTCATCGATTGAAGAAAACCAGGTGAGAGTCAGAGAAGAAGTCTGACTATCGAAATTAGCCGATTTGTAATAATGATTTTGCAAGGTGGAACGATAAGAATCTCCGTATATCTCTGCAATCTGCTCATACTTGATAGAACGGTGCCCTTTTTCATCTCTGGAATAGATTTCGAATACATAGCTTTTTTCTTCCATGATCTTATCGTTATCTCCAATTAGCACATCGAAATAGTCTGAAGAAACACGGTTTTCAACCGGAACGATCAGAGAATCAATCATCTCATTCCAAAAAATTGCAAAGGATGATATCCTCGGATTCTTCGAATACAACCGCAACAAAATTCTTTTGTCTCCACTAAAAGCATCAATGGAATCAACTTTTGCAATGTATATCGTCTCTCCATTCTTCAGGTATTCATCGTGGATTTCATTAATATCTGTGCAATTGACCATGAAGGAAGCCATACACATTAAAGAAATATATAAGAAGTATTTTTTCATGTTATTCTGAATTTAGTGTTGTTCTTTTCATTCCGGGAATATCATTGTTCAGCTCCCCAGAATGCTATTTCTGTCAGATTGAGCCCTGTAGAACCACCCCAGGTTTCCGTGCAACGGAAACGGATATACCTTACCGGAGAATTTGTGATATCAAATTCAT
>Ga0074195_1000317_pt1 | contig 104863 bp, 91 predicted proteins | sample EPASupsiteHSE623_FD_64525 | JGI IMG/M metagenome (GOLD analysis project Ga0074195, IMG submission 64525) | Bioremediated contaminated groundwater from EPA Superfund site, New Mexico - Sample HSE6-23 | ecosystem: Environmental > Aquatic > Deep subsurface > Groundwater > Contaminated ... | reverse complement strand
ACGGAACCGCTTTTGTTGCGCTTTTTCCTTACAAACATCCCTGATTTTACCAGTGGGACACCCAAACTTCAAGCGGTTCTCGTCGGAGAGGACTCGAAATTTTAACACTCCGCACAAGTCAGGCGAATTCCGCTATCCAACTGAAATTTTCAGGCTAAATCCGCAGGTTTTCCGCGGGGCTTGTTATGGTATTCGGGACGCGGGGTTAACTCGAGCGGCGGTCTATTATGCAGGCGCTTTTGGAGGATTGCTTGGCGGCGTGCTTGAGTTCGCTGCCTATCTGGCTTATCTGGGCGAGGGAGGTGAGTTTCCTGATGGTGTTGTGCACCAGCCCGATTGACACGGAGAGGAAAGGAAACTGCTGCACCCTGCCCTGGCGGTCGGTGGAAACGATGAAGCCGCGGCGGCGGTCCTCCTCGTTGTAAAACGAGGGGACCACGGCGTCCAGGTCCGCTATTATGCGCTTGGCGAGTTCCTCGGCGCGCTTGAACGAACAGACCACGATGAAGTCATCGCCGCCGATGTGGCCGATGAAACCGTTGTCCCTGTCGCATTGCCGGGTCTGGTTGACCAGAATATTGGCGATGGCTTTCAAGACCTTGTCGCCGGCGTCGAAACCGTAGCCGTCGTTGAACGCCTTGAACTGGTTGAGGTCCACGTATAAAACCGCGAACGGCACGCCGCGCGCTATCTCGCGCTCGATGCGCGCCTGTATGGACGGGTTGCCCGGCAGGCGCGTGAGCGGATTGGTGTCAAGCACCTGCTTGGTGCGGCGCAGAATCATGCGTATGCGGGCCACCAGTTCGTCGGCGTCCACCGGCTTTACGAGGTAGTCGTCGAGGCCGAGGCTGAGTCCCTTGAGCTTGAGCTGCTTGTCGGCCACCGCGGTGAGCAGTATTATCGGCACGCTGGCGTAAAGCGAATCGGCCTTGAGTATGGAGGCCACCTCGAAACCGTTGAGCCCCGGCATTTCATAATCGAGGACCACGATGTCGGGCATGTATTTGCGGATGCTTTCAAGGGCCTCGTTGCCGTCCTCGGCGGCGGCCACGGCGAAACCCGCTTTCTCGAGCATGTCCTTCATCAGCTCCAGCAGTATGGCCTGGTCGTCGGCGAGGAACACTTTAGGGCGCAGGGCCGCCGACGCCGACGCTTTCGCCGAGTCCGCCAGCAGCCCGCGCACCGTGGCAAGAATCTGCTCCTCGGATATATTCGAGCCGACCAGCTCCGGGCCTCCTGACAGAAAACCTTTTTCCAGGAACTTGTTGAGGCGCAGCCCTGTGGCCACTATCACGGGAAGGCCGGCATAATCCGGATTGGCGCGCAGCGCGCGGATGAGGGAAAAACCGTCGGATTCGGCCAGCAGCAAGTCGAGTATCACCGCGGCGGGCTTTTCGCTTTTCAGGACGGACAGCGCCCCCGCCCCGGTGGAGGCGAAAAGCGGGCGGTAATACTCCGTCTCCAGATACATGCGGATGAGGTCTGAGCTTTTCGGGTCGTCGTCGGCCACCAGCACGGGGATGCGCTTATCGGGCAGGGCGGCGCCGGCGTGCTTTTTGAGCAGCGCGCCCAGCGCCGGAAAATCCACCGGCTTTGCCAGATAGCCCTGCACCGCGGGTTTGTCGCCGCACACCAGCGGCGCCGACGGCTGGCGCGAGAGCACGAGAATTTTCTGCTCCTGCGCGCCGGGAGTGGCGCCCAGTTCCTCGATGAAATCCAGCGCGGAGATGGTATGGCAGAATATGTTTATTATCGTCAGGTCCGGCTTCCAGACGTTGACGGCGGTTTCCGCGTCGGCGCGGACGGAGGCGATTTCGACGGCGTAGCCGCCGCGCTCCAGCAGCGTTTTGAGCGGCGTGGCGCCCGACAGGGAATCAATTATGAGAACTCTGGATTTTGGCATCGCGCATACTGCTGACCATCCGAATACCGAATGATACCTAAATTACCGGACCGGCCACAATAAAACCCGTGGCCAGCTTCAGACTGGCAAATTGCCGAGTTTCACACCCTTTTCGGCGACGCCCCGCCGTTTTTGGCGGCGGGGCGTTGTGTAATCTTAAGCCGGACTTACGGCCTGCGGGGGCGGTAGGCTTTGTACGGCTTCGGCGCGGGCGCGGGAGACGCAAGGCCGCGCTTGGGGTCGTAATAATCCAGACCGGAATGGTCTATCACTTCCTCTCCCATCAGGATGCGCAGCGTGTTTTTGAACTTCATGTGCTGGATGAACAGGTCGTGCTCCGGCTTGAGGTCCGGCCTGCACATCGGCGATTTATAGAAGAACGACAGCCACTCCTGCGTTCCTTTGAGCCCCGCGCGCTTTGCGAGGTCCGAGAAAAGAATCAGGTCCAGCGCCACCGGCGCGGCGAGGATGGAGTCGCGGCAGAGGAAGTTGATTTTTATCTGCATCGGCAAGCCCATCCAGCCGAAAATATCTATGTTGTCCCAACCTTCCTTGGCGTCGCCGCGCGGAGGGTAGTAGTCTATGCGCACCTTGTGCACATAGTCGCCGTAAAGTTCGGGATAAAGCTCCGGCTCCAGAATCGTGTCCAGCACGGACATCTTGCTTTTTTCCTTGGTGCGGAACGAATCCGGGTTATCAAGCACCTCGCCGTCGCGGTTGCCGAGAATGTTGGTGGAATACCAGCCGATAAGGCCGAGCATCCTCGCCTTGAGCCCCGGCGAGATGATGGTTTTCATCAGGGTCTGGCCGGTCTTGAAATCCTTGCCGGAAAGCGGCACGGAATTTTTTTCCGCCAGTTCGCGCAGCGCGGGAATGTCCACGCACAGGTTGGGCGCGCCATTTGCGAACGGGATGCCTTTTTTCAGCGCGGCGTAGGCGTATATCATCGCCGGGGAGATGTCTTTGGAACTCTTGCGCAGGCCTTCCTCGAAACCCGACAGCGTGGCGTGGACTTTGGTCGGCTCAAGGTAGATTTCGGTGGAGCCTATCCAAATCATCACATTGCGCTTGATATCGTTTTTGCGGTTGAACTCTTCGATATCGCGCATCAGCTGCTGGGCGAGGTCCATCTTGTTCTTGCCTTTTTTGACCTGCTCCGGCTTGAGATTTTTGACGTAATAGCGGTCGAAGACCGCCGGCATCGGCGTTATTTTGGAGAGTTCCTCCCGCACCAGCGCGAGTTGTTCGGGGTAGAGCACTCCGGCGCGTATGGCGGTTTCATACATGTTGTCAGGAAAAATGTCCCAGCCGCCGAACACGATATTTTCCACCGGCGCCAGCGGCACAAAATCCTTTATCAGCGGGTTGCGGTTCTCATAGCGCTTTCCCAGGCGGATGCGCTGCAACTGGCTCACCGAGCCGTAGGGGCGGCCTATTTCTTTCTTTATAAGCTCAATTCCGGCGATGAGCGTGCTCGTTACCGCGCCCATTCCGGGTATCAGCACTCCCAGTTTTCCGTCAGCGGGAGCTATCGGGGTCTTCTTGGGTTTCATTTGCTGCCTCCAGTCAAATTTTCCGGTGCAATCGTAAAATTATATCACGCAATCGCCGTTATTTTTTGCGAATGTCCGGTTTTCGCGGATTTATAGCCCTGCCGCGTAAGAACGGCGCAGGCCAGAGACTCGCGGAAATTTTCGCCGCGGCGCGACGGGTCGTCAAGCTCCGCCGCGAAATCGGCCAGCAGCCCCGCCATCCAGGTCGGATGCGCCGAGCCGCCGGATAGTTTTTCGCCGGTTTGAAACACCTGCCGCCCGCCCTGCGGGGTTTCCAGTGCCACGTCGCAGTCGAGAATCTCCAGCAATCCCCTGTCGCCGTAAGCGACGCCGTAATTTTTGCGGACAGGACTTTTCCAAGTCAGGTGTATGAACGCGGTGGGACCGCCGAAATCAATCAGGCAGGAGGCCGCTTCCTCCGCCGCGTCCGGCTGCGGACGCGACAGCGAGGCCGCTATCGAAACCGGCTCTTTGCCTACGAGAGCGCGCGCCAGATAGAAGTTGTGCCAGCCGTGGTCCACCATTATGCCGCCGCCGGAGATGGCGGGATTTTCGCGCCAGTTGCCGCCGCCCGCCGTCGCGGCGGCCTTGCTGCGCAGCACATGCAGTTCGGCGTGCAAAACATTGCCTATCGCCCCCGAACGAATCAGCTCCAGCGCTTTGGCTATCGGCGGCGCGTTTTTCCAGTTATGCACCGTGAAAAGACAGCGGTCCCTGTCCTTTGCCAGCCTGCCCAGCTTTGCCGCTTCCTTCGGGTCCAGCGTCAGCGGCTTTTCGCACAGCACATGCAGTCCTTTTTTCAGGCAGGCCGCGGCCAGTTTCGCGTGATACAGCGGCGGCGTGCCGATTACCGCGAAATCCAGCTCCTTTTCCCTTCGGAGCAGGGTTGCCAGGTCGGGGTAGAACCGCGCGTTAGGGTAATGCCTCTTTGCCGCCTCAAGGCGCGCGGGCGAGCCGTCCGCCACGGCGGTTATTTCAAACCTCGCCGACTGCGCGGCGAACGCGGGGACGTGGCCGTTTTCGACCACGGCCCCGAATCCGATTATCGCGCCCTTGTAGAGCTTCATGTCAGTTGAGGTTGAAACGTTTTGCCAGAGCGGTAAAAGCTTCCTCGAATTTGCCGACGCCTTCCTCCGCCTGTTTTTTGGTGATGACGAGCGGCGGATTTATGCGTATGGTGTGCGAGTAGCACATGCTCATCACGCCGCGCTTGAGACATTCGTCGAACAACGCGCGGTTGACGTGCTTGGGCAGGTCTTCCTTAGTCTTGCGGTCGGCCACGAGCTCTATGCCTATCATCAGGCCGCGTCCGCGCACGTCGCCGATAAAGCGGAATTTTTCCTGAAGCCGCTGGAATTCCTTGAGCATGTAATCGCCGACCACGCGGGAGTTTTCAACGAGGTTTTCCTCGATGATGGTGCTCAGCGTGGCGTCGCAGGCCGCCGCGGCCATTGGGTTGCCGCCGTAGCTTGAGCTGCTGCCGCTGGGGTTGGCGAACGGTTTTGAGAAAGCTATCTCCTCGGTGGTGATGACGCCGCTGACGGGAAACCCGCAGGCCATGCCCTTGCCGACGGTTATCACGTCGGGCACCACGTTTTCGTGCTGGCAGCCGAACATTTTGCCGGTGCGCCCGAAGCCGGTTATCATCTCGTCGCAGATGAACAGCGCGCCGTTTTCATGCGCGATGTCGCGTATCGCGGCGACGTAGCCCGCCGGCGGGATGACGTTGCCGTTTGTGCCCTGTATCGGCTCCATGACGAAGGCGGCGACCTTGCCGGTGGTCATCGGCTTTATGCAGCGGCGCACGTATTCCGCGCAGAAAAGCCCGCACGAGGGGTGCGTCATATTGAATGGGCAGCGGTAGCAGTAGGCGTAGGGAACCTGATAGACGCCGGGGGGAAGCGGGCCCATCTCGTACTTGAAGGTGTCGCCCAGCAGGCCGATAACGCCCATGCTCTTGCCGTGGAAGCCGCCCCAGAAGCCGACGGACTCGTATTTTTTGGTGTATGACTTGGCTAGGCGCAGCGCCGCCTCGACGGCTTCCGCGCCGCCGGAATAAAGCTGCGCGCGCTTCATGTTGCCGGGGGTCACCGACGCCAGCGTCTTGAGGAAATTGAGGCGGTGCTTTGTAACGAAGCTGCCCACGCCTACCCTGGCTATCTGTTCGGTGAGGATTTTAACGTATTTTGGATGCGCGTGTCCGAGGCTGGCCACGCCCACGCCGGCGTAGAGGTCGAGGTAGCGGTTGCCGTCCTCGTCTATGTAATAGGGCCCTTCGCCGCGTGCCATGGCGACCTGCGAGAACATGCCTATCTGCTGGGTGCCGGGGGCTATGTATTTCTGCTCTTCGTCGAAAATCGCTTTTGAGTTTGGTCCCGGTCTGAACGCTTCCGCGTCCGCCGCCGGCGTCTGGGTCGCTGTCTTTGTCATTTCGCTCTCCTTTTTTTCTTCGCTGCGCCGGCTCTGTCGAACACGTGACTGGCGATGTGGGTCTTGACGTCTTCCCGCACCCGCGCGAAACTGGGCCAGCTGTTTATGTCTATGATGTAAATCCTGCCTTCGGGGGTGACGATGGCGTCGCCGCCGAAAATCTCGACTCCGACGGCTTGCGCCGCCGTGCCCGCATACTCCGCCAGCTTTTTGAGGTCGAAGGCGTATTTCGCTACGTCCTGCGGGCGGTGGTAGAACCACGCGAACCACTTGCCGGGACCCACGCCGTAGAATTTTATGATGTCGCCCGCTATATGCTCCTGCGCGGCGATGTGGGTGATGCCGCGGTTTTTGAAATCGTCGCGCACTTTTCTGGCGTCGCGCCATTTGGCGGCGAAAACCACGTCGTGGTCCGTCATGTTGTGCACGTCGCCGCGCTTTATCCACGCGCCGTTTTCGGCGAAATCGGGCGGATTGTCCATCATGGCGTCCGTTTTGAGGATGACCGTGCGCGGGTGTATGCCGCCGCACGCCGCCATGCGCGGAGTCATGTTCACGCGGTAGCAGTTGAGCACGGCTTCCATGGGGTTCAAGACCAGAGCGTCCCCGCGCCAGGAGTTTATCTTTTTTATGACCGGCGGATTCTCGCACATGGGCAGCACCACGTCCCATTCGGCGGGATTGATGCGGGCGACGTTTTGCGGCTCGGTGAGGTAGGTTTCCGCGCCGAGCCTGGACAGCTCTTCGGTAACCACCTTCAGTATAAGCGTGTCGTCATGTTCGCGGTTGGGCGAGTTGCTCGTCTCGCGGAAAACTCCAAGGCAGCGTATCATAAGTGAGCCTCACATGGCGGCAATCAGGATGCCGCCGCAAAATGCTTCTTGATAAATTCTTCCGCCAGCCGGATATCGGCGGGGTCGTCCACGTCCACGCTTTGCGGAATCAGCGCGGAGGCGATTTTTTTGCCGCCGCTCACGAGTTCGCCGAGGTACTGGCGCAGCGCGGTGTAGCGGGCCGGCTCCGGCATTTCCCGCGCGAGGCGGCTGGTCATGCAGTAAAGCCCGCCGGTGGCGTAAATCTTTTTCACGGCCTTGTCGCCGAGCGCGGTTATGCGGCCTGTCTCGTCCACGTCGGCCCAGAGCGGTTTTTCGTCTTCGACAGTGTCCGTAATTCCAAGAGCGGCGTCAAAATCCGAGCTGCGCGCGTAATCGAGCAGCGAACGCAAATCCGCAGGGTCGTAAAGCGAGTCCACCGCGCTGAGCAGAAATTTTTCGGACTCCTCCGCCAGCGTCTGGCTGACGAGGCGGAAACTTTCATAGGAACTGGCGGTGTTCTTGACGATAAAAACAAAACGGATGTCTGGGAAAGTTTTCTTGAGGTGTTCGCGCGCGGCTTTGCCGCGCGAGTTCAAAAGCACGGTAACGTTTTCCACCCCGGCGGCAGACATCAGGCGCACCGTCCACTCGATAAGCGGTGCTCCGGCGACGGGAACCATCGGCTTGATTACTCCCGGGTATGCCGCCGCGAGGCGCGAGCCCTCGCCCGCCGCGAATATTCCGGCGTGTGTGAAATCTGTCATAACGCGGCGGGTTCCTTCAGCTTTTGCGCAAGCTCGTGGAGGGAACGCAGCAGCGCGCACCAGCCGGCCTGCGCGGGCGGCTCGCCCTGCGCGAATCTGTCTCCCCACAAAAACGCGCCTTTCATGCCGATGTTTTTGGCGCCTTCCATGTCGCGTTTATAATTGTCGCCCACCATCACGGAGCGCGCGGGATTTGCGCCGAGGCGCTCCAGCGCGTAATTGAAAATGGCGGGGCCGGGCTTTTCCGCGCCCACGGCGCGCGAGTCAGCCACCGCTCCGAAATACTTCAGCAGTCCTTCGGAGGCCAGAACGGAATTCATGTTGCCGTAGAAATTGGAGACTATGCCGAGCCTGAACTCCGCGGCAAGGCTTTCCAGCACGGGGATGTTTTTACGGAAACACACGCGGCAGCCGGCGAGGAAATCGGAAGCCACCGCCGAGGCGGCTGCTGCGTCTTCTGTTTTAAGGTTTGCAAAAACGTCGCGCACCTGCAAAATAACGGTTTCCTCAAAACCCATGCCGGACACGTTATGACGCAAATGAAAAGAATCGTCCGCGTCGTAAAAAGCGCGGTCGAATTTTTCCTGCTCAACCCTTACGCCGTGTTTGCGGTAAATAGGAAGAAAGTTGTCTTTCCAGGCTATTCCGTTTGAGTCAAGCGTTCCGCCGAAATCGAATAGGACGGACTTCATCTCAATTCCATACTACAATAATTGAAACTGCCATGTCATGCCGGCGGTCAATTTATTATAATAAACCGGTTCCAGCAGCTTCCAGCAAAGCGTTTAGAAGACAGGAGTCCGCATGAAAGGAATTTTCGCACGGTCAGCCGTTATGGCTGCGGCAATGGTTGTTTTCGCGTCCGCCGGACGCGCGGCCTCCGCGGAGCGCGCCGCCTATGACAGGGAGTTCGACAATGCCGTGCCCGCCGTCCCCACGCGGCTTGACTATGACAATTGCGCGGCGGAACTCAAGCAGGCGCTCAAACTCGGCGGCGCGCAGGAGCGGCAGCTGCGCTCCGTCCTGCGCGGCCATAACCGCGAATACAGCGACCTGGTTTCCCGCTATGAGGAGAAAGCCCTGCGCCTGAAAAAAGAGCGCGAGGAATTGATGCTCATCCGCTCCGAAATAAAAAAGACGCTGGATGCCGCGCCGGACGCGGTGTCGAACCTGCTGGAGGCCGACCAGAAAAATGAATACAAGAAACTGCTGCTTGAGGAAAAAGGCCAGCAGCAGCCGATAGTGGAAATCTCCACCAAAACCGTTTCCGCCGCTTCCATAAAAAAACCTGTCAGAAAAACCGTGGTGAAAAAGCGCCGTCCGGCCAAGACCGAAGCGCCCGAGGACGCCCAACCCGCAACCGCCGCCGCTCCCGCGCCGGACAAAGGCGCAGCCGAACCGCCGCAGGCCGCCGCTCCTGTCGCGGCGCCGGCCTCTCCGTTCGCTCCGAAAACATTGCCCGCGGACCCTCAGGCGGCGTCTGTTACGGTGTCGCCTACGCCGGCAGTTCCGCAACCGCAGGGAACGCCAGTTCCGTAAAATAATTTTCGTCAAAAAAAGGCACCCGTTGCGGGGCTGCCTTTTTCGTTTTCCAAATCTCTATTTTTTCAGTTTGCGGCGGAAGTAGCGGATTGTGCCGGAGAGACCGTCTTTCACCGGCACTTCGGGAGACCAGTTGCCCAGATGCCTGCGCGCCAGCGCGATGTCCGGGCGGCGCACGCGCGGGTCGTCCTGCGGGAGCGGCTTGAAGGAAATCGCCGATTTGCTGCGCGCGAGCGCCTTGACGGTCCGCGCCAGCTCCAGCATGGTCATCTCGTGGGGGTTGCCGATGTTCACCGGCGTGTTGAGTTTCGAGTTCAGCAGGCGGTAAAGCCCTTCCACCAAATCGCTCACGTAGCAGAGGCTGCGCGTTTGCGAACCGTCGCCATAAACTGTCAGCGGCCTGTTTTTAAGCGCCTGGGTTATGAAGTTGGGCACGGCGCGCCCGTCGTTGATGCGCATTCGCGGGCCGAAGGTGTTGAAAATGCGCGCGATGCGCACCTCCACGCCGTGATAGTTGTGATAGGCCGTCGCCATGGCTTCGGCGAAACGCTTGGCCTCGTCGTAAACGCCGCGCGGGCCGATGGGGTTTACGTTGCCCCAGTAGGTTTCCGGCTGCGGGTTGACCTGCGGGTCGCCGTACACTTCCGACGTGGAAGCCAGCATGAACACCGCTTTTTTTTCCAGCGCGAGCCCCAGCGCCTTGTGGGTTCCCAGCGCGCCCACCTTCAAAGTCGGAATCGGGTGGCGCAGATAATCGTCGGGGCTGGCCGGGCTGGCGAAATGCAAAATAGCGTCGAGTTTTCCCGGCACGACGATATAGTTGGTAACGTCGTGCTTGACGAACAGGAATCTTTCGTTTCCGAACAGTCCGTCGAGATTTTCCAGCGAGCCGGTCAGCAGATTGTCCATGCCGACCACGCTGTGGCCTTCCTTTATGAGCCTCTCGCAGATATGGCTGCCCAGAAAGCCCGCCGCTCCGGTCACCAGTATCCGCATTATTTGCGCCCCACGGACTTGTAGGCGAATCCCAGCCGGCGCATGGCTTGCGCGTCGTAGAGGTTGCGTCCGTCCAGCAGCAGCGGGTGGCGCATCAGCGAATGCACTTTTTTCATATCGAGATTTTTGAACTCAGCCCATTCCGTCACAAGCGCGAGGCAGTCCGCGTCGCGGACGCACTCCAGCGCGCTCTTGCAAAATTGCACTCCCGAGATAATCTCTTTGGCGTTGGCCATCGCCACAGGGTCGTAAACTTTAACTTTCGCGCCGCGCTCTTTTAATGCCGCGATGATGTCTATGCTCGGCGCGAAGCGCATGTCGTCCGTCTCGGGCTTGAAAGCGAGGCCGAGCAGCGCCACCGTCTTGCCGCCGAGGTTCCATAACTCCTCCTCGGCGCGGCGCACCAGCCACAGCTTTTGCTCCTCGTTGACCTCCTTGACCGCGCGCAGCATGGAAAAATCGTAGCCCTTCTGCCTGCTTATCCAGTAGAACGCTTCAAGGTCCTTCGGGAAACAAAACCCGCCGAAGCCGATGCCCGCTTTCAAAAAGCTGGCCCCGATGCGCTTGTCCATCCCCATGCCCTTCGCCACGTCTTCGACGTTGGCGCCGGTCCGCTCGCAAATATTGGCCACCGCGTTGATGAAGGATATTTTCGCCGCCAGAAACGAGTTCGAGGCGTGCTTGATAAGCTCCGCGCTTTTGACGTCGGTGACCAGCACAGGGCATTTGAGCGGCGCGTATATCGCGCGCATAAGCTCCGCCGCGCGCGCAGACGACGTGCCCACCACCACCCGGTCGGGCCGCAGGAAATCGTCCACCGCGCTGCCTTCGCGCAGAAACTCGGGGTTTGAAACCACGTCGAAAGGAATGCCTGGTTTCGCCAGCCGCGTCACCGTTTTTTTCACCCACTCGCCGGTTTCCACCGGCACCGTGGATTTTTCGATGATGGCGGTATAGCCTTCCATCGCGCGCGCCACCTGCGAGGCGACATGCTCGACGAACGAAAGGTCCGCGGAACCGTCGGAGCGCGGCGGAGTGCCCACGGCGATGAAAATCGCCTCCGCGTGGCGGCCGCCGTGCCGCATCCCCTCTTCCACGGAGCCCGTGAAAAAAAGCCTGCCCGCTTTCGCGTTGCGCCCGACGACTTCAGCGAGCCCCGGCTCGTAAATCGGGATTTTGCCGCGTTTGAGCATGGATATCTTTTTCTTGTCGGAATCCACGCACACCACACGGTGGCCCGCCTCGGCGAGGCAGGCGCCCGTCACCAGGCCCACGTATCCGGTCCCCACTACGCATATGTTTACGGTTCGCATGATTGTAGTATGATATTACTCTTTTAAGGTGGTTGTAAACGGGGCGGCAACCCGCTAAAATTAGACCGGGTTGCTGTTCAGCGAATTCGGCAACGAGCAAAACCACAGAGAGGGTGCACGGACCATGACTAATCCGCCTGCCGGACAGGATGCGCAAAACGGGTATCTTAGTTTCGCCAAGATGCTGGGCCGCGCTATGGGCCAGATGGCGCTTTACGGCGTCAAGCACCCCTCGGTAATCGAATCGCTGGGCGAGGCGCACAAGCTGATAGGCGCGCTGGCCGCCCGCGCCGGAGGCGAGGCGACGCTCGCGCTCGACGGCGCCAATGTGCTCGGCAACGGCAAGGTGGTGTTCACCGCCGACAAGCTGCCCAGTTCCCTCGCCGGCGTACTGCGCAGGTTCAACATAGCCAGCATTTCTTTCGCTTCGGCGGCTACCAGGGAGGAACTGGTCTCATTCTGCGAACTTTCCATGGTCAAGCAGGACGCCAGGAATTTCTCGCCGGCGGAATTTCTCAAGGACAGAAACGTTTCAGGTATCCGCGCCAACGCTACGGTATACGCCAGGATAGACAAGGGACAGAAGGTCGTCTCCGGCGGTACGGCGGAGGGAACCGGAACAGGCGGCGCCGGCCCGGGCGGCGGCTCTGGCGCGGGTTCCGGGTCCGGTCCGGGCGGCGCAAGCGGCGATGGTTCCGGCGGCGGGCAAATGACGCTGGAAAAACAGATTTCCGGCAAAACGCTGGAAGACAGCCTCGCCGCCATAGTCGGGCAGCTTGACATCGGCGATGAGGAACGCGCCAACATCATGCGCGTGGTCATAGCGCAGATGCAGCAGGAGCTGGAACTGCGCGTGCAAACCGTAACCGAGCAGGTGCGCGGTGAAAAAATGAAGATGGAAAACGCGCAGACCCGCACCGAGTCCGTCATGGCTTCCGCCGCCGAGGGCGTAGTCATGGTGGACAGGCAGGGCAGGGTGATGATGATGAACTCCGCCGCCGAGGAAATTTTCGGCGGTAAACTCGCCGCGATGTCCGGCAAGCCGATAGGCGATATCAAACGGGAACATCAGGTGTTGTCCATTTCGCAAAAGCTCGACGCGCCGCCGGACAGGGAGTCGGCGCGGCAGGTGAGCGTTTCCGGCGGCGCAGACGAAGTGCGCCTGATGCGCCAGTCCACCGCCATCATCAAAAACGACGACGGCCAGATAGTCGGCTCCATCGCGGTTACGCCGGAAACCGCCAAGCTCCGCGAATACGACAGGCTGCAAAAAGAATTCGTGGCCAACGTCACGCACGAACTGCGCTCGCCGCTGACGTCCATCACAGCCGCGCTGGCCATATTGAACGCCAACCTCTCGAACATCGGCGAGGAAAACAAGAAATTTCTCAACACGGCGGTGCGCAACGCCCACCGGCTCAACTCGCTCATAAACGACATACTGGATTTCTCCAAGCTTCAGTCCGGCAAGCTGACCGTCAAGCCGGAAGTCTGCGAGCCTCTGGCGATAATGAACGAGGCCGCCGATTCCGTTCAGGCCTGGGCCCGTTCCAAAAACGTGACGGTAACGTCCGGCGGCTCAGCCGGAGAGCGGCTGGTGGCGGCGGACAAGCCGCGCACGGTGCAGATACTCCTGAACCTGTTCTCCAACGCGCTCAAATTCACGCCCGCCGGAGGCAAGATAGAGGTTGTGGCCGGCGTCGAAACCAAAGCCCGGAAAGAATATGTGACATTCACCGTCAAAGACACCGGCCCCGGCATAGCCAAACAGGACCAGGAAAAGATTTTCGAGCGGTTCATCCAGATAGCCGGCGGCGAAAATGTCGGCGGCACAGGGCTGGGCCTGCCCATCACCAAAGCGCTGGTAGTCATGCAGAACGGCTATATCGAGGTGGAAAGCGAGCCCGGAAAGGGCGCCGCCTTCAAGGTCGCGCTTCCGGCGGTATCCGCCGGGCAGGATGCGCCCAGGGTCATGGATTTCGCTCCGGCTCCGGAAAAGAAAAGCTGGTGGAGCCGGCTGTTCGGAAAATAGCGCCCGGCAACACCTCCGCGCGATTTCCGCAAGCGCGAATTCTTTTTCGTCTCCCGAAAAATGTCCTTATTCCCCTAAACCCAGAACATAAGCGATTCAGTAAGGTATCATGTAATACTATGCGGCAAATTATTACAGGCGCCAGAATGCATCCGCTGCTGGTCTTTTCCGATTTCCGCAGGCTGTTCGCCGGACGGCTGGTTTCCGCCGTGGGCGACAGGTTTTTCGCCATCGCGCTGTCATGGTGGGTGATTTCGCGCGGGGGAGAGGAAGCGAAGCTGCATCTCGGCCTTATCATGGCGGTCACGTTCCTGCCGATGGTGATAACGGGGCCGTTTCTGGGCACGCTGGTTGACCGGCTCGACCGCAGGCTTTGCATGTTGTGGGCGGACGCCGCGCGCTTCGTTCTTGTCGGCGCGCTCTGCCTGCTTTTGTATTTCGATTCGCTGACGCTGCCGTATCTCTATGCGCTGTGCTTTCTGCTGGCTGCGTTCAACCCGCTTTTCGAATCCGCCGTGAGCGGCTCCCTCGCGGATTTGACGGACGCGGACCGGCTTTCGCAGGCGGTGGCGGTAGATTCGTCGGTGATGCAGTTGTCGGGCGTGGCGGGCGCGGCGCTGGGCAGCGTGCTGCTCGCGGCGGCGGGCGTGCTGGGCGCGTTTTCGCTCAATGCGGCGTCGTTTCTGCTTTCATTCGTTTTCATATTTTCCATAAAAACCCGCCTCGCGCCCCATCCGGCGGGGCAATCGGCGGATTACGCGGGAGAGCTTAAGGCGGGGCTGCGCTACGCCGCTTCCAGCGGTGCGCTGACGGGGCTGCTGTGCTTTTTCGCGGCGATTAATTTTTTCCTCGCGCCGATATCGCTGATAATACCGATGCTGGTCAAATACACGCTGCGCGAGGGCGTCGCCTGGCTGGCGCTGTTCGAGCTTTTTTTGGCGCTGGGCGCGGTGGCGGCGGCTTTGGCGCTCAGTTGCAAACAGCATTACAAAAACGTGTACGGCTGGCTTTTTTGCGCGGGCGTGGCGATGAGCGCCTGTTTCGCGGGGTTAGGCGTCACTGAAAACAAGGCGGCGCTGTGCGGCCTGATTTTCCTGGAGGGCGCGGCGCTCGCCGCGGGAAACGCGGTGGCGATGGCGCTTTTCCAGCATACCGTCGCGCCGGAGATGAAGGGCAGGTTCTTTGCGCTGCTGTTCACCGTGGCCTGCGCGGTGGTGCCGCTGACTTTCGCGCTGACGGGACTGGCGGCGGGGTTTATGAAACTTTCGACTATTATTTTCGTCTGCGGCGGAGGCGGCCTTGCCGTATCGCTGGCGCTGCCGCTGCTGCCGCGAATCAGAAATGAAATTTAGGCAGTGCAAAACGGACGATTAGGGTATATAATAGGTAGAGCAAAAGAGGGGGAGCGATGCGGGCAAATCCGCACGTGTTGGAAATCAGCGTCCGACCGTGGCTGCGCCAGTTGAGGGAGAAATACGGCGCGCAGCTCACGCTTGCCGCTGTTCCCGACGAAGAATTGCAGGAGTTCAAGCATCTCGGCTTTGACGCCGTGTGGCTGATGGGTGTGTGGACAGCCAGCCCCAGGGCCCGCGAAACCGCGCGCAAGTTTGAGCCGCTCCTTAAATCCATTTCCGAAATCCGCAAAGACTACAGGCTGGAAGATGTCGAGGCTTCGCCTTTCGCCGTTTATGACTACTCGCCGGACCCCGAATTCGGCACGGAGACGGATTTGCGCGTTCTGCACGCCCGCTTCAACGCCATCGGGCTCAACCTGCTGCTGGATTTCGTGCCCAACCACCTCGCCATAGACCATCCGTTCGCGGCCTCGTGCCCGGAATGCTTCGTGCAGGCCGGCGCCGAGGAAGCGGCGCTGCATCCCGATTGGTTTTTCAGGACCGAAGGCGGCGGTTTCCTGGCGTACGGGCGCGACCCCAACTTCCCCCCCTGGCGTGACACGGTGCAGCTCAATTATTTTAATCCCAAAACGCGCCGGTATATGCTGGAAACGCTGGGCAAAATCGCCGCGTTCTGCGACGGCGTCCGCTGCGACATGGTGATGCTCAGCCTCAACGACGTGCATGACGGCACCTGGGGCTGGCTGCTGCGCAGAAAGGGGTTTGCCCGCCCGGAGCGGGAGTTCTGGCCCGACGCCATCGCGGCGGTGCAGGCCGAGCATCCGCATTTCATGTTCCTCGCGGAAGTCTATTGGGGGCTCGAGTGGCGGCTGCAGGAAATGGGGTTCGATTACACTTACGACAAGGTGCTTTACGACCGGCTGCGCTATCTGGGCCCCGGCGACGTGAAGGGCCATCTCCGCGCGGAAAAGCTTTACCAGAAGCGCTCCATCCGCTTTATCGAAAACCATGACGAAGTGCCCGCCGTGGCGGCGTTCGGCAAGCTCAAATCCTTCGCCGCGGCGATAGCGGTTTCCACGCTGCGCGGGATGCGGCTTTTCAATTACGGACAGTTGCAGGGCATCGGCGTGAAAATACCGGTCCAGTACGGGCGCTGTGATTTCCCGGGCGACGCGATGCTGGAGAAAATGTACGACAAGCTGCTCAAAATCGCCGACCATCCCGCCTTCCACGGCGGCGAATGGGCGCTGGTGGAGCCGCGCTCCGCCGCACAGGGCAACGAAACCCACCGCAATCTGCTTTGCTGGTCCTGGACGCAGCGGCGCACCTTCAAGCTCGTCATCGTCAACTATGCGGACGCCCGTTCCATAGGCCGCGTGCCGATAACCGCCGCGCCGAAGGGCGACTCCTACGCCTTCTATGACGAACTGGCCGAAATATTCCTGGTGCGCCCGCTCAACGAAGTGCAAACCGAAGGACTGTTCGTGGAACTGCCGCCGTTCGGCGCGCACATGCTGGATATGGAATTTTAGCAGTGCCTGTTTTCCGGTGAACAAACCGCCGTCATTGTATGCTGTCCCGGGCTTTTGGTATGATACGATTGTGGGCGTTACAGCATTTATCCGCCGGATGTCTCACTTGAAGAGTCTGAGTGCTCGGTATATACTACGGGCGAGCAGGAATAATAATCGAGGGAAGATATGAGCATCGGCCTCATTATAAGCTTGGTTGGCGTCGCATTGGCGGCGATAATGGCTATTTGCAAAGCCTCCAGTGCATGGGGCTCTATGGAAGTGAATATCAAGCACATCAACAGCACACTCGACGGCCTCAAGCCAAGCATTGATAAAACAAGCTCCATGTTGACAGATATAGACAAGCGACTCGCTGTCGTGGAGTATTCTTTTCGCAAAACATTGACGGACGAGGTGGCTCCGGCAAATTCTCCGCGCAACCTAAATAAGCGAGGAGAGTCTATTTTGGAAAGCAGCGGCATCAAGGATGTCGTGGAGAAGGAGAAAAGCGATCTGCTGAATATAATAAGGGCACGCGCTCCAAAGAATGCTTATGATGCCGAAGCCGCAATTTTGAACGTTGTGTCGGAGTTGCTGGACCGCAAGCCGGAGTATACGGAAAAGCTTAAGGAGGGTGCGTTCAGGTGCGGGGCCGATATCCAAACGGTGTTGTTGGTTGGAGGGTTTCACCTTCGCAATCTTGTATTCCCCTCGCTCGGATTCACTCTTGACGACATTGATAAGAAATAAACCGCCGTTGCAACAAATGTCCAAAGCCCCGCATACGCGGGGCTTTTTCATGAGCTATGAGCGCGGGTGGAATTTTTCGTGCAGCCGCTTGAGGTCGGCGCGTTCAAGGTGGGTGTAGATTTGCGTGGTGGCGAGGCTGGCGTGGCCCAGCAGTTCCTGCAAGGAGCGCAGGTCCGCGCCGCCTTGCAGCAGGTGCGAGGCGAAGGTGTGGCGGAATAAATGCGGGTGCAGTTTGCGTTCCAGTTCCGCCAGCCGGCCCAGCGCGGCGACATCTTTCCACGCCTGCACGCGGCTCAGTTTGCGCCCGAATTTGTTGAGGAAAATCTCGGAGCCGGGGTTTCTGCCGCCGAATCTCTGCGAGCGCGCCTCAAGATAGCGCCGCAGCCTTTGCAGCGCGCGCTCATGCACTGGCACCATGCGTTCCTTGCCGCCTTTGCCCTGCACCAGCACCCAGCCCTGCTCCATATTGAGCGATTCGAGCCGCAACCCCAGTAATTCCGAGATGCGGATTCCGCTGGCGTAGAAAAACTCCACTATCGCGGCGGTGCGCAGCATTGCGAACCCCTCCGCCGGATAGGAAAGCAGCTTCGCCATTTCCGCCTGAGTCAGCCATTGCGGCAGCCTGGCGGGCATGTGCGGCATCTTGAATTTGCGCGTGGGAAGAACCGTGATTTTGCGCTCGACCGCGAGGTAGCGGTAAAACGATTTCAGCGATTCCATCTTGCGGAACAGGCTGCGCGCGGCGAGCTTTTTTTGCGTTTTCAGTTGCAGGATGTAATCTTCAAGGTTTTTGGGCGAGACGGTTACCGGGTCTGTGCCGGACCTGGCGCACCAGTCCAGAAACTCGCGCGTGTCCAGCGAATAGGCGTACGCGGTGTTTTTGGAATAAGCGCGCTCCAGCGCGAGATGACGCCGGAAGTCCGAAAACAACTCCGCCCACGGAGAGTTATCCGCGGGCGGAGTCGCGAGAGAATCCGTCATGTCCTTATTTCGCGGCTTCTTCTTCCGCTTTGACTTTCTTGCCGTCTTTGGCCAGCGCTACGGCGGCGTCGGGCCCGGAAGAAAGGTACTTCGCGCGCAGCTCGGCTTCAATGGTGTTGGCGAGTTCAGGGCTTGCTTTGAGCGAGGTGCGGGCGTTTTCGTAGCCCTGGCCCAGCCTGTCGCCCTTATAGACATACCAGGTGCCGCTTTTCTCGATGATGCCGCTGAGAGCGCCCATGTCTATGATGCAGCCCTCGCGCGAGATGCCCTCGCCGTGCAGCATGACGAATTCCGCCTGCCGGTACGGTGGCGCGACCTTGTTTTTAACCACCTTGGCGCGCACGCGGGTGCCGATGACCTCGTCGCCGTGTTTCAAGTTCTCGATTTTGCGGATGTCAATGCGCACGGAGGCGTAGAATTTCAGCGCGAGGCCGCCCGGCGTAGTCTCCGGGTTGCCGAACATGACGCCGATTTTATGGCGGAGCTGGTTGATGAAGATGATGCAGGTTCTGGTCTTGGAAAGCAGGCTGGTCAGTTTGCGCAGCGCCTGGGACATAAGGCGGGCTTGCAGTCCGACGTGCGCGTCGCCCATCTCGCCTTCGATTTCGGCTTTCGGGACCAGCGCGGCCACGGAGTCTATCACAATCAGATCCAGCGCGCCGGAACGCACCAGCTTTTCAGTGATTTCAAGCGCCTGCTCGCCGGAATCCGGCTGGGAAATAAGCATGGTGTCGAGGTCCACGCCGATTTTGGCGGCATAGGCGGGGTCAAGCGCGTGCTCGGCGTCTATGAACGCCACCGTGCCGCCCAGCTTCTGCGCCTGCGCCAATACATGCAGGCTCAGCGTGGTTTTGCCGCCCGCCTCGGGGCCGTAGATTTCCACCACGCGCCCGCGCGGCAATCCGCCCACGCCCAGCGCGAGGTCCAGCGACAGCGCGCCGGTCGGTATCACCGGAATGGCCGTCACCGGGCCCTTGCTGCCGAAACGCACTATCGCTTCCTTGCCGAATTCCTTTTCAATCTGCGCGACCGCCAGTTCAAGCGCCTTGTTCTTGTCTTCTTTTGCCATTTTCCTCTCCAGTTTACATGTTTTTGGCGGCGCGACGGCTCCGGCCCTGCGCCACGCTGTTTTGCGGATAGTCGTAATATTTGTAGGTCACGTTGGACATCTTCGAGATGTAATTAGCCGCAAAATGGTAATCGGGCACTTTCCAGGTCATCACGGCCAGCAGGTAATCGCCCGTCGGGGAGGATATCACGCCTACGTCGTGGCAGGCGAGGCGCAGCATGCCCGTCTTGTGCGCCAGCGACCAGCCGCGCGGCAGATACTTCGCGAACCGCGAGTGCGTTTTGACGCGCCTCATTATCTCCAGCATGGACTCCGAGGACGGCTTGTCCACCATCTGGCCGCGGTAGATTCCCTCCAGCAGCATGCACATTTCGCGGGGGGTGGTGTAATTTTCGCGCCCGACGGGCAGGGAAGAGAGGCTGAGCCCTTCGGGGTAGATGCCGGTCTGCTTTAGCCCCATGCGCGTGAAGCGTTCCTGAAGATATTCCAGCCCCACATGGTCCACCAGCATGCGGGTGGCGGTGTTGTCGCTTTCCGTAATCATCTTTTCGACGAGCTGGCGCACCGTCAGGCGGGTGCCGTAGCGCAGGCGGCGCAGGTTGCCGGAACCGCCGCGTTTCTCGCCTTTTTTGAGGACAAGCTCGTCGTCGAGGTCTATCTCGTTGCGGCGCAGCTTTTCAAAAATGCCTATCATCACCGGCACTTTTATCAGGCTGGCGGAGGGAAACACCTCGTCGGCATGATACTCCCAGTCGCGGCCGGTGGAAATATCTTTCACATAAATGCCGATTCTGCCGGGGAACCTGCCCGCCAGCTGCCCGAGCCGTGCCGTCATGTCGTTCCAGCGCGCCGGATTGGCGCCAGTCCACGAGGAAGGAGCGGCCGCGCCGAGGTCAGGTACGCAGGCGGCGCCGGAAAAAGCCGTGCCGGCGAAGCCTTTGCTGAAATCCATGCGCCTGCCAAGCCGGTAAGACAGCGTAGACAGCGCCACCAGCAGAACGGGAAACAGCAGTTTTCCGCGCATTTTTGAATCCGTGTGCCAGCCCTGACTCCGGACGCTATTTTTTTCGGGAGAAAACCAGTTTGTCCCCGGCCTCGTCAACGTTGGCGACGACCACGGCGCCGCGCTCGTGCTTTTTGTTGAGAAGCTCCTCGGAAAGCGGGTCCTCGAGCTGGCGCTGCAGAGTGCGCAGCAGCGGCCGCGCGCCGTAGTTGGGGTCGAAGCCTTTTTTGACGAGGAAGGCTTTCGCCGCCGGGGTAAGTTCCAGTTCGACGCCCTGGGGTTTGAGCTTGGCGTCCACGCGCTTGAGCATGAGTTCCAGTATCTTCTCCATGTGCTGCTCGTTTAGCGGGTGGAAAACGATGATTTCGTCTATGCGGTTTATGAACTCGGGGTTGAAGACGCGGCGCACCTCGTCCATGACGGTGTCTTTCATCTGCGAGTAGTCCTTCTGCTCGTCCTCGTGCGCCATGAAACCGAGCGACTTGCCCTTGCTTATCAGCCGCGCGCCGACGTTGGAGGTCATTATGATGACGGTGTTTTTGAAGCTGACCTTATGGCCGAGACTGTCGGTCAACTGGCCTTCGTCGAGCACCTGCAAAAGAATATTAAAAACGTCGGGATGCGCCTTTTCTATCTCGTCGAGCACCACCACCGAATAGGGCTTGCGGCGCACCACTTCGGTGAGCTGGCCGCCCTCCTCGTAGCCGACGTATCCAGGAGGCGCGCCGATGAGGCGCGAGACGGCGAACTTTTCCATATACTCCGACATGTCTATGCGCACCATTGATTCCTCATTGGCGAACAAAAACCCCGCCAGCACACGCGCCAGCTCGGTCTTGCCGACGCCGGTGGGGCCGAGGAACAAAAATCCGCCGATGGGGCGCTTGGGGTCTTTAAGACCGGTGCGGCTGCGGCGTATGGCCTGCGAGACGATTTTCACCGCCTCGTCCTGTCCGATGATGCGCTGGTGCAGCTCCTCTTCCATGTGCATGAGGCGCGCGGTCTCGGTCTCGGTGAGCCGCGTCACGGGAATGCCCGTCCACTTGGAGGCCACCATGGCGATATCCTCGGCGGAGACGGTGGGCACAATCTGGTTTTTCTTGTCGCGCCATTCGCGGCGGGACTGCTCAAGATTGCGGCGCAGCTCTTTTTCGTGGTCGCGGGCTTTGGCGGCGCGCTCGTATTCCTGGGCGGCGATGGCGGCGTTTTTTTCCTTGACCGCCTCGTCTATTTCGGTTTCCTTCTCTTTCATCAACGGCGGCACGGAGGAAACCTGGAGCCGCGCGCGGGAGCCGGCCTCGTCGAGAATGTCTATGGACTTGTCGGGCTGGGCGCGGTCGGTGATATAGCGGTCCGCTATGGTGGCGGCGGCGATGACGGCCTCGTCGGCGAATTTGATGTGGTGGTGGGACTCGTACTTTTCCTTGAGGCCCTGGAGTATCTCCACCGTCTCCTCGACGCTGGGCGGCTCCACTATGATGGGCTGGAAGCGGCGCTCCAGCGCGGGGTCGTGCTCGATATGCTTTCTGTATTCGTCGAAGGTGGTGGCGCCTATGCATTGCAGCTCGCCGCGCGCCAGCGCGGGCTTGAGCATGTTGGAGGCGTCTATCGCGCCTTCCGCCGCGCCGGCGCCGATGATGGTGTGGAGCTCGTCTATGAAGATTATTATCTGGTTTTTGGCCTTGCGGATTTCATCTATTATGCTTTTGAGGCGCTGCTCGAACTCGCCGCGGTATTTCGTCCCCGCCACGACGGAGGCCAAATCCACCGAGAGGAGGCGCTTGCCGCTGAGGATGTCGGACACGTCGCCGGCGGCTATTTTCTGCGCCAGGCCCTCGACTATCGCGGTCTTGCCCACGCCCGGCTCGCCGATGAGCACGGGGTTGTTTTTCGTGCGGCGCGCCAGAATCTGCACGAGGCGCTCCATCTCCGTCTCACGGCCTATGACGGGGTCCAGCTTGCCCTCGCGGGCGAGCTGGGTCAGGTCGCGCGCGAACTCGTCCAAAGTGGGGGTTTTCGTCTTGCCCTTGGGGGCGGGGGATTCCTTTTGCGGCTGCGGCTCCTCGCCTTCACCGATGAATTCCAGCACGGCCTCGCGCACCGTCTCCAGCTTGAGGCCCAGGTTTTCCAGCACGCGCGCCGCCACGCCCTCCTCCTCGCGGATGAGGCCGAGCAGTATGTGCTCCGTGCCGATATAGGAGTGGCCCATGTGCTGCGCTTCCTCGACGGCGTATTCCAGCACTTTTTTGGCGCGCGGGGTGAACGGGATTTCGCCCAGCAGCATCATGTTGTCGCCGGTGCCGACGATTTTTTCTATCTCCTGGCGCACGCGGCGGAAATCCACGCCCAGGTTGGTGAGCACCTGCGCCGCCACGCCTTCTCCCAGCGCCACAAGGCCCAGCAGTATATGTTCGGTGCCGACATAGTCGTGGTTGAGGCGTTTGGCCTCCTCCTGCGCTATGAGGATTACTTTCTGGGCCCTGTCAGTGAATCGCGTGCTCATAAAATACCCCGTGTGCTGCGAGAAAATATGAAAATCAGGTTTGCCGCCTCAGGGTGTTTTGCCGTCCGGCCCTCAAGCGGCTTCGCGCGAAAAACGGCAGTCAGCCGTTGCGCGGTTCGCACTAAATCATATACTATAACTACCGTAACGCGCAAGCAGCCCAAAGCAGGGGAGGAATCATGAAAATTTCGATCTGCGCGGCCATGGCCGCGCTGTTGCTGTCTCCGTGCGCCGCATTCGCGCAGGCGCAGCCCGCCGCCGGCGAAGCCGCCGGACAGCCAGTCCCAAGCCAGGTTTCAAAGCGCCACGCCCAGCGCGCGGCCAGGCATAAGAAACCCGCCGCGGCCACGGTTGCGCAAGCTGCGGCTCCGGCGGAAAAAACGCAGGCTGAAACCGCGGTTAAACCGGAAAAATCCGCGGCCAGGCCCGCGGCGAAAGATAAAACCGCCGACGAAGGCGGTTTCTCGGGCGTTATGGTGATGGACGTGCAGGAACCTTACGAGCCGCCCAAACCGCCGAAAAAAATAAAAAAGCGCGCCGCGCCCGCGGCAGAGAGCGCCGAGGAAAATGAAGCGGTTGCGGGGACGGAGGAGCAGTCACCGGACGCCGCCCTGTCCGCCGAAGACAATGCGGCGGACGATTCGGAAGCGAAACCTGTTCCCCCGCCGGTGAAGCGCCGGGTGAAACCCGCGCGCCATCCGGCCCCCCAAACGGAAGCCGACGAAACGGAAACTCCGGCTGACGACAACGCCGGCGACAGCGGCCAGACCGCCATCGCTCCCGACAGCAAATAAAAGCCTATTAGACTTGTCCCCCAATAATTTTATGGGCAAAAATCACGGCTTTTGGCTTGCAGCTTCGCGGCCTTCGGCTCACACACCCCGTCGGAGTGTGCTCGCCTCAGTCCGCTGCGCTGCAAGCCAAAATCCTGTCTTTTTGCCTCATAACCTTGTTTGGGAACAAGTCTATTGGAAGAAATTTGGGTTGAACGCCGCGCTCAGCGTGAATTTTTGCATCGTCTGGTTGAGCGCGCCGGCGGGCTGGAAGCCGTAATCGAACCCCACGCCTTTCCATTTGAGTCCGCCGCCGGCGGTGAAAGCCAGCTCGCCGGCGACGCGCTTTATCCCGCCGCGCACCGCCAGCATTCCCCAGGTATATTCAAAGCCCATGCCGCCGTCGAGTTCCGCCTCGTCGCGCGGTTTGCGCACATCAGCGCCCAGCAGAATGTCTCCCGCCTCGCCGCCCCATTCGCTCAGACGGATTTTAGCGCCTACTCCGGCGTATAAAAACTGCGGCAGCGGGTCGGCCTCGCTTATGTAGCTGAGGCCGCCGCCGGCGTTTTGCACGCCCGCGCTCAATGAAAGGCCGTCGTCGGGCGCTTTAAGCATGATGCCCGCGTCGTAAGTGAAGGCGCTGTCCGAATATGTCTCCGCCAGCCTGCTGTTGACGCGCTTTATCTGTCCGCCCGCATACAGCCAGTCGGCTACGGCATGGCCCCAGCCGAGCGCCAGCGCGGAATCTTTCTGCAAAATCACCTGGCGGCTGCTGCCGTCGAGCTCGTTGATTTCCTCGCTGCCGCTGTCGTAGCCGAGATAGCTGACGCTGAACACGCCCCACTCCCCGGCATTGAGCGCCGTGGAGATGAAATTGTATTTGCTGATATTGTCGAGCCCCGTCCACAGCGATACGGCGGCGCTTGCGTTGGGAATCCCGCCCAGCCCCGCCGGATTCAAAAACAGCGCGCCGAGGTCGTTATCGAGCGCGGTGGTTATGCCGCCCATGGCGAACATCCGCGCGGTGGGCTCGCTGCGCAGGAAAAGCGCGGAATTGGCGCCCGCGCTCCCGGCCCGGGCCGGAGCGGACGCAAATAGCGCGGCGAACAGCAGCAATAAACTTTTCATGGTCTATTTTACGACCAGCACCCGCTTGGTAAGCTGCAATCCCGGCCCCTCGATTCTGACAAAATAGATGCCCGACGCCACGGTGGCGCCGTCCTGGTTTCTGCCGTCCCAATAGTCGGAGCCGGGGGTCTCGCTGCGGTAGCCGTCGAAAACCGTGCGGACGAAGCGTCCGTCGGGGTCATAAATTTTAACGGTCAGGTGCCCCGGGGCGTTGAGCCCGACAGTGATTTTAGCGGTTTCGCCCAGCCTGGGCTTGAATATGCCGTGGAAAATCTTCGCCATCGCGACATGCGACGCGGTGTTGACAGACACTCTGTTGAGTTCGTACGCCGCGTCCGTCTCGGTGGACAGCTTGACCTCGAAGCTATAGGCTCTGCCCGGGAAAAGGTCCGTGAACGTGATGGAGGCTGCCCCCGCAGCGGCTGAAGAGACGATGTTTTTGAACCCGCTGTCATAAGCCAGCACGACCACGTAGGTGGAACCGGAAACCGCGGTCCAGTTTGCCGTCATGCTGGAAAAATAGACGGGGTTGAACACCGGCGCCAGCGCGGTGCGCGCCGGCGGCGTCTGCGTGTTGATGCGGTTGTCGAGGTAGGCGGTGTCGGTTTCGGTGGACAGTTTGACTTCGAAATAATACGGCGTGGAGGGCGAAAGGCCGGTGAACGCGGCGCTGTTCGAGTTGACCGTAGCCGACGAAACGATGGTGGCGTAGTTGAAAAGCGACAGTACGGCTACGTATCTGGCGTTGGCAACCGCCGTCCACCGCGCCGTCAGGCCGAAAGCGGAGACGGACGTGAACTCGGGAGCCAGCGGCGTGTGCGGCGCCAGTGTGCGGGCCGCCGTCCGGTTGTACGGATACGCGGCGTCCGTTTCGGTGGCTATTTTGACCTCGAAATAATACGTCGTCAGCGCCGTCAGTCCCGTGAACGTCTTTGAGTTGCCGCTCACGGACGACGAGGAGACGATGCCCGTGTACCCGGCGTTGGATGCCAGCACGGCGATATAGCTGGCGCCCGGCGAAGCGTTCCAGGAAGCAGTCATGCCGTATGAGCCCACGGAGCCGAGCGCGGGCGCCAGCGGCGTGCGTGACGAGAGGGTCTGCGCCGAAGTCCTGTTTGCGGGAAACGCGGCGTCCGTCTCGGTGGAGAGTTTCACCTGGAAATAATATGCCGTCTGCGCCGCGAGTCCCGTGAACGTCGCGGAACTTGCGGTGATGGCCGCGGAAGAGACGATACTGGTGTATGCCGGGTCCGAGGCCAGCACGGCGATATAGCCGGCTGCGCCGGCGACCGCGGTCCAGGCCGCGGTCATGCCGCTGCTGGTTATGGAAGAGAGCGCGGGCGCAAGCGGCGTGCTGGCCGAAGTGCGCGCCGAGGCCCTGTTGATGGCGTAGGAGGCGTTCACCTCGGTGGAGACCTTCACCGTAAAATAATACACGGTGTTGGGCGAGAGTCCCGGGAAAGTTTTGTAATTTATCCCCGCCACCTGCGCGGAGGAGACGATGACGGAATAATCCGCGTCCGCCGCCAGCACGGCGACATACGAGGCGCCGAAAGCGGAGGCTGTCCACGCCGCCGTCAGGCTGGAGGTGCTGACGGCGGTGAAAGCCGGCGACAGCGGAGTGGTGTAGGCTAGCGTTTGCGCCGCCGCGCGGTTCGCCGGATACGCCGCGTCCGTCTCCGTTGATATTTTCACCTCGAAGTAATAAGTGGCGTAGCTGTCGAGAGTGGAGAAAACGCGGCTGTGCGCCGGGGAAGCGACCGTGCCGGACGAGACGATGCCCGTATAATCGCTCGCGGTGGAAAGCACGGTGATATAGTTCGCGCCGGGAACGTATGTCCAGCTAGCGGTCATGCCGGTTTGCGTGACCGAGCCGAGCGAGGGGGAAAGCGGCGTGTTGGCGAGGGTGCGCGCGGACGCCGCGTTCACGGCATAGGCGGTGTCGGTTTCGGTGGAGAGCTTCACCGTGAAATAATACAGGGTGTTTGCGGACAGCCCTTCAAATGACGCCGAACCGGCTCCCGACACCAGCCCGGATGAAACTATATTCGTGTAGCCGGAGTCCGAAGCCAGCGCGGCCACATAACTTGCGCCCGCGACGCTGTCCCAGCCGAATGAGAGCGCGCCCGACGAAACCGACACCGCGTGCGGATTGAGCGGCGTCACGGCGACTACGGTGAAAGCGTTCGCCAGCGCCGCGCTTTGCCCGTCGGCGTTGGTGACCGTCACGTTCCACGCGCCGGCTGCGGCGGTGCTCAGCGCCAGAGAGCAGGTTATCCTGCCGGAATCGGCCACGGAGACATTCGAGGCTATCACGTCACCCTCGCCCGTCCTGCTCAGTTTCACCGTCGCGCCGGTCAGAAAACCGGCGCCCGCCAGATTGGTGATGCTGGTGGAGCCCTTGTTGCTTCCGACGGCGGGAGTGATTGAGGAAATGGACGGCGGCGGTCTGTTGACCGTTAGGGTTTTCACGGAGGTGTTGCCCGCCTGGTCGAAGACTTTTATGCTGTACGCACCGTTCGGCAGAAGTGTGGTGGTGAACGTCCGCGTCGAAACGTCCGCGTAAGTCGTCCCGCTGGAGAACCCTGAGTTCACGCCCACCAGCGCGCCGTCTTCGTAGACTTCGATGCGGCCCGGGCCGGAAAGAGCGTCCGCGGAAGTTATCTGGACGGTCAGCGTCGTGGTGGAAGTGCCTCCGTCGGGCAGCGCGGTCCCTTTGTCGTCATACATCGTGGCGGAGGGAAGGGTGATAGTCGCGGCGGAGAGCCGCGCCCTTTGCGTGGAGGGAAAAAGCTGCAAGTTGGAGGCGCGGGTTTTTAATATCGCCAGGCCGGCGTAGGTGGAAGCGTTCACATCCATGATGGGAAAACCGGTTTCCGCGTATACGAATTCGGTGAAAGCGTCGGAGCGCATGGAAATTATATTGCTTTCGTAAATCGCGCTTCCGGAGCCGTCCACTGTCATATAACTGGTGGCCAGAGTGGCGATGTTGTCTCCCACCCCGATTACATAGATGACAGGCACGGCGCGGGTAAGCAGACGGTTGGCCGCGTTCAGTATTGCCATGCGGGACATGGTCCACTGGTAACCTGAGGAGTAATTGCGCGGGATGGTTGTCGTGCTGGTATAGGCCCCGATATATGTGCCATCGGTTTGGAATTTTTGAAAAGTTATCTTCTCAATGCCGCTTACGGCGGTTACGGCTCCGTATCCGTTGAAGGAGGTGACGCCAGTCATCTGGATTACGGAATGCTTCGTCAGGTCGGCGGGATTGGCAGCCTGCGCCGTGCTGGGCTCCACATAATTGACATAAACGGCGTTATGCTCGTTAATCGGAAGCGACAGGTTGCGGTAAACGAGGTCGCCTATCTCCGTCTGCCCCCAGGCCGGGCGGAGGCAGAGCAGCAGCGCCGCCGCGGCGATAATCCTATTCATGGCGCGGCCCCTCCGCGCCCGCCTTGAAACGGGAAACCGCCGCGCTTAACGCCCGCCGCGTCTGACCGTCGGGCTCCTGCAAAATCCTGTCTTCCAGCGCCTTGAGCGCCTGCGGATTTTGGAAGGGTTCCATGCCGTCGGTTTTTTGCAGGAAAGCCGCCGCCGCCCTGCGGCTTTCGGGCGCGCCGCTCGCCAGCTTGTCCATTATGACGGGCCGGCTTTTCAGCAGCGCTTCGACGGATTGCTCAAGAGCGTTGAGCCCCAGTTCCAGTTTTTCGCCTTCGTTTTCGGCGATGTAGCGCAGCAGCAATCCGGGCTGGATGCCCAGAGTGGGGTTCTCCAAATCGCCCCACGGTTTTTTGGGGAATTCGTTTACGCGGCGCAGCGGATGCTCCAGCAGGTCCGCGCGGTCGTATTCGGACAGAATGTCCGACGCTTTATTGAACAATACGATGTCGCGCGTCGTGTCGGAGAGAGTCAGGACCAGCGGCAGCGCGCGTTCACGGTCCAGTCTGCTCATCACGGCCAGCGCCAGCGCGTTTGCGTTCTCGCGCCGCTGAATGTCCGCCGCAACGCCGTAAATTTCCGCGTCGCCCTTGAGGTTTTTAGACCAGGCCAGCGCGATGAGCGCGGCCTGCCGGCGGGGCCCGTCTCCGCCGCGCAGAATCGCGGTGAGATAGGATTTTGCGGCGGGGCTGTCGGCGTATCCGGCGGCGAAATCCATCGGCAGATAGTCCGGCGGCGAACCGGCGGCTTCCCGCTTCGCGTAAACGTCCAGCAGAATAACCGCCGCCGCGTTGGCCGTCTCGGTGGAAATAACCACGCCATTTTGCCGCAGCCAGAGGACTTTTTCCTGGAACTGCGCGCGCGCGGAGGCGAATTGTTCCGCCTTGTCCGGCGCGTTCGCCTCGCGCATGCGTCCGGCCAGGGAGAGCAGTTCAGTTTTCAAATCTTCCGGATGGGTTTTATAGCTCCACGCCCTGCGGCGTTCGGCGTCCAGCCGCGTGATGACGGCTTCCAGCTCGGCTGGGGGCAACTTGCTCCCCGCCGACCGCAGTTCCTGCTTTTCCTCGTCGGATAAAGACTCGGCGCCAGGCTCCGCGGCGGATAGCTGCCGGCAGGCAGCGGCGGAAAACGCCAACAACCCCGCGCAAAGAAACAGAACGGCGGCAAAACGGCCAGCGAACGATTTTCCCATCACCCATTCTCCCTTTCAGGCACAGCACAGCATACACGGTTCGTCAGTTCAGGCATTCAAGCTGGAGATTCCTCGGAGAGACTACTCCACAATAAGCACCATAACCCGCGTTGGCCTTCCTGTCAAGGCCATATAAGTCAAGCCGCCTGCGCGCCGGACTGTCAGTATTCAAACCAGGGTTTTCCGGTTTTATCCTTGTGTTTGCAGTCTATTACGACTTTGCCGTCCAGCGGCGCGCCGGGGGAATAGATATAAAGCCACTTGCCGGTGTCTTTTATGTAAGGGTCAATCCTGCCTCCCTTGATATCTCTCAGAACGACGACGCCGCTGCTCATCGGATGCTCCGGCAGCTCGAGCGCCGGTATTTTTTCCAGATAATCCGGCACCAGCTCCGACGGATTTTCGGGATAGTTGCCTTCCGCGGCGTTGTAGAACAGCCTGACAGCCTTGCGAAACCGTGCCAGATTGCGTTTTAAGGCGGCGGCCCGTGCGGCGCTCAAAACGCTCTCCGGCGTGAATCCGGCAAGCGTCTTGTCCACCGTCTCCAGCGCGCCGGCCAGCTTTTCCATATCTCCGGCGGCGCGCATGTTTTGCGTGTCTGAAATAGCGCGCGCTTTTTCCGTTATGCTGTCGAGCAGCGCGCGGCATCTGGCGCGCAAATCCTTTCCCGGCTCCTGCGCGCCGGCGCAGGCCGTAAGCGCAAGAAACGCAATCAACAATCCCGCTTTTTTCATAAATATGCTCCTTCCCGTACCAGTAGAATACAAAACCGCTCATTGACTGTCCAGTTTTGCTAGAATGGGTTTTCATGGCAAGCGAAACGGCTCTCGACACACCTTTGATGAAGCAGTACCAGGCCATCAAGGCCGCCTATCCGCACGCGATAGTGTTTTTCCGGCTCGGCGATTTCTACGAGATGTTCAACGAGGACGCCAAAACCGCCAGCCCGGTGCTGGGGCTCATGCTCACGGCGAGACAGGGCGTACCGATGTGCGGCATTCCCTATCATTCCAGCGCGGCCTACATCGCCAAGCTGCTCAAGGCGGGCCACAAAATCGCCGTCTCCGAGCAAATTTCCGACGGCGCCGAAGGCGGCAAAAGCAAGCTGTTCCGCCGCGAGGTGGTGCGCCTCATCACGCCGGGCACGCTTATAGAGGACGAACTGCTGGAATCGGCGGCCTCGAACCATCTCGTCTGCGTGGAGACGGACATAGTGGGCTGGGGGCTGGCCTGCGTGGAGGTTTCCACCGGCGCGTTCTGGGCCACGCAGAAAATCGGCGACGCGGACCTGCGCCTTCTGGCTTCATTGCTGGCGCGCCTCGCGCCGTCCGAGATACTGGCCGAGCGCAGAACCGCCGCCGAAATGGAAACGCGCGGCCTGAAAAACGGGCGCGCGGTTTTGACGGTTTTGAACGCCCCGCCGCCGGAGCTGTCCGCGCCGCAAAACTGGCCTGCGCGCGACTCCTGGGGCAACAGGCCGCTGGCGCTCAAAGCCGCGCTCAAAGCGCTGCGTTATATCGGCGAAAACGAGCCCCGGCTCAAGGACACGCTTTTTCCCGTCTACCGCGAACCCGCCGCCGCCATGCAGCTCGACGAAAACGCGGTGCGCACGCTGGAGCTTGCGGAATCGGCCTCCGGCGGAGGGCGCAAATACTCGCTGTGGGGCGTGCTAAACCACACCGTGACCCCCATGGGCGCGCGCCTGCTGCGGGAGTGGATACTCCAGCCGCTCATAGACCTGCCGGAAATAAAGAACCGCCAGAACTGCGTGAGCGAGCTGTGCGACAACGCCGCCGGACGCCGCGAACTGGAAACCACGCTGCGCGAAATTTCCGACGTGGAGCGCGCGCTCAGCCGCGTGGCCGCCGCGGGTGCCTCTCCGCGCGATTTGGGCGGGCTCTGCAAATCGCTGCACTCGCTGGAAGGCCTGAAAAAATGGTTCGACGGCGGCGGCGCTGCCGTGGCGGCGGAGCTGTGCGCGGGGTTTGAATCCGCGCGCGCGTCGCTTTGCGGGCTGCGCTCCACGCTGCGGTCCGCGCTGGCCGATTCGCCCCCGCACAAGCTCTCCGACGGCGGCGTGATACGCGACGGCTACAACGCCGGGCTCGACGAACTGCGCGCCCTGCGCCGCGACAGCCGCCACCGCCTCGGCGAAATAGAGGCCGCCGAGCGCGGGCGCACCGGCATACCCTCGCTGAAAGTGGGCTACAATTCCGTTTTCGGCTACTATATCGAAGTCACCAAAACCCACCTCGCCAAGGTGCCGTTCAACTACGTCAGAAAACAGACGCTCGCCGGCGCCGAGCGCTATATCACCGAGGAATTGAAGGAGCTGGAAGCCAAAATACTAGGCGCGCAGGACAATATTTTGAAGCTGGAGCTCCGCCTGTTCGACGAACTGCGCAGGCTGCTGCTGGAAAACACCGCGCATCTGCGCGTTTTCGCGCGCACGGCGGCGGAGCTGGACGTGTATAATTCCCTCGCGCAGGCGGCGCTGCGCGGCGGCTACGTCAGGCCCGAAGTGGATTTGAGCCGCGATTTGGTTATAGAGGCGGGCCGCCACCCCGTCGTGGAGGCCAACCTGCCGCCCGGCGCTTTCGTGCCCAACGATTTGAACGTGAACGGCACAGACCCGCAGATAATGATAATCACCGGCCCGAACATGAGCGGAAAAAGCGTCTATCTGCGCCAGAACGCGCTTATCGCCATAATGGCGCAAATGGGCAGCTACGTGCCGGCGGCCTCGGCGCGCGTGGGGCTGGTGGACAGGATAATGACGCGCATCGGCGCGCACGACGCGCTTTCGCGCGGCGAGTCCACCTTCATGGTGGAAATGAAGGAGACCGCCGCCATACTCAACTCCGTCACGCCGCGCAGCCTCGTGCTGCTAGACGAGGTGGGGCGCGGCACCTCCACTTTCGACGGCATCTCCATCGCGTGGGCGGTGGTGGAATACCTGCGCAACCCCAAGGGCGGCCCGAAGGTGATGTTCGCCACGCATTATTTCGAGCTCACCGGGCTCGAGGACAAGTATCCCGGCGTCAAAAATTTCAACGTGGACGTCAGGGAATGGACCAATTCCTCCGGCAAGACCGAGCTTTTGTTCCTGCATAAAATCGCCGCGGGCCCGGCGGACAAATCCTACGGAATCCACGTGGCCGGACTGGCGGGCCTGCCCGCGTCCTGCATAATGCGCGCCCGCAAAATACTGGAGGAACTGGAAAGCAAGACCGGCCCCGCCGACGGCGGCGGCGACGCGCAGCCCGCCCTGCCGCTTTTCGGCGGCAGCCCCGTGCTTGACGAAATCAGGGCCTGCGAGCCGGAGAAACTTGCTCCGCTGGAAGCGCTGCACGCGATAATCGAGTGGAAAAAAAGGCTTTGAAAATATGCCGCAAATAAGGATGCTTTCACCGGAAACCGTCTCCAAAATCGCCGCCGGCGAGGTGGTGGAGCGCCCCGCCAGCGCGCTCAAGGAACTGATTGAAAATTCGCTCGACGCCGGCGCCGGGACGATCCGCGTGGATATCGAGCATGCGGGCCGCGCGCTCATCCGCGTCAGCGACGACGGCTGCGGCATCTCCCCCGATGACCTCGAAACCGCCGCGCTGCGCCATTCCACCAGCAAAATCTCCTCGTTTGAGGATTTGGACAGCCTTTCCACCTTCGGTTTCCGCGGCGAGGCCCTGTATTCGATAGCCGCCGTTTCGCGCCTGTCCGTCACTTCCTGCGAACACGGCGCGGATTCGGGCCTGCGCCTTGAAATAGAGGGCGGCAAAATCGTTTCCAAACGCCAATCCCCGCCCGTGCCCGGCACCACCATAGAGGTGCGTGATTTGTTTTTCAACGTGCCCGCCCGCGCCAAATTCCTCAAAAGCGACGCCACCGAGCGCGCCCATCTGCTGAAAGCGGCGGAGGAGTGCATACTCGCCAATCCGGACGTCGCGTTCCACGTCCGCGCCGACGGCGCGGCGGCGTTAGACGTGGCGGCCTCGCCCGGCGGCTCCGCGCGGGCGCTGCTCGACCGCGCGGCGCAGGTCATGGGCGCGCGCGTCGCCAAAGGCATGCTTTACGTGGAGGACGCCGGGATAGGGCTCACCGCCGTGATAAGCCCGCCGGACAATCTGGCGGCCTCGCGCTCGCTCCAGTATTTTTTCGTCAACCGCAGGCCGGTCTCCGGCAAGGCGGTATCTCAGGCGCTTTACCGCGCCTACGCCCGTTACCGGGGGAAAAACCATCCCGCCTGCGCGGTTTTCCTCGAACTGCCGCCGGCGGATTTCGACGTCAATATACACCCGCAGAAACTTGACGTGCGGTTCAAAAACGAAAGCCTGATTTTCAGGCGCGTGGCCGCAGCCGCCGAAGCCGCGCTTTCCGGCGCGGCGAAACCCGCGCCGGTGTTCAGAGCCCCTCCGCCGCAGGCCGTTCAAATCGAACCCCCGTCCGCCGCCGGCATTGTGCGCATTCCCGAACCCGTGCAGATTACTTTGGAGGACTTGTCGGACCTCATGGGCGCGGCGGCGGCTCCCGCCGGCGCCGTGCGCGAAACCGCCGAGCAGCGCCTGTCCGTGGAAGACCTGGCGGAGCAGGCGCCCGCCTGGTGGCGCCCGCCTTACCGCTATATAGGGCAGTTGGAAAACAGCTATCTCATTTTCGAGACCGGCGACGGCCTTGCCATAGTGGACCAGCACGCCGCGCAGGAAAAAGTCATATTCGAGGAGTACATGCGCCAGCTTTCCTCCAAAATGACGGCGGTGCAGCAGTTCATGATGCCGGTGCTGGTGGAACTGCCGGCAAGCGCCGCGCAGAATATACTCAACTGGCAGGACTGGCTGCTGTCCGCCGGTTTTGAAATCGAGCAGGCGGGCCCGGCGGCGCTGCTGGTGCGCTCGGCGCCGGCGGCGCTGCGTTTTACGGACTCCGACGCCGCGAATTTTGTGGAGCGGCTTTCCGGCGCGGTGAGCGACCCCGATAACTGCGCCGAGGATGTCAAACGCGAAACCGTGGCCCTGCTGGCCTGCAAGCGCGCCGTCAAGGCGGGCGACAGCCTCTCCCCGCAGGAGGCGGTGCGGCTCCTGTACGACCTGAAAAACTGCCGCGAGGGCATGACCTGCCCGCACGGCAGGCCTACCATGACCGCTATAAGTTCCGACGAGCTGGCCCGCCGGTTCAAACGCTCCGGAGCCGCCGGCAATATAAAGGAAAAATGAAAAACCCCTCAAACCTTCAGCGCCGGTTCGCATTTTCGTATAATAGACTTGCTCGCGAACAAGGTTTATGAGGCGAAAGCCGTGATTTTTGCATAAAATTATTCGGGGGCAAGTCTAATCGCGGGCTGAAAAGCGTTTTCCCCGTTTTCAGCAAGCCGTTCAGGAGACAGTGCCATGCCCAAGCGTAAAAAATCGGATTTTTTAAAGGCCCCCGTGGAGCACATAGACATCCGCCGGCATAACACAGTCAGGCTGGTGGAGGACATGGAGAAGATGGCCTTCTCCGCGCGGGAGCTCGCCCGCGCCGCCGGAATTTACGACGCCATGCTGCGCGACAGGAAATGCTCCATATTCCTCTGCCTGGCGGGTTCGATATTCTCGGCGGGCCTGAAAAAAGTCGTCGTGGAAATGGTCCGAAACAACATGGTGGACGCGATAGTCTCCACCGGCGCCCTCATGGTGGACCAGGACTTTTTCGAGGCACTGGGTTTCAAACACTACATCGGCACCCCTTACGGAGTGGACGATAACGAACTCCGCAACCTGCACATTGACCGCATTTACGACACTTTTATAGACGAGGACGAACTGCGCGTGGTGGACTCGACCATGCGCGAAATCGCCGACAGCCTCGAGCCGCGCCCCTGGTCCTCGCGCGAGTTCATCAGGGAAATGGGCCGCTGGCTCGCCAAAAACGCCAAAAACCGGGATTCCGTAGTGCTGGCGGCCTACCAGAAGGGCGTGCCCATATTCGTGCCGGCGTTTTCGGACTGCTCGGCGGGATTCGGCATGGCCCTGCACCAGCACGCCAGCCCCGGCAGGCACATGTCCCTTGATTCCGCGAAGGATTTTTACGAGCTCACCAAACTCAAGATTGAGGCAGGCGAAACCGGTCTTTTCATGATAGGCGGCGGCGCGCCGAAGAATTTCGCGCAGGACACCGTGGTCTGCGCCGACATGCTGGGGTTTGACACGCCAATGCACAAATACGCCGTCCAGATAACCGTCGCCGACGCGCGCGACGGCGCGCTTTCCGGCTCCACCCTTAAAGAGGCCAATTCCTGGGGAAAAGTGGATACCGCCTGCGAGCAAATGGTATTCTCTGAAGCGACGCTGGCCGTGCCGCTGATAGCGGGCTACGGCTACCACAAGGGCGGCTGGAAAACCAGAAAAGCCAGAAACTACGCGGCGTTTCTGGAGGAAGCCGGGCAATGCGCGGAAAGCTGCGCTTGCGGCTGCGGCTGCAAATAGCACACGCAACACAAAGGAGACTGAAAACATGAAAAAACTAATCGTATTCCTGGCCCTGGCGGCGCTGCCGCTGTGCGGCGCGCACGCCTATTTCAACGGAAGCCTCGGCGCGGTCAACGGCGCTCACGGCTATTCCGGCATGAACGGCGCTCTCGAACTCGGTACCGGCAGCGGGCTCTATATCCGCCCCGCGTTCGACACCTATAAGGCCGACGGGCTTGACAGCACCTTCGCGACCTACATGGGCCGCGCGGGCTATGACAAGGCGATATTCTCCCTCGGCGTGGAAGGCGGCGTGACGCCCAAGCAGAACGGCTACGGCAACATCATGGCTTCCGGCGACGCCACCGTCTCGCTCTCTCCCACCGGCGGACGCGGCACCCGGCTGGCCGGTCCCCGCGCGGGCGGCGGCGGCAAAGGCGAAGGCATTGCGCGCGTTGACATCGGCGCGAAACTTTCCTACACCCGACACGAGTTTGACGCGGTATCCGACAAAATCGGCCAGACCGACGGCACGCTGTTCGCGGGCGTGATGATACTGGGCACGCAAATCAGCGCCAGTTACACCAAAAATCTCTCCTACAGCCAGGACATTACCAACGCGCTGCCGGAGCCGCTTAAAGTCATGCTCCCCGGCACCATGATAAACACCACGGGCTATATCAACCAGATTCTCAACGCCCGCATAGACTTCACCATGCTGCCGCTGGTGACGCCTTTCGCTTCCTACACCGCCACGCAGTACAAAACCGATGTCGCCAGCGGCATTCTGCCGGGGGCGAACCTCTCCAGGGCGTACCAGCTCGGCGTCAGGGTGGGGCTGAATATGGTCAACGTCAACGCCGCGTATCAGGTGTTCGACCCGGGCGAAGGCCACACTTCCGCCAGCTACTACTCGCTCGGCGCGGGAATCAACTTCTAAACGGGGTTTTCTCCAAATGATTAATGAGGGCAGAGCGCCGCAGATAACGACACAAGCTTCCGCCGGACTGTTTCTGGCCGGCAGGGTGCTGGCGGCGCTCGCCTTCATGTCAATGGCGCTGGGGCAAATCATACATTACGAGGACGCCTGCGCCGCCGCGAAAAATCTCGGAATGCCGCTGGCGCACGCTTATGTGGCGCTGTCAATACTGTTGCAATTTTCCGGCAGCGTGCTGCTGGCGCTGGGGCTGCGCGCCAGAGTCGGCGTATCGCTGCTGATTGCCAGCCTGCTGCCCGCGCTCTGGCTGTTCATGGACCCGTTATCGAACAGGGTATATCTCTCCGGCGCGATAGCCGCGCTCGGCGGGCTGCTGCCGTATCTGGCATTGGGCCCCGGTCCGTGGAGCATGGATAAGCTCTATCATACCCTCTCGAAGGAACGCTAAATGACGTCCGAACCGCAGGCGGAAAACTCTTCAGTACAACCGCACGCCGCCGTGCACCGCAACCTCGCAGCCAAGTACCGTCCCGCCGATTTCGGCCAGATGGTGGGACAGGAAGTAATCACCCGCACTCTGGGCAACTCGCTCAAGCTCGGCAAAATCGCGCACGCATATCTCTTTTACGGCCCGCGCGGCTGCGGCAAGACGACCTCCGCCCGCATACTCGCCAAAGCCCTGAACTGTACCGGCGGCGGAAACGCGAAACCCACCGACAAACCGTGCGGAACCTGCATTTCCTGCGTCGAAATCTCCCGCAGCTCCGACATGGATGTGCTGGAGATGGACGCCGCCAGCAACACCAAAGTCGAACAGGTGCGCGAGGCGATTATAGACACCGTTTCCCTCAGCCCGGCGCGCGACCGCTACAAGGTCTTCATCCTCGACGAAGTGCACATGCTCTCCAACAGCTCGTTCAACGCGCTGCTTAAAACCATAGAGGAACCGCCGCCGCATGTGGTTTTCATTCTCGCCACTACCGAGCGCAACAAGCTGCCCGCCACGATACTTTCTCGCTGCCAGGGTTTCCGCGTAAAGCCGTTTTCGCCGGAGCAAATCGCGGGCCGTCTCGCCCACGTCGCCAAAGAGGAAAAGCTGGATATTGCAAAAGACGCGCTGCTGCTCATCGCCAAAAGCTCCGGCGGCGTGATGCGCGACGCGCTGACCCTGCTTGACCGCGCGCTGTCCTACTCGCAGGGCAAAATAGACGCCGCCATGCTCGCCGAAATGCTCGGCTTTCTGCCGGAAGAATTGGTAAGCCGCGCGGTTTCCGCCATGCTCGCGCGCGACGCGCAGGCGCTGCACGCCGTTTTCAAAACCGTCCAGTCCGAGGGCTACGAAATCCCCGCCGTGCTGCGCGACGTCAAAAACGCCTTCGCCGGGCTTTTCTTCCAGCGGCTGGACCCGGAGTCTGGCGAACCTTTCGCCGGCGCGGCGCAGCTTGCCGCCGGGCGGACGTCCGCCGAGCTTTCCAATTTCGCCCGCCGGCTGGGTCGGCTGGCCGACGAAATAAGGTTTTCGGACTCTCCCGCCGTGGCGGCGGAAGTGGGAGTGTTCACCGTGATGGAAGCCGTACCGGATATCGAAGGCTATACCCGCCGGCTGGAAGCTATGGAGAACCGGCTTTCCGGCGCGCCGGAAGACGCGCCTCATCCCCAGAAAGCCGCTGCCGCCGCGCCTCCGGTTCCGGCAACGCTCCCCGCCGCGCCCAAATTCACCGCGCCCGCGCCGTTGCCGCCGTTGCAGCAGCCCAAACTTTCAAAACCGGCGGCGCTGCCTCCGCTGCCGCCCTTGACTCCGGCGGTGAAGGAACCGCCCGCGGCGTATTGCGCGCCCGCGCAAGCCGCGCCGCCCCGCACCGCCGCCGAATATACCGCCGACGGCGTTCTCTGGAAAAAATTGCTGGACCAGCTTGAGCAAAAGCACCCCATGCTGCACAATTATCTTTCCGAGGGCCATGTCGAATTTTCTCCCGCGGGCTGGACGGTTTCGCTTTCGGATAACTTCAGCGCCCAGTCCGCCGCCCGCAACGTTCCGCAAATCGCCGGCATACTCAAGGAACTTTCCGGCAGGGATATAAAGGTTAAATTCACAACCGGCGCGGCAAAGCAGTCCAAACCGCATTTTGAGGAAATCTCCTCCGTTCCCGCCCGGGAAGAGGAAACCGAAGTCTCCGCTATTTCCGACGACGAGCCGCTCGCCCCCGAAGGCGCGGCCTGGCAGGATGTAGACTCCCCCGCCGATCCGTCCGCCGACCCCGCCGTGCGCAAGGTGCTGAAATTGTTCCACGGCAAAGTTGTAAAAACCTCGCAAGATGAAAAGCATTGACCGGCTCAAAACCGCGTTCCGGCGGCTGCCCGGCGTGGGGCCGCGTCAGGCGGAACGCTTCGCCGTCCATTTTCTGCGCGCCTCGAACTCCGAAGCGCAAGAGCTTGCCGCAGCGCTCAAAGACCTCAAAGCCTCTATACGCCTGTGCAAACGCTGCTTCGCCTACAGCGAAACCGACATCTGCCGGCTCTGCGCCGACCCGGAGCGCGACCCGCGCTCCATCTGCGTGGTGGAAGAGGCGCAGGATATCGAGGTTATCGAAAAAACCCGCACTTTCAACGGCTATTACCATGTGCTGCACGGCGCGCTCTCCCCGCTGGAAGGCGCGGGACCGGCGCACCTCAAAATCGCGGAGCTTGTCGAGCGGGTAAAAACCGCCAACGGCGCGGTGGAGGAAGTCATCATCGCCACCGACCCGGACACGGAAGGCGAAGCCACCGCCCTCTACCTCGCGCAAGCCCTGCGCGGCCTGACCCAAAAAATCTCCCGCATAGGCTACGGCGTCCCCCTCGGCGCGGACTTGGATTACACCGACGAACTAACTCTGGGCCACGCCCTGCGCGGAAGAACAAGTATTTAACCATTTAATTTAGTAATCTAAGTCGTATGCTCCACGAGATTTAACCGAGGAGAACATCGTATGTATATTTCTCGTCTAAATATTCGGAACTGGCGGAATTTCCTTAAAGTGGATGTAAATTTACAGGAACGAATGTTTTTTGTTGGGCCCAATGCATCGGGTAAATCTAACTTATTGGATATATTCCGATTCCTGCATGATATTGCAAAAAAACGGGGTGGCGGTTTGCAACAAGCCATAGCTGACCGTGGCGGTATATCAAAAATACGTTGTCTCGCAACCAGGAGTTCCCCTGACATTGTTATCGGCATAGAATTATTGGATTTTGCATCACCAACACAATCTAAACAATCGTTATGGAAATATGAGATTTCTCTGAGCCAGGAACCTCGCGGCGATAGATTGCCGGTATTAAGATATGAAAAGGTCTGGCATGACGGACAAGAAATATTGGCCCGTCCAAAGCCCGAAGATGAAAAAGACCCTAAACGATTAACGCAAACTCATTTAGAACAGATTAACGCAAATGAGCAATTCAGAGAAATTGCTGTTTTTTTACAATCCATATCATACCTGCATTTGGTTCCGCAAGTTATACGGCATCCTGAAATGTTTCCCAGCAAACAACTTAGCGAGGATCCATTCGGCGTAAATTTTTTAGCAAAAATTTCAGAAACAAATGAAAAGACAAGACATGCCAGATTGAAAAAAATCGAACAAGTTCTCAGTATCGCTGTCCCGCAACTTAAGCAATTATCCCACGCGAAAGATGCACGGGGACTTCCACATCTTGAGGCCATTTATTCCCACTGGCGCATTCATGGAGCTCGTCAACAGGAAGACCAGTTCTCTGATGGGACATTACGACTTATAGGTTTTTTATGGTCATTGCTGGAAAGTGATTCATTGTTGTTGCTTGAAGAGCCGGAACTGTCGCTTAATTCTGCAATAGTCCGACAATTGCCAGCGTTGATGTATCGCATGATGCGTGCGAAAAGACGGCAAGTATTCATCACTACACACAGTACAGAACTTCTTTCCGATGGGGGTATAGCTCCTGAGGAAGTTCTTATGCTTACACCACAGGTTGAAGGAACTGATGTAAAAAATGCTGGTTCGGATAAAGAAATCAAGGCTTTGATCGAAGGAGGACTCAGTGTCGCCGAAGTTGTAATACCAAAAACTGCCCCACAAAATATTGAACAGTTGGAATTCCAATTTCAATGAAAGTGGTCAATCTGGTTGTGGAAGACAGGCTCAGCGAAGCTGTTCTTAAGCGCATTATGAACGACTTTAACCCGGATTGTGCAATAGCGAGCGAGGACCGAGACGGTGGATGCCGAGGACAGTTCGACGCAAAATTTTGTGCGAATAGCCGTAGCTATTCGCACAAAATTTCTGCACAGAAATGTCCCGGCAGCCGCCGTCGAATCCCGCTCTCTATTGCACAATCCGGGTTGAACCGGTATGCGTTGTTCACCGGCTTTCTCTATTTGTATATGCTCGTCTGGCGCAAAGCGGGCGGGCTGCCGGTGTACAGCAATACCCTGCGATTGGAAATGCCGGTCCTGCTGGCCTTGTACTGGTGCTTCAACCGTATCCTGCGCCGGAACTTATTCCAGCCGTATATAGCCGCGCTGCCTGTTTTTTTACTGTATACCTGGCACGACGCGTACTATCTGGTTTACGGGCAGATATTCCGGCCCGCAGCCATCCATGAATTGCCTGTTTTGTTCCATGTGCTGCCGGCAGCGTGGATAACGGCAGTTTTGGCCGCCGCCCTGCTGCCGGCACTGCTCTTTTTTGCGGCTGTGGACTGGCGGCGCCGGTTCAGGACCGTCATCGCGGGAGCGCTGTGCGCTGCTCTTTTCTGCGCCAGTCTGGCGATTTTTCCCCAGGCGTTCATCGCGGTTTTCACCGCAATAGCCAGCCCGTCCGTCGAATGGTCCGATTATGAGAACGCCGCTAAAAACGGGCGGCTGATGGTCATGTGCCTGCGTGAAGCGCAGCGGCAGTTGGCCGTGAAAAACCTGTCCCTCTACCACGACGGCGCGGACTATGCGCGCTGGAAAGGGGAACTGGCGGATTTTATGGCCAAAAACAACAACGGGCATAACGTGCATCTGCTGGTGCTGGAAAGCCTGCTGGACCCTTCGCTATTTAAGGGCCTGAAACTTTCGCAAGACCCCCGGCACCCGGAATTCAGGAAAATTTTCGGCGGCAAAACCGGTTTTTCCGTTTCGCCGGTTTTCGGCGGGGGAACCGCGCAGGCGGAGTTCGAGGCGTTATGCGGCGTGCCGGCGTACAGGCACACGTCCGGCATAGAGTTCAATACATTCGACAAGGCGCCGGTTGACTGCCTGCCGGAACTGCTGCGGGAAACGGGCTACCGCACAATCGCCACGCATCCTTTCAGGCCGCAGTTGTATAATCGTCTGCGGGCATACCCGGTGCTGGGGTTTGGCGAACTCTATTTTCCCGTGGAATATTTCGCGGGCAAAACCTGGCTTTCCATAAGCGGGGAATCCGGCGCGGAGGGCGCCTTGTTTGACGGAGACTTGTTCCGCCAACTGCTTGCTTTTCTCAACGGCGCCAAACCGCCGGTGTTCGATTACGTCCTCGGCATGTACGGGCATTATCCGTCGGAACTCGATACGTCCGTGCGCCCGCCCGTCATCAAGTCCGACAGCGGGGATAAAAAACTGGACAAGGTGATAAACCAATTTTATTACCGCACCGGCGCGCTGGCTGAATTCGTGAATGAATTGGCGAAAAAAGACCCCCGCAGCCTGATAGTGGCGGTGGGCGACCATTTGCCCTCGCTTGCGCGCGGCATCAACACCTACCGGCAATTCCGGTATCTGCCTTGCGCCCGCGACCCCGAGCATACAACGCGGATTTTCATAGTGCAGGACGGCAAACCGGTTGCATATCCGCTGATACATCATTATGATATCCAAGGGATAATACTGGACTATATTACCGAGGGCAAATACTGCCGCCGCTGGCAATGCGCCCATCTGGGCGATACGCGGGACAAGGACAAGCTGTTCAACCGCTACATGCGCATAATGGCCGAAGGCGTGAAGTAATGACAAAATTGGATTTGGACACCCCGCTTGCCGGACTGATTTTCAGGTTTTTTCTGGCCAGTTCGGCGGCATATTTCTTTTACCTTGTTTTTTTCCATTATTCACCGCTGATATGGGCGGTGAACCCGATACTGCCCCTGGAAAAATACACGCCGTGGATGCGCTCCTGGGTTTTCGAGCGCGACGGGGTGGAGCCGTATGTGTTGTACGCGATGATGTATTGCGTAATCGGCGCCGCGCTGCTGGCGGATTACGCGGTCGCAAAGGCTGCCGGGCCGGGAATCAAAAAGATTCTTTTTCCGCTTGCCGGCCTGCTTTCGCTCCATTTCTATTTCATCAGGGTATTCCATGTGCCGGCGAATGCGTTCAGGTTCAGCGCATGGGGCGCGCTTCTCGTTATTCTCGCGGCGGGTTTTTCGCTGATTCTGGCAAACTTCGGCGAGACGAAAAAATGGCTTTTGCCGGTTTTTTTCGCGGTGTTGTTCGCGCTCTGCATGATTCCGCCCGACTTAATCGCTATCAGCGATTACGGCTACATCATCACCCCCGCGCTGAGGATACTGCACGGCTTCAAACTTTCAGAAACTTATTTCCAGTATGATTATCTCCTTTCCCTGCTGGCGGCGTTATGGATTAAACTGAATCTGTCGGCTTACGCGTTTTATCTGACGGGCTCGCTCTCCTCATTTGCGTTATGCGCCGGCATATATTGCCTCGCCGCGCGCTTTTTCCTGCACAGGCGTTTCGCGTTCTATCTGCTGGCGGCTTTTGCGGTTGTCCACCTCTTCGGGAATATAAGAGGCGGTGTCGTGAATTTTCAGGTCGCGCCGCTGAGGCTGGACTGGTGGCTGCCTGTGCTTGCCGCCGCTTACTGGAAAGGGCCGCGGCATTGGCTGACCGGCCTGCTGCTGGGGTTTTTGCTGCTATTTCACCACGCCTTCGGTCTTATATACGCGCTTGCCTATATCGCTTTGACAGCCGTTTTGGCGGCATTCGAGTTTGCGGACGGCGGGAACATATCCGTCCCGCACCTGCGGCTTAACCCGGAAATCGCAGTTGATAGCGAGAACCGAGACGAAAAAGGGCAAAGCAGATTCGGTACAAAAAAGTGCGAGCAGGCCCGTAGGCCTGTAAGCGCTTTTTTGTGCCGGAGATGCGAAGCCATTTTTCGTCGAATTCCGCTACTCAACTGCGATTTTCGGGTTAAGTATTTGCGCCTCTATGCGGTAAATCTGTCCATGATAGCCGCGGCCTTTTTGTCTTATAAACTGTTCCTGGCACCCGCCGGCGGGGCCGCAATGGGCGCTTACGCGAAATACGGCATTGGTTTCCTGCCTATAGCTCGCAACTCGGTCTACTGGCCCATGCCGGCTGTTTTCGCCATGGTGTTCATGTTGCTGCGGAAAAATAAAAAGCTGCTTTCCGAAAGATATTTTCAAACGGCTGCTTTCATGACGCTGCTGGCCATAGGCAACTCGCTGTATTTTTTCGGCAGGAGCCATGAGAACAATATCGTCAATATCGCCGCCAGCCTGCTGTTTGTCCTGTTCACGTTTTTCGATATGGCGCATTTCGAGCTCAATATAATTCCGGCGTCCAGAATCAACAGGCTGCTGGTGCCGGCGCTCGCGGCGGGTTTTCTGCTTGCCGTCACCTGCACCTATTCGCCGCGGGCGGTCGGCAAAATAAGGCAGCAGTATCTGGCCTGCAAAAACCTGTGGTTTATCCTCGACCCGAAAGTGCCCGCGGGAGAAATCCGCGCGCTTACCGCTTCCAGCCCCCGTGTGATTTTCCTGTCGCTGGGCGATTTTCCCTATTATTACGAAGGCGGCTACGTTCCGCAAGGTTATTATTCTTTCACAGGAAGCTGGCTTTTCGCCGACGATTATGCGGATTTCCTGAACAGGCAGCTTGCCAAAGGCTATTACCTCGTATCGCCTGTTTCCGAGTTCGCGGATTTCAAGGAAATCGTCTCGAAATTGCGTTACAAAAGCACGGGGGAAACGAAGAACTTTGTTGCCCTGACGAATAATCCGCTATAATTTGCGAATGCCCGTCTGGAAACGATACCGTTCTGAAATTTTTACTGCTTTGATTTTGTCCGCCGTGATTATCGCGGTCTGGTGCTGGGCTTATGGCAGGACAACTGCGGCGGCCTGGCGAACGCCTTTGGCTTATAGCGGCGACGCCATTTCCGTTACGGCTCAGGCAAAGGCGTATCTCGACGGCGATATCCTGCCCGTCGGCTGGAAATTCGTGAAGCATCTGGGCGTGCCGTTCGCCGCCAACTGGAACGATTACCCCGTCACCGAGAGCCTGCTTTTCGCCGGCATGGGTTGGCTTGGGCGCGTCGTCGGATTATTCGCCAGCGTTAACGTATTTGTGTTTCTGGCCTTTCTTCTGGCGGGGATATCGTTCTGGTTTACAGGAACCGCTTTGAGATATCGTCCGCCCTTTGTGTTGATGGGAGCGGTTCTGTTCGCGTTTTCACACTTTATTTCCTCGCGCATTCCGGGACATATAGTGCTGGCATACTGCTGGCATATTCCTCTTCTGCTGCTTGTAACGTGGCGCATTACGGGGGACGCTCCCCCGCTGTCCGGCGCGAAGTTTTGGCTGGCGCTGGCGCTTTCCTTCCTGGCGGGTACACTGAACCCGTATTACAGCTTCCTGTATCTGCAACTGCTGGGGTTAGCAGTTGTGCGGCATCTTCTGCGGGGGCAAAAGGGCAATGCTCTTGTCCCCGTCTCGCTTGCCATCGCGGTCGCAGGCGGATTTCTGCTGATGAATTTCGGCCCTATCAGCTATGCTCTGGAGTACGGGAAGAACACGAATGCGGTGGTGCGCAATATGTGCGCGCTCAACTCCTGCGGACTGCGGTTTCCCGCACTTTTCACGCCGCCGCCTTCACACCGGTGGCAGTTGATAGGTCAATTTCAGGCTCACTTTCTGGAAAGCTGGGGACCATACCTCGGTTTCGCGGGCGCGACGGGTTTTATCTGGCTCATCGCTGTAACAGTGCGGTTGTTCTGGCAGGGAAAGAAGCATTTTGTCCCGCTGTTTTCCTGGCATGCGCTGTGGGTGCTGGTTTTCGCACATGTCGGCGGGATAAACACCCTGCTGGGATTATGCCATCTGTATCTGTTTCGTTGCGCAAACCGTTACAGCGTGGTGTTGCTGGCCATTTCGCTGCTGTTTCTGGTCAGGCAACTATCGCGCAAATGCCCGCGGCGCTGGGCGTGGCCTGTTGCGCTGGCGATTACCGGCATCGGTTTGTGGGACCAGTTGCCGCCGCGCATAACAGCCAATGATATAACTCAAATGCAGCGGCAGGCGGATACCGACGAGGAATTCACCAGAAAAATTGAGGCCGTCCTGTCTTTGGGAGCTATGGTTTTCCAGTTGCCAGTGGCGGATTATCCCGAGATCCCGCCAATACACGAAATGACCGATTACGGGCATTTCCGTCCGTACCTGTATTCGAAAAATCTGAAATTTTCCTACGGTTCCAACAAAGGCCGACCGTGCGACGCTTGGCAGCACGATATCGAACAACTGCTTCCCGTGTATATGGCCGCGAAGCTGGAGGCATACGGTTTCAGCGCGATTTACATAAACCGCAGAGGCTATGAAGACGGCGGTGCGAAACTGCTTGCCGCCCTGAAAGCCGCCGGCAAGCCGGTGCTGGAGGAAAACACGGATATGGTCGCCGTGCGCCTGCGTCCGGTTCCCGGAGCGAAATCTGTTTTGCCGAAAGTGATACAATCAAATTGGGAAACCGAGTGAAGCGGTAGCCCGCTGCATGTGCAGGCTGGCCGCCGAGGACTGGGCAGGATGTTCAGGGTTTTTCCCGTCCGCGACAGGGACGAGGACATCAACTCGCTGGAAAACATTGCCGGCGTCAATATTTTTTAATTTGCGCGCCGCAGCTTCTAGCCGGGAAATCGCAGTTGATAGCGAGAACCGAGACGAAAAAGGGCAAAGCAGATTCGGCACAAAAAAGTGCGAGCAGGACTGTTGCCTGTAAGCGCTTTTTTGTGCCGGAGATGCGAAGCCATTTTTCGTCGAATTTCGCTGCTCAACTGCGATTTCCGGGCTAGTCTGACCGGATTATGACCGACTCCAGAAAAATCATAAAAAATATAGCCTCGCTGTTGTTCTCCGGCTTTTCCTCACAATTCATAAATTTTCTGGTCATACTCTATCTAGCTCGCCTGATGGGACCGGACGGTTTCGGTAAAATCAATTTCGCCATGGCAGTTTCCGTGTATTTTACACTGGGCACCACAATGGGGCTCAATGTACTCGGCATCCGCGAGATAGCCCGTGCTCCCTCCGCCGCCGGCGAGATATTTGCTCCCATAACTCAGCTTAGGCTGGTGTTGTTTGTGATACTGTACGCACTGTTGGTGGCATTGCTTCCTTTCGCCGGCCAGCCACGCGATATCGCCAGCCTGATACTGTTGTTCTCGCTGGCGGTGCTGCCCACTGTTTTCCAGACTGACTGGCTTTTTCAGGGTCTTGAGGAGATGGAATATGTCGGCGCGGGACGGCTGCTGTATTCGCTTTCCTATGCCGCGCTGGTTTTGTTCCTCATAAAAAGCGCGCGGCAACTGCTGACAGTGCCGCTCTGCCAGCTTGCCGCAATGTCTGCGTCCGTGGGGTTGCTGTTGGTGATTTACGTCAGGCGGCACGGGATGTTCAAAATCCGCTGGGAGCCGGACAGGATGTTCCGGCTGGCGCGTGAGTCCTCGCATCTGGGATTTTCCACGCTGCTGATTCAGGCCATAAATAATATCGGCGTAGTGATAATGGGCTTGTACGGGCTTGTAAAGGATGTGGGATATTACAACGCCTCGTATAAAATCATAGCTTCCATAGCGCTGGCCGGCGCGTTGTTTTTTGATGCGATATTCCCGGTGACGGCCAACCTTTACAAGACTTCGCTGGAGCGGCTTGGCCGGTTTCAGCGGCGCACGCTCAAACTCGTTGCGTTGTTCACGCTGCCGATAGGCGTCGGCGGAGTCATGCTGTCCCGTGAGATAATCGCATTCTTCTACGGCCCGGCCTACGCCCCGTCGGCGGGGGTTTTCGGGCTGCTTTGCTGGCTGCCGTTGATATCGTTTCTCAATACGGTTTACGCGCGCGGTCTCTGGGTTTGCGACTGTCAGTCCGCCTATCTGCGCATAGTGCTGGCGCAGGTGGCAGTGAACCTCGTCTGCAATCTGGCGCTGATACCGCATTCCGGCATGTACGGCGTGGCGGCGGCCAATGTGTGCGCAGAATTATTCGGTTTCATTTTTTACTACAGAGAGTTCAACAAAATCGTGCGAGTGCCGGTCTTGGCGGCGTTGTGGAAACCGCTGCTTGCTTCCTGCGGCATGGGTGTTGCGTTGCAAACCGCTAAGTTGCTGCTGCCGGACATGAATGTCTTACTGCGGATAGCGTTGGGCGCGGCCTGCTATGCCTTGCTCATTTTCGCCGTCGGCGGACTCAAATGGCATAAGGTGTGCGGATTCACCGCGACCATCGTTAAAAAAGAGCCGCCAACTGGCGGCGGGTTTTTGTAAATGATGTAATAGACTTGTCCCCAAATAATTTTATGGGCAAAAATCACGGCTTTTGGCTTGTAGCTTCGCAGTCTTCGGCTTACACACCCCGTCGGAGTGTGCTCGCCTCAGCCTGCTGCGCTGCAAGCCAAAATCCTGTCTTTTTGCCTCATAACCTTATTTGGGGACAAGTCTAATAAAAAGAAGCGTTGTCGGACTGATTTCGGTAAAATAAGGGCCGGCTTGCGATGGACGTCGGAATGCTATAGTCAAGGTGAACCAACCGGCGGATGAGAATAGGAATAGACGGCAGGGTGCTTGAGGGCAATCGTTCCGGCGTGGGGCGCTATGTGTTCGAGTTGTGCCGCCGGCTGGACGCTCTTTTGCCGGATGCGCAATTTTACGTTTACAGCCCGGCGCCTGTGGAGATGCCGGTTCGTTCTCCGCGCTGGATTGCGCGGGTTGACCCGCATCCGCTGGCGGCGAGACTCAAACGGCTGCTCTGGCTGAAACTGTGCTGCGGCGGCATGTGCGCGGCGGATTCTCTTGATGTGTTCTGGGGCGCTTCCACCACGCTGCCGCCGCTGCCCGCGGGGGTGCGGACTGTTGTCACCGTCTATGATTTGAATTACAAGGTAGTGCCGGAAACAATGCCCTCGTTTCTGCGGTGGGGCCATGTGCTGTTTTTTCGCCGCGATGTGGCGCGGGCGGACGCGGTTATTTCGATATCGCAGGGCACCAGGGCCCGGCTGCGCGATTTGCTCGGCATTGAATCGCAGGCCGTCGTCCAGCCGTCGGTGGATGAGCGATTCGGGCCGCGTTCCGAAACCGAAGTGAGCGCGGTGCTGGCGAAGTACAAAATCGCCGCGCCGTATATCCTGGGCGTTTCCACGCTGGAGCCGCGCAAGAACATGGCGCTCACTGTGCGGGTGTTTGAACGGTTGAAAGAAGCAGGGCTCATCCCACGGCACAAGCTGGTGCTGGCGGGCGGCGGCGGCTGGAAAAACAGGAAACTGCTGGAAACGGCTGCTGCGAACAGGGATATAATATTGACGGGCTACGCAGACGACGCGGATTTGCCGCCGCTCTACTGCGGCGCCAGCCTGTTCATGTTTCCGTCGCTTTATGAGGGGTTCGGCATTCCGGTGCTGGAGGCGCTGCGCTGCGGCGCGCGTGTGGTCGCGTCGGACATTCCCGAACTGCGCGAGGCGGGCGGCGCGGACGCGGTGTACGCCCGGCCAAATGATGACGCCATGTTCGAGGCCGCCAAAACCGCGCTGTCCATGCCCAAACCCGCGCCCGTCACGCGGTTCGTCCCCTCATGGGAGGACGGCGCGGAAAAGATGGTTCCGCTGCTGGCAGCGTCAGGAAAGCGGATAGGGTTTTTGCGAACAGGTCCGGCTGTTCGAAGTGTATAGTGTGCGCGGCGTTTTTTACGAGAGTGAATCCGGCGCGGGGGATGGCGGCGGCCAGTGCGCGGCTTTCGTCGGGCGTTATCAATATATCGCATCCGCCTGAGAGGATGAGGGTCCTGGCCTTTATCCGCGCGAGGCGCGACACGGTATCATGCGCGTAAGAAGCGGCCACCTGCCGCGCGAAATTTAGCGGCGATGGAAGGTACGGATAGCCCGCCGTGATTTTGATGATGCGCTCTACAACCTTCGGCCTGTCGTAAAACGAAGGGGAAATCAGCCACGGGAAAAAGTTTTTCCAGAACAGCTCCGTGTAGCCCCGGCTTTGCAGTTCATCAGCGAGATTTGTGAACAGCGCTTTGTTGCGGTTTGATGAAACCGCCGCGGTGGATTCCAGCACAAGCTTTTCGGCGCGTTCGGGAAAGGCTATGGCGAACTCCTGCGCCGCATAGCCGCCCATCGAGTGTCCGGCGACGGCGGTTTTGGCTATGCCGAGGTGGTCTAGCAAGTCCCGCAAGTCCTCCGCCAGCCGCTTTATTGAAACCGGACCCGGCGGACAGGTACTGCGGCCCGAAAGCCGGTTGTCCGGTATTACAAGCCGGAAGTTGGCGGATAGCGCGCGCCGCACGGGGAGCCAGGAATAGCCGTCCGCGCATAACCCGTGCAACAGGACCAGCGGCGCGCCCGCGCCGTGGATTTCATAATAAAATTTGCAGCCGTTTTTTTCAAAAAATGGCATCGGTTAATAATACAAAACTCCTCCACAGACCCAGCGGTGTCTTGAACACCAATCCCCGCCCCGCTTGGTGACTTGCTTGGAGTTTAACCCGGATTGTGCAATAGATGGCGAGGACCGAGAGGGTGGATGGCGAGGACATTTCTGTGTAAAATTTGGAGCGAATAGCTACGGCTATTCGCTCCAAATTTTACACAGAAATGTCCCGCCAGACGCCCTCGAATCCCGCTACTCTATTGCACAATTCGGGTTTAATTCGCCGCCGCGCCTTTTTTGAGGGCTTTTATGTTGAGCTCTATCATTTCCAGCTTAGCGCGTTTGAATACCTTCGGCAGCGCTTTGCCGAGGGCGTCTATCGAAACCGCTTTGGTCTGTCCGGCGAACGCGCCCAGCATGACTATGTTGGCGATTTTGGTGTTGCCCAGTTCCTCCGCCAGCGCGTTTACCGGCACGTAAACCACGCGTACGTCGGTGCGGGCCGGCTTCGATTTCACCAGCGAGCTGTTTATCAGCAGCAGTCCGCCTTTTTTTAGCAGCGGCTCGAATTTAGCCAGCGAGGGCTCGTTCATCACGATAACCGTGTCCGGCTGCGAGACTACGGGCGAGGCCACATCGTCGTCGGAAATCACCACCGAGCAGTTGGCCGTGCCGCCGCGCATTTCCGCGCCGTAGGCGGGAAACCAGCTTACTTTCCTGCCCTCCAGCATACCCGCGTAGGCCAGAATTACGCCGGCGGAGATAACGCCCTGACCGCCGAAACCGGAAATTCTTATTCCCTGGTGCATTATTTTTTGCCTCCCACTTCGGAGTCGCGGAACACGCCGAGCGGATAATACGGAATCATCTCGTCGGCGAGGCGTTTGAGGCTGTCCACCGGAGTCATGCCCCAGTTGGTGGGGCAGGTCGCCAGCACTTCAACCAGCGTAAATCCCTGCCCTTGCGTCTGGTATTTGAGCGCTTTCACGATGGCTTTTTTCGCCTTGAGTATGTTCTGCGGGGTGTTGACCGCCACGCGCTCGATATAACGCGGCCCGTCGAGCTGGGCCAGCATCTCGCTCACGCGGATGGGGTAGCCGTTCACCTTCGGGTCGCGGCCTTTTATGGCGGTGGTGGCTACCTGCCCGATAAGCGTCGTTGGGGCCATCTGCCCGCCCGTCATACCGTATATCGTATTGTTGACGAAGATGATGGTGATGTTTTCCGAGCGCGCCGCCGAGTGCACGGTTTCCGCCATGCCGATGGACGCCAGATCGCCGTCGCCCTGATACGAAATCACTACGGTTTCCGGCTTGGCGCGTTTTATTCCGGTGGCTATCGCGGGGCCGCGTCCGTGCGGGCCCTGAATCGTGTCGAAGTTGAAATAATCGTCCGCGAACACGGCGCAGCCGACGGGGGCCACGCCCACCGCGCGGTTGCGCACGCCCAGTTCGTCCACCGCTTCGGCTACCAGCCGGTGGATGATGCCGTGCCCGCAGCCGGGGCAGTAGTGCATCGGCATGTCCACAAGGCTTTCCGGTCTTTTGTTTACCTGCTTGAGAGTGTTTTCCATTACTCGCGAGCCTCCGTTAGTTGTAGAAACCGTCATCGTAGAGTCCGGGGCCTTTGCCGCCCCGTTTGACGATGCTTTCAATGGCCTCGACTATGCCTTCGCCGGTGGGCACCGCGCCGCCGGGTTTGGCGTGCAGATAAACCGGCACCTTGCCGTTGACCGCGAGGCGCACGTCCGCTACAAACTGCCCGAGGCTCATCTCGACGGTCAGCACGGCTTTCGCTTTGCCGTTGGACGCCGCCGCGCGGATTTCCTTCCGCGGAAAAGGCCACAGCGTTATCGGGCGGATGAGGCCGACTTTATAGCCCTGCTCTCGCGCCATTTTCAGCGCGGAGATGCAGGCGCGCGACGACGTGCCGTAGGCCGCCAGCAATATTTCCGCGTCTTCAGTCATCCGGCTTTCGCAGATAACTTCATGTTCTTCCACGGCGCGGTAGCGTTTTGCGCGCTCAAAATTGAGCTTTTCCAGCTCGCCTTCGCGCAGGTCGTAGGAGCGGACTATGTTTTTTTTGCGCCCGTTATTGACGCCCAGCGCCCATGCGGGCTCTTTGAGCGTTTTCGGGTCCACCGGCTCGAAATCGAATTCGATGGGTTCCATCATCTGGCCCAGTATTCCGTCGGCGAGAATCATGGAGGGGATGCGGTATTTTTCCGCCAGCTCGTAGCATTTGCGGGGGAAATTGCCCATCTCGCTGACGGAGTTGGGGGCGAGTACGAACACCCTGTAATCGCCGTGCCCGCCGCCGCGCGTGGACTGGAAATAGTCGCCCTGCGAGCCCGCGATGTTTCCGAGGCCGGGACCGCCGCGCGTGACGTTGGCGAAAAATATCGGCAAATCCGCGCCCGCGCAGTATGAAATGCCTTCCTGCTTGAGGCTGATGCCGGGGCTTGAAGAAGATGTCATCGTGCGCACGCCGGTTCCCGCCGCGCCGTAAACCATGTTTATGGCGGCGGTTTCGGACTCCGCCTGCACGAACGCGCCGCCCTTTTCCGGCATGCGCCACGACATGTATTCCGGCACTTCGTTTTGCGGCGTTATCGGATAACCCGCGAAAAAGCGGCAGCCCGCGCGCACCGCGCCTTCGGCTAACGCCTCGTTGCCTTTCATCAAAATTTTGTCGCCCATTTGTTCTCCTTATAAACTAGATGAGACAAGGCTGCATATTAGCCACGAAACACACGAAATTCACGAAAAGGGGAATGTTATAGCTGTTCCTGTCGTTTTTTATTCGTCATTGCGAGGAGCGAAGCGACGCGGCAATCTGAGCCCTGAGCCTTGTTCACGTTTTACGCAGCACGACATAACAACAGGCTCAGATTGCCGCGCTTCGCTCGCAATGACAAAAGGGGAAAATCGTTCCACTGTTCCCCTTCCGTGTATTTCGTGTGTTTCGTGGCTCATGTCCTGTCCCCGAAAACGGCTACTTGTAAACCGTGATGGCCAGGTCGGGGCAGATTATCGCGCACATCCCGCAGCCGACGCAGCAGTCTTTTTTCGCGAGTTTCGCGGGATAGTAGCCAGTGGCGCTGAACGTTTCCGATATGACGATGCATTTTTTCGGACACGCGCCCACGCACAGGCTGCAACCCTTGCAGCGGGTCTCGTTGACCCTGATTTCCGGCATTAACAGCCTCCCGATGGCGGCAATAAGAGGGGAAAACAATGCCGCCCTTCACACACAATCTAAATCTTGCTGTCCGCACTGTCAAGCATAAGCGTCAATCCTGCGACGGAAATTGCCCGAAAGTCCCATAAGGCATAGGTCCAAAGACTGTGTGAAATTGGACCTTTCGGCCCTATGCAGGCTCGGCTCGGCTCGGCTCGGCTCGGCTCGGCTCGGCTCGGCTCGGCTCGGCTCGGCTCGGCTCGGCTCGGCTCGGCTATAACACTTATGTGGTGCTTTGGTAAAGACCGAAATCGAGAGTGGGAGGATGGTATGTCAAAGAGCAAAACAGTGATGAGCGCTGTGTTGGTTGCCGTCATCGGGTTGGCACTCTGTTCGTCGGTCCGCGCGGCGGCGAGTGTATCCTCGATGGATAATCCGGCTACGCCGCGGATGAGCAATGAAGCTTGGGTCGGAGTCAAAGTAATGGTCAGGCAAGTCGTGGATAAGCAGTTATTGAAAGACTCTGCTAATTCCAAAATGTACACGGGTATGTTGAAGGCGTGGCTGCTATCGAAGGGCAAGGTGGCTGTCAGCGACTTCAAGTGCGAACAGCTTCTGGATAAGGATGTTTGCTCCATGAAAGTTGCCGAGGGCGACGAAGACGGCTCAGTATATGTGCTGGGAATAGTAATCCATCAGGGGGCTGTCAAGGGTGCCAACATGGAAGGATTCGCAGGATAACAGGTTAGGCATAAATCAAAAAACGCTCCGCGAGGAGCGTTTTTTGTTTATGGGCTATTTTGGGACAGTATACTTATTCCTGATTTCGGCGTTTAATAGACTGGGACAGACACTTATTTTTCGCTTTCCAGCCAGGCCTTTAGCAAAAATATGGTCTCAGTTCGCAGTTTTGCGCGGGACCAGTCTTTTTGAGATTCGGTTAACATTTCGCCTAGGCCGTCGAGGATGTGGCGGTTGTCCATCTTCTCCAGCAGCTTGACGCACTTGGTCAAAACTTCTTTGAAAGGCATTTTGGCGCGGGTCTCGACCAGTTTTTTGTTTATCGGCCAATTGTTTTTTGCGAAAAAATACACGTCGTAAACGTCGCGGCTTGTTTTGCCGATGCGCTCGTACATCGCCATCAGCTTGTTGGCGAACATGTCTTCTTTGACCATTACCAGCATCGAGATGCCGAGCATGGTTTTCACTTCGTATTTCGAGCCAAAATTCCGGCGGTTGACTTCGATTTTGATGTTTTGAGATTTCAAGTCATACGAGATAATCGTGAGGAGACTGAATCGCTTTATTCTTGAATCCAGAATTTTGCCGTAACCTTTGGCTATTTTCTGGATTTTATCGAATACTTCCTGTTGTTTGCTTTCGTCCAAAAGGTCAAGGTCTATATCAACCGAGCTGCGGTCCAAGCCGTAAAACATCAGAGCCGCCGTGCCGCCCTTGAAGCCCAGATAGGGAGCGATAGACGTGTCGGAGAAAATATTTTTCAGTATCTGCAACAATATGTTTTTGTGCTTTGGATAGTCGAGGGTCATAAGGTTTTATTTCTTTTGTAATCCTTAAAATATTCCGCAACTTTTTTGTTCATTCTTTTATTGCGGTATATCGGCAGAATCTCGAAAACTTTGTCCCAATCCAGAACGTCCAGATGGTCGAAGTGGTAATCCTTGCTGATGTATATACGGTCCAAAAACGCGCGCTCTTTTGTCGCGGTGGCAACATCGTTTAGATGTTCAATCCCAAGCGTATTGCTCAAGACATAATCTTTCATCCGCAAGAAAGATATTTTCTGTCCGTCAACCTTTATTTCCCGCGTAATGTATGAAGCGGCAAAAATGTTTCCGTAATATTGAAAATTCACGCCGGTGCGGGTTAGCACCGTTTCAAAGCTGATATATGAAGGAGTATAAATTCGGGTAGCCAACTCAAACCTGTCGTAGTTTTTGTCTTTGGCGTAAATGCCGCGATGAACTCTGACCAGTTTCCCGTTTTTTACATAGCTGCTCAATCTTCTGCGGGGGTTGTTTCCTCCTTTTTCACCCCACAGCAAAGCAATGTCTCTTGTGGAAAAGACAGTCTTGGGAGACCGCAATAAAGTCTCGAGATATTGGCCTTTAGCAGGTTTTTTGTCCATATATTAACTGGTAGTGATGTTAAAGCTCACTATCAGTATAATTATAGATGGTTTTGCGGGTAACATCAAGGGGCAGGGCAAAATGGCCGCTTACCGCCCCGCGGGGGAATGCGGCATTTTTCGGGGAGGCGCGGGCTTTGAACCCGCCGTTTTTTTGGCCAGTTCCAGATTGCGCGCCGCCGCCGCGAAAGCGGGCTCCGCCGCCGCGGCGCGCTCCAGATAAGGCAGGGCGGCGCGGCAATCGCCCGCCAGCAGCAGCGCGGTGCCCAGCGTGAAGTCCAGCCGTTTCAGCGGCGCTTTTTCCTTCTCCAGCGTGTGCAGTATTTTCAGCGCCTCAGCGCCTTGCCCCGCGGCGGAGAGCTGGACCGCGTACTGCATGGCGGAAAATGCCCGCTCGAAGCCTTTCGGCGGAGTCACCCTGAAAACGCCGGCTTTCTCCGCGGGATTTATGAAAACGGGCTGGAAGCGCGTTTTGTCGGACAGGAATTTTTCCTGCCTGGCCAGCGCGCTGTCGTAGGCCGCGCTTTTTTCCGGCACGCGCTGTATAGGTTTGCGGTCTCCTTCAAGTATTATATAGCTCACCCTGTTGCTTACCGCGCCCGCGTACCAGACGTCGGGATTTTCCTGCTTCGATACGGGGTAGCCTTTCCTGCCGGTATGCAGATACAGGCTCTCGATTGAAAGCGTCGCCACATACTCGTCGGGCCGCACGCTGCGTTTTATCCACTCGAACATGTCGGACGGCGCTTTTGCCGGCGCCAGGAGGGCCAGCGCGGCGGTTTTTGCGCCGCCGTATATCACCAGCGCGGAGGCCGCCAACAGAGCATACTTTTTCAAGCGCTCAAACGGTCTGAGCCCGTCAAAGAAAAATTCGGGGATGAAAGGCAGCAGGGGGTAAATATAGCGCGGGTCGCGGTTCACCCAGAAAAGATGCATTCCCAGCATCAAAAAAACATAAACCGCGCGCGCCGCGCGGCCTTCTTCCCCTGAGCGCATTGCGGCGGAAATCCCGCGCGCCAGCGCCGTCCAGAAAAACAGCATCACCAGCCACGCCAGCGCCGCCGGCGGCTTCTCAAACGGGTTGACGAAAACAGTTCCCGGAGTCAACTGAAGATAAAAAAACAGGTTGGATTTGAACCCCGCCCCAAGCTTAAGCAGCGTGTCCGCCGTAGTCTGACCGACCGCCAGTTCCCCGAAATACCCCGCCGGAGTGCCGCTGACCAGCATGTTCCGCGCGTAAGGCAGCGCGAACAGCAGCAGCGCCGCCGTCGCGTAACCCAGCCGGGCTTTAATGTCCATTTTTTTTGCGCAAAACGGCGCTATGGCCAGCAGGAACAGGAATCCTTCCGGGCGTATCCACGACGCGAAAACGCAAAAGGCCAGCAGCCACGGCGTCAGTTGCCAGCGGTTTCTGCGCAAAAGCAAAAACGCCGCCACCGTCCAGAGGATGAACAGCGGCTCCGTCATCGCCGTGCCGGAAAGATTCACGGTCATCGGATGAAAAGCGTATATCAGCGCCGCCGCAAAGCAGGCCGGCAGCAATGCCGGCAGCAGCAAAACCGTGGAGGCCGCGGCGGCGAGGGAGAGCAGCTTCACGCCCGTTATCCCGCCCAGCAGCAGAAACGGCGCTATCGCCAGCGGATAGCCCGGAAGCAGATTGTGTATCGGGGTAGGGTGCGGAAGGAACACATTCGCATACCTGCCGTGCAGCAGGGATTGGGCGGCCAGGATATGGCGCGCGTCGTCGGTATAAATGCCGGTATAGACGAGGTTGAACGCCGCGGCGTAAAGCGCCAGCGCGGCGGCGGCAAGCAGATATTTATATCTTGTAGCCGGAATTTCGCCCAAGTTCACGGTTGAGGTCCCTGCGTTTTATGGCGTCGCGCTTGTCGGGGGATTTTTTGCCGCGCGCAACGGCTATTTTCAGCTTCGCCCAGCCGCGCCGGAAATAAAGCTCCAGCGGCACTATCGCGCAGCCTTTTATGCGCGAGTCCGTCTCCAGCCGGCGCAGTTCGGCTGGTTTCAGCAGCAGCTTGCGCGTGCGCAGCGGGTCGCCGGCGTAATGGTGCGTGTAGGAGTAGGGGGAGATGTGCATGTTGTAAATAAAAGCCTCGCCGTTTTCGACGCGCACGAAGCTGCCCTCCAGGCGCGCTTGCCGACCCCGCAGCGATTTCACCTCCGGCCCGTCCAGCACAAGCCCGGCCTCGTAGGTTTCCTGGATATGGAAATCATGGAGCGCTTTGCGGTTTGTGGCCACGGAAACATCGCCGCTGTTTTTTTCAGTCTTTTTTTCCGTCATAAAAAATCCTGTTGAATGCCGTTCGCGGATATTCTACAATTTATACATCGCTGTCGCACGGGCGGGTGGCGGAACCGGCAGACGCGTACGGCTCAGGACCGTATGGACGAAAGTCCTTGAGGGTTCAAGTCCCTCCTCGCCCATGTTACATAAAAGTGCGTTGACAGCGCGTTAAAGGCGGTATAAACTCTAAAAGGACCCATAGGGTCCGGGCGCAGGCGGAATTATCATGATTCCTTATATCTCTGCCGCGCGAAGGGAGGAGACAGTATGAAAAAGACAAACGCCTCCGCTAACCGGGGTTTCACGCTCATCGAACTGATGATCGTGGTTGCCATCATCGGCATTCTGGCCGCAGTGGCCATCCCCAAGTTCGCGGATCTCATCAACAAATCGAAGGAAGGCGCAACCAAGGGCAGCCTGGGCTCCATCCGCTCGGCGCTGACCGTGTACTACGGCGACATGGAGGGATTGTATCCGCAGGATAAGCTCGAGACCCTGATGCCGAAGTACCTGCAGGCTATCCCGATGGCTAAGGTTCCCCCGCACCATCCCGATAAATCGACCGTAGTCAATGCGCCCACGGCCACGGCTGCCGGCGGCGATAGCGGCGGTTGGGTTTACAACTCCAACAGCGCCGACCTCGGAGCGGGCTTCGCGTGGGGTTCTATCCTCGTGAACTGCACCCACACCGACAGCAAAGGTACGTTCTGGTCTCTGCAATAGTTTGAACAAGCTGTGAAAACGGCCCCGCTTTACGGCGGGGCCGTTTTTTTAGTTTACGGGTGTTTCCGCTTTAAGCTATCATTTTCATAATATGGAATACGCATTCGCTTTAGGGCTGGGATTGATAATCGGCAGTTTCCTCAACGTGTGCATCCACCGGCTGCCGCGGGAGGAATCCATCGCCTGGCCGGGCTCCAAATGCCCCAACTGCGGCGTTCATATAAAATGGCGCGACAACGTGCCCGTAATCAGCTTTATTCTGCTGCGCGCCAAATGCCGCGCTTGCGGCGGACCGATAGCGTGGCGCTATCCGCTGGTGGAGTGCCTGACCGGCCTCGCGGCGGTATTGCTGTTCTATAAACACGGCGCAACGCCCGTTTGGTTTGCCGTCAGCCTGCTGGCGGCCTGCGGGATAATAGTGCTGTCATTTGTGGACATGGATTTCATGATAATTCCAGATGAAATTTCGCTCGGCCTGCTGGCGCTGGGGCTGCTGTCTTTCTGGGCCAATCCCAATTTCACAGGTGGCTGGCTGCGGGAGCTGGGCCAGTCTTTCGGCGGCGCGGCGGCGGGGTTTTTCTCGCTGTGGGCCGTGGCGGAGATAGGCGAGCGCATATTCAAAAAAGAAGCGATGGGTGGCGGCGATATAAAACTCATGGCCGGACTTGGGGCGCTGCTCGGCTGGCAGGGCGTTTTTTCCACGCTGATGCTGGGCTCTTTTTTCGGCGCGGCATACGGAGTCGCGCTTATAATCTCTAAAAAGGCCGGCAAGTCCGACCCCATCCCGTTCGGGCCGTTTCTCGGATTGGGGGGGCTTATCAATCTTTACAGGCTTATCCCGCTGTCGGCGTTCATACTGGGGTGATATCATGGCAACAAAAAAGTCCTCGCCGAAAAGCCAGGAGCACGAGGAGTTTCTGGCGCTGGCGTTCTATTACGCGATGAAAGCTCACGAATCCCAGTTCAGAAAAAGCACCGGGCGGCCCTATATCGAACATCCCGTCAGCGTGGCCAAATTGCTCATGGAAATGGGCGCGGGGCACGAGCTTGTGGCCGCCGGCTTCCTGCATGACGTGGTGGAGGACACCGGCTGCGGGCTGCGCAGCATAGCCGAGCTTTTCGGGCGCAACGTCAGAAACTATGTGGCCCATGTGACAGAGGATAAAACATGGCCCTGGCAGGCGCGCAAAAAACGCGCCATAGAGTATATCGCCCGCGCTCCCCATGCGGAATTGCTGCTCCTGCTGGCCGACAAGCTGGACAATCTGCGCTCCATCTCAAGGGACCATGCCGACACCGGAGAAAGCATCTGGAAACGCTTCGCGCGCCCGCGCGGCGATGAAAAATGGTATTACGAAAACCTCGCGAAGGCTTTCGCCGAACGCCTGCCGAAATCCGCCTATGCGCGCGAATTTGCCAGGCTGACCGCTTCGCTTTTCAACCCTGCTTGTGTGCCGCCGGAGATGTAGGGTATCATTAACCAATGGAAAAAGATTATTCCAAAGGCGGGCATCAACTGCGCTGGATAAGCAAAAAATATCTTTTCGGATATTTTTTCTTCGCAATATTCCTTTTTCTGCTCTATCAGTTCCTGCGGGTCCTGACGCCTTTTCTCAACACAATCCTGATAGCGGTGGTGCTGGCGATGGTGTTTTTCCCGCTCAACCGCCGCGTGCGGGCGCTGCTGCCGGGATATCCCAACATAGGTTCGGGGCTGTCGGTGCTGGCGGTGATGCTGGCGCTGGTGATTCCACTGGTTTTTTTCGGCTGGATGCTGCTGCGCGAGTCGCGCGTCCTGCTCGAAATAGGCGAGCATCTCGCCGACAGCATTCCGCAGGCCGGCGCGGCGTTCACGCCGCTGGCAGGCTCGTTGTGGGATAATATAGGGGCGCTGGGCACAAAGCTCAACATAGATTTTCAGGCAATGATTTTCGGCAATATAAGGGCGATGGGCGAGGGGCTTGCGGTTTCCGGCGCGCATGTGCTGCGCAACGCGCTGGTGCTGGTGATGGAGTTTGCCGTGCTGCTGCTGACGCTTTTTTTGTTTTTCAGGGACGGCGAGAGAATTGTCGCAAAGCTGATGGAGCTGGCGCCGATGGATATTCGCCACAAACGGCTTATAGCGCAGCGGCTCTATATCACCATAGTCGCGGTGGTGCGCGGACTGCTGCTGACCGCCGCGATACAGGGCAGCATCGCCGCCGTCGGTTACGCGATAGGCGGCGTGCGCGTACCGATAACGCTGGGGTTTCTGACCGCGCTGGCCACGCTGATTCCCTTCGGCGGTTCGGCGCTGATATGGGTGCCCACCGGACTTTATGTGTTTTTTGAAAACAGCCACCCGCTCGGCATTTTCGTGCTCGCGTGGGGCGCGCTGGTGGTGGTGTGGATAGACAATATATTCCGTCCGCTTTTGATAGGCGCGGAGGCGGAGCTGCCCGTGGTGCTGCTGTTCCTGGCGCTTATCGGCGGATTGCGCGCCTACGGCCCGTCGGGGCTTTTGCTGGGGCCGCTGCTAGTGGCGTGCATACTGGTTTTCATCAAGATATATCAGGACGAGTTCAGCGACAAGCCCGCCGACGCTCCCGCGCGCGCCGATAAGCCCGATGCCGAACGGTGATAACTCCCGCCGTCTTAGAGCCTGTTCAGAATCTCCGTATTCTGCTGCAAGCGCCGCTTTTGCCCCTGATACTTCGCGGTCTTCGGCTTACAGGCCTACAGGCCTGCTCGCCTGCGCCCGCTGCGTCTCAGAGGCAAAATCGCCGCTTTCGCTACGAAAGAGAGATTCTAAACAGGCTCTTAAAAGCTACGGCCCGTTTTTGTGCGCCTGTGTTGCGGCGGCGTTGTCGCTGCTGATATACGGCTGGTCCTACTCCACCAACCCCAACACGGCGCAGATAATACCCTTCATAAAAAAACTCGCCAACCCCGCGCTTTATCCGGGGGACTTCTATAGCGCATCGCTTTCCGCCTTCCCCTCGCTTTACCCCCGTCTTATGGCGGGGCTTGCGCGGTTTTTCCCGCTGGAGCCGCTGCATTTCGCGCTTTATCTGTGCGTGAAGGTCTGGTTCATGTGGCTTGTCTACAAGCTGGCAATGGAGCTTTTCGGGCGCGAAGACGCCGCGGCCATGGGTTGTTTTCTGACGGCGGCAAGCCCGCTTTCCAATCTGCTCGCTCTTATGGGCGAGGACCCGCTGCTTAAAACCGCCCTGTTTCAGACCTCTTTCGCCGCGCCGTTTGCGCTGCTGAGCCTGATTTGGTTTTTGCGGCGTAAGTATATTCCGGCGTTCATTCTGCTCTGGGTCGTATATTTTATCAACGGGTTGTCCGCCAACTTCCTGGCTGCGTTGTACTTTGCCGTATTTATAGGTTCCAAACCCAACCGCGCCGCCATGCTCAAAGCGGGAGGTGTTTTTGCGGCGCTGATGCTGGTTTGGGCGGTCTGGTATATGCGCTTGTCCAACCCCTTCGGCGGGGCGGGACCGGAATTCGCGGGCCTGCTAAAGCTCTGGTATCCGGGGCATTATTTCCCGTCGGGCTGGAGCGCGGAAAAATGGCGGAGCATAGCCATATTCCTGCCGCTGCTCGCGTGGTTTTATTTCGACGGGCTCAAGTATACGGCGCTGCGCGCCGAAATAAAAGCGTTTCTGATTGCTTTCGCCGCGCTGTGGCTGGGCGCGGCGTTTTTCGCCGAGGCGGTTCCGGTGCGCCAGATTATAGTGATGCAGCTTTTCAGGAGCGATTCGTTTTTTGCCGCAATCGGGCTGTTGTTTGCGGCACGCGCGCTATGCGCGCTGGCCGGGGAAGGGGCGCGGGGAACCGCGCTCGCGGGACTTTTATTGTGCGCGTTTTTAGAGCTGACTCCGCCGCTTTGCTCGCCGTATGTGTTCGCTGTCTTTTTCGCCGACAGGCTTGCGCCGCGCGCGGCTAAAATCGCTGCCGCGCTGCTGGCGCTGTTTGCCGTGTCCGGGCTTTTCATGAGTCCACAAAGTTGGGGAAAATCCATTGTTGTATTGCTTTTAGCCATGTGGTATCTCGCCGATGCCGGATTGAAATTCGTCCTCGGGCGGCGCAGATACGCACTCATCTGCGCGCTGGCGCTGCTGCCGTTCCTGCCCGGCATGGCGCAGCGGATTTCCGGCGGATTCGAGTACCTCGACGCGGAGGACAACGCCTGGCTGGACGCGCAGTCCTGGGCGCGGCGTCACACTCCGGAAAGCGCGGTGTTTCTGACCCCGCCGGACAGGTACGGCTTCCGCGTTTTTTCGGAACGCGCGCCCGTGGTCGAGTGGCTTGACGGCGCGGCCATGCACTGGGCGCCGGGCGCGGAAAAAATCTGGTTCGGGCGCATAAGCGCCGTCAGAAGCGCCGCCGCGGCGGCGTCCGCGAGAAAGCGCGGCGCGCCGGACGCCGGCGCGCTTTCAGCGCAGGATTTGGGTTACGGCGAGCTGGATATGAAAGGCTTTCAGGATTTGGCCGGTTTATACCGGGCGGATTACTGCGTCGTCCACGCCGGCAAAGAAATTACCGGCCTTGTTCCCGCGTATGAAAACGCCGGATTTATCGTCTATCCGCTGAAAGGGGGAGCCCGCATCGCCGCGCCGCCGAATTATTGACCGAAGACTTAAAAGAATTTATACTGAACCATCGCACATACTTCCATAAACAGGGATTGCCATGCACGAAAAAATGAAACGGTTCGTGGGAAAATTCACCGTGCTCAAAACCGCGCCGCGCGAGCTTTGGGCGACTTACGCCGCTTATACGACCGAGATTATCGCCTACGGGCTGATGACGTCGGCCGCGCTGGTTTTGTGGCTTTCCTCGGATTTGGGATTCAATGATTCCCAGGCCGGCTATGTGATAGCGGTCTGGTCCACCATCATGTCGCTTGCCGTGATGCTGTCGGGCTCGTTTGCCGACGCTATCGGCATCAAAAACACTTTCATGCTGGGGTTCGGCATAGCGCTCGTGTGCCGGTTCGTGATGGTTTTTGTCACCGCCAAATGGATAGTGCTGCCGTTCGGTTTGTTCACGCTGGCAATCGGGCTTGCGATGACAACGCCGGTAATGAACGCCGCCGTCAGGCGGTTTTCCAACACCGCCCAGCGCTCGATGGCGTTCTCGCTTTATTACACGCTGATGAATGTCGGCTTCGCCGTCGCGGGCTGGCTGCTGGATTATCTCCGCAGGCACCTCGGGGAGCACGGCTCCTATACGCTGCCGGTTATCGGGGCGACGCTCAGCACCTACCGGATGCTGTTCCTTTTCAGCGCGCTCTTCACCATCCCGGCCATATTGTTTTTGCTGTTGATACGCAAAGGTGTTGAAGTAAGCGATGAAGGCGTTGTGATAACGCCCCAGGCGCAGGCCGTAAAGGCCGATGCCGGAAACGTTATCGGAACATTGCTGTCCAGAGCCAGAGCCACCGCGAAAACCACGGCGGAGATATTTGTCGGCGTCTGGCGTCAGGCGGCCTTCCATAAATTTCTTATGTTTCTGGCGCTGGTGGTATGCGTGCGGCTGATTTATTACCACATGTCTTTCACGTTCCCGAAATACGGCATACGGGAGCTGGGGGAAGGCGCGCCGATAGGCAGGCTTTTCGGGATGCTCAACGCGGTGTGCGTGGTCCTGCTGGTGCCGGTTATCGGCGCGCTTACGCAGCGGTTTGCCGCTTACAGGATGGTGATTTTCGGCAGCTTCCTGTCCGCGCTGTCCATATTTTTCCTGACGGTGCCGCCGCAGTTGTTCGACCCGCTGGCGCAGGGCTGGTTCGGGCATTTAATCGCGAAAACCTGGCTCGGCGTGCCCGGCGATGTCATCAATCCGCTGTATGTGGCGATAACGTTGAGCGTGCTGCTGTATTCCGTCGGAGAGTCGTTCTGGTCGCCCCGGCTTTACGAATACGCGGCGGCCATAGCGCCCAAAGGGCAGGAAGCGTCTTATATGGCGCTGTCAACGCTGCCGATGTTCGTGGCGAAGTTTTTCGTCGGGATGCTGAGCGGCGTGCTGCTGGCTAAGTTCTGCCCCGCCGCCGGGCCGCGCGATTCGGGAACGCTCTGGCTTATCATCGGCCTGATGGCGCTGATAACGCCGCTGGGGCTCATCCTGCTGCGCAAATACATACAGGTCCACGAAGCGGGCCGCGACTGACAGTCTTCTAATCTTCTATGAACGCGCCGAAATAGACGGCGCGCTCCGACACGATGTCTCCGCTGTTTATTTTGGCGAGCGGCTGCCCCAGCTTTTCCCTGAATGTGGTTTCCCGCACGTTGTTCGATTCCATGGTGGACTCGAGCAGATGCTCGCCGCCGGCATAAAGCATGACGTGGGTTATTTTGGCGTGGTCTTTTTTTGACGAGAGAAATACCAGGTCGCCCTTTTCCAGATTTTTGCGGCTGACCCGCCGCGCCGCCAGAAACTGCTCCTGCGCGTCGCGCGGCAGGTAGATTCCCAGCGCGCGAAACACCGTGCTGGTGAATCCCGAGCAATCTATTCCCTCGATGGTGCGCCCGCCCCACACATAAGCCGTGCCCAGGAATTTGCGCGCGTTGGCCAGCGCCGCTTTTCTCGCGCCGGCGGTTCTGGCTTTCGCGGGGGCGGTTTCCTTCGCGCTCAGGTATGCGGGGTTTCCGCCGGGCAGCACCACTTTCACCATGCCGTTTTCCCCGGCGCCGGCGGGACACAGCCGCGTGCCCATGAAAAGCGTGATGGTGCGCCTTCCTCCGGGCTCTTCGACCTGCGCCGCCGCCGTTGCCGCGGTTACGACGTAGCCGCCGGCGTAGGTGTCTCCGTAAACCAAATCGTCGGCGCGCATCCAGCCGGGATAGCCGTTCCATTTGCCGTCTTCGGCCAGCGTGGGAACGCGGGGACCCTTCTTGTCGGGGTAATAAGCCTGCTCCAGGCATTCCACCTTCGCCCAGCCGTCCTGAAATCCCGTCACCAGCACCAGCTCGCCCAGCAGCGCCTGGGTTTCCAGTTTCTGCGCGGCGGTGGACGTGGAGGAGCCGGCCTCTAACGGTTCGAAATAAACCATTGCCGCCGGCACGCCCACCCGCATGATGCGCGGCAGCCGCTTGTAGAGGCGGTAGGTGAGGCCCGACTTGTTTTTCAGCCAGGCGCGCGCGAACTCCTTTTTATTATAAACGCGGCGCACGCTCTTGCTGCTGGCCGCGGCGGGGTCGTTCACCAGAAAATCGCCGTTCCTGTCGAACCCGGTTATCACGACGAGATGGCCTTTTGTTTTTTTGATCGGCGCTTTGGAGAGTTCGCCGTTTCCGAAAGTGATGCTGGCTATCACCGGGCGCCCGCTGGCGATTTCATGCTGCACCTCGGCCACGCCGGCGATGCGGTCCACGAACGAATCCAGGCCCTGCGCCGAGGCGAACGCCGCGTTGAAAACCCAGTTGCCGTATATCTGCGCGCCGCCGTCGTAGACCAGCGCCGCCACGCGGAGGGTGTCCATGCCAAGCCCGCAGTATTCCAGCGCCATGGAAAGCGAGGTGGGGCTGCAAATGTCGCCGCGAAAACGGGTCTGCTGCTCCAGTTGCGAGCGTTCGGGCACTTCCAGCCGCCGCGCCCACGGCGCGGGTTTGCCCGTTGGCTTGGGCTGGGACTCCAGAGCGGCGTCCTCGTCGTATGGGCGCGAGGAGTCGCGGTAATTGACGGCCGCCAGCCGCAGCACTGTCTCGTCCGCCGGGCCTTCGAGCGTTATGCGGTACCGGAAAGCCCGCGCGGGCGTTTTCAAGGACAGCACGTCTTTGTCCACCCTGCCGAAGGCGTCCTCCTGCGAATCGAAGCTGGCGGACGTGCCGTCCGGACGGAAAACGCCGAGGCGGTACCATTCGCTCCAGACCAGCTCGTTTTTTTCGCCGGCGAACCCCGCGCTCAGCTCGTAGGCGATGAAGGACTCCGCCGGCAGATCCGCCGAGGCGGACAGCACCGCCTGGTCGAAGGGAAAAAGCGGGGACAGCGGCTCCGACTCCACAATCATCCTGCCGTGTTTGGCGCCGCCCTGCGCGGTTACCGCGAGCACGCCGCGCTCCGGACGGGCGCGCGCGCCGCCGGTTATTTTGGCCCGCGCGAAATCCGCCGCGCCGGCGTGGACCAGCGTATATGTGGCGGCGGGAGGCTTGCAGCCGAGAGTGTCGGCGAATACGCCCGGCGCGCTGAGAAGTTGAATGGCTGTCAGTTTCATCAGGAGTCTCCCGTATTTTCGCATCATTTCGGATTGTCGGGCGGAGCCGTGAATTCCATGCTTATGCAGCGGTTTTTGCCTGCGTGTTTGGCTTCGTAAAGCAGCCTGTCGGCCTCGCGTATGACGGATTCCGCCGATACCAGGGCCTGCGGCCGGAAAATCGCCGCGCCCGCGCTGGCGCTCACCGCGGCGCGGTGCGGCCCCTGCTCGAAAACCGCCGAGGCGATGGTTCCGCACAGTTTTTCGCCGAAGAAGCGCGCTCCTTCCAGTGAAGATTCGGAGAGGATTATAAGGAACTCGTCTCCGCCGTAACGCGCGGCTATGTCGGCCTTGCGGATTGTTTCGCGCAGCAGCGCGCCCACGCGGGAAAGCACCCAGGTGCCGAAAAGGTGGCCGTTGTCGTCGTTGACGCTTTTGAAGTCGTCTAAGTCCAGCATTATGGCGGTCAGCGTGCGCTCGTAGCGCCGCGCGGCCTCTATTTCATGCTCGAGCATGCGGCTTGCCGCGCGCATGTTGAGCAGGCCGCTCACGTCGTCGGTGTCGGCCATCAGCAGCAGCTTGTCCGACAGCGCTTTTATGCGCAGATGCGCCTGCACGCGGGCCAGCAGCTCGTGCGGCTGGAAGGGCTTGGAGATGTAATCGTCCGCGCCGCTTTCGAGGATGCCGGCGATTATCGAGGTATCGGCTTTCGCGCTGAGGAAAATGACGGGGCCCGTAAAGCCCTCCGCCCGCATTTTCGCCAGCGCCGAGGGGCCGTTGAGCACCGGCATGGAATAGTCCAGCATCACCAGGTCGGGCTTGTCGGCGCGTATTTTTTCCATGGCCGAGCCGCCGTCCGTAACGCCGGTAAAAAGATAGCCGCGCGAGGTTATGACGGTTTTGAGGAGGGACAATATGCCCGGATCGTCGTCGGCGGCAAGTATTTTCGCAGGGCTGCTTTCCGTTCTGCTTGGCAAAGCTTCGTCAATTTGAGGCAGCGGCATCTATAAAGTCCCCCCTGGGATTGCGAAAATCGGGGCACCCGGGTTTGAACCGGGAACCTCCTGGTCCCAAACCAGGCGCTCTGCCAATTGAGCTATGCCCCGTGGATTTAATTATAGAATAAAACGGGTACCCGCTTTCAGGGGGCGCTTATGGAAAAACCGTTCAAAAAGGCGGTCGGCGAACTCGCCGCTTTGCCGTATATGCCGGACAAGGGGCGCATCCGCACAACGGAAATCGCGCGGGCGTTGGCGGCGCTTGGCGGGCCGCAGCTGGAATATTCCCGCGCGCAGGTTATCGGCACGAACGGCAAAGGCGCGGCGGCGTTTTTTCTTGCGAGGCTGCTTTCCGCGCACGGATTGAAAACCGGGCTTTATACCTCGCCGCATCTCGTGAGTATTCGCGAGCGGATTGCGTTTGACGGGAAATTGATATCCGAGGAAGATTTCGCCGGACTTTATTTCCGGCTCAAACCGGTTTTCAAAAAATTCCGGCTTACGCAGTTCGAGCGGCTTACAGTCATGGCTGCCGGATATTTCAGTCAAAACAAGGCGGATTTCGCCGTACTGGAAACCGGCATAGGCGGCGGGGACGATGCAGTTACCGCGCTTTGCGCGCCGTTGCTGATTTATACCGCCATTTCGCCGGAACACGAGGATATCCTCGGCCACGGTTTGCGCCGTATCGCGGCGGCAAAAGCCGCGCCGCTTGCAAACTGCCGCTTTGCTTTTTCGGCGCCGCAGCCGAGGCGCGGGGCGGCGGACATTTTGCGGGCCGCCGCCAAAAACTCCGGCGCGAAACTGGTTTTTTCCCGCCATCCGCGGCGGGTGAGGATGACCGCGCGCGGCACGGGGTTCGAGTATCGCGGGTATAATTATCAAGTGCCGCTGTTCGGGAAAGAATGTGCCCTCAACGCCGCGCTCGCGCTGGATGCCGCGCGGCATATTCTGGGGGCCAGGTTCCATCCCGGAAAAGCGCGCGCCGCGCTGTCTGGCGCCGTGTGGCCGGGCAGGCTGCAAATCATCAGGCTTAAAAACTGCAACCCGCTGCTGGTGTCCTGCGCGCATAACGCGGCGTCGCTGGACGCGGATATCGCCGTTATAAAAACTCTGCTGAAAAAGCGTATTATCCCGCGGGATAATTTGCGGGTGTTGTTCGGCGTGTCGGGCGGGCGCGATTCGCGCGCGTTTTTAAAAAAGGTTTCCGCCGTATTCAAAAATGTGACGGTCACGAAGGTACCGGGCAGCGATTGCGCGTTCGAGAAACTCAGGGCCGCCAAAGGCGCGGAAATCATCGAAGACTGCCGCGAGGCGTCGCGGCGCATCGTCGGCCCCCGCCCGGCGGAAAAGTGTTTTGCGGTTATTATCGGCTCTATCTATCTTGCGGGTGCGGTTTTGGAGAGCGCAGGCGTGTCAGTAATTCACGGACGCTGACGCCGAAAACGGGATGCGTCAGTCCGGAGTCTATCTCGCAGAGCGGTTCCAGCACGAAATCGCGGTTATGCGCGTCGGGGTGGGGCACGGTAAGCGCCGAAGTGCGGATGAGTTCGTTTTCATAAAAAACAATATCTATGTCAATCGGCCTCGGTCCCCAGCGCACCGTGCGCACCCTGCCTAGTTCTCTTTCGATATTCAGGGTCGCGTCCAGCAACTCCTCAGGCGATAGCGCGGTTTCGCATTTCAGCGCGCAGTTCAGGAAGGCGGGTTGATTCGTCCGTCCGTACGGCAGGGTTTCAATCACCGAAGAGGATTTCAGCACGGCGATGCCGTTTTCGCCCAGTTTTTTTATCGCTGCGGCTATATTGGCGCCGCGTTCGCCCATGTTGCTGCCCAGGCTTAAATAAACTACCGGCATATAACTGAAGTCACTCTGACGACGGCGGCGTTCTCCGCGATGTCATGCACGCGCGCGATATGCACGCCCCTTGCGGCGAGCCAGGCCGTGACGGCGAGCGTGCCCTCCAGTCGTTTTTCCGGCGGCAGGGGCGCGTCTTTCGAGCCCAGCGCGATTCCTATGAAGGATTTGCGCGACGCGCCAACCAGCACCGGCGCGCCGAGACGCGTGAATTCCTCTATCCGGCGTAAAATGGCGAGATTATGCTCCGGCAATTTCGCGAAACCGAGACCGGGGTCCAGAATTATTTTTTCCGGCTTTATGCCGCATTGCCGCGCGAAAGCGAGCCGTTTTTTGAGGTAATCGCGCACCTCGCCCGCGGCGTCGGCGTAGACGGCGTTTTTTTGCATTTCGCGCGGCGCGCCGCGGGTGTGCATCAGCACTAGCGGAACATTGGCTTTGCGCACCGTTTCGGCCATGCCGGGGTCGAAACTGACGGCGCTGATGTCGTTGACGATGTCAGCGCCGCAGTCTATGGCGGAGGCAGCGGCGGCGGCTTTGTAGGTGTCTATCGAAATTATCGCCCGCGGGAATCTTTTCCTGATTGCGCGGATGGCGCCGGTCACGCGCGCGATTTCGGTTTTTTCATCCACGAAAGCCGCGCCGGGGCGGGTGGACTCTCCGCCGATGTCAAGGATGTCCGCGCCGTCCTCCAGCATTTTTCCGGCGGCGCGCAGCGCGGCGTCCGCCGTTGCGGCGCGCGAACCGGAATAAAACGAATCCGGCGTGATATTGATTACGCCCATCAGCCGCAGGCGGGGGTAGTCCAGAATGCGTCCGTCGGCGAGAACGGTTTTGAGGGGAATTTTCGCGCCCGCGCGCTTGGCGGAAAACTGCATATCACCCCTGATAAATAACGCCGCTGTCGGCGGTTTCCCAGAGCTCTATTTCGCGCAGCCTGCGGTTTTTGGAGTGGAAGGCCGGTTCGAGCCGGTCCCAAATCCAGGCCGCGATATTCTCGGCGGTGGATTGCGGGATTATTTCGTTGATATAGGAGTGGTCGAGCTTGTCCAGCGCCAGGCTGGTCACGATTTCTTTCATTTCGCAAAAATCCATGACCATGCCGTCGCTTTTTGCGGGTTTGCCTTCCAGTTTGACCACGAGCTGGTAGGTGTGGCCATGCAGCCGCTCGCATTTTCCCTTGTATGCGGCCAGGTTGTGCGCCGCGTCGAAAGTGAATTTTTTTATAAGCAGCATAGTTCCTCCCGCACGCGATTTTATAAATCAATATATCATTTTCTCCGCCGTCAAATTCCGCAATCCAACTGCGATTTTCGGGTTAAAAAAGCCCCGCTTTCAACTGGGCTTTTTGTAGAATAGCGTAGGAGATGTGCTAAGGGGGGATATCCGCCGTAAACGGGAGTTATTTCCATGATGAGGAAATTCGTCCAGGCCGTACTAATTGCCGCCGCAGCCGCGGCGACTGCGGCGGCAGAGCCGCTCCCCAAAACATCTGCCGGCGGGTATCAAACGCGAAGCGTGATATTGCGGGAACCGGCAATCCGCAAACAAATTGAGGATATACATTTGAATATTCTGCGTGTTTTGCAGTCTATTGCCGCCATACACCAATGGAGCCTGCTTCCCCTTCCCCAACCCGACTGCGAGACAATTCCCGCCGCCCTGGACTACGCCGCCGACCAAGCGAACGAAGCGGCGGCAAGCTTGCGAAAATTGCAAAAAATTTATCTTTCATACACTGAACTATACGGACTGAAAATTTTGGCTAGAGATGCGTTTTTGCTGCGGGCTGAAATAAGCATGCTATCCGCTGAAATTATGGATACTCGCGGTATCAAACGCGGCGCCAACTGCAGATGCCACCCCGTGTTTGACGAAAGGCTGCGCTCAATTCTTAATCCCGGACTCGACAAAGAACCTGCGGACGAAATATGTCCCCGGTATGACAAGGAACTGTTCTCATACTTGGGCCGTTTCGGCAGAGCGCTGGAGAATCTGTCTAATTCGTTTAGCGAAACAATTGCCGCCGACTATTCCGCAATTCTCCGTGACTTCCGAAACAGCATGAGAGATTCGTGGCAGAAACAATTGCCGCAGGAAGCGAAATAAATTATGACGCCGTGGAAAATGATACTGCCCGCAATACTTGCAGCGGTGTTTGTTTCAGCCGCGGTGGCTGAGCCTTCCTTAAACAATTCCGTGGTTAACGATTCATGGGAAAGCGTAGAGCCCCCAACTGCCTATCGGATAGGCAGCGCGGTGTTGCGGGAGTCCGAACACAAGCGGATCATTGATGTGCATTACAATATTGTTTTGCTACTTCGGCAACTTGTCTGGATTCACCAAGCCACTTTGTTTCGGGGTATCCGCACTACCACACCCCGCCGCACGCTGGACGTCCTTGAAATATCGTTTAACAGAATGACGGACGACTTGAAGGAACTGCAAAAACCATGCCTGACGGACAGCGAGCGATACGCGCTGCGGCTTATAATGATGACGGCGGCAGAGGCGAATTGCGAAGTCGAGATGCTGTCAGATGAGATAGCAAGTCTGACATATCACTGTTCTAAAAACCAGCCGGCGTCGGAACGCGGCCTAAAATGCGCATGCTATCTGGTCGGCGAAGAATTGCCTCCGATAATGGACCGCGTTCAAACAGCGGGGAAAAAGCTCTTCAATCGGCTTTCCTATCTGTCCGGCGCGGACGGTTCCGCCGCCATCAGGGACTTCTGCAATAAACCTGGCAATCCGTGGATAAATTCGACTCCCAAACCAATCCGGCCCGAAGGCGGGAATCGGCGCTAAAGCCGGCGTTTGTATGAGCCTGTTTTGCAACAGGCTCTTGAAGTCCGCATTATTATTGCGCGAAGGCAGGCAACTGTTGTAAAATTCTCCGTGCAGTATTCCTGATATGACACCGTACAAGGGGGCATGATGTCTGCCGCATTGCATCTCGGATTTCTGGATTCCGTAGTGCTGATAGGTTATTTGGTCATGCTGGCTTCCATCGGCTGGTGGGCCGGGCGGCGCAACATCAAGACCACCGACGATTATTTTCTGGCCGGACGCTCCATCCCGTGGCTGGTCACGGCGGCCAGCTTCATCGCCACCTGTATAAGCGCTCTGACGTTCATAGGCACGCCCGCCGTAGGCTATACCGGCGATTACCGTTATCTCATGAGCAACCCCGGCGACATGATAGCGGTGTTTTTCATCGCGCTGGTTTTCCTGCCGCATTTCCAGAAATTGCGCGTGACTTCCATCTATCAGGCCGTGGCGGAGCGGTTCGGGCCGGGGGCGCGCACTACCTGCTCGGCCTATTTTCTATTGACCAGGACGCTGGCCTCCACGGTGCGCATCGTCGCCATAGCCAAAGTGCTGGAGGTGGTGAGCGGCGGCGGCCTTTCCTATAATTATTGCGTCATCATCGTCATAGCGGGCATTCTGGCGTATACCACCATTGGCGGCGGACGCGCCATAGCATGGACCGATTTGATGCAGTTTACGTTGCTGACGTCTGGCGCGGTAATCGCGCTCGTTTACATAGTCAATCATGTGCCGGGAGGCGTTTCCACCATAGTGGATTTGGGCAAGCACGCGATCAAGCCCGACGGCACGGTCTATAACAAATTCAACTTTCTCGAAATATTCACTCCCGCCAATCTGGGGCTGCTTGTGCTGATGACGCTGTGGGGTTCATTCAATTCCTCGGCGGCTTACGGCACGGACCAGGACATGGCGCAGCGGCTGCTGGCCTGCAACAGCAACCGCAAGGCGCGCTGGAGCCTCATTCTCACCGGCATACTGGGCATACCCATCACGTTCACCTTTTTGAGCATCGGCGTGGGGCTCTACGCCTATGCACATTTCCATCCGGAACTGGTTGCCGGCATGACCGACCCCGACCATATATTCCCGCGCTTCATTCTCAACGTGATGCCGCACGGCCTGCGCGGCCTCATGCTGGCGGCGATAGCCTCGGCGGCGATGGGCAGCGCGGACTCGGCGCTGGCGTCGCTTTCCACCGTGTTCATAATGGATTTCTATAAGCCGTTCTGGGGCAAGGGCGACTCGGAGGCGAGGATAGTGAAGATTTCCAAGATTTCGTTCGTGGGATTCGGGTTATTGTTTCTCGTGTTCGCGCTGTGCCTGAGCAAGCTCGACAGCCTGCTGTGGCTGGCGTTCCGGCTGGTGTCTTTCACGTACGGGCCGTTGCTGGGAATTTTCTGCGTTGCGGTAATGACCAATTGGAAACTTTCCACCTGGAAAGTGCTGCCGCTCATGCTCACGCCGACGCTGCTTACCTTCGGCACCTCCATGACGGCGTGGTGGATGGCCACCCACGGCGGCGGCCATTTCTGGAAGGAACTGCACGGCAACTACTGGCAGTTCTATATCATTTTTGGCGCGCTGTTCGTGCCACTCGGCGCGTGGCTGTTGCGCGAGAACCGCGATTCCGCCGAAGTTCCCCCCGCCGCGGTTTCGCAAAACGCCTGACCCCCCGCCGCGCGAATCGAATCTATCGGCAAAAAGCCCCCGTTAGGGGGCTTTTTGCCGGCGGAAAAGCGGGGTTATCGTATGGTGCTCAGGTCTATGTGGCAGTAGCCGCCGGGGTTTTTGTCCAGGTAATCCTGCTGGTATTCCTCGGCGGGATAGAATTCCCCGGCGGGAGTTACTTCCGTGACTATTGGTTTTGAATGTCTGCCGGATTTTGCGAGGGCGAGTTTTGATTCCTCCGCTTCGCGTTTTTGTACGGCGGTCTGATAAAAAACCGCGCCGCGGTATTGCGAGCCTGAATCATTGCCCTGTTTATTTGGGCTTGTGGGGTTGTGGATTTTCCAGAAGTGCTCAAGCAGACGCTTGAATGAAACTGTTTCCGTGTCGAAAACAACTTCCACCGCTTCGGCGTGGCCCGTCTCGCCGGTGCAAACTTCCTCGTAAGTCGGGTTTGGCTTATGTCCGCCGGTGTAACCGGCGCGGGTGCTCAACACTCCTGGAACTTTTTTGAAATACGCCTGCGCGCCCCAAAAGCAGCCGACGGCGAAAACGGCTGTTTCCGTTTTTTGCATGGTCAGCAAACTGCGTGTTCGGGTTTGAGCAGCAGTTCGCGGCGCGCTTTCTTTGCCGCCAGCGCCAGCCGGACAAGCTCATCCACCACTTTTGAGGGCTCCAAGCCGGTCGCCTGCCACAGGCGCGGGTAAAGGCTGTGCGAAGTGAAGCCGGGGATGGTGTTGATTTCGCAAAAGTAAAAGTTATCGCCCGCGTGGTCCAGCAGAAAATCCACCCGCGCCAGCCCCGAGCCGCGCATCGCGCGGAAAAGCGAGACGCTGCCCGCGCGCATGGCCTCCGCGACCCCGGGTTTTATCCCGGCGGGCACCACAAAGCTCATTCCATCGGGGTCTATGTACTTGGCGTTATAATCGTAAAATTCGTGTTTGGGCCGCACCTCGCCGCAGACGGAGGCGCGCGTTCCGCCCCCCGCGCCCAGCACGCCGCAGACGATTTCCCGCGCATGGTCCACGCCTTTTTCTATCATCACACGGGTGTCGAACTTGAAAGCGTAATCAATCGCTTCGACGAGTTTTTCCGGCGCGTCCACGCGCTTTACTCCCACCGACGAGCCCAGCGTAACCGGTTTTACGAAAACGGGATAGCCGAACTCCGCAATTTTGGCTTTGAGCGAGCCGGCGTCGTATTTTTCGCCTTTTTCCAGCGCGCTGTGTTCCAGCACCGGCAGCCCTTCAAGCGCGGCCAGCCGCTTGGCGATTTCCTTGTCCATGCCGATGGCGGAGGCGGTTACGCCGCAGCCGACGAAGGCCAAATCAAGCTGCTCCAGCAATCCCTGCAGCGTGCCGTCCTCGCCCAGCGTGCCGTGCACGAGCGGGAAGGCTGCGTCCAGCGCTATTTTTTTGCCCGCGGCGGTCGTGAACTGGTGCCCGCCGTGAAAAACGGGAAAGAGCTCCGCGCCCCTGGGGTCGGACAAACCGCACTTCTCCTGCAAAAGCCAGGCGCCCCCGCGGGTTATATAAACGGGATACACCTCGTAAACCTCCGGCGACATCAGCGCGCCGACGGTTTCGGCGGAATGGATGGAGACTTCATGCTCGGTGGACTTGCCGCCGTACAGGACGGCCAGTTTTATTTTTTGCATGGGATACCTCCGCGTTTTGCGGAAACGGCGGGATTATCTGGAATGGAGGTCAGGAGGCGCGGGGCCGTAGGAATTTGCCGGACAGAGACCATTTCAGGCGTCCTGACAAGGTGGACGACATATTTTCGTATTGCTCGAGCCGCTGGCGCAGTTCGAAAGCGGCGGCGGTTTCTTTCACGAGAAGATTTTTCAGTTCCAGTTCGGTTTCCGCGGATTTGGCGAGCGCTTGCTCGAGCGCGTACCGCTGTTTTTCCAATTCGCCGCGCAGTTCCGCGTTCATCCCCTCCAACTCGGCCAGGCGGGCTTGAGTTTCCGCCAGCAGCTTCCTGTCGGCTTGGGATTGCGCGCGTAATTGCTCGGTCAACTGTTCCAGCAGCTCTTTTTTGGCGGAGACGTCGCGCGTTTCTTTTTCCGCTTTGAAAATCCTGAACGTGAGGGCTGCCTGCTCGGCTTTCATCTTGCGCAGCGAGCCGGCAAGGCGGCCAAGTTCCATATCGAAAGTGGTTTTTTGCTGGAGCGCGGCGGCTGCGCTCTCGAGCCGGGCCTGGACGGTTTCCTGCTTAAGCCGGGAGGCCTCGTCACCGGCGGATTCCAGAAGCGCGCGCGCGCCGGCGAGGCCGGTTTCCAATTCGCGCCGCACGGCGTTTTCTTCGGCGAGTTTCTGCCGCAGTTCCGTTTCGGCGGCGGTTTTCTCGGACTCCAGCGCGGTAAGGCGCGTTCCAAGCGCGGCTGCGGCGTTCTCGGCTTGCTGCGCCCGCTCTTTTTCGGCGGCATGATCGGCCTCTGCCTGGGCGAGCCGTCTCTCGTATTCCTGCGCGTTGGTGGCCAGCAGGGATTCGAGCGCAAGTATTTTTTCCGGATGCTCCGCCTGCAACTGCCGGATTTCCGCCGACAGGCCTGCGGCCTCGGCTATTTTCAAATCGAGCTGGCGCGTGACATCGGACATGTCGGATGCGTGGCGTTCAGCCAGCGACTTGATTTCGCCCTGCAACTGCGCCGTCTGGCGGGATTGCTCCGCCGCGGCTTCCTCGGCCTGTTTTCTTTCGGTCTGCAGGCGCGCGATTTCGCGTTCGATGGCGGTGTTGACGGCTTTCATGCGCATCAACATGCTTTTCATGCGGATGAGGCCGTTGAGAGCGTGCAGCTTTTCCTGCTCCGCGCGGGCGGCGGTTTCGGTTTTTTCCCGCGCGAGCTCTTTTGCCTTGCGCACTTCCTCGCGCAGCCCGGCGAGTTCCGTGTACGAAACCGGCTGGTGCTGTTGCGCGGACGGCTGCGCCACTTGCATAGTAACGCCCTGCTGCGGCTGCTGGAGCGGCTGCGCGTAGGGATTATAAGGCGGCCAGGCGAACACCGGCGTCGCCGGCTGCTGCTGCTGCGCGGCCTGGCGCGACATGTGGGACGCGGCGTCGCGCAAGCCGCCAACCACGGTGGCTATCTGGCTTAGAAATGAGTTCTGCCTGTCAAGACGGGTGAAATTTTCGCGGAGCCGCGAAAGCTCCCTGACCATCTCGGACTTTTCCGCGGGAGCTTCAGCGCGGGAAGCGGGCTGCGGCGGTTCGGGCTGCACGGGCGGAAGCTTTTCTCCGGACCATTTGCGCTCGAGCATTTCGAGGCGGGCCAGTATCTCGCTTTGCCGCGCAGTTTCCGCCGCCGCGCCGGTTGGCGGCTGGACGGAGGGCTGGAACTGTTGCGGGGCCGGAACAACCGGCTGCTGCGGCTGCGGAGGAGCCGGCGGAGGCTGTTGCTGCGGCTGCAATTGCGTGCGCAGCACATGCACCCACGATTCCCGCTCTGAGGTTATTTTGGATTCTAGTTCTCTGACTTTTTCCCGCAACTGGGCGCGCTCTTCCTCTATCTCGCGCTCGCGCCTGTCGCGCTGGATTTTTTGCTGGATATCCTTGAGGGAGGCTTCGACGCGCGCGGAGTAGGCGTCCTCCTGCTTTGCGCGCATGTCAAGCAGCATAGCCTTCTCGCGTTCCTTGGCGAGAAGCTTTTCCATTTCGGCAAGACGTTTGCGGATATCTTCGGGAGTTTCGGAAGGCGGCGTCGGCAAGCCCAAAGAACCCTGTCCGCCGCCGGGTTGTTGTTCCGAACTGGAAATCGGCTTTTTATCCTGCTCTTCGCCGCTCATAGTCTGAACTCTCGCGCAGTTGTCGTGACGGCTCATAAGCTTGAAGGGTAGAGTCCTTAGCGGTTAGTATAACAGTTAAAGTCAAATTTGTCACGGGCTTTCTTAAGGCTTTTTAAATGTATTCAGGAATTGCGTTATTTCACTGCTTTTGCCGTCGCGGACAGGGCGGATAGCGCCGCCCCGATGAGGTAGAACGAGCCTGTTATCACGATTACGCCGGCATTCCGGGCCGCCGCGAGAGCGTCGGTCAGCGTTTCGTGCACCTCCACCTCGGCGTCTGGCGCGGCCTGCGCCGCGCAATCTGCCAGCGCTCTGGGGTCCAGCGCGCGGGGGGAGGCGGGCCGCGTGACCAGCACTTTTTTGAAAAGCGGGGCGAGTTCGGCGAGTATCGCCCTGTAATCCTTGTCCGCCATCAGGCCGATTATGAAAACGGGCGCTTTGTCCGCGAAGGGCGAGGCCGCAAATGTCGCGGCGAAGCTGCGCGCCGCTTCGGGATTGTGGCTGCCGTCGAGAATCAGGGTGCGTTCGTCTCGGCGTATTATCTGGAAACGCCCCGGCCAGTTCACTGTTTCAAAGCCGGCGCGGATATTCTCCTGCGTTACGGGCAACCCCCTGCCGCGCAGTATTTCAAGCGTTTTGGCTGTCGTCGCCGCGTTGGCCGCCTGAGTTTCGCCCAGCAGTCCCAGCCGAAAAGTTTCGCCGGACGGGGAGACTATTTCAGCGTATCCCTTTTCCCAGTCCGTGCGCCTGACCGCGAACGCGTCGGACTGCTGCATGAAATAAAGAGGCGCGGCGACGGCGGCGGCTTTTTCGGCGATGACGCGGGCGGCTTCCGGCGGCACTCCCGCGCAGACGCAGGGCGCGCCGCGTTTTATGATGCCGGCTTTTTCGGCGGCGATGGCGGCCAGCGTGTCTCCCAGCATTTCGGCGTGGTCGAAGGCGATGGAGGTGATTACGCAGGCCGCCGGGTTTCCCAGCAGGCTGGTGGCGTCGAGCCTGCCGCCTATGCCGGTTTCAATCACGGCGGCGTCCGTTTTCTCCCGCGCGAAATGCAGGAAGGCCGCGCAGGTGAGCAGCTCGAAAAACGTCAGCGGCCCGGCCTCCGCCGCGACAACGTCCGCAATAGCGCGGGCGAATCCTTCCTCGCTGACGCAGACGCCGTCAATCTGCATGCGTTCGCGTATGCTGACGAGGTGGGGGGAAATGAACAGCCCGGTTTTGAATCCGGCTTTCGACAGCGTGTTGGCCAGCAGCGCGCTCACGGAGCCTTTGCCGTTGGTGCCGGCGACATGCACGGCGCGCAGCGACTTTTGCGGATCGCCCAGCCGCGCCAGGCAGCGGGCGGCGGCGTCAAGGGAGGCATGCTGTTTTATCGTCTGTCGGGAAAGCGCGGTTTCCACGGCGCGGGAAAAATTCATGGCCGCGGGTCAGGCCGTCCCTGTCGCTTTGCGCAGGTCGTGCACGGCTTTGGCGACCGCTATGCACAGGAAATCCGCCAGTTCGCGGTCGGTTTCGGTGAACGCGCCGCAGCGCGGGTTGATAAGCTCTATCACGCCGAGCAGGTCGCCCGCGTGTATGATGGGGGCGCAAAGCACCGCCTTTGTCTTAAAGCCGGTGGCGCGGTCCAGCTTGCCGCAGAAATCGGGGTCCTTTGAGACATCGTTTGATATCTCGCTGCGGCGGTTCGCGGCCGCCGCGCCGACGATGCCCTGATAGCCGAAAGTGATGTTGGCTATTTCCTTCGCGCTGGGGCCGAGCGCGAATTTGAGCGTAAGCAGCCGCCGCGCGTCGTTGACTGAAAAAAAGCTGGCCGCCTCGCAGTCGAGCGCCTGGCTCATCGCTTTTATGAAAGCCTGCCAGACCGCGTCCTCGCCGGCGGGAAGCGCGGCCCTCAACTGGCTTGCGATGACGGAAAGATATTTTGTGCGTTCGGTCGAGTCCATGTCACATCTCCTCGCTTGCCCTGCGTATTTTAGCTCCCAGCGCGCGCAGCCCCTCTTCAAGGCGCCGGTAGCCGCGGTCTATGTGGTACACGCGCCGGATGACTGATTTTCCGGCGGCGCAGACGGCCGCCACGGTGAGGGCCGCGCCGCCGCGCAAATCGGAAGCCATCACGCTCGCGCCGGACAGCGCGTCCACGCCGTCCACTACGGCGGCGCTGCCCCGCACCGAGATGCGCGCGCCCATCCTGCCCAGTTCGGCGGCGTGCATGAAGCGGTTCTCGAAAATCGTTTCTTTGATGATGCTTGCGCCGCGCGCGCGGCACATGTAGGCCATCCAGAGCGCCTGCAAATCAGTAGGAAAGCCGGGATACGGCAGCGTCTTTATGCTCACCGGCGCGGGCCGGTTTTTCGGGCCGGTTATGGCGATGGTCCCATCGTTTATTTTCAGTCTCGCGCCGGATTTTTCAAGGGCGGACAGCACCGCGCGGATATGCTTCGGCTCGCAGCCGCGTATTTCCGCCCGTCCGCCGGCTGCGGCAACAGCTATCAGATAAGTGCCGGCTTCTATCCTGTCGGCCATGACGTCGTGCGAGAAGCCGTTCAGCCCGGTCCTTCCTTCTATGATGATTTTTCCGTCAGGTGCGCGGCGCACGCTTGCGCCCATGCCGTTGAGGCAGGCGGCGAGGTCGTCTATTTCCGGCTCCAGCGCGGCGTTTTCGATTACCGTGACTCCCGGCGCCAGCGCGGCGCAGAGCATTATGTTTTCCGTCGCGCCGACGCTGGGAAACGGGAATTTTATTTTCGCGCCGCGCAGTTTCCCTGCGGATATCAGCAGGTCGCCCTGCCCGGTGATGATTTTCGCGCCGAGTTTTTCAAAGCCTTTGAGATGGATGTCCACCGGGCGCAGCCCGATGGCGCAGCCGCCGGGGAGCGGCACGCGCGCCTCATGAAACCGCGCCAGCAGCGGTCCCGCCACAAGTACCGAGGCGCGCATTCTGCGCACCAAATCGTACGGCGCGGCGGTGGACAGCCTGCGTCCGGGGAGTATTCTGACGGAATTATTCTCGTAAACGGTTTTTTTGCCCAGCGCTTCCAGCAGCCGCTGCGCGGCGCGGATATCGCGCAGCGGCGGCACGCGGCGCGCGACGCATTCCCCGTCGGTCAGCAGCGAGGCGATGAGTATCGGCAGCGCGGCGTTCTTGGAGCCGTTTACAGTCACGGTTCCTTTAAGCGGAACGCCGCCCTGCGCGATGAATTTATCCATTGCTGTTACAGGTTGCCAAGATATAGCGGTTTATGCCGAAATCGTCTTTTGAGATATCCATATTTTCCCAGCCGCCGCGTTTTGACAGGAAAGCCGCCAGGGACGCTTCCTGATTATAGCCGATTTCAAGCGCCAGAATGCCGGCGGGTTTGAGATGCGCCGGAGCGCCGGTTATCAGTTTTCGCAGCACGGCCAGGCCGTCTTCGCCGCCGTCGAGCGCGAGCTTCGGCTCGAAACGCACTTCGGTTTGGAGTCCGGCTATATCCGCCGAGGGGATATAGGGCGGGTTGGAAATAATCATGTCGAACCGGCCTTCCACGGCGGAAAAGATATCGCTGTTCAAAAACGAAATCCTGTCGGCGACTTGCAGTTTGCCGGCGTTGAGCCGGGCGGCGGCGAGCGCCTCACCGGAAATATCCGCGGCGGTTATGCGGGCCGAGGGCAGCAATCTGGCCAGCGTGCAGGCTATGCAGCCGCTGCCGGCGCCGATTTCGAGGATTTCCGGTCCGGCGGCGCCGCGCAGCAGTTCCGCCGCGCGCAGCGTCAGGCCTTCGGTTTCCGGCCTGGGGATAAGCACCGCGGGGCTTACCTTGAAAGTGAATCCGCAAAAAGGCTGTTCGCCGGTGAGATAGGAAAGCGGCCAGCCTTCCGATTTCAGCTCTATCAGTTCCAGGAATTTTTCCGCCTCCTGTGCGGATACCGCGATATCTCCGAATGCGCGCAATTCCAGGCGGGGGCGCGCCGTTACGCTAGACAGCAGCCACTCGCTGTGCTGGCCGGCTTCGTCAATTCCGCGCTGCGCGAGCCGGAGCGCGCCCTTCTCAATCAGTTTGCGCGCGGTGGAGCAAGGCAGCGTCATAGCACGTTTAGCTCCCTGAGTTTGGCTTCCATGCGGGCTTTTTTGAGCGCTTCGAAAATCGCGTCTAGCTTGCCATCCATTATTTCGGGAATATTGTACCAGGATTCTTCCAGCCGGTGGTCAGTGACGCGGTTTTGCGGGAAATTGTAGGTGCGGATTTTTTCCGAGCGGTCGCCGGTGCCGACCTGTCCCTTGCGCTCGGCGGCGAGCTCTTTCGCGCGGGTTTCCTCGGCGATTACGGCCAGCTTGGCGCGCAGCATTTTCATCGCGCGCTCGCGGTTCTGGCCCTGCGAGCGCTCCTGCTGGCACTGCACCACTATTCCCGTGGGGACGTGGGTGATGCGCACGGCGGTTTCCACCTTGTTGACGTTCTGCCCGCCCGCGCCGCCGGAGCGGTAGGTGTCCATCTCCAAATCCTTCGGGTTTATCGTGACGTCTATGTCCTCCACTTCCGCCATGACGGCGACGGTGCAGGTGGAGGTGTGCACCCGGCCCGACGCTTCGGTGTCGGGCACGCGCTGCACGCGGTGGACGCCGCCTTCCTCGCGCAGCAGCGAGTAGGCGCCTTCTCCTTTTATATAGAGCGAGCCGAATTTGCAGCCGCGCGCGCCCGTCTGCGTGAATTCCAGCACCTCGGCCTTCCAGCCGCGGTTTTGCGCAAAGCGCGTGTAGGCGCGCAGCAGCTCGGCGGCGAAAAGCGCGGCCTCGTCGCCGCCCGCGCCGGGGCGCACTTCTATGTAGACGTTCCTGAAATCTTTGGGGTCCGGCGGCAGGAGCAGCGTCTTAATCTCTTCAAACAGCGGCGGCTTTTGCGCTTCGAGGCGGACGATGTCTTCGGAGGCGAGTTTGGCCAGTTCGCGATCTCCGCTTTCCAGGAAGGCGCGGGCGTCGGCGAGCTCGCGGTCGGTTTTTTCAAGCGCCGCGAGTTTTTCCACAAGCGGTTTGAGCCACGCGTGGCGTTTTGCCAGCGCGGTGAATTCCTCGGGAGGGAGATTCCCGGCGGAGAGTTTCTCCTCCAGGGCCTTGAATTCCTCGGTGAAGCGGCTCGTATCCATAATTTTTCAACGGAGTGCGCGCAAAAGCGAAAGGCAAACCCTTCCCTTCGGGAAGAGTCTGCCTTTATGCCTTGAGACGCTAAGACTTTTTAGCTGCCGGCTCGGTTTTTGCCGGGGCGGTTTTCTTTTCCGCTTTTTTAGCCAGCTTGGCGGCTTTGGCCGCTTTCGGGTCCACAACCACGGCGGCGGTGCTTCTCGCTTTGGCTTTCGGCGTGGTGGTCTTGCTGGTCTTTGCCGCCTTGGGTTTGCGCGCGACCATTTTGCCTTCGGTGGTGGCGAAGCGTTTCTGGAATTTCTCGACGCGGCCGGCGGTGTCAAGCAGCTTCTGCTTGCCGGTGAAGAAGGGGTGGCACATGGCGCAGATGTCGAGCCTTATCACCGGTTTCGTGGAACGGGTGGTGAAAGAGTTGCCGCACGCGCAGGTGACGGTGGAGAGAACGTACTTGGGATGTATCTCGGGTTTCATCGTTTGTTACCTCTTGGTGTTATTATAGCAAAAAGGGCTAATGCTTGCCCAGCCGCAGCAGCGGATTGACGGGGCGGCCATGCCTGTCGCGTATTTCGAAATGGAGATGGGGGCCGGTGGTCCAGCCGGTGTCGCCCACGTTGCCGATGAGCGTTTTGTCTTTGGAAACGGCGTCGCCTGTCTTGACGGTTATTTTGGAAAGGTGGCCGTAGCGCGTGGATTCGCCGTTGGGATGCTCTATTTCCACCATGTTGCCGTAGCCGCCCTCCCAGCCGGCGAAAACCACCCTGCCGGAGCGCGACGGGTACACTTTCTCGCCCCAGGGTTTGGCGATGTCTATTCCCTGATGTTTGCGCACCTGGCGGAACAGCGGATGGCGCCGGTAGCCGAAGCCGGAACTGATGCGGAATCCGCCTTCCATGGGGATATGGTAGCCGTCCACGGGGGCATAAACGTCCGGCAAAAGTATGCGGGCGCCTTTTTCGAGCCTGAAATCGGCCAGCAGCGCCGACGGCGGCAGATTGTTGGTGTCTATCACGGAGCGCTTGAAATCGGCGCGGTTTTTGCCCCTGCCGTAGCCGCCGATGATGGAATCGAGGCTTTCGGATTTCGCGGTCACTTCGTAGAGATAACCCTTCTTGTTGAGCACGCGGATGTAGCCGCCGGGGCGCAGCACCACGAATTCATTTTGATTGGTTGACTGGAGCGAGCGCACGTCGGTGTTGTAACGCCGCGCGATGGAGGCTATGCTGTCTTCCTTCGATATCCGGTGCCGGGCTTGTATCAGAAGATTCAACTGCGAGAACGCCTGCGGGAGGGGGGAGGCCGGGCCCGCCGTTGTCCACACGGAGTAGCGCAGCCATTCCTGCGGCCACGCCGCGGACGGCAGCATAGGCGCCGGAAGCGGCGACGCGATGGCCTGGCGCACTACAGCCGCCGCCAGGAACAATAATTTGTGCATTGCGTATTCTACCTTATCAGCATACCCTTCTCAAACAGTTTTTTGCCCTGTTGGACCTTTCCGGCATGGGTCCAAAGACTTTTCAAAATGGGTCTTTGGACCCTTTGAAGGAAGATGGGTATCTGTTAAAGTATTTTCAGAAGCAGATTCACCCCGCCTCCTGGCGGAATGCATATATATATATAAGGAGAATCCCGAATGAAAAGCATGAAACTGACCGGCGCGCTGTTTTTGTTCTGCGCCCTGGCCGCCTGCGGCTACGCGCAGAATGGCGGCTACCAACCTACGAACGCCCCGTGGTGGGTTGCGGCTGTGCAGAAGGATTATGAGAAGTCCCACTCAAGCCTCGGCGAGCCTATTCCGGCGGACCAGCTTGCGTCCGTGCTGCCGAAGAATGCTCTGGCTGATGAATTCAATAAAGACCCGGAGCATACCAGGGCTTATGTGCGCAATGTAAGCGCCGAGCCGGTTTTCGTGCTTGAGCATGATGAAGGCGCGGATAGATTGTCGGTGCACATCTACAAAAGAGCCCCCGTCGGTACCATCAGCGGGCTGGTCGCCTCCGGCAGCGTGGCAAACGGCCAGTTCACCTGGGACAAGACGCCGGGTGCAGGCATGAAAGTTCGGAATTCAAACAGCGGGGATGCCCAGAAACTTGAAAAGGGCGCTAAACGCGACTGCAGTTCGTATGGCTGGGGCTATTGTCAGGAGAACGGTTGCAGATGGCTCCTGTTGGAAAATCACTGCGGTGATAACTAGGCTGACTTAATCCCGACCTTGCTCCCGAAGCGCGCCGCGCCGGAATTTCCGGCGCGGCGCGCTTTTACGGGCGAAACCGCTTTACATGCTCGACATTTCCATTGACTTGAGGAAGTCCTTGTTGGACTTGGTGGCGGACAGCTTCGACACCAGCAGTTCCATCGCGTCCACGGCGTTGAGCGGGGCCAGCACTTTGCGTAGTATCCAGACTTTGTTCAACTCGTCTTCCGTGAGCAGCAATTCCTCTTTTCTCGTGGAGGTGCGGTTGATGTCTATGGCGGGGAATATGCGCCGGTCGGAGAGTTTGCGGTCAAGGTAGACTTCCGAGTTGCCCGTTCCCTTGAATTCCTCGAAAATAACCTCGTCCATGCGGCTGCCGGTTTCCACCAGCGAGGTGGCGATGATGGTGAGCGAGCCGCCTTCCTCTATGTTGCGCGCCGCGCCGAAAAAGCGCTTCGGGCGCTGAAGCGAGGTGGCTTCCAGACCACCTGAGAGCACCCTGCCGCTTGACGGCGTGATGGTGTTGAACGCGCGCGCGAGGCGGGTGATGGAGTCGAGCAGAATGACGACGTTTTTTTTCTGCTCCACGAGGCGCTTGGCTTTTTCCAGCACCATCTCCGAAACCTGCACGTGGCGGTCCGGCGGCTCGTCGAACGTGGAGGCGATGACTTCGCCGCGCACGGAGCGCTTCATGTCGGTGACTTCCTCGGGGCGTTCGTCTATCAGCAGCACCATAAGCACTATGTCCTTATGGTTGGTGGTGAGCGCGTTGGCGAGTTTCTGGAGTATTATGGTCTTGCCGGTTTTCGGCGCGGCGACTATCAGCGCGCGCTGGCCCATGCCGATGGGGGAGATAAGGTCTATCACGCGGGTGGTAAGCTCGCCCTTGGCGGTTTCCAGAAAGAAGCGCTCGTTGGGGTGCAGCGGGGTCAGATTGTCGAACAGCGGGCGGTCTTTTATGACTTCCGCCTCGACATTATTTGCGCGCTTGACCTGGAGCATGGCGAAGAAACGCTCGCCTTCCTTCGGCGGGCGGATGAGGCCTTCCACCGTGTCGCCCTTGCGCAGCGAGAATTTCTTGATTTGGGAGGGGGAAACGTAGATGTCTTCCGGGCCGGAGAGATAGTTGTTTTCCGGCGAGCGCAGGAAGCCGAAACCGTCGGGCAGTATCTCCAGCACGCCGCCGCCGTAGATGGAGCCGTTCATGCGCGCCTGCGATTCGAGAATCTTGCCGATGAGCTCCTGTTTTTTGAGGCCGGAGATGTATTCCACCTTGAAGTCGGTGGCGACGCGGGTCAGTTCCGCCACGGTCATTTTTGAAAGGATGTTGATATCCACCTGTTTTTGCGCTTCCGCGGGTTTCGCCCCGTTGCCGTTTTGCGGCGCGGATTGCGGCTGCGAAGCGTTCTGAGGCCGGGGCTCGCGGTTTTCCGCCGCCTGATGCGCAGTGGATTTGGGGGTGCTCTGCGTTTCTTGACCGTTCTGCATTTATTGCTCCTTGGTTATGTGTCTTTGATGAAAGTTCAGCGGTTATTGTGACTGTGGTTCAATGAGTTCAAGGCTTTGTAAAGGGTTTCTATTTTTCCGCACAGACGGGGCCTGGGGCCGGAATTATCAATCACTATGTCGGCGCGCGCCGCTTTTTCCTCCGGCGCTGACTGGGCGCGGGACCTGCGTAAAAACTCCTCTTTCGTCCAGCCCCGCGCCGCGGCCCGCGCGAGGCGGATTTTTTCTTCCGCATGGACGCAGACGGCGATATCGAACATGTCTCCCAGTCCCGCCTCGAACAGCAGCGGCGCGTCAAAAACGATTATTGTACGCTTTGTTTTGCGGATTGTCTCTGAGGCTTCTATTATAACATAAGGATGTATGGTCTTTTCAAGCCATTTTCTGAGGCCGTCATCCGCGAACACCTTTTCGGCGAGGAAAACCCTGTCTATGCCGCCGTCGGAAGAGAGGGCGCGCGCGCCGAATTTTTTTTTGACCGCTTTCCAGCCCGGTGCGCCCGCGCGCAACTGCGCGGCGGCCAGCGAATCGGCGCATATCGCTTGCGCTCCCAGCCGCGCCAGGCAGCGCGCCGCTTCTGATTTTCCGGCGGCTATTGAGCCGGTCAGGCCTATGACGATTTTCCCGGGCCGGCGGAAGCTATGGGGTCTCATTTTTTCAGCCATTTGGAGTAACGCTCCATTTCTTCCTTTTCGGATTCGTTTAGCGAGTTGACGCCGCGTTTGGATATCTTGTCCAGCAGCGCGTCCATGCGGTTTGCCGGGCGCGGCGCGGGTTTGGGCGCCGGTTCCCGCCTGTCCGGCATTGCGCTTGAAAGCTTCTCCAGCATGGCCGGATACCAGCGCAGGTACAAGTAGCCGGTTATCATGCCGCCCAGATGCGCGAGGTTGGCTATCGCGCCGCGGTGCGGGTTGAACGAGGCCGCCAGCTCTATCGCGCCGATGATGACAGCCATATATTTCGCCTTCATCGGGAACACGAAATAGAAGTAAACCGTGCTTTCGGGAAACGTCAGGGCGAAAGCCGCGATGAGCCCGAATACCGCGCCCGACGCGCCCACCACCGGTATCCCGGATTGCGGTCCGGCGGCGATATGAAACAGCGCCGCGCCCACGCCGGTTATGAAGCAATACCGGACGAAGCGCCGCGAGCCCCACACGTTTTCCATCATGCCGCCCAGCATCCACAGCAGCAGCGAGTTGAGGAAGAGATGCCAGAACCCGTCGTGCAAAAACATGTAGGTGGCGGTCTGCCAAATCCAGTAATTGCCCGTCACCCGCGCCGGCACCAGCCCGAACAGCAGCTCAAAACGATATCCGAACAGCAGCGACAGCAGCCAGCCGCCCAGCAGCGCCGCCAGAAAAAGCCGCGTGGCGCGCGGCAGAGAGTGGAATTCGTCAAGCAGAACCCTCACGCCGGCTCCGGCGGGAAAGGTTTCATGTCGCGCCAGTTTTCGCCGCATTTCATATCCGCCAGCAGCGGCACCTTGAGCTGATACGCGGTTTCCATCAAATGTTTCAACTGCGGGGCCAGCCGCCGCAAATCGGACTTGGGAATCTCGAAAACAAGCTCGTCATGCACCTGCAACAGCATGGCCGCGTTTTCCCGAGCCAGCAGCCGGTGTATTTCCAGCATGGCTTTTTTGATGACGTCCGCCGAGCCGCCCTGCACGACGGTGTTCACCGCCGCGCGCTGCGCGAAGGAGGCCGTCGCTCCGTTGGCGGAGGCGAACTCCGGCAGGCGGCGCAGCCTGCCGCTCATCGTGCGCACGAGGCCGTCCCGGCGGGCGTTGGCGGTGGTGGCGTCTATCCAGGCTTTGACGCCTTTATAGGTGGCGAAATAATGCTCGATATATTTTTGCGCCTCCTGGCGGGAAATGCCCAGTTGCAGCGCCAGCCCCGGCGCGCCCTGCCCGTAGACTATTCCAAAATTTATGGTTTTGGCGGCGCGCCGCATGTCGGCGGTAACCAGCGCGGGCGCGGCGTCGAAAACCTCGGCGGCGGTTTTGACGTGGATATCCCCGCCGTCAATGAACGCGCGGACCAGCGTTTCGTCGCCGCTTTCGTGCGCCAGCACGCGCAGGTCAATCTGCGAATAATCGGCGGAAAGCAGCGCGCAGCCTTCTTTTGCCACGAAAGCCCTGCGCACCGCCCGCCCGCTCTCGCCGCGCACCGGAATGTTCTGCAAATTCGGCTGAAGGCTGGACAAGCGGCCCGTAGCCGTGCCGGTCTGGTCGAAGCGGGTGTGCACCCTGCCGTCAACCGCCATTTCCGTGAGATTGTCTATATAAGCGGATTTGAGCTTTGCCGCTTCGCGGTATTCGAGTATGAGCCCCGGCACAGTGTGGGCGGGCGCCAGCGCGGCGAGCACTTCCTCGTCGGTGGAATAGCCGGTTTTGGTCTTGCGCAGCGGCTTGAGCCCCAGTTTTTCAAAAAGCAGGAAGGCCAGCTGCTTTGGCGAGTTGACGTTTATGCCGGAACCGGCGGCTTCGTTGATTTTAGACTGCGCCGTCTCCATTCTGGCGGCAAGCTCGGTTCCCGCCCGCCTGAGGCAGTCCAGATCCACCGCTATGCCCGCATTTTCCATTTCGGACAGCACGGCGATGAGCGGCATTTCCATCTCGCGGTAAAGCCGCTCCACTCCCTCGGCGGCAAGTTTCGCGTCCAGTTCGCGCGCCAGTTCCCGGGCGAACATGTTCTGCCAGATGACGGTTTCCGGCGGTTTGGCGGCGGGGACAATCGCGCCGGCATACTCGGCGGCCAGAGTCGCGAAATCGTAATTCGGGCGGGACGGGTTGAGACAATAAGCCGCCAGCGCCAGGTCCAGGCAGTTCAAAGCGCAATCCTTGTCCAGCTTTATGCCGGCGAAGCGCAGGGCTTCCTTTATATACCAGCCGGTTTTGCGCAGGGCCGGGTTTTGAACGGCGGCTTTCAACGCCGCCCGGTCCGCCGGGGTCAGTTCGTCAACGGCTTTGTAAGCGTAATCCTGCGCGGAAAACCCCGCCAGCACACAGCCGTCCGCCGCCTGGAAGAAAAATTCCTTCGCCTCCGGCAGGCGCGCCAGCGCGGCGTCCCAGCCGCCAGCTTTTGGAATTTGCGCGAATGAAACCGCCGCGCCCGCCTGCGCCAGGGAAAACAGGTCCTTGAACTCGAAGCGTCTCGCCAGTTCCGCTATTTTCGCGGGGTCCGGCGTTTTCACGGCGAAATCCGGAATTTCTCCGACGGAAACTTCGCAGTCCAATGTAACCAGCCGTTTGGAAAGCAGGGCCTGCTCCTCCTGCTCAAGCAGTTTTTTCGCCGCGCCGGGGTCCATGCCCGGGTCGCCCGCGCGGGCTTTTTCCAGCATGGCCTCCAGCGAGCCGCAGGCCGTTACGAGTTTCTGCGCCATCTTCGGACCTATGCCGCGCACGCCGGGCACGTTGTCCGAGGAATCGCCCACGAGCGCGAAATAATCGGCCAGCTGCCGCGGTTCCACGCCGTATTTGGCGCGCACGAAATCTTCGCCGCGGGGGGCTTGCGCGTCCCCAGTCCATATTGAAATGCCGCCGCCGATGAGCTGGAGCGCGTCCTTGTCGGTGGTGACCAGCACGGTGTCCATGCCCGCCGCTTTGCCTTTTTGCGCGGCGCAGGCCATCAAATCGTCGGCCTCATAGCCCTCGGCGGCGAGTACTTTAAGCCCCAGCCCCGCCGCGATTTCGCGCGCCAGCCGGAGCTGGCTTACCAGCGCGTCGTCTGTCCTGGAGCGGTTGGCTTTGTAATCGGAGAACATCCCGTGCCGGAAAGTTTTGCCTGGGGAATCGAAGCACACCGCCACGCCGGCGGGTTTTCTCTCGCGCAGCAGTTTGAGCAGCAGGCGCGTGAAGCCGTAGAGCGCGCCCACCTCCTCGCCCGACGACGCCGTGAATTTTGGCAGCGCGTGGTAGGCCCTGTGCAGAAAGCCGTGCGCGTCTATTATGTAAAGGGAATTTCCCTGCGAATTTTGCGGCATGTTATCAGGAGGCTACTTCAGAAGGGCTGCAATCGAGTCTTCAAGCTGCGCATCCATCTCCGGGGAATATCCCATCCAGACTTTGCGTATCAGGCCGTCCTTCCCTATAAGTATCGCCGTGGGGGTGCCTCTTACCTGATAGAGGCGGGCTACCTGGTTCGCCCCGTCCACGACCACGGGGTATTTGAGCCTGTTGGCGTCGGCGTAAGCCTGCACTTCGGCGGCGGGATCGCCGGTGCTTACGGCGATTATCGAGAGGCCGCCCCGCGGGTATTTTTCCGCCAGCGCGTTGAGCGCCGGGATGATGTACCGGCAGGCGCCGCAGTATACCGACCAGAAAACCACCAGCACTGGTCCAGACTGCCTTAAGGAGCCCAGATGCACGTCCGCGCCGAGGGGGGTGGAAAGCGAAAAATCCGGCGCCCTGTGCTCGGCCTTCAGGGCCGCATCTTCGTTTTGCGCGCAACCCAGGGCCAGCGCCGCGCAAAGCGCGGCGCAGAGCGCCGCCGTATGTTTAAGCTTTTTCAAACCCGCCTCAGAGCAGTCCGTCGAGCTGTTTTTTGAGGTCTGACTTGGATTGCAGGCCCACTATCTGGCCGACGGGGTTGCCGTCTTTGAACAGCATCACGGTGGGGATGGCGGTTATCCTGTAGGTGGAGGCGGTTTGCGGATTGTCGTCGGTGTTTAGCTTGCCGATTTTCACCCTGCCCTGATATTCCGCCGCCAGTTCCTCTATGACCGGCCCCAGCATTTTGCACGGGCCGCACCACGGCGCCCAGAAATCCACCAGAACCGGCAGGGGGCTTTTGAGCACGTCTTCGTTGAAATTGGCGTCTGTGAACTGTATCTCGCTCATGGTTTTGTTCTCCTTGGTTCGCGGGGCAGCCGCAGCAAAACGGGCGGTTTGCCAAGCTGCGGATTTTATGCCGGGGAAAAACAACTTGAAATACGGCGCCAAGAATAAACTAGCAGGTTTGCTTTTTTTTGTCAATGACGTGCGTGTTTTTTGTAGAATGGTCCCGCTCGTCAAGGAGGCAGTCATGTCGTGGAAAATTGCGATTTTGATTGCGCTGTCCGCCGTCATCGGCTGCGAGGCGCAGGCCGGCGCCGCGCCGCGCCGGAGCAGGCCGGACGTGTATGTCTTAAACGAACGCAAGATGAATTGCCCCAAGGGCATCAAGGCAACGCAGTACGCCGTCAGCCGGCTGGCGCGACTGGGCAACATTAAGTATGTCTACACGGATTACGAAAGTGCCATGCCAAAAGACGTGTTGTCTTGCTTGCGTGATATGGCCGCCGCTGGAAAGTTGCTGCCGATGGTGGTGGTCAGGAACGCGGGAGGGCATATTTGCTGCCGGATTCCATATCTGGACGAAGCCAAACGGGAGAAGGCATTCGACAAATGCGTGAACAGGCTGGCGCATCCCGGCGCCCTGGGCGCTCTGGCTGATTTATGGGATACGCTTTCACGGTATATTTGAACCCGTTCCGCTTGTTCGGAAAATTGCAATGCTGTTCTCCAACTTAATATAATCTGCATGTGCTCGCAGCCAAATCGGCAGGCCGGGCATTTCCGCTAATGCACATCTGTATGCCGGCGATACAACTTGAGAGGGACGGCCGTCCGGCGGAGGTTCTGTGCGGATGTTGAAAAGGAAGTACCGGCATCCGGTGACAATCCGGCACAAGGTCGTGGTGCGCCGTGCCAAAGCCGCCGCCGTGGCGCTGGCCGCGCTGGGACTGGCGATATTCGCCGCGGCGCAAGCCCCGAGGGCGTTCGCTTACGCGCGCAGCCGCGTCGGCGCGCCGCAGTGGGCGAAGTGGAAGCTGGCCCGCATGGATTTTTCCTCCGTGCCGCGGGACCATGCGCAAGGCGTGGAGCGGGAACTGGCTTTGAGACACGGCGCGGAGCTGACTGCCCGCGACGCCGCCCGTCTTGAAAAAAGTCTCGCCGACAAGTTTCCCGCGTTGCGCAACGTCAGGGTGAGCCGCAACTGGATTTCAAAGGAGCTGGCGGTTTCAGCCGAGCGCCGCGTTCCCGTGGCGCGGCTTTGCTTTACGGGCGGCGCGACGGCTTTTGTGGACGAGAACGGCGAAGTGTACGCGGCGGAGCCTGCCGGAGGGGACGCTTCGGTTTTGGACATCAACGTGGCCGATGGCGCCGCCGGCGACAAGTTCGAGCCTGAAACCGTTGCCGCTTTCAGGGCGCTGCGGGACTCCCTGCGGTCTTTCCCGTGCAAGCCGGAAACGGTTTCGCTGGAAGGGCGCAACCTGCTCTCGCTGCGGCTTGAAGACGGCAGCCTTGTTGACTGGGGCGGGCTTGAGCATACGGCGGAAAAAGCGGCCCGGCTGGCGCAGGTGTATTCCAGAATGCGCGAACGCGCCCGCGGCCCCTACCGCGTCAACATGAGATACTTTGACGATGGGCGCATACTGCTAAGCGGCATGGGAGCCGCGGCGGCGCAGCCCAGATGAATTTTTGAGATTTATAACGGCGTGAGAGGTGCGTAAATGGGCAAAAGCAATATCGTGGCCGGGCTGGATATGGGCGGCGGACGGATAACCGGCGTCATAGCTTCGCGGGACTCCGAAACTCAGACAGTCAAGATTTTATCCGGCGCTTCGCTGCCGTGCCGCGGCCTCAAAAGCGGCGTGGTGGTGGACATTAAAGACACCGCCGGCACCGTCGCGCAGCTCATGGACCAGTGCGAGCGCGACGCCGACGTGGAGGTGGAGCGGGTTTATCTCGGCGTGCGCGGCGCGCATCTCAAATCCTCCAACGGCCACGGCGCCTACAACATCGCGCGTTCCGACCGTGAAATCACCGCCGAGGACGTGCACTGCGTCCTGGAAAACGCCAAAGCGGTTCCCATCGAAACCGACAAGGAGATAATCCACGTCATCCCGCAGAGCTTTTCCATAGACCGGCAAAAAGGCGTGCCCAACCCGGAGGGGATGGAGGGCTCGCTTCTCGAAGTGGACGTGCATATAGTGAGCGCCTCCACCTCGCACCTGAGCAACCTGATAAAATCCGTTTCTAAGGCGGGCTTTAGCGTCGAGGAATCGTGCTACAGCCTTGTGACGCTGGGCGAATGCGTGCTGACGCAGGAGGAAAAGGAGCTCGGCGCCATATTGCTGGACCTCGGCGGCGAAAGTATTTCCATAGGTGTTTATCTTGAGGGCGGCATCAAGTTCTCCAAAGACCTTCCCTACGGCTGCGACCTCATCACGCGCGACATCGCCTACGGGCTGCATACCTCCCGCGAGGCCGCCAGGGACATAAAAGAGAAGTTCGGCGTCGCCTGGCCGGCGCTGCTGGTGGACGACGAGGAAATACCCGTTCCCAGCCTCGACAAGCGCACCTCCCACAGTGTCAAGCCCAGCTTCCTGCTCGATATCATACAGCCCCGCGCCGAGGAGCTTTTCGACAAGGTGCGCGGCGAGATAGAGAAAACCCGCTACGCCGACATCCCCGGCGTGGGCGTGATAACCGGCGGCGGCTCGCTGCTCAGAGGCATGCCGGAGTTGTGCTGCCAGTCGCTCGGGTTGCGCGAGGCCAGGCAGGCGGGCATACAGCGCGACCTGCTGGTGGCCGACGAGGAATTTTTTCATCCGTCCTACGGCGCCGCGCTGTCACTGGCGGTCTATCCCTCGGTGCGCACCGACGCCGTGCCGGAGTCGTCCTCCGGGCGCCGGGCGCCGCTGGGCAAATGGCTGGATTTTTTCCGCGGAATAGACATTTTCGGCAAGGATTGAGAGCCAAATGAGCAACACCAACATAAAAGCGCGCGGCAGGTTTCATGGCAAGAAAGCCAAGATAAAGGTTATCGGCGTCGGCGGCGGCGGCGGAAACGCCATAAACCGCATGGTCAACGCCGGCATAGAGAGCGTGGATTTCCTGGCCCTCAACACCGACGCGCAGGATTTGCGGCGCAACCTGGCCTCCTGGCGCGTGCAGCTGGGCGAAACGCTGGCGCGCGGCCTCGGCGTCGGCGGCGACCCGGAAAAAGGCCGGCTGTCGGCGGAGGAGTCCATAGAGCATATACGCCAGATAGTCTCCGACACCGATTTGCTTTTCATCACGGCGGGAATGGGCGGCGGCACCGGCACGGGCGCGGCGCCCGTCGTTGCGCGCGTGGCGCGCGAAGTCGCCGGCGACGACGTGCTGGTGATAGGCGTCGTGACCCGTCCGTTCGCTTACGAGGGGCAAACCCGCATGAAGCAGGCGGAGGAGGGCATCGCGCAAATGCGCAATTACGCCGATTCGATGCTCATTATCCCCAACGAAAAGCTTTTCGACATCATAGACCGCGACACCCCGACCAAGGACGCCTACCAGATGGCCGACGACGTGCTGCGCCAGGCCATACAGGGCATTTCGGAAGTCATCACCACGCCGGGCGAAGTGAACGTGGATTTCAACGACATAAAGCGCATCATGGCCAAATCCGGCGAGGCGCTTATCGGCATAGGCGAAACCTCCGGCACCAACCGCCATATCGAGGCGGCGCGCAAGGCGATAACGTCGCCCCTGCTGGAGAACGCCGACCTTGAGGGCGCCAAGGGCCTCATAGTCCATTTCCTCGCCAGGGACCATATGACTTACGAGCAGCGCGAGGTGGTGGAATTCATAAAGGAAAACGCCAGCAAGGATGCGATGATAAAGTACGGCCTTGTCTACGACGAGTCCATGGAGGACAAGCTGCGCGTCACGGTAATCGCCACGGGATTTTCCCGCGCCGGGGCGGGCGGCCTGCGCCCCAATCCGCGCAAGCGTCGCCTGCCGATGACGCCCGGTTTCGACGAGCCGCCGCGCGAGGAATACGACGATGCCTCCGTACAGGACGATATGCTCATTCCCGCTTTCATGCGGCGCAAAAAAAGCCGCTGATTTCAGGACATCCAACAGGCCGATTTCGGAGAGACAACATGCCCGCAAGCCTTAACGTTCTTCTCAAGACCATGGTGCAGCACGGCGCCAGCGACCTGCATATCAGGAGCGACAGCCGCGCCTACCTGCGCATTCACGGCAGCATGATGGCGGTGGACGGCAGCGAGATGACGTCCAGGGACGTGGACGCCCTTGCCGCCGCCTGCATGAACCCCAGGGCCAAGCGCGCGATGGAGGAAACGATGGCCGCCGATTTTTCCGTGGACGGCGGCGAGTACGGGCGTTTCCGCTTCAATGTGTTTCGCGAGCGGGGCAGAACCTGCATCGCGATAAGGCATATCCCGTTCAAGATACCGACTTTCACCGAGCTCAATCTGCCGGTGGAGACGCTGGAGAAGCTTTCGCTCACCGAGCGCGGCCTCGTGCTGGTGACGGGTATCACCGGCTCCGGCAAGTCCTCGACGCTGGCGGCGATGATAGACTACATAAACGCCAACCGCGATTACCACATAATCACCGTGGAAGACCCCATAGAGTTCGTCCACACGGCGAAACGCTCCATCATCAGCCAGCGCGAAATCGGGCTGGACGCCGCCGACTTCCTGGACGCGCTGCGCTCCGCCATGCGCCAGGACCCGGACGTCATCCTCGTAGGCGAAATGCGCGACCTGGAAACCACCCGCGCCGCCATCACCGCCGCGGAGACGGGCCACCTGGTGCTGGCCACCGTGCATACCAGCAACGCGGTGCAGACCATCACCAGGGTGGTGGACCTTTTCCCGACGCACCAGCAGACGCAGGTGCGCATGCAGATGGCAGACTCGCTCAAGGGCGTCATTTCCCAGCGGCTGCTGCCGTGCAAGTCCGGCGGACGCATACCGGCGGTGGAGATACTCATGGTGACGCCGCATGTAAGGCAGCTGATAGCCGAAAACCAGCTGCACGGCGTCACTCAGGCGATACAGAAGGGCGCTTATTACGGCATGACCACCTTCAACCAGTCGCTCGTGCAACTGGCCAAGAGCGGCGTCGTTTCGGTGGAAGAGGTTATTTCCGCCGCGTCCAATCCCGACGACGTAATGCTGGCGCTGCGCGGCATAGAGCCGGACGCCGACATGAAAAAAGCTTAAATTTGCGGTTTCAGGACGGAGGGCACTATGTTCGCAGAAGGCTATATCGGGATTGCGGGAACCATAGGCGTGGGGAAATCCACCCTGACCGTGGAACTGGCCCGCGCGCTTAATTTCGAGCCCATACTGGAAGAAGTGGACGGCAATCCGTATCTTGAGCATTTTTACGGCGACATGCGCACCTACGGCACCATGATGCAGGTGTGGCTGCTCAACCACCGGTTCCGCCAGCACAGGGAATTCGTCACCCGCATTAGTTTGGGGAAAATCCGCGGCGTGGTGCAGGACCGCACTATATGGGAAGATACCATTTTCGCGCGCATGCTTAACGAGCATCCCGGCAAAATCATCAGCGATATAGATTACAACACCTATCTCGACCTTTTCGATAATATGGTGCTGCGCGAACTCGTTTTCCCCCAGTTGCTGATATATCTCGACTGCAAGCCAGAAACCGCCGCGGCGCGCATACGCAGCCGCGGGCGCGGCATGGAGCGGGACATAGACCTCGACTATCTGCGCGCTCTCGACTCCAACTACCGGCAGTTCATCGCCGAGATGGAGGGCGCCGGCGTGCGCGTGCTGCGCATAAACTGGGAGAATTTCATTCCGATTTCCGAAGTGGCGCGGCTGGTGCACGAGTATTCGCTCAAGCCGTCAAGCTTCACCAAATGGGTGCGCCCGCTGCGCATCACTCCCAAATCCGCGCCCTCCGCCGCACTGACGGCGGGGCCCGCGAAGCAGAACTGAGGGCGGTTGCGTGGCGCGAAAAAAAGGGATTCTAATCGCGATTGACGGCCCCGCCGGGGTGGGAAAATCCACCATCGGCAAGGCTATCGCGCGCGAATTGGGCTACAGCTTCATCAACACCGGCGAGATGTACCGCGCGCTGGCGTGGAAACTGCTGGCCGCGGACATGAATTCCGAGGACGAGGCCGCCGTCTCCGGCCTCGCCCGTTCGCTGAAATGGAGTTTCGAGAAGGGCAGGGGCGCGGGGTTGCGCACGCTGGTGGACGGCGGGTATCCGGGCGTGGCGCTGCGTTCCGAGGCGGTCAGCAAAACTTCCAGCGCTATCGCAAAAAACGCCGCCGTGCGCGAACTGATGAAGGAAATGCAGCGCAAACTTGGCGAGGACGGCGGCATAGTGATGGAGGGACGAGATATCGGCACCGTAGTGTTTCCGGACGCCGAGCTGAAAATTTATCTGGACGCCAATCCGGAAGTGCGCGCCAGGCGCCGCGCGGCGCAACTGGAGCGCGAAGGCTATCCGGCGGATTACGCCGCGATACTGCGCGGCATAATTTCCCGCGATAAAAACGACGCCGGACGCCGCCACGCGCCGCTCAAAAAAGCGCCCGACAGCGTGGTCATAGACACTTCCGGCATCGGGATAACCGAAGTTCTCCGTCGTGTAATCGAGCTTGCCAGGAAAAGATGCCCGCCTATTTGATAAGATTATCTGCGAGACTGATTGCGTGGCTCTGCTATCTGACGGGAGTGGATATAGCCGCCGGCGTCAGATTTTTGACAAAATTCGTTTCGCGGACCTGCTACAGGGTGGAAGCCGATGGTCTTGACCGCGTGCCCCGGACAGGGCCGCTGATAGTGGCGTGCAACCATCTTTCCAACGTTGACCCGCTTTTGCTGGATATGTTCATCGGGACTGTCAGGCCGGTGCGGTTCATGGCAAAAGTCGAGCTCTTCCGCCCTCCGGTGGACCAGGTGATGAAACGGGTGCGCGCCATACCCGTGGACCGCAAGCGCGCCGGCGGCGCGCCGGCGGCCTTGAAAGGCGCGCTGGACGCTCTTGCGGAAGGCGATTGCCTCGCGATGTTTCCGGAAGGCACGCGCTCCAAAACAGGGCAGCCGCTGGAGCCCAAGCCGGGCATAGGTTTTCTGGCGCTTAAAAGCGGCGCGCCGGTTCTTGCCGTCAGGATGTCCGGGACGGGAAAATTTCCGTTCACGAGGAGCATCAGGCTCACTGTAGGCGGCATTCACAGATTTGAAAACACGGACTGCGGCGGTGCGGACGCGAAAGCCGCGTATGCCGACGTTTCAAAAAAGATAATGTCAGAGATACTGTCGATTACGGAGAAAAACGCGCCCTCCGCGCGGGTTTGAAAACCCGGGCGGGCGGCGCCATGGAGGAACAGCTTATGACGACTACAACCGACAACGCGCAGGATGAAAATCTGAATCCGGACGTCGAGACCGCGACGGATGCGGAATCTTCGGAAATGTCCATGGAAGGCCTTTTTGCCAGCCAGGAGGACTTCAGGAAGAAACTCAACAGCAGGGAGATAGTGAAGGTAAAAGTGATACAGACCGGCCCTGAATACGTGCTGGTGGACATAGGCGAAAAGAAGGAAGGGCTGATTCCTCTCTCCGATTTCAAAAATGAAAAGGCCCCGCCGGCGGTGGGCAGCGAAGTGCCCGCCGTGCTGGACAAACGCGGCGGCGAAGAGCGTCATGCCATTCTTTCCCATACCCGCGCCGTCGAGACTCTCGGTTGGGATTTGGCGAACAAGGCTTTCGAGGAAAAGGTTCGCGTGAAGGGCGCCGTGCTGGAAGTGGTCAAGGGCGGCTATATCGTGGACGCGTTCGGCATACGCGCTTTCATGCCGCTTTCGCTTTCCGAACTGCATCCGGCGTTCAAGCACCATCTGCCGCCGGGCGCCAAGATAAAATGCCACATCCTTGAAATCGCGCGCGAGAGGCGGCGCATAATCGTCTCCCGCAGGCAGGTGCTGGAGGAGGACGAGAAGGAAAGGCGCGGCCAGGTGATGGGCGAGATAAAGCAGGGCGAGGTATTGCGCATCGTCGTGGCCAAGGTCGGCAAGGACAGCCTGCTGGTCCGTTACCACGGCATCGAGGGCATTGTGCGCGCCGAGGAAGTGGCCTGGAAAAACACCGAGGAAGCGCTGAAAACCTACAAGCGCGGACAACGCCTCAAGGCGAAGCTGATGAGCATCGGCGACAAGCCGCCCACGCTCTCGTTCAGCCTTCGGCAGTTGACGCCCAATCCCGCCGATACGCTCCGGCGGCGGTTTCAGTCCCGCAGCGTGGTGAAGGGCAAGATACTCGAGGTTTCCGACGCCGGCGCAAAAGTGTCGGTCTCGCCGGAGGTTACCGGTTTCGTTCCCATCCATGAGTTCGGGCACGAACCGCAACTCAAGGCCGGCGACCCCGTGGGCGCCATCGTGCTGGGCGTGAACCAGCAGACCTATGAGCTGAATCTCTCGATAAAGCGTTTCGAGGAAATCCAGAACCGCAAGATAATCGCGCATTATCTCAAGGAAGCGCCGCCGCTGACGCTGGGGCAGTTGCTTGCCAACGCTTCCGACAAGGATAACGCCTAGCGCCTCATGCATTCCGATGCGCCGCACCCGCGCCATCTGGCGCGGATAGGTTTGGGACTGACAGCCGCCGCGTTGCTAATAGCGGCGGCTGTCGTCGTCCGCAGGCCGCATCCGTGGGCGCGGGCGGATATCCCGGCGGCGCAGCCCCGCTCCGCCGACGAGCGTCTCGGAGAGCTCGACCGTGAACTGGCGAAAAATCCCTCCAGCCTGCCGGCTCTCGCCGAAAAGGGAATAATTTTATACCGGAAGGGCCCGGCTTTTTACATCAAGGCGATAGGCGCTCTGGAAGACGCGCGGGACAAAGGCGCGCTGGACGCGCGCATTTTCCGCTGCCTCGGCGAGATGTATGCGCAAACGGGACTGCCCGATTACGCCGCCAGGGAATACGTCCGCTACCTCAACAATTTCCCGGATAACCGCGAGGCGCGCCTGCTGCTGGGAAAGTCATATTATTCCTCGGCAAAATACCGGAAGGCGGCGGACGAGTTTTCAAAGCTGCTTGAACGCGGCGGCGGCGACATTATCGCGCTGGAAAATCTCGCGCTTTCGCTTTATAAATCCGGCGACAAAACCGGCGCGGAAAATATTTTTTCAAGGATGCGCGGCCTGGGGCCGCAAGCGGCGCGCAGGGCGGCTTTTTCGCAGGCCGGCATGGCTTTCGAGGGGGGGGATTACCAGTCCGCGGCGAAAGCGCTTGAGGAACTAAAAAATGTTTCCGCCGACGCGACGCTCAGCCGTCCTGAAGTGCTGCGCCTGTACGCCAAATCTCTCGGTAAACTGGGCCGCAATGCGGAGTCTTGTGATGTCTGGAGCGAACTCTCGGCGCTTTTGCCGGATGACGCCGAGGCCAAAAAAGAAGCCGCCCGTCTGCACCGCCGCACGGGTACCAATAAAGGCAAATCCGGCGGAACTTCCGCCTCGCGTCGGCATTCAAACGATTAGACTTGTCCCCAAATAATTTTATGGGCAAAAACCACGGCTTTTGGTTTGCAGCTTCGCGGGCTTCGGCTTACACACCCCGCCGGAGTGTGCTCGCCGCTGCAAGCCAAAATCCTGTCTTTTTGCCTCATAATTTTATTCGGGGACAAGTCTATTGATATTTGTTTCACCTGAGTATCTGTTTGCGCAAAAAGGCCGTCCTTGACGAAGGCGGCTTTTTCTTATGCGGTTTCTTATTGCGCGAAAGGCGTATCCAGCACCGGCATGGTTTCCCAGCCGGGATAGTCGAAATGCCACCACTCCGACGGCAGCCCCGAAAACCCCGCATGACTCATGGCGTCTTCAAGCGCGCGGCTGTTTGATTGCGCCGTCTGAGAGGCTCCCGCCCAGCCGCGATGCGCGTGTTCGGAAAAATCATCGAACTCCGTGGGCAGTTCAAGCCAGCTATTTTTTGAGTCGCAGGCGGCAAGGTCCACCGCCATGCCCCGGTTATGCTTTGAACCTTTGGCAGGGTTGGCCACATACCGTGGGTCCGGCATAATCTCCCAGAAACGGCGCTGTACGGCCAGCGGCCTGTAGCAGTCCAAAACGCACAAGCGAAACGGTCTGGGCGCGTTTGCGGCGTACTGCGCGGCGCGCAGCAGCGCGTCCGCCGCGGGCTTTCTGAGATAACACTGCGCCGACGGATAAACCTGCTTTTCGGTGAAGTTGCCCGCAGCGGCGTAGCGGATATCGAAAAAAAGTTTGCCGCCGGACACCCGCCGCATGTCTATGAGCGCTTCCGTCGAAATTTCGACAGACAATTCAGCGCCGGTCTTCAAACCGGATAAGGCGGCGAAGTCGCCTCTGTTCACCGCCAGGCCGAGCAGGCCGCGCGAATTGATATAAGCCAGCGGCTGCCCCGCCGGCACGTCGCCGAAAGTGCGGGCGAAGCGCGTTTCCAGCGTCTTGCCCGCCGAGCGCACTGTGATGGTCGAGCCCGGCACCAACCCCGAGGAAGAGATGATATCCCCGGGTATATCCGTCCATATGTTGCCATATGGCGCTTCCACATGCAGCACCGAGCCGGTCAGAACCTCGTTGCCGGCTGAAGGAACGGGCCAGTCCGCCAGCAGGGGCTTATTCACGGCGGGACCAAGTTTTGAAAATACGGCGGGCTCTTTTGCGATGTGTGCCGCGACGGGTGAAAATATGTCGCGTCCGTGGAACGTAGAAGAGACTGCGGCTTCTTGCCGCAGGCAGGACTCTCGTCCTGCGCAATCATGTCTGAAAAAATCCTTGTTTGTCATCTCGACGGCGCGCTTCATTCCCAAGTTGCGTATGACCAGAGTGAATATGCCGTTATCCGGTCCGATAAAATATTGTCCGGTGTTTGTTTCTAGAGCCAGCCCACGGCGGGCAGTGCCTACCTCTGGGTCCACCACTGCCGCAAACACCGTGCCTTTCGGCCACAGCGGGGCTGAGCTGGCAAGCAGAAAGGCTGCCAGATGGATATTGAAAGGCTCCACGTTATGGGTAAGGTCCGTTATCCGCGCTGTTGGCAGGATATGCAGCATTACCGCTTTGCACTGGGCAACCGAATCGTCGGCAAGGCCGAAGTCCGTCATAAAAACTATATCGGCGGCGGCCAGTGTCTTTTGCGCGGCGCGGGACAGGGGGGGGCATAACACCAATAAAGCCAAAGCGACTGACATTAATAGCGGCAGTTTTTTTCTCATACCGGTTTTATAGCAGATATTGCGGAAGGAGTTCAAAGCGTTTTGCGCTATTTTTTGAGGAAAAACCGCTGGTTGATGAAAAGCGGCGAGTGTTTTGCCGGTTTTTTACCTCAAGCTCCGCACCTAAAGAAACATATGCGCTATATTTGCGGCGGATGCTTTGGTTTCATGGGTTTTTTGGCAAGGCAAAATGCAGCGCAAATTCCAAGCGGTTCTATTTTGGGTGCGCATTTTGTTTCATGGGTTTTTTATAAACAGTGTTTATTTGTCTTTTACGGTGCCTTTTCGTTTTCTGATTCTGCCAGTTTTTGCGGTATTCCAGACCGGTCTTTCATGGTGTTTTTGCTGACACCTGGTGTTTGCGTCTCTGCGTGTTTTCGCCTGCCTGATTTATAACCGGTGAGGCAGTGGCTTTCATGGTGTTTTTTTGAGTTGGCAATTTGCAGTTTCAGACCTGCTTCAATGTCTTTGATTTTTGGCTGTATTTTTGTTGTTTTGATGGTTTTTCACAGAACTTCATCATTACGATTTCATTTTGAATGTACCGCTACGTGGCGATTTTGCTTGCAGGGCATTTAAGCACAAACTCGGTATTTGGCAGCAATTACAGCGGTATCGTAAATGCGAGAAATTTTTAAAATCTGCGAGTTTCCAAAAATCAGAGCAAAAGTTAGCTGGAACCTTAGTGTTAGGCACTGCCAATTATATAAATTTCACAACTCAAAACAATTTTGTTGAAAACAGCATTATTTTACAATGCTAATTTTCATTTTTATAAATATCATTGTCGCTGTTTCAAAGGGGGCTTAATATCCGTGTAAGTTAACATAATGTATATTATCGTAAGTTGGACGCACAATACAGCCGCTTTTTTGTAACGCTCACTTACCCGCAAAAATGGCCAGAAGACTGGACACAGTGGAAGAGGGATATTGCGGCTATGCGCAAGCGGATAGGCCGCCGCTATGACGGTAGCGGCGGCGTGTGGCGCATTGCGAAACAAGAACGCGGCGCGCCTCATTTTCATATTGTGCTGGTCGCGAAAACAACACGGCGGCGGTTAAGTGCATATCTGGCCGCAAGTTGGGGCGCGGTCGCGCATAACGCGGCGGGCGTACATGTGATGGAATTGACCATGCAAAACCCCGACACGCCGGCAAATTTGCGGGAGTATATAGCCATACGGCAAACGCCAGTTGAAAATGCGGGCCGAAGCTGGGGACGCTGGGGACTATGAAGCAACCAAAAGAAATGACGATGACGGAACTGATAGACGCGCGTGCCCGTTTTGAGAACTTACGGGACGCGGGCGAACATGTGGAATATTGCCGCGCGGAAATTGCGCGGCTTAACGCCGAAATCCGAAGGCGGCGCGCGCGCGGCTGTAGCGTGTGCGACTCGCCAACAAAAAACGGGTTATTCGGCTGTCAGATAGAAGACCAATGCCAAGAGTGAAACGAACATGACAAACCAAAGAGCTGGAACGATTCAGGCTTTCGACATGGAAGGCCTATCGGAAATGCGCGATATGGTGGCGCGCTACATGCAAGACGCTTACGACGAAGGCTACGACGCGGGTTTTAATGTCGCGGCTGTCGAAGTGCGCGAACAGATGGCGGCGGAAATCAGAGAAGCGAATAAAATAGTAGCGGAAACACAGCCGCCGCCGTGTGTATCTTGCCAGCATGGCGGCGTGGAAGCGCGCCGACATACTGGCAAGATAATTGATACAATCGTATCAGTTTTTAAGCACGGGAAAAATGACGCGGGATAATCTGTCGTCGGGGATTTTGAATCCTCGACGGTGAACGCGGACCGCGCCGCGCGGCTCCCCAGCTTACCGGCGCGGTCCGTTGTTTTCTCGACGATAAAACATCCTCTGCCCTCCACCCACCGCCGCGATAAGGCGGCGGCGGGTTCCCTGTTCCGTGGGAACACTTCGGAGTTTTCCCCAGCCCCCGTACCTTGTTATTCTCGACGAAAAAGCGGGGCCCCTCCCCTTTGGGGTCCCTCCCTCTTTTGGCCGTGTAGCAGTCGCCTTTATCGGATAATGCGGCTTCGTCTTTATAACAAGGTCCGCCGGACTACCATTGCCAGCGCGGGGACCCCCGCCCCGCGCAAAGCGGCAATCCGGCGGCGCGCGTAGCCGCGCACGCATAACCCGCGTGTAAGCCAGCACGGCCAACACGCCAGCACGGCCAGCACGGCCAGCCCGGCTACGCCGTGGGCCGTGGGCGTGGGCGT
>Ga0074195_1000316_pt1 | contig 104883 bp, 94 predicted proteins | sample EPASupsiteHSE623_FD_64525 | JGI IMG/M metagenome (GOLD analysis project Ga0074195, IMG submission 64525) | Bioremediated contaminated groundwater from EPA Superfund site, New Mexico - Sample HSE6-23 | ecosystem: Environmental > Aquatic > Deep subsurface > Groundwater > Contaminated ... | reverse complement strand
ACCGTCTTTTGCTTCCTTTGCCAGTATAACATCCTTAACGGAAAGGTTTACCCATTCTTTTGTCAGTTCAACAAGTGAAAGCTTCGGATCCTGTCCAAGAATCATTGCCAGTCTCTGGGTAGTGGCAAAAGCTCCTGTTAAAACCGGGCTGGAATAACCTTTTACGTTTTCAAACAAAAGCGCCGGACCGGATTTTTCTTCAGCTATCTTACAGATATGTGATATTTCCAGTTCCCAGTCAACTTCCGCCTTGATTCTCGCTAACTGCCCTTCTTTCTCGCACAGAGATATAAAACCCCGCAAATCCATAGAGTTTCCTCCTTCCTATTTTTTTTGAATCATAACGTTAAATCCTTGACATATCAATTAATTTCTACTTATACTCTATAATAAATTATTATGTTTTCTTACTCACTAAATTCTCTGATTGTTTTCTATGCAGTCGCAAAGACACGCAGCTTTTCCAAGGCAGCTAATATGCTTTTTATGACACAGCCAGGGGTATCCAATCACGTTGCGCAACTTGAGGCTCAGACCGGGACTATGCTTCTAAAAAGGGAAAAGGGTAAGTTTCAACTTACAAAAGAAGGAAAAGCTGTTTTTAAACACGCTGAGAAGATCGAAGCAATAGCAAGGGGACTGGAAAATACCATCAAAGCCATAAAGAAGGATGCAAAGCCTCTGCTTAAAATAGCTATTACACCGGTATACTCGAGAGTAATGATGCCTTTTATACTCGGAAGCTTCCAGAAAGCCAATCCCGATATAATGATAAAGATTGATCTTGGAAACTCGGATGATATGTTAAAAACAGTGGTCAATATGCAAAATGATGTTGCTGTTCTTGCAAACCAGATGACATCGCAAAAAGTCTTTGCATTTCCCTTGCTGAAAGAAGAGCTTGTTCTTATAACATGCAATGACCATCCGCTTTCTGCAAAGGAATCTGTATCACTCCAGGAAATTGTGGAATATCCCCTGGTTATTCGAGAGGAAGGTTCCTCAACACGAAAAGTTGTCCTCTCAGCCCTTAAATCGATGAATATAGCGCTTCCAGTTTTAATCGAAGTAAGGAGCACGGAATTTATAAAAGAGTGGGTATCGCAAGGTAAGGGCGTATCAATTCTCATTAAAAGAGCAGTAATGGATGATGAACGTAAATATTTGAAGGTAATACCTTTAAAGGAGAACTTATCCCTGAAAGTTTCAGTGCTATTTTTAAAATCAAAGAAATATGATACATCAATTCAGAAATTTGTGGATCATATAGCCCAGCTTAAAGCAGAATCATATTTGCAACATTTAAAAGATACAATAATCCCGGCTTAAGTTACTGAGTTGGAAAGTTCCTTCACTATTTTTTCAGTTATTAACCGGCATATAGACCTGATCTTTTCTATACCTTCAGCAGAAAGGTTGTCCCAATGTATACCGGCAACAACCACTGTATTTCTCCCAAGCCTTTGGGTAAGCTCCTCTGACAATGCCTTTGCTACCATGTCTTCTTTATGTCCTGTATAAGTAAAAACCGAACTCGTTGCCGCATTTTCTTTCGGATCTTTCAAACTGGGCCTTGCCTGTGCCATGCCTATGGCGCCTATATGGGGCCGTGTGCCGCCATATAGTATAACCAGGCAATCATCGCTAAGTTCATATACAATTGCAACAACCTCATATTCATCCTGTTTCTCTGATATGGTCCGAAAACTTACATTAGAAGAAGTTTTTATCATAGAATATCATACCCTCATTCTTTGTATTGTTTCATGCAGGCATTTGACACATCTGAATGGCAATTACAGGGGAATGCTTCAGGCATTCCTGGCTAATTCCCCTGTAATACAATCTCATGACATCACATCACTTTCCATACGGAGCGAATCAGACACCTCTCTAAAACGATCTTCAGAGATTTGTTTTCATTCGTCATACCCACACTATGTTTTAGCGAAAGGCTATTAAAACCGGAAACACAGTGTATTACAAGTCAGCTATATTCTTTACTTTCCTTTATGCCGCTTTAAAAACAACTTCTTTAAGATAAAAACATTTTTTCTATCTTTATGCAAACAAGCTTTTCGCCTGCTTATTTTCAAAACCATATCCTTCTTTTTAAATACCCTTAATGTCTTATGTTTAATCTGCCAAAGGCTACTTCAGCTTTACTCCAGCCATCATTACGCCCAGCATACGCTCCATCGGGTCTTTTTTGACCTCTGTTTTTGCTTCGACCTCTTTCTTGCTCCAGACTGATTCCGGTCTTACCTGAAGGATAATAACATTCTTCGGGAAAGGAATATCGCCATCAACACCAAATTCGATATCATATGCCTTCCCATAATATTTCTCTATCAGTTTTCCTACCCTGGCAAGCTCTTTAATTTCATCCATTGTCAAGCAGTTTACTCTTCTCTTCTCTTCAGGCACTTCTGTTTGTATGATATCGCTGGCATTTTCTCTGTATACGCACTGTATTTCTTTACTGCCTTTTATGGTTTTTATAAGATCAAGTGTAATCTTATCTACAAGGTAGGTGTCAGGTGTAACAAGTCCGCTTACAACAGCTTCGCCAAGGCCGTAGCTAGCGTCTATAGAAATCTTAGACATGTCGCCGTTAATCGGGTTGATTGTAAAAATAATACCTGATACTCTTGAGTTAACCATTTTAGGGATGCCTGCTCCTATATTGAATAGAAACTCCATGCCTTTATTCATCCTGTACATAATTGCTTCTGTGTTGTATGCACTTGACCAGCATTTTTTTACATAGTCAATAAGGTCTTTGTCGCCGCGGATATTAAGATATGTCTCCATCTGACCTGGCATTGATGCTGCACCACTGCTTCGTACTGCTACGGGACAATCTTTACCGTACAACTCACACATTTTATGATAATCACTGAGAATTACATCACCGATAGCCGCAGGCATCTCTGCGCTCTCAATCAATTCCATAGCTATCTTGCTTGCTGCCTGGGCTTTATCCAGCGCCACATTAGGTTCGGGCGGATCAATCAGCTTTCTGATCTGCTCCTTAATGCCTGTCATAACAAGATACTGGTCATTTGCATGGATGGTAACGGCAAATCCAGGAGAAATAGGAATTCCTGCTTTCAGCATTTCGCCAAGATTTGCATTCTTTTTCCCGACAAGATTGAAATCATTGCCTTCCAGCTCATCATAACCTAAAGTGAATCTTTTTTCTTTCTCTAACATGCTATATCCTCCGTATTTAAACCTGAAATTTAGCCGGCTGCAGGTGGTCTGCAGCCGGCTCCTGAAAAAATAAGGAGTTGAAACAATATTTCAGTGAGCTATTTAAGCCTTTTCGAGTATTGTTACCAACCCCGTATCGCCATCCATTCTTACCAAATCACCTGTCTTTATCATCTGAGTACCTTTACCTGTACCGACAACTGTAGGCAATCCGTACTCCCTGCATACGATGGCAGCATGGCACATAGGCCCGCCCACGTCGGTTATAGCGCCGGCAATCGTTACAAAGCAAGGCGCCCAACTCGGTGATGTAGTTTTACAAACAAGTATCTCACCTTTCTGAAGATCTGCAAGCTGTTCAGGATTGTTCAAAACCCTTGCTCTTCCTTCAACAACACCGGAAGAACCGGGCGAACCCTGTATTTCATTAGCTGCAGTAGTTGATCCTTCTTCATCGCCTGACAACCATGACGTCAGCGTACTATTGGTAACACCCCATAACACGATTGTGAAAGGTTCTGTTACGACATCAGGAGGCGTACCGAGTGCTGCCGGTGGCGTCCATTCTGTAAATTTCTTGTATACTTCCTTTCTCCAGGCAACTTCTTTCGGCCAATAGGATGGTCCCCTGGATTTTACGCCTGTTGTCCATCCTGTAACCATATCCCATAATGCTGATTTAATTTCATCGCGTTTCAGGTAATACATGTCTTCGGCATCTTTAAAGAAACCTGCACGCTGGAGTATCTCACTTACCTGGCGTGTTTTCTGCCAGAAGAGGGTATGGAACCAATGTTCAACGTAGAAGTTATGATCTTCTGCGTAGGGAAGGACAAGACGGGCCAGACCGAGGCCCTGATCGAAGGCATCTCTGTCTGCATCAGTCTTAAGCAAAGCCCTGTACTCACTAGAAATTCTGTCTCTTTCCTCGAGTATCTGAGCTGTCGGTCTTCCGATCTCCTTGCCTGCTTTCAAGGTATTGATATTCGTCCTGATAGCACTAAAGGGGACATTCAGGTTATCATTCCAGCTTGTCTCAGTATGAAACCAGCCGGTGCCTGTGGATATATGGAACCACGGGTACCTTGCAACTTCCAGTTCTTTAAGCCACTCTCTTCCTGTTGCAGTCTGCTCCAATTCTTTCATTAAAGCATCAGCCTTCATCGGTTTTAAAACAACATCATCAATGCCAAGTGTAATTGCAAATTTTGCAAGTCTTATAAGTTCTGCATCAGGTTTAAAAAGGATAGGGTCAAAACCTGCGGACATCTTTACCATTGTGGATATGGGAATGCCAGGGAAAAGCTGATCTCCTGTGGCAAAAAAGGTCACCTGTGCAGCATAAGCAAGGTTGAGAAATTCAAAATGGTACTGCCAGCATAAGAGACCAATGTCAATAAGTTCATCCCACTGTTTCAGGAGTTTATAGCCGCTGCCTACTCCAAGTCCTTCCTTGATAACACTTATATCTTCCATTACCGGCAGGTCTGTAAAATTCATTGCCTCGAGCTTATTGATGACTGCACCCATCTTCTTCTTCCAGTTTTCATAAAGACTGTCCCAATTCTGGAAATAAAATCCGGCACGCTCCATGAAAAGAGGCACTCTCTTCCCGATTTCCTCAGGGTCCGGAACGCCAACGGGTGTGATGTAAACATAACCGTTCACAATCCTGTGATCGATACCCAGCGCGGGCGGGATAAGCCAATGACGGGTATTGTATTGCGAGAGTGTCATTGACCATGCCTCATCCCAAATGAGGTCAAACGGATAGTGGGGGATTGGGTAGTGCAATCCGTCATAGAACCAGATCTGGCTGCTTTCAAATGCAGCCCTTTCCGGGTCATCATTTGAGAACTGATACTGATAAGGGTACATCCTTTCCCAGCCTTCTGTACCTGGGATCATCGGAACATCGTGTGGATCCATAAACTTTTTTGCCATGAGCTTCTCCTCCCTTTGTTTTTTAAAAAACCTCTAAACCTGAACCGTTCAGATTTGTTGAAACAGCCAACACATTAGAACATTCGGCTTGAGCAGTTTCTTACAAATTTTGCTTCTCTTCTTTCAGAGTGATTCCTCTGAAATCTTTATTATTCATAAGACGTCCGATTCCAATAAATCCTTAGCGGTATTCACTACAATCTCGTTTACCTCTTCCGGAATTTTTTTCCAATCGCCCGTCGTTTTGATATAATCAAGCCCTTTATGGCACAAAACTATTATTTTATTTATATCATAGTTTTATTATATAATACTTTGATATAAATAATTTTATTTTTTTCTAATATGCTGACAAAAAACTATCCTCATTGTCTACAAGCGTGAGGATAAACATATCGAAAAGAAATCACCAAGTTGTACATTTCAATTTATCGCGTCTGTGTTGTCTGCATTTTATATCATGCGCTTTTTATGTCAATTAATTTGTTCTTATACCGTATAAGGATAACTTATGTAAATTATATTTCTTCCTCAAGCCCTGCTATACGTTCCGCTATTGTTTTACAATGATAAGACACCCTTTCAAGGTTTAACAATATATCAATAAAAATAGGTCCAGCTTCGGCAAGGCAAACTTTTTGATAGAATCTATCCAAGTGTTTTTCGGTTGCTTTTTTGATGGATAATTCAACTTCATCGTTTCGTTCGAGGATTACCTTTATAATTTTATCATCCCTTTTTTCTAACAGGGAAGATGCGCTATCAAGGTTCTCCATAACCAATTTTTCAATCTGTTTAAGTTCTTCAAGTGCCGCATCGGAAAATACCGCCTTACGTGCGCGTTTTGATTCGGCAAGTTCAACAATATTTGTTGAGCGGTCGCCCACCCTCTCGATCTCATATACAATAGTTGAAAAGGCAAAGAGCCTTTTAGACAAGGACTGTGATAACTGCCCGCAGGAAATACTCCACAAGTATTTTGTTATTTCGGTCTGCAGATTATCAACAACCATTTCAACATACATGATATCTTTTTTTTTCGTTTCGCTGAATTTATTTATAAGGCTTAGACTTTCCTTCAGCATCCTTCTCGTAAGCACAGCTTCTCTTATCAGTTCCTGCTTCACACAGAAAAGTGCTTCTCTCGCGTTGTTCAGGCATTTTGTGTCAAGGAACTCCGGCCATAAGGGCAATGCACCGTCTGTCCCGGGAATAATCTTTTCAATGAAAACAGAAAAGGGCCTGAGTAAAAAAATAAAAATTGCTGCAACAAAAAGATTAAAAGCAAAATGACCGAGGGCAACCTGCTGGGCAATACTGGAAGAAAGTTGCTTTAAGAAAATAATGAAAACCGGCAACAAGAGTAAGCAGATAACAACGCTGAAGCATTTAAATAATAGGTGGGAAACAGCGCTTCTCTTACTATCGATATTTCCGGCAATGGAGCCTATCAGAGCTGTCACTGTTGTACCGATATTTGCACCAAGCACTATAGGTATGGCGTTTTCAATAGTTATCAGCCCCTGCTGACCCATAATAATAAGGATACTAATCGGGATTGCAGAGGCATGGACAATACCGGTAAAAATAATGCCGATGCCGACACCTACCAGCGGGTTTTTTGCTTCATGAAAGAAGTCGATAAATGCTTTGTTGTCTTTGAGAGGTAAAGTTGCATCTCCGGTCAGACTTAATCCGAAAAAAATTAGGCCGAAATAAATAATACCTTCTCCTGCATTTTTCGATTTATCTTTCCCGAAAAACAGCAACATACCGCCTACAAAAATTATGACAGGTGCAACAGAGGTTACATTCCATACAACAAGCTGGGCTGTCAGGGTGGTCCCAATATCAGCGCCGAGGATTATGCCGAGAGAATCATAGAAACTGATCAACCCTGCGCTTACAATCCCTATAGTAAGCAGGGTAGTGGCCGAACTGCTCTGAAAGAGGATCGTCGTTAGTATGCCCATGCACAAACCATACACAGGTTTTTTAACGGATATCTTGATATATTCTCTCATCCTGACGCTGAAAAGCTGCTGCATTAATGAACTCAGCTTTATCATGCCGAAGAGAAACAGGGTTATACCGGTAATAAACAATAAAAGACTATTAATCATATTTTACATCCGTATTTACAGTTCACAAACAGCATTATTTGTCTTTTATCGGACGGTATAAACAATAACAGCGGACTGTGACCCGTCTTCAAGATTTAAGATATCCTGGCCCCATTTACCATATCCTTGTCTAATGTCAGAAGAACTACGGACGATTTGTCTTCATTGGATGCCGCAAGGAGCATGCCATGAGAAATAATGCCTCTCAATTTACGGGGTTCCAGATTTGCAACTATCGCTATTTTTTTCCCTATCAATTCTTCTTTTGTATAATACAGCTTAATGCCGGCAACTATAGTGCGTTCCTCGCCCACATCTATGGTAATCTTATAGAGCCTGTCCGCACCTTCAACATCCTCGCAGGTCTTAATTTCTGCCACCCTCAGATCCATTTTTTGAAAATCATCAAAAGCTATGTTGTCCATGTCTTACTCCTTTTCTTATTTAGTTCCCGTCCGGAAAGGGTACTTTCCCGCCCCGGCGGCGTCAATCCGCGGTCTTTCTTGTGCGGCGTACATGTTGTACGCCTCCGCGCAATCCCTTGATTTACTTGCCGGAACGAAAAATTCCTCCTTTCCGATTCAGGAACCAATAGTTTCCCGTCCGGAGTTTCCAGATGAAAACTATTTAATATATCAGTTTGAATCGGTCAAACAACTTTTTAATACAAAATTTACAATGCAAAATCATCGGCCTCTTTTAATAATTGCGTTCTGCAGAATCCCGATTCCCTCTATTTCAACTTCCACTGTATCTCCAGTCTCAATCGATCCGACTCCCGGAGGTGTGCCTGTAATAATAATATCACCGGGCAGCAATGTCATAATTCCGGATACAAAGGAAACAAGTTCAAATACATTAAAGATCATGTTTTTTGTATTTGAGCGCTGCTTTTCAATGCCGTTAACCCTGGTACAGATGCTCAAGTTAAGAGGGTCCACATTTGAAACTATTCTTGGTCCAAGCGGACAGAACGTATCAAACGATTTTGCCCGTGTCCACTGACCGTCTTCCCTCTGCAAATCCCTTGCGGTGACATCGTTGGCACATGTGTAACCTGCAATATGGATACGGGCGTCCTGGACGGAAATGTTTCTGATTCTGTTTTTTATGATAACCGCAAGTTCACCCTCGTAGTGAACTTCCCTGCTCTGCGGAGGATAAACAATTGACTCTCCGTTTTGAATTACAGTGGTAGGTGGCTTCATGAAGATTAACGGAAAATTCGGGATGGGCATCTTCAATTCTTTAGCATGATCGTGATAATTAAGCCCGACAGCTATAATTTTCGACGGATGGAACAAGACCGCACCTCCATTTTGGATTCAGCATTTTTTATAATTGTTAAATCAATATTTTTAGTTTGTCCTTCCAAACATTATACACCGGCTATGATTTATTACAAATACCTTTTGCCACGAACCACGAACCAACAATACAGAAACATGAACCCGGAAGAACCCTCTTTGTTTTATACTTCTAACTGCAGAAATATTTTAAGCCTTCCCAGTCATGCACTGTCAAGAAAGAAATGCAAAAAAACACATGCTATTCATGTTCACTGTATACGGGCACCTTTCAAAGCAGCCGATGTGCTATTGACAAAGCAATTTGTTGAGGTACAATATAAACACAGCAAATAAGGAGGATAAGAATGCATATATTCTTCAAATACATAGCAATCAGAAACTTACTCGCTTTGTCCTTCTCTCTTTTTCTCTTTACTGTCGTCGGCTGTGCCACAAATCCCGTAATAGGGCAGAGCCAGTTCATGCTTGTTTCGGAAGAACAGGAAATTAATATGGGCAAAGAACTGTATCCAAATGCCATGTGGGGCGCCGAAGGCGGAGGCGGCGAGTTCAAAGACGATAGGACAAAGGCATATCTCAAAAATATTGTATCAAATATTCACAGGACATCCCATAGACCCAATCTACCGATAGATTTTGCAATACAGAACAGTTCTGTCCCTAATGCATGGGCGATACCGGGACATGTGGTGATTACAAGGGGTCTGCTTGCCGGGCTGGACAATGAAGCCGAGTTTACCTTCGTTATGGGTCATGAAATGGGCCATGTATCTGCACGCCATTCCGCGAGCCAGATGTCTCTTGGAATATTGCATCAGGCATTATTAGCCGGGGCAGGCATTGCACTTGCAGGAAGTGATTATTCAGATGTTGCGCTTTCGCTCGGCGGCGTGGGGAGCAGCTTGTTACTGCTTAAATACAGCAGAGATGACGAGCTTGAAGCGGACGGTCTTGGAGTTCAATATATGACAAGGCTTGGCTATAACCCGAGAAATGCGGTAAGCGCCCACGCGAACCTTGAAAAAGTGTCGAACGAATATTTGAAATCCCTCGGGAAGGGCACGCAGGAAAGAGGTTTTTTTGAAGATTTGCTTTCTACCCATCCCAGAACATCCGTAAGGGTTGAAGAAATTCAAAACATCATCAACCATACCCCGCGGGCTCCACTAAAGGGAGATGGTGCAAACAGACAGCAGTTTCAGGCTATGATTGTCGGTCTAAAAAAAGTAAATAATACATATTCTTCATACTATGATAAGGCTGTAATTGCATTAAAAAATAAAAATCTCGATGAAGCCATGATTCAGATATCTAAAGCTATCACCATAGATCAAACACAGGCGCCTTTTTACAGTTTGAGTGGTTTTATAATGCTCAAAAGAAAGAGTCCTGAGAATGCTGAGAAATATTTCAATTACGCCCTGCGTCTCGATAATAATTACCAGCCTGCAATAAGAGGTATGGGCGCAATCCGCTACGCAAAAGGAAATTATGCTGAAAGTATCCAGTATTTAAAGAAAAGTATTGCCCTTTTCCCTGAGGATATGAATGCCCATTACTTTCTCGGTATGAGTTATTTCAAAACAAATGCTTATAAGACAGCAGCAAACCACCTTAAGCTTTTTGCCGATACGCACCCGAAACACCCGGCAATACACGGCGTACTCGGTTTATGCTATGAGAACGTAAACGATCCTGACTCTGCCCGAAGAGAATATGCCATGCAACTCAAGGTTGCCCCTGACAGCGATATGGGCAAACGCGCTTCCATGCGTTTGCAGTCGCTTGGAGTAAAAGAAACGAAGTAATCCTTTCTATCCTATAAAAAATTCCTGATTCTTAATACATCCATTATGCAAAGAATGAAACAGGATACATCTATTTAACTTACTTTAATTCCAAAGACTGGTTCAGTAACAACCAGTAAAAACCAACTTGCCGGACAGCTTCCGTAAACTGTTCAAAATCAACAGGCTTTATGATATAACTGTTCACGCCAAGTTCATAACTCTCAATAATATCCTTCTCCTCGCGTGACGATGTAAGCATTACAACAGGTATTCTTCTTGTTCTGGCATCCTGTTTTATGCGACGCAACACCTCTATGCCATCCACTTTGGGAAGTTTCAGATCCAGCATAATGATTCTTGGGGTATTATTAACATCACGATTTACATACTCGTTCTCGCAAAAAATGAAGTCCAGCGCCTCCTCCCCATCCGAAACAACATGGATGTGATTGGCAATGTTGTTTCTTTTCAGTGCATGGAGCGTCAGTTCCAGATCGCTGGGGCTGTCTTCAACAAGCAGGATTTCTACAGGGTCTTCAATCTCAATCATGATAATTTCCCTCCCTTTTCAAGAGTAAAATAAAATACAGTCCCTTTATCAAGTTCGGAAGCGACCCAGATCCGGCCTCCGTGACGATGGATGATGCGCTGTACATTGGCAAGTCCCACGCCGGTACCCTCGTACTCATCTGCCCGGTGAAGTCTCTGAAATACTCCGAAGAGTTTGTCGACATATTTCATATTAAACCCCACGCCATTATCCTTAACATAGTAGACATGCTCGCCGGCTTCATCCTTGCAGCCTATTTCGATAAGCGTGTAATCGCACTTACCGGTAAATTTGAAGGCATTAGAAAGAAGGTTTGTGTATACTACCTTAAGCAACGACGGGTCTGACTGACAAACAGGCAAATCGCCTATGCATATTTCAATGCGCCTGCTTTCCTGTAAATAACGGAATTGTTCAAGAACCTGACGGACAATATCCCCAGGGGCAACAGATTGCCTTGCAAGAGTCTGGCGGCCAAGACGAGAGAAGGCAAGGAGGTCGTCTATAAGTTTGCCCATCTGCCGGGCGCTTGTCCTTATCAAGCCTATATAACGTTGAGCATCCTGTGGAAGGTGCATTGCATACTCTTCGGAAAGAATGCGGGAAAAACCGTCAACAGCACGCAAAGGAGCACGCAAATCGTGCGAAACCGAGTAAGAAAAAGCCTCAAGCTCCTTATTTGTTGCTTTCAACTCCAATGTACGCTCTTCTACCAATTCTTCCAGTTGTTCATGATATTTTTTCAATTCCCCTTCAGTATGTTTACGTTCGGTGATGTCTTCGCAGGACATGATGTGCTCACCGGTTTCAAGCGTTACCGCAAGAAAGTTTACGACCTTTGTTGATCCATCCTTGCATGTTGTATTGAATACTCTCGGAATCTCACGAGGTTTTCTTCCCTGATAATCTTGGACCTGATTTAACCATATCGAAATTACTTCATGCCTGTAGTCAGGTTCGGGAAATGCTTTCCTGAACCATATTTTCCCGTCAGCAATATCATTGAGATCATAACCGAAGAGCTCTTTAAATTTCGGGTTAATATACTTAAATGCATTATCCTTTCCAATCATTGCCATTCCTAAAGGGGCATTATCCAGGATAACCCGGAATTTTTCCCTCTCTTTCAGCAGTTCCTTTTCTGCCAGTTTGCGCTCGGTAATGTCCCTGCCGTATAAAACAATTCCGGTAACAATTCCATCAGTAATTACAGGGTAGAGGCATGTATCAAACCATCTGTCTCTCCGATCTGCTTCATAATAGACCGGTTTTTTCGTATGGATTACATCCCCGACCCTGGACCTTCTTCTTTGTTCAATCTCAGACGGCACATTCTCGTATACATTTGCCCCCACTGCCCTGCTGAACTCTATACCAAGGCGTTCAGCGCCCACTTTGTTGACAGCAAGGATAACTCCATTAGTATCAAATAAATAGATCGCATCAATGGTGGAATTAATGATGGCTAAGAGTTTTTCCTTCTCTTCCTGGAGCATCTCCTGGGCTTTTTTACGCTCGGTAATGTCGCGTATAATAGTGCTTGTCCTGATCTGGCCTTTTCTATCTTTAAACAAAGTGGAAGTTGCTTCGCATGGAAATATAGTACCGTCTTTACGTATATGGAAATATTCACTCCTGAATACACCCGTTCGCGCTCTTTCTTGCAAAGCAACAGCCAGACGGGGATCGGATGTATCAACTATGCCGTTCAAACCAACCTGACGCAGTTCTTCTTCGGTTCGCCCGAACATACGACATGCTGAAACATTTGCGGCAAGGATCGAACCGTCGGGAGCTGACAGTAAGATTCCATCTGCGCTGTAATCAAAGAGCGAGCGGAAAAGATCTTCGCTTTCACGCAATGCGTCATCAGATTCACTTGACGTTTCATAATGATCCTGCTCTTCTTCTGAGCAACTGTTTTTGAGTTTGTCCGTTAAATTCATATTAATTATCTCTAACAATAGAACAATTATATCATTCAATGCAATCCTGTCAAGCTCATCTCCTGCGCCACTTTCCTTTATATCATATAATATTCATGCGTTTACGAGGGGTTATAAGGTAATTATAATTTTAGCAGTATTTCCTATGTTGTCTGCTTCTTTGCTATTATTGTATACAAATTGTGTTATTGTTGCTAACAATTTTTGAATGGTCTTTGACTCGGGGAACACTTTATACCCTCTGCGGCAAGGAGTTTTTCCTTTATCCGCACGCCCATGGAGAATCCTCCGATGGAACCGTCTTCACGGATGACCCTGTGACACGGTATAATGATCGGAACGGGGTTTCTGCCTACGGCCTGGCCCACTGCACGGGCAGCATTTTTATAACCCAGCCTTTTACCTATGCGGCCATAGCTTGTAACTTCCCCGTAAGGGATTTTCCTCAATTCTTCCAACACGTTCCGGGTAAATACACCGAGATGGGAAATATCAACTTCTACATCAAAATCAACCCGCTCTCCTTTTAAGTATCTGTCGAGGAGTTTACACAACTTATGAAAAGATTCAGAAGATTCAATGCCATCAGGATAGGATGCTGTAAGGGACTTTCTTATCCTGTAAATATCATCATTTTTTATATCAAGCTCAATCAATCGTCCATTTTTAGAAACAAGCACGATATTGCCTAACGATGAATCTAAAACTGCATAACGTATCAAATCCAATTTGACATACCTTCTAAAAAAAGTTTAATTGTTTCTTAATAAAAAACATTGCAATCCGGAATATTAACATGACGTTTATATCATAAAGGTGACTTGAGATGGAAGGATTTATTAAGTTTCTCGGAACAGGAGGCGCACGGTTCGTTGCAATGAGGCAAATACGGTCAACAGGCGGACTCTGGCTACATTACAGGGATACGAATCTTTATATAGATCCCGGTCCGGGAGCAATTGTTAAGATACACAGGTCAAGGGAACGCTTAGACCCCCTTGATCTGGACGGCATAATAGTGACCCATAAACATTTAGATCATGCAAACGATGTGAACATTGTGATCGAGGCAATGACCGATGGTGGTTTTAAAAAGAAAGGGGTGCTTTTTTGCCCTGATGATGCTGTTAACGGAGACCCTGTGGTTTTAAAATATGTAACGGCATACCTTGAAAAAATTGTCTATCTGAAAGAAAATGAGAGCTATACCATGAAGGACATATCCTTCAGCACGCCCATAAGGCACATGCACCCTGTTGAGACATACGGTATCAAATTTGATCTGAACAAGACAATCGGCTTGATAACCGACACAAGGTTTTTTGACTCACTGCCTGATTACTACCAGGCGGATATCCTTATCATTAATGTACTCAGGTCGAAGCCTATCGAAAAGCAAGATACCGTTGACCATCTTGCCATAAACGATGTTGCGGAAATCATAGGACGCATTAAGCCTGAAATTGCCATTATGACACATTTCGGCATGAACATGATTAAGGAGAAACCTTACCTCCTTGCAGGTAAACTTAAAAAAGAAACGGGCGTAGAGGTAATTGCCGCACATGACGGGATGAAACTGGAATTCTAATCTCCGGAATAAATTCCCCGTCAATTGCAGTTAAAGATTTTTCTATTGTTCAGTTGCGGAACTTTCTATTGTTCAGTCTGTTCTAATACATTTTCCATTAAAATAATCCCACGCATTACATACAACTCCATTTTTAAAGGTACAGTTTCCCTGCTCATTATCCATGTTATTATTCCCCGTGGCTGTATATATTCCCCCTGTAATAACACAAATCCTTGCAGCAGATGTTGCAAGGCCTGCAACCTTTAACCCTCCTGCAGGGCATTCTCCTCGAAACATGGCCCATTCCTCGCACTGACAGTTATCTTCAAATATGCAAATACCGTATTCTCCTCCATCACCTCTTTTCTGGATAGAAAGCGTTCCACCCTTATTTATACAGTTGACTGACGCCGGATTGGCAATGGCAGCTTTATTCATACCGGCACATCCAATAGGGAAAATAATTGTTAAAAGTAAAGATACAATTGATGTGAAAAATACAACCATTCTTACCATATTAATCCTCCAGTTGCAGCCGTTTTTAAAAATATTGTCATGCCTCTTACTCGCCGATCAAGGGCAGCACCTTGTCAATACGGAAATAAACAAGATAATGTTTTTCGTTCTGCTGGTCTTCAGGCACTGTGTAAGATTTTCTCCATCTTATTTTTGCAATAGCCTCCGGGTCGGTCTCTTCTTTAATCCTGGAAAGGTATAATCTTTTTCCAATAAACTTTTCTCCAGCCTCTATAAAAATATATGCAGCATGAGGATTTGACCGTAAGTTTTCATGGGTAAGACGTTCCGTCATAATATATGCGATAGTTTCCTCATTGATGAAATGTGGTCTTGAATAAACAGCAACATTCACCCTTCCTTCTGCATTTGCCGTTGCCAGCACTCCATGGCCGGTTACATTTTCAAAATATTCGCTGAGATTCATCAACAGCCTCCTGCATAATTTGAAAGTAATATAAACATATATTCATTATATCAGGATTTTACCTATAGACCATATTTTTTTGACATAGCGCCTTCCACATAGCAAAAGATTTTGTTGCTAAAAGCATCTATTCTCATTATGTTATATTGATGAAAATTATTTCAGGTTGCCAGACAGGCGTTGACAGAGCAGCCATTGATGTGGCAATAGAGATAGGTTTGGATTATGGCGGTTCTGTCCCCAGGGGAAGGAAAGCAGAGGACGGGACGATAGACAAAAAATATGATAAACTTACGGAACTTGAGACAGACAGTTATGAATCGCGCACTGAAAAGAACGTTACAGACGCGGATGCAACATTGATATTTACTGTAGGTGCCACATCAGGCGGCACTGCATGGACTATAAAATGCGCAAAAAAACATGAGAAACTTCATCTCATTGTCGATCTTGAGAAAAATACCAGCGATAAGGTAATAGAATTAATCCAGGAATGGTTATCCAAAAATCAACCGGGGATTCTGAATGTGGCAGGACCAAGAGAATCATCAGCACCCGGCGTATACGAAAGAGTCTTTATTATCCTGTATAATATTTATGATCCCTTGATATGAAACCAATGAAAGAAGAAATCAACCTTATCCCATCTGAATTAAAGGCAATTGAAAAACACAAGTGGTATCTTTCCGAACAAAAGGGAAAGGAGGTATCCTTTGAGGAAGCCTTAACGGATTTTCTGGATAATTATGAAGCCGATTGGATGAGGGAAAAGCAATGCGTGGATTGCAGAGAACAGGCAGATCAAATACTGAAATATAAATGGTTTCGTTCAGAACAGGAGGGGCACGATATTGGTAAAAATGCCGCTTCCGAAGAGTGGATAATGAAATATGCCAATATATGGCGTGAAGAAAGAGAGAGCCTTGAGACCAACGGTTTTACCAAAATGCATATAAAAACCGGAAAAAAGAAGCAAATAAGAACCGCTGTCTTATCGGACATTGCACATAATTACGACTGTGAAATATATATAATAAAAGACGGAATGAAATTCCATAATTTTATTATTGTCGGAAGAAAATGCTTAAATATAAAGTCAATCCTTTGTCCTGTTTTGTTGGATTTTTCTAAAGATGAGGAAGTTCGTTTTCTGGCGACAGGCTCAAGAGCTGAAGAAGCTCTGGCAGCAATCAGAAACATAATAGAGTAATGTTTTCATGCAATAGTTCATTTACCGATACAAAATCTGTCGAATATACCCTGTAAAATCTCTTCAGGGCATGTCTCGCCTGTAATTTCACCGAGACACGAAAGAGACTCCTGAATCTCAAAGGCTGTAAATTCTATGGGCTCCTGCTTCTTTATGCACGTGATTGCTCTGCCGAGAGCTTCCGCCGTCTTTTCAAGGGCATCGCTTTGTCTTATGCTTGTAATAAGCACGCCGCTTTTTTTAAAACCCTTTTCCATTAATTTCCTGTATATTTCATTTTTAAGCTCTTCAAGCCCCATATCTAATAACGATGAAATTTCAATCCATTGAAGGTTCCCGGACTTCAAAATAGTCCGATCAAGTCTCTGCGGCAAATCAATTTTATTTATAACAGGTATTATTGACATTTCCCTGATTTTTGATAAAACATCCTCATCTTCAGAAGCATATATATCCGAGCCGTCAAGAACCCAAATGATAAGATCCGCTTTAGGGATTTTCTGATTTACCCTGTCTACGCCTTCTCTTTCAACTGCGTCCATAGGCTTCCGTAATCCTGCCGAATCAATTATCTTTACCTTTATGCCTTTTATGTGAAGAGTATCTTCTATCAGATCACGGGTAGTTCCAGGAAATGACGTCACTATTGCCTTCTCTTTGAGCAGAAGCGCATTCAAAAGGCTCGATTTACCTACGTTAGGTTTGCCGACAATGAGGACTTCCAGGCCATACTTGATAGCCCTGCCTTCATAATAAGAATCTACCAATCCTTCAATTTCCCGCACCGTCCTTCTCAGATTTAAAAGTATTCCCTTTTTATCTATTTCCACATCTTCTTCAGGAAAATCTATGAGGGCATCCATATTAATAAGCGCTTCTTTGATGTTCGCTTTCAGACCGTTAATTTTCCGGGATAATCCACCCCCCAACTGGTCAACAGCATTTTTTAATTCTTCATCTGTTTCGCTTTGAATAATGTCAAGTACGGATTCTGCCTGGAGCAGATCTATTCTGCCGTTGAGAAAAGCCCTTTTTGTGAATTCACCCGGTTCGGCAAGCCTTGCGCCTTGCGCTGTCATAATGGCCAGAATGCTTTTCTGGGGGGCGTACCCGCCATGTGAATAAACCTCTGTAATATCCTCTTTTGTGTATGTGTTTGGTCCATGCATGAAAACAACAAATACTTCATCAACTATCTTGCCGTTCTCAGGATTTGTAATATGACCGAGGTATAAGGTGCGTGGCTGATAAAAGTCAGTATTTTTATTAGGCTTAAATATCTTTTTAAGTATCGGATGGGCAAGCTGCCCGCTCATCCTTACTACGCCGATTCCTCCCTCGCCGACAGGGGTGGAAATGGCGCATATTGTATCATCTTTTTCCATTCATATTCTTTTTTCTAAGCGAAACCACTACCCTCTTCGTATGTCCTTCACCTTCGCTCTTCGTGCTTACATTTCTGTTGTTTTTAAAAAGAGTATGAATCACCCTTCTCTCGTAAGGATTCAGAAGGTCTGTTTTTTGAATCCTGCCGGTTCTTTTAACTTTGTCCGCCAGCCTTTTTACCATGATTGTTAAGGCTTTTCTCCGCTTTTCTCTGTATCCGTTAATATCAACAAGAAGTTTCAACCCCTGCTTATATCGCTTTGCAATAGCGAGCCTGAGAACATGTTGCAGCGCTTCAAGCGTCTCTCCGTCTTTACCGATAAGTATGTCTCCATGGTCACACTGCACAAGGAACATGAGCCTTTCAGGCGTTTTTGTAACTTTTACATTGAAATTAAGATCGACAAATCCGCTTAACTCCTCCAGAAAAGACTTGCCGTATTCCTCAGGGGTATCTGTCATGGGCATGTTTGAATCAGAGATGTCTGCCTTGGGCATGTCCATCTTGGATATGTCTGCCCTTGGCATGTCTTCCTTAAGATAGTCTATTTTTTTAATTCTTGCCGTAATTCTTACTTTCTTGCTGCCGAGAAAACCAAGGATACCCTTTGTATCTATTTCCTTAACATTAATATCAAGGTCTCTTTCTTCGGCATTTAATTCAAGTGAAGCTTTTCTGATCGCATCTTCATAAGTTTTGCCTTCTACTTCTATAAAATCCATGTTGCCCCCTCACGAGACTTTTTTATTAATGTAGTATTGTTGTCCGATGGATATTACATTATTTACCAGCCAGTACAAGACAAGTCCCGCAGGAAATCCCCAGAAAAGGAATGTGAAAAGGATAGGCATAAACAGCATTATCTTTTCCTGCATAGGGTCGGCAGTGGTTGGGGTCATTTTCTGCTGAATGACCTGGGTAATACCCATAATTAACGGCAGAATTCTTATGGGCAATGAATATCCAAGGACAGTAAAAGAATATAAATCTTCAGGCGCGGAAAGATCATTCATCCACAACATAAATGGAGCATGGCGCAGTTCTATCGCACTGGAAAGCGCTTTATACAGCGCGAAAAATACAGGAATCTGGATAATCATCGGCAGGCATCCGCCCATAGGATTTACACCTTGTCTTTTGTAAATATCCATCATCTCCTGGTTCAACTTCTGTTTGTCATCTTTGAATTTCTCTCTCAATTTTTGTATCTGCGGCTGCAATTTCTTCATCTTATTCATTGACTGGTAGCTTTTAAGGCTCAACGGATAAAAAATAATTTTAATCAGTATTGTCAGAAGGATAATATCTATTCCATAGTTATGCGTTACTTTATTACTATAATTCATACCGATAATAAGCGGTTTTGCGATAATATCAAACCACCCGAAATCTATAATTTTTTCAGCTTTTACGTTGAGATTTTTCAATATTTCGCTTTGTTTAGGACCAAAGTATAATTTTGCAGAAATATTCTCTTTATCCGGCTGTATTCTGAGGACCGGGATGTCTTTTTCTGTTTTGAAGATAGTAAGGGGCATCCTGGAATCATCCTGGGGTATATAGATAAAGGCAAAAAAACCTTCATCAAGGCCTGCATATTTAAAATTCCTATTAATCTCAATGTTCTTTTCAATCTTTTCTATCTGCTCAAATTTTTTACCATCAAAAACAAAGGGTCCTTTAAAGGTGTACTCCGATGTTTTTTTGCTGTTTATTATTGCAAAATCAAGGCGTGTCGTATTTTTATCGATGTCCTGTACTTCGATGTTCATGTCGATTGTATAAGTATCTGGGTAGAATGTATATGTTTTCTTAACTTTTTTACCATCGCTAAGCGCACCGGTAAAGACAACTTTCTCCGGTTTATCTTTTATTGTCAGATTATCCCTGTCCGGTTTAAAGCTGGTTCTATCGTCTATCGTTTCATTATTAACAACTCTGGAGACTGCGGGAAGATAGGTGTAAGGGATTACATCCTCGACCATCTCTTTATCCTTGTCGCCTTTGACAGTTTCCCTGTATTGTTTAAGTTTTACGTTTTTTATTCCTCCACCGAAGTCTGTCAACGTGATCTTTAGGAGAGGCGTTTCAACAAATATATTTTTGGGGGGGGTTGCTTCTGTTTCAGACTTGGCTGTAATGCCCTTTCTTTTTTGCTTAATCTCCCCTTTTTTTACCTCTTCTTTAGCTATAGTCTGTGTTTTATTTTGTTCCCCTTCCTTTACCTGTTCTTTTTTTTGAGGTTGTTCAACCGGCTGCTGCGGTTTTGGAGTAAAATATGTCTGGAACACAAAAAGTATGACAACCGTCAGGACCAGAGCTATTATGGTACGTTTTTCCATTCAATGCCTCCGCTATTTAACCGGATCATATCCGCCGGGATACAAGGGGTTACATTTTAAAATTCTTTTTAATCCCTGGAGTATGCCTAAACCAAGGCCCTTCTTTTCTATCGCTTCTTTCATGTAGCATGAACAGGTAGGATAAAACCGGCATTCAGTGGGGATAAAAGGGGATAGGAAAACACTGTAAAGATCTATTAAACGTATAACATATTTTTTCATTATCAGGTATTTCCACTTAATAAGTCTCGTAATTCTCCGTTAATATCATTCCATCTCAGCTTTTGGGGTGGTTTCTTTACCTTGATAAGGTGGTTGTGGCAATCTTTAAAAAGTGACTTATTCAGTCTGAAATATTCCTTTATCAGTCTTCTCATTCGATTCCTGAAAACTGCCCCCCCTACCTTTTTCCTTATTGTTACCCCAAGCTTTTTTATGCTGTTTTGATTTCTAAATAATAAAAGTATAAAATGGTGTGTTTCCGCACCCTTTACCCATTTAATACCCCGAAAATCCTTTTTATTCAATCTTTCTTTTTTAGTAAGACAGTATTCCATTTGTATTGGCTATCATGTGATATTTTAGGGGGTTATGAATTATGGTCCTGATTTATTGATTACCCGCTATCCACCACGCAAGGATATTATACAGTCAGTTGTTTTCTTCCTTTAGCCCGTCTTCTTCTAATGACTTCCCTTCCGGAAGCTGTCCTCATTCTCACAAGAAAACCATGCGTTCTTTTCATGCTTTTGTTGTGAGGCTGGAATGTTCTTTTCATGCTTTCACCTCAATTCTCTCCGAAGTTATTTACTTATAGGAGTTATTACTTAAACATAAAAAGTCTAAGAAAGTCAATAAGAATAACCCGGCACCATTGCCTATGCGCATACTTATTCCGCTTTTTTAAACCCCGCAATGTCTTAATCTGGCTTCTTTTATTATCCTTGTCGATGCGAGCTTTGATATAACGGTTATATCTTCAAGGGGCAGATATCCGGTAATAGAAGGATCGAAGAGCACTTTTAAAGAAGGCGTAAATTCCGCATCGCCTTCCCACAGAATAAAGGTAATCGGTATTCTCGGAAGGGCATGGAGAGTAAAAGATGCATCGCCGTAATCTTCTTTTATTCCTCCCATAGAAACGCCGGTTTCAAGAAAAACATACTTATCAAACCCGAAGGCTGCAATAAGAGGCCGGGCGACCCTTTGTTCAAAAACAGGCAAATATCCGGCTAATCCCGGTATATCTCCATAGGATATTTTGTCGACTCCTGGCGAGAAACCATTGGCAGTATTTATGTAATGAAGGATAATAATCTTTGTTACAAGGGTGACATTTGCGCTTTTCGAGCTTTTAAACAAAAATTCGGGCAGTTTCAGCGTGATTATTTCATCGAAATACGGCACATCAACGCTATATTGATCCTGAATTTTCTCGCAGGCAACTCCGGCATTTATAAATTGGGCTTCGCAATTTGAGTTTAAAAGGGTTCTACAGGCAATATCAAAAACTTTTTTATATATTTTTTGTTTTTTTAGCTCCAGGCTCCACCTCTGCAATAATTTTCCTTATTTCATCAATTTTTTGCTTATAGTTTTTGCTGTGAAACACCTCAGTGCCCATAACTAATATATTTGCACCGGCGGCAAAAACTCTTCCCGCATTTGAGGCCTTTAAGCCGCCATCTACCTGAAGATCGATTGCTTTCCCGGTTTTTCTTATCATCTCACGGGCTTTTACAATTTTTCTATCCATGTCGGTTATGTATGACTGTCCGCTGAATCCGGGATTGACTGTCATGATAAGCAAAAGATCAGCTTCAGGAAGGACGTACTCGATCATCTCAAGCGGCGTCGATGGATTCAGTGTTATCCCGGCCTTTACGCCCCTTGATTTAATTACATCTACAGTTTTCAGAATATGGGGGTCGGTCTCAATATGCACCGTTATAATATCAGCTCCGGCATCAATAAAGGCATTTACAAACTTTTCAGGATGTTCGATCATCAAGTGGACATCAAGCGTTTTTTTTGTAATTTTCCTTATAGCCTCTACGAATATCGGACCTATTGTTATGTTGGGGACAAAGTGACCATCCATTACGTCTATATGTATAAGGTCCGCTCCGGCTTTTTCGACCGATTTTATCTCCTTTTCAAGTGTTAAAAAATTGCATGACAGGATTGACGGGGCTATCTGGACTTTGTTCATCTTATCCTCCGGTAATTGCTTTGATTTCTATCTCATTATCTGTATTGAATATGGTTTTTAATGGGACAGATGATTCTATGGTTGGTTTTAAGAGCAAGCTGTATTCGCTTTTCTCGTATGATATTTTGTGCTTTATGCCTTTTCTATCCATTTCATTTGAAAGCTCGGACAGATCCAGCGCCCTTACATCCGGCATCACATAAAACGCTTTTTGTTCTGTGCCGATAAAAAGCGTTATGCCTTTTCCTTCAAGCATATCTTCCCCACCCTTTGGTATCTGCGCGATTACTTTGCCGACTTTTTGACTCGGCACATAAATTGTCTTCTCAACTGTTGCTTTTACACCTTTCAATATCTCTCCGATATTGTCAATTGATTGTCCCGTCAGCACCGGAACCCGGATAAGCTCAGGCCCCTCAGACACCATTACCAGCACAACTCTTCCCTTCCTGGTGGATATGTTTGCCTCAGGCTTTTGCACCGTAATATGATTATAAGGAACATCATTTCTCCTTTCATATTTCACCACAGCAAGGGACAACCCCTTATCCTGGACTAATTGTTTCGCGTCATCGACATTTTTTCCCCGCACATCCGGACATATAACAGTTCCTCCTGTTTTAAGCAGAATACTTACGGTAAAATATCCTGATAATATAAAAACTGCAATGGCTGCGAATAAGTAGAAAACACTCTTTAACCACTTCATTTCTTTCTCAGCCTTGCTATAAAAAAACCGTCCATAGCTGTTTCATGCGGTAAAGATAAATAATATTCCATATTTTTATTAAACAGGAACGGTAGAGGATTTTCAAGCATAAACGATTCTTCTTTCCTGAACCTCTCTATAACACCGACGGTTTCTTCAGGCTCAAAAGAGCAGACGCTGTAGACCAGACGGCCGCCTGTTTTCAGTTTTATCCATAAAGATTTCAATAAGTTGAACTGATAATTGCCGAATGCGGCAATATCCTTTTCCTTTCTGCGCCATTTTATTTCAGGGTGCTTATTGATTATGCCGAAAGAAGAACAAGGTGCGTCAAGGAGAATTACATCAAAAACCCCATCCTTGAAAGGACTATTGGCGGCATCTCCTTTTACGCGTTTTATTTCTGAGGATGTCAGCTTCAGCCTTTTTATCTCAATATCCATTGCAACAATTGCCTCTCCGGCAATCCCGTCTTTCAATTGTTCTGTTTTTGTTCCTGAACCTGCACACGCATCCAGTACAAGACCACCTTTTTCAAGCAGGGTTGACGTTGACAAACCGGCAAGCTGGGATGCTTCATCCTGAATGTGAATCAGACCTTTTTTAAAAAGCTCATCCTTCAATACAGGGGTTAATCTGTCAACATACAAAGCAGATTCCAGAAAACTCCCCTTCCTTACCCTTATGCCTTTATCTTCAAAGCTGCGCATTACTTCATCCCTTGAAATCTTGTTGAGGTTCACCCTGATACCGAACTCAGGGGATTTGTTTAAGACAGCAAGGAGTTTTATTGTCTCATCATATCCGAATCTTTTAAACCATTTTTTGACAAGCCATTCAGGAAAAGAATACAGTATGGATAGATTGGAGATTGGAGATTGCCCTGCCTTTGGCAGGATTGAATCGGGCAAGTTTTCAGTTCTATGTATGTCAGGGAGAGGTCTGTGATTAACGGCTTCCGTTTCTCTGATGAAATTTCTCAGCACTGCATTTACAAAATTCCCAATATATGCGCCATGCTCATCTTTTGCATACCCCACCGACTCATTCACAATGTGGTATGCGCCCTTTTTCATAAAGGAAATCTGGTAAAGACTAACCCACAAGAGGTGTTTCAGATCATTTTTAACGGTTTTCCTTACGTACTGCGAAAGTATCCAGTTGAGATAGCCCTTCCACCTCACCACACCGGATACTATTTCGTAGATCAGGCCCTTTTGCGATTCCGTAAGCTTGTGCCTTGAAAATGACCGGTCTATAGTCTCATCAAGGAAACTGCCGTCCTCTACCTTCTTAATTGCCTGAACACATATTGTTCTTAAGGTGTCGCCGAAATTATCTTCTATATGCCAGATCCTCCAATCTCTTGATTCTTTCTTCTATTGGAGGATGGGTACTGAAAAGGGAAAGCACCCCCTTTGCAGTAAAGGGGTTCATGATAAACATCGGGGCTGTGGACGGATTTGCATCATTCATGGGGCTGCGAGCTATACCCATATTAAGTTTTTTTAAAGCTTCGGATAGAAAGAGCGGATTTCCTGTAAGCCTTGCTCCGCCGTCATCGGCAAGATATTCCCTTGACCTTGAAATGGCAAGCTGAATAAGCATGGCGGCAAAGGCAGCTATTACAGAAAAAATGATGACGCTGAATATATTGCTGCCGCCTTCATCATCGCTGCTGCCTCCACCGAAAAAGGCTGCAAAACGCGCCCAGTTGGCAATCATGGTAATTGCGCCTGCCAGCGTTGCCGCAACCGTTTGTATAAGTATATCCCTGTGTTGAATATGTGTTATCTCATGAGCAAGAACACCCTCAAGCTCATCTCTGCTCAATATTCTCATGATTCCTGTGGTTACCGCTACTACGCCATTTGACGGGCCTCTGCCCGTTGCAAAGGCATTGGGACTTTCATTTTCTATAATATATACCCTTGGCATAGGGATAGATGCTTTTTGGGAGAGATTGTTAACAATACTGTATAATTGAGGAAATTCGCTCTGGGACGCTTCTTTTGCGCTATACATTGAAAGGACAATCTTGTCGCAAAACCAGTAGCTCACAAAGTTCATAACAAGAGCAATAAAAAACATGACAACACCACCGGTACTTCCGCCTATCATACCCCCCAGGGCAACAAAAATTATCGTTAAAACAACCATCAGAAAGAAAGTCTTCATCTGGTTCATACAAAACCTCCAATTTTATTGTGTACTATGCATAGTATAAACATTTTTTAAGTTTTATCAAGGCTGATCAAAAGGATATGAGGGGATCATGCTGCGGTAAAATATGTTCTACCCGAGCATAGTGATAATAGCCTCTGAAACTTCTTTAAGCGACTTATTTTTGTCCATGCTGATCTTCTGGATCCTACGGTATGCCTGTGACTCTGTAAGATGTTCCTTATCCATGAGAAGACCCTTTGCCCTGTCTACCAGCTTGCGTTTTTCAAGTTCGTCCTTAAGCCGTAATATACGTTCCGTAAGGGAGGATTTTTCCAGAAAATGTCTTACCGACAGCTCAATGGCGGGGGAAAGGCTTTCCTCCCTGAATGGCTTTGTGAGATATGCCATAACACCGGCGTCCCGGGCCTGATCGATGAGATGGCGGTCGGAATAGGCAGTAAGTATTATCACCGGATAGCTGTCTGCTATCTTTCTCGCCAGGTCTATGCCGCTAATATGGGGCATCTTTATGTCTAATATTACAACATCGGGCTTTTTCTGCTTTATCAGATCAAGGGCTTCTCTGCCGTCCCGAGCCTCGGCAACCACTTCATGGCCTATCCCCTCCAACAGCTCTTTCAGGTCCACCCGTATAAGGGGCTCATCATCTGCAATTAAAATACGAAAGCTCATAATTTTATTTTAGATCATAGTAATTTTTCATTAAAGGGAATGTGACACACGCGGTTGTCCTTCCCTCTCCTCTCAATGTAAACCTGCCCCGCAGGTCGTCCTTAACCAATGTGCGGACAATCGTAAGACCAAGATTTCCGTCCTTATCAGAGTTGAAACCTTCGGGCAAACCTGAGCCTTCATCTTTTATAGTCACTGAGACATTGTTTGCCGCTTCTTCAAGAATTATTGACAGTTTTCCTTCGGTCTGCCCTTTGTAGGCATGTCTGGCAGCATTCTGGATCAGTTCGTTCATAATAAGAGATAGGGATGTGGCCTCTCTGGAGGGGATCATCATTGACGGTCCATGTATATCCACTGTCATCCTGGGCTCAATCTGACCCGCCAGTGACAGGCGGCTTACATTATCCATAAGCTTCTGCAGATCTACCATGCCGATTTCACCCTGACAGAGTGTTTCATGCACAACAGCGATACTCATAATACGGGATATGCTGTCATTCAGTGCCTGCTCTGCTGAAATTCCATCCAGCCGCCTGATCTGCATCCGCAGAATACTGGCAACGTTCTGAAGGTTGTTCTTCACCCGATGATGTATCTCTTTCAAGAATGTTTTATGCTTCTGAAGATACCTGTTTTCTATAAAAATGGCAAGCTGATTGGTAACACCTGAGAAAAATTCCATATTCTCCTGTATCCGTTCATACTGGAAGAAAAGTCCATGGTCTTTCTTCCAGAAAAGATTCAGAACACCCCTGATTTGTCCTTTGTATGAAATGGGCAGGGAAATAAATCCTCTGTCAAAAAGCGCCGGCATCTTCACCGGAAAATCGTCTTCCGGCATATCTGCTATGGAGACAGGCCTGCAATGTTCAATCTGCCACCACGCAAGACCTTCATCATTTTCATCATACATCTCTTTCGATGCCCTGTCCGCATCGAATGCATCCTTTACAAGGAACTTGCCGGCAGGGTCTATAAGCCAGAGACTTACCGTTGAAAGCTTAAGGATGCGTCTGATGTGCCTTGTAATATTTTTTAATTTTGTGCTTGTTGTAATAGACCTTGAAATTTCATTGCTCAAATGGTTTAAAATTTCCAACTGCACCAACTTATTGTTGAGCCTCCTGTCCACTTCTATCCTCTGCAAGCCTCTGGCAGTAAGTCTTGCTATGGTTTTTGCAAGGGATATATCTTCTTCGTCAGGCAAAACAATACCGGTTTTCCTTTTCAGCAGCAGCACCCCGAACCGTCTGCTCTGGCTGTCAAGGAGGATGGAGGTAAAACCGGAAGGTGCTTGTTTACTGTGTATCTGTCTTGGAAAGACATTATTGTCATGAATTGCAACTATCGAAAAAGTATCCTGAATATCTGCAGGTAGGTAGAACCTCCAGTCTGCCCAGGGAAAAAGGCTGTTAAGTCTGTTTGAAAGCCGTACAACCAGACGCATTACGTCTGTTTCTTCCTGAATAATCTGATTAATTTTACTCATTACCTTAGTCTGAGCTTCTCTTTTGTTCATACGTGACGTAAACTCGGAATAGATACGTTTTCCTTTGTGTATCAGCGCAGCAACAGGGTTCAGCTCATCTGAAAAGACAAGCATTGAAACCGACTGATTTAAAAAAACGGGCAGACCGTCATCAGAAATACCATGCTCACCGAATGTATAAAATCCGCATACAGGTATTTTTGCCTTTTTACGAAGAAGGTCCATTTCTTTTGACTCGTCAGACCCCATCAACCGCTTTCTTAATGCACAGGAAAACATCATTGCAAAAGAAGGCTTTTTTAAACCCCCCTGTCGGATGGCCTTGTTGTATGCGGCAAGCCCTGCCTGAACTATATCGTCTTTGTCGGCACGCATCAACGTGAGAACCTGATCGTTCCTCATGAGTGGTCCGAATTGAATCGAACCATCAGGCAGCACACATTCGGGAACATAGAGAAGCCAGTTGCCGTATATATCACTGGCGCCAAAGGGAAACTGGCTGAACCAGATTACCCCGTCACCCAAATGTTCAATGGGTATGCCGAGTAAATCGGCACAAACCTCAACTGCCGGTCTCCCGTCAAGCTCGTGGACAATATGCCCTGACGCCTTTGTAACCAATGCACGTTTTGTAGTAGGAGAAAACCCATGTGCTGTTCCAAAACCGAAAAGAATATCTGTTTCCACAAAGGCAAGGACTACGGCATCGCTGTATACCGCATCATTCAAAATCTGATAGTTTGATTCGAAATGAAAATTGTCGGAAGAACTCCCTCCAAAAATGGGGATACGGTTCACTGAAGCTTTCCGGAGCTCTGTATGAATATCATGACTAAGTGAAGCCTGTTTTTTCGTTGCACCCGGAGAGAAAACGATGAGGAACACAGGCGAAACCCCCGCCCCCCTCGACGTTGTCATGTGCAGCATCTGGTGCAAGGAATGATCAAAGCTGAAATACCCGGAAACATCCGCGCTGGCTAATGCCTGCTTAACCGCTTTCTTAAAATCAGAGGCAACGTTTTTTCCAAGGCCTACTCGTACACGCAAATGCGGTGAGGCAATAACAGCAACAACCACGCTGTTCGAAATGTATTCATCGGCTATTTCTCCCGCGGTGCTCGTGCCCATGATAGGACAGTCTCCGATAATTTCAACAACCCCCTTGCTAACCTCTTCAATGTTCAGTTCTGAGGAGACAAATACTATAGTTAATGTCGGCTTAAAACGATTCAGCCGTGCAATGGCCTCGGCCGCAGCCTTCCGGCCCATTTCAATGTCTTTGCCAATATAAGCCTTTCCAACACCTGTCTCGATATATACGCCCATATTCTCCAGTGGTAACCCCGCTATGTCGTGATGGGAAACCTTATGCACATTCATACTCCACAATTTTATATATGTCAATCAGTGTTGCGGGCCAAGACGTGTCGCCAGTTGTTGAGGAATAATCAGTTAAATGTGTCATATGAAAATATTCCTTTCAACACACCTGTTCATATTTTTGACCCGTTCCAAGGATACATTCCCTACGCACTTCCTATAACTGGCGGCTTCCAAACCGAGCTGTGCCGTTATAAATAATACAATTTGGTGTAAACCATGCAGGGAGATCGCCGTGCTGATGACAATCATTTCTTTCCCTGCATGGCAGTCAAAAAAAGGTCTGAAACAAACGCTCCTTTGTTTCAAATATTGCGCCATGTACACAGGACAAATCAGAACGGATATTGGCGCGGAGTAAGCTGCATACTTATCCAACGCAGTTCAGTAAATTCCTCCAGTGCAGCCTTGCCGCCGAAGCGTCCCCAACCGCTGTCCTTCACGCCTCCAAAGGGCACCTGAGGTTCATCATGAACAGTCTGATCGTTGATATGAACCATGCCGGATTCGATACGTTCAGCAATGGCCAGACCTTTGGCTAAATCATTGGTAAAAACAGCAGCAGAAAGTCCGTACATGGTATCGTTCGCTATTGCTATTGCCTCCTCAGCATTTTCCACCTCAATTACCGAAACTACAGGGCCGAAAGTTTCTTCGCAGGAAAATGGGGTGCTGAGTTTAGCATTAGCCAGTATTGTAGGATAGTAGCATGGTCCCTCGGACTTGCCGCCTAAGAGGATCTTCGCGCCGTCACGCACAGCAGCATCCACACTGTTTTTGACCTGATCGAGCTGATACTGGTTGATAAGGGGGCCAATGATTGTATCCATTTCTTTCGGATTTCCAACCTTGTAAGTTGAAACCTTTGCCACAAATTTTTCAGTGAATTCTTTTGCAACGGACTTTTCCACAATGATCCGGCGCGTTGACATGCAAATCTGCCCCTGATGGAGGAATCCGCCGAATGCAGCAGCGTTCACGGCAGCGTCAATGTCGGCATCACGGAGAATAATCATAGGATTCTGCCCACCCAGTTCCAGGGCAACACGCTTTAAATATCGCCCGGCCTTTTCAGCCAGTTGGCGCCCCACTGCAGTTGAACCTGTGAGATTTATACGGCGTACTTTCGGGTGTTCAATAAATTCGTCGCCTATCTCACTACTCCCGCCAGGCCCGTTGGTAACAAGATTGAAAACACCTTTCGGGAAACCAGCTTCATGAAAGACCTCCGCAAGCACAATGCCCCCTGCTGCTGCAGCCTCGGTAGAGGGTTTGAGAACCGTTGTGTTGCCATAGGCAATAGGCATACAGATTGAACGTAACGAGAGAATCAGCGGCGCGTTCCACGGCCCTATGCCTGCGACTACACCTACAGGCTGACGTATTGCCATATATAATGCACCGGGCAGATCAGCAGGGATTATTTCACCAATTGCTTGATGCGTCTGCGCCGCAGCTTCGCGAAGCAAACCGGGTGTAAACATGGTCTGAAACATGGCAAAACCGAAAGTACAACCTGTCTCCTCTGCAAGAATCCCGACAATTTCCATCTGTTTCTTTTCGAGAATGTCGGCAGCTTTCAGGAACAAAGCCTGACGTTCAGCCGGAAGCGTATGCGACCATGATGGAAATGCTGCTTGTGCCGCTTCAATAGCCCTCTTTGCATCAGCTCTCTTTCCTGACGGTACTTTTGCGAAAACCTCACCAGTATAAGGGTTTAGATCGTCATAAACCCCGCCATCAAGGGCACCTACCCACTCACCGTTAATGTACATCTTATATTCTCTTTGCATCCTGATCCCTCCTTAATAGATTTTTAAAAATAAATGCCGGTTAAACATTATTATCTTTATGCCATGCACCTCCTTGCTTGAGCATTTGATGTTTTAATCTTCGTTGTTTATCAAACCCCTCATTAAAATAAAAAAGCCTCTTTTACCCTTCATCAGGCAAAAGAGGCATCATTACCTCCAACAGGACAGCACTTCTGCTATCGATATAAGTCTACATTTTTATACGTAATGCCTCTTGTTCATCACTTAAGCGAAGAAACAAAAAACCTCTTTTACCCTTCATCAGGCAAAAGAGGCGTCATTACCTTAAAAATAGTAGTACAATTTCTTAATATAAATTGTCAAGTTTAAATTTCCCGATTTAATTATTCCGGCCAAATGTACATCGGTAACTTTCATTCGTCAGGTGCTTCGGACGCGGCTCTGGTATCATAGCCATCGCGAGCTTTCAAAACATCTTCGATGTTGTTTTCCGACCACTCACGTATCGCCTCAAGTATACGCACCAGCGTACACCCAAGTTCGGTAAGGGAATACTCCACTTTCGGCGGCACCGAGGCATAAACCACACGGGCCACGAGGCCGTCCCTCTCAAGCCCTCGAAGCGTCTGGGTTAGCATCTTCTGCGACACACCGCCAATCTCCCGTCGCAACTCTCCAAACCTCTTCGTTTTATCCTCAAGCGCACCGACGATGAGCACTGCCCATTTATCGGCAATCCTATCCAGAACAATCCTTGTCGGACAATGTTCGTTATATACATCCCATTTCATAGAAAACCATCTCCTTCCGCACTATTTCCTGAATAGTTACCATATGGGTAGTATATCACAAAAAAGTGCCTACTTGCAAATAATAATATTAGCATCTAAAATTATCAGCAAGTCGTCGCGACGAAAAAAATAAAAGGAGGCCCGGTAATATAATGTTTCAAAAAAGATAGCATTGATAGCTGTCTTAATCTTTCCTTTAGGAGGTAGGCAATGGCAGAGAATTTGGCAGAAACTAATAAGGGGGTACTAACATGGTAAATCGACTTAACGGCAAAGTAGCACTGATCAGTGGTGCATCAGGCGGCCTCGGTGCCGCTCAGGCGCGCATGATGGCAGCGGAGGGTGCGAAAGTTTTTCTGGGCGACTTGGCGCCGGAAGGCAGTGAATTTCTCGTACCTCTTAAAACTCTGTGCGGGGAGATTAAGGCAAATGGTGGTGATGCGGACTATCTGCAACTCGACGTGACCCAGGAAAACAGTTGGACGGAATTCGTAAACACGGCCGAGAAGCGATTCGGCAAAGTCAACGTGCTTTCGAACAATGCCGGTATCTACCTGCATAAGCCACTGACCGAGCACTCAGTTGAGGACTTCCACAGAATAACCAACGTCAATCAACTTGGCGTACTGCTGGGCATGAAGGCAGTCGTACCCGCGATGGAACAAGCAGGCGGTGGATCCATCATCAACTTTGCGTCCATCTATGGTATAGCGGGTGCCGGCATCTCGACGGCATATCAGGGTACGAAGGGGGCCGTACGCCTGATGACAAAATCGGCAGCGATAGAACTCGTAGGTAAGAACATCCGCGTGAATGCAATTTGCCCCGGCATGTTTGACACGAACTTGTTCGAGACTTCTGTGCCCAAGGAGGCTTGGGAGCCCCTTATCTCCATGGTGCCGATGAAACGCTTCGGCAAGCCTGACGAAATCGCCTATGGTGTGGTCTTCCTCGCATCAGACGAGTCATCATTTATGACTGGAACAGATTTAGTGATCGACGGGGGATATACATGTCCTTAATTTCGCAGCTTCGGCGCGAAATGAATAGGAACTTTTCGGCATGAGAACTTTGTCAGAATGTGTACGGCAGAACAAACGCTGGATTACAGAAAGAGGTTAAACAATGAAGTTGTTGGGAAAGATAGCGTTAGTTGCTATCTTAATTTTTACTTTAGGAGGTATGGCAATGGCAGAGAATTTGGCAGAAACCAACAAGAAGGTGATCGGAGCATTTGCGGAGTCGGTTTTCGTGAAAAAGGATCTATCTGCGGTGGATCAATACATGAAGACTGACTATATTCAACATAACCCTTTGGTAAATCAGGGCGCAAGCGGTTTCAAAGAGTTTTTCTCGACCTGGTTTGCCTCTGTCCCGGATTGGCAATATACACTCAAGAAGATTGTCGCCGAAGGCAACGAGGTATGGGCGTATGGAACATACGCAGGAACGCTCAAGAAAGAGTGGCTGGGAATACCCGCATCGGGACAAAAATATGCTTTCGAGGCAGTTGACATTTTTCGTATACAAGATAGCAAGCTTGTTGAGCACTGGGATGTAATGGACATCTATGGGCTGTTTAAACAACTGGGAGCCATAAAATGATGTCTTAGAATAGAAGGGCGGCTACAGCCGCCCTTTTTCCTTATACGTCTCTTTTCTTTAGGGAATTAGCTGTAAAAAAATGCTTGACATGAATTTTATTGTGCATGTATAATCGAAAAATAATATGAGAAATTCTCTGACGTGCTGGAGGTAATGAAGCCTCCTTTGCCCGACGAAGGGCAAAGGAGGCTTTTTCTTTTAAAAGGAGGACACATGAGACTGAAAGGTAAAGTAGCAATTATAACAGGGGCTTCCCAGGGAATCGGGGCGGCATTTGCAGTAGGTTTTGCAAAAGAAGGTGCAAAGATCGTCATTGCCGATATTTCCGAGGGTAGCAAGACCGTTAAAAGCGTGGGCAAGGCTGGAAGCAGGGCGATTTTTGTCAAAACGGATGTAAGCAAGGAACAGGAATGCATGGCTATGGCTAAAGCTGCTTTCGACAGTTTTGGGGCTATCGACATTCTCATTAACAACGCTGCAATGTTCGGCAATATCGTACTGAAACCTTTTACAGAATTGAGCAGTGAGGAATTTAAGCGTGTGATAGAAGTCAACACCAGTGGAGCGTTTCACTGTATTAAGTCAGTTTTTCCCTATATGAAGGAGAAAGGCGGCAAGATTATCAACATATCTTCGGCATCCATTCTGGAGGGCGTACCGGGCATGCCACACTATGTCGCCTCGAAAGGGGCCGTGATGGCATTGACCCGCTGTATGGCGCGTGAACTTGGCGATTTTAATATAAATGTAAACACAATCGCCCCGGGCTTTACACACTCGGAAGGAGGAGATAAGTTCGATCACAGCAAGGCATTGCCTTTGCCTCCTCTTGATGAGCTTCAGTTGCAGGGTCGGTGTCTCAAAAGACCTGGAGTTCCGAACGACCTGGTAGGACTTGCACTCTTTCTCGCGACTGACGACAGTGCTTTCATTACAGGCCAGATGATCGTACATGATGGCGGTCTCTCGCTTTATTAAGGACATAATAATGGAATGGAGATTATTCTTCTTGAGTCTTGAAGGACTGATACCAATTCGGATTCATTTATAGAACGAGGCAACGACAACGAGCCGACGTAGGCGTACCGCATAGTACGTCGAGGAGAGCGAGGAGGAGGTAACGAAGTTATATGATTGAAGGTGAATTGGTATGATGAGGGGGTTACAGAATTATGCTTCTTGAGGTATCAAACCTGAACAAACATTTTGGCGGCCTCCGGGTCCTTCAGGATGTCTCCTTTCAGTTGCATGAAGGAGAAATCCTGGGACTCATCGGACCGAACGGGGCAGGCAAAAGCACCATGTTTAACGTGATCACCGGCGTATACCGGCCTGATGGAGGAACCATCATATTCCAGGGGAAAAGTCTGGTAGGCCTTAAACCCCACCGCGTATGCAGGAGAGGCGTTGCCCGGACATTCCAACTTGTCAGAATCTGCCATACCATGACGGTTTTAGAAAATGTGCTTGTAGGCGCCGTGTACGGGAGAAGCAGCGGGAGGAAAAAGGCGCTGGATGAGGCCCTTGAGTGTCTGGAACTCCTCAATCTATCGGAAGCAAAGGATACTATAACAGCACATCTGACATACTCAGACCGTAAACTCATAGAGATAGCCAGAGCCATCGCTACAAGGCCCGGGCTTGCTCTTTTGGATGAGCCTCTGGCTGGCTTAAATCCCTCTGAAACGGAAAAGATCATGGGAGTCATTCAGAAAATACGAAAAACCCGCGGGGTATCCATTATCTGGATCGAACATAAAATGGACGCGGTCTTCAATCTCTGTGACCGTATTGTTGTACTGGATTACGGGAAGAAGATCGCAGAAGGCACGTCCAAAGAAATAGCAACAAATAAGAAAGTGGTGGAGGCATACCTTGGCGAACCCCTTACTTAAAGTAACCAATCTGAACACCTTTTACGGCGATGCACAGGCTTTGTGGGATGTCAGCTTCCAGGTTCATGAAGGCGAGGTCTTCTCTATAATAGGATCCAACGGCGCCGGAAAATCAACTATTCTGAGGGCTCTCTCCGGTTTGATACGTCCCTCTTCCGGACAGATAGAATTCTCAGGATCAAGCATCGGTGGAAAAAGCCCTATGGAAATGGTGGATATCGGTATCTCCCTGGTTCCTGAAGGCAGGGGATTGTTTTCTACTCTTACGGTCATGGAGAACCTGGAACTGGGGGCCTTCACCAGGCGTGCCCGCCCTCTGATGCAAGAAACCCTGGGACAGATGGCGAATATCTTTCCCATTATCAGGCAGCGGCCTAACCAGCTTGCCGGAAAAATGAGCGGAGGCGAACAACAAATGGTGGCCATAGCAAGGGCGCTTATGTCTAAACCCAAGCTTCTCATGCTCGACGAACCTTCCCTTGGTTTAGCCCCTATTGTTGTAAAGGGCATGTTCGAGATCATTGAGGTTTTAAAGGCACAAGGCGCAACTATCCTACTTGTCGAGCAAAATATCCATCAGGCGTTGAGGATTGCCGATCATGCCTGCGTAATTAAGACGGGAAGGATTACGATGATAGGAACGGGACAGGAACTTCTGACTGACCCTGAGATACATAAAGCCTATATGGGTTCTCTCCAGTGAGGATAGACTATGCATATTGATATTTATTTACAGCTTTTAATCAACGGTATTCTCTTCGGCGCAATGTACGGCATCGCTGCCATCGGACTCAGCCTGATTTTCGGGACAATGCGGATCGTTTTCATTGCCCAGGGCACCATGATCATCCTGGCAGCATACGGCAGCTTCTGGCTATTCAATTTGTGGGGAATGGACCCGTACGTCTCCATCCTTTTCGTCGTTCCCGCTTCGCTGATTGTTGGAATCGGCTTCTATCAGGCGCTGTTTCGCAAGGTAGCCAAAGCGGGGCAATTCCCCACGCTCCTGATTGCTTTTGGCTTAATGGCGCTCTTGGAAAATCTCATGTTTGTAGTCTTTACCGGCAACTCGAGGGCGCTTCAGACAAGTTACTCGACTTACACATTAACCCTCCTGGGCATGAAGATCTCCTTTGTCCGCCTCATGGTATTTGTTATGGCCATCATAGGTACCGCAGGGGTAACCCTTTTTCTCAAGAAAACTCTGCTTGGAAAAGCAGTACGGGCAGCTTCGGAAAATCTGGAATATGCAATGCTGGTCGGCATTACCCCACACCAGGTCAATACCGTAACGTTTGCTTTAGGCATGGGGCTCGCAGGACTCGCCGGGGTTGCAACTGCAACAACCTATGCATTCGATCCTTTTTCAGGGTTCGTCTTTGGCCTCAAGGCAATGATTGCCCTTGCCTTAGGCGGCATGGGCAATGTGGCGGGAGCCCTTCTCGGGGGAATATTGTTGGGCGTTGTTGAAAGCTATAGCGCCTTCTTTCTCTCAGGAGGATGGGCTGACGTAATTTCCTATGCGGTCTTTCTCCTTGTACTGATGTTCAAGCCGGAAGGTCTCTTTTCTAAGGACACGAGTGCAAAATTATGAAAACGATTAATAAGAAACAATTTGTATTATCGATCATCATCCTGGCAGCATGCGTTGCTGTTCCCCTTATTTTTGATCCTGAGACTTCCTATGTGGTCTACTTTCTGTTCATGGCATTCATCTATGTCACACTCGCTCAGGCGTGGAATATCGTGGCAGGCTACACAGGGCAGGTCACCCTCGGGCTCCATGCCTTCTTCGGTCTGGGCGCATACGTTATCGCCATCGGGTGGTCCCGGGAAATGATCGGCTATCTTGACCCCCTTGGCATGTTTGCCGCCGGGTGCGCTGCTGCTTTTCTGGCCGTCCTCGTAGGTATTCCGCTGCTCTCAAAGCTTAAGGGAGACTACTTTGCCTTGGGAACCCTTGGGCTCGGAGAGATATTGAGGCTTGTTACGATCCAGGGAGGAGCTTTTACTGCAGGTCCCACAGGTATCCTGCTCCCCTCTTCCTCCTTCAACACCCTCACCCCCCACTATTTCATTGCCCTCTTCCTCGCGCTGCTTGCCCTCGGCGTCACCTGCTATTTGACCAAATCCAATATAGGGCTGGCGCTTGTGGCTGTGAGGGATGATGAGACTGCTGCCGCTGCGAGCGGTATAAATACGCTGAAGTTTAAGGTCTTAGCCTTCGCAATAGCGGCCTTTCTCGCGGGACTCTGCGGGGCGCTCCAGGCCTATTATATTTTCCATGTGGAACCGCAAGGATTTTATAGTCTCAACTGGACTCTCTACCCTGTTCTAATGTGCGTCCTCGGCGGGGCAGGCACTCTATCCGGTCCTGTTATAGGGGCAATTTTTCTCACCGCTGTCTTCGAGCTCGCCAAATACGCTATGCCCGAGATTCACCCTATCTTCTCAGGGCTGCTTATCATTTTTTCGATTATGTTCCTGCCCAAAGGATTAATCGGCCTCAAGGCAGGCAGGATGTTTCAAAGGATAAAAAGGACTTCATAACGTGCAGTGCTTTATTGAATAATTGCTAAGAAAGGGGGTAATGAAAGCTCATTCTTTACAACAAAACAAAAAGGAGGATTTGAATATGGTGAAGTTAAGGAGTATATGGTGCATCGGATTTTTTTTAGTCCTTGCGACGGCCTTCTTATTTTTGTCTGCCGTCGTTCAGGCAGCGGACAAGAAGGAGATCGTCATAGGCACGCCTCTGCCTATGACCGGCATTTTGTCGATGGAGGCAAGCGAACAGAAATGGGCCTATGAGCAGGCAATAAAGGATGTCAACGCCAAGGGGGGAGTCTTTGTCAAGCAGTACAAAAAGAAACTCCCTGTAAAGCTCGTCGTTGCCGATGCCGAGAGCGATCCGGGCAAGGCGGCAGCAGCCCTGGAAAGGCTGGTTAAGGTTGATAAAGTTGATTTGCTGCTTTCAACATTTACAACAAATTTGTCTTTGCCCACCTGCGTTGCCGCTGATAAACTAAAAAAATACTACCACGTGACGACTCTCTTTCCCGAACTATGGCGGCCACAGAAGTTCAAATGGTCTACCCTCTATTTCTTTTCAGTGGTTGAAGGCGCTGAAGTGCCCTTTAAAGTGCTCAATACAATCCCCGTTGCCGACAAACCAAAGCACATAGCTCTCCTGATGGAAGACACTACAGATGGAAGAGGTCTGGGCGGAGCCCTACAGGAAGGCGCCAAGAAGTACAAATATGAGATTGCCCTGGCCGAGAACATGGCAGTGGGAGCAAAAGACTACTCCTCCCAGATCCTGAAGCTGAAATCCAAGGGCATTGACGCGGTTATCATGTTTTCTGCCAGCCAGGACGCCATCACCTTCGTACGTCAGATGAAAGAAGCCGGACTGAATCTGAAGTACTTCCACGGATACAAGGGAACATGGACCTCGGACTTCGCAAATGCCCTTGGTAAGGATGCCCAGTATGTCCTTGCTGACGGTTTCTGGTCTGAAGACTTCCCTTACCCCGGGTCGAAAGAACTCGGAGAAAGGTACTTTAAGCAGTTTAAAAAACGGTCGGTCAGCATAGGACTCTACTATGCAATCTGCCAGACTCTCTGGACCGCTATAGAAAATGCCGGCACCCTTGATGGAGCCAAAATACGCCAGGCTGTCCTGACAACCCAGTTCAAGGGAACAACAATGGGCGATATTAAATACAACCCGGACGGAACGGCAATTTTTGATCTTGGCGCCTTTCAATGGTCGGATGGGCAGCTCAAGACAGTCTATCCTTTCAACATGAGTAAGGGATATAAAGTCAAATTAGCGCCTCCGTGGGACAAACGGTAAGGTACAATATAGGCTGACTATATACTTTCCAGACTCATACTATGCCCCCGGAAAGAGGCCTTGTTGACATGGAGATATTTTATGGAAACAAGGCCTCTTTCAATTTTAAATAGAGGAGGAATATTGTGAAAGAGTCAATTTTAAACAATAAAAGAATTCTTGCGGTAGATGATGAACCGGATATACTTGTAGTGCTGAAGGAAGAAATCCTGTTTGATGCGCCTAAATGCCAGATAGATACAGCCACATCATACGAGGAGGCTTCCGAACTTCTATCGTCCTGGACATACGACCTGGCTATTCTGGACATCATGGGAGTTCGCGGATTTGATCTTCTGCGCTTAGCCGCCTCCGGTCCATATCCGGTCCCCACAGTAATGCTCACTGCTCATTCTTTATCGCCTGAATCATTCAAACAATCGATTGAGATAGGAGCCCGGGCGTATTTGCCAAAAGAAAGGCTTGGATCAATAGTCCCTTTTCTTGAAGATGTTCTGACGTACGAATACGGCCACGCCTGGAGACGAGTTTTAAAGCTTATTGAGGGTGTTTTCGTGAAACAATGGGGAGCATACTGGCGGACTTCCGATCCGGCATTCTGGGAAAAATTCGAACAAAAGATCACAGACAAAAAATAGGTTTCTCAAAACAAAACTACAATAAGAGTGTTTGTCCGCAGAAGTTTGATTTTTGTTATCGGGTTGTTATTTTAGCTCTTCCGGCTCCTGTATACTTTCCTTTATGCCTTTTATACCAAGTTGCATTCAAAAGCAGACCGAGGCGTCGACGAGGAGCCGACGTAGGCGTACGCTGTAGTACGTCGAGGAGTGCGAGGAGGAGACAACGAAGGTATACGAATGAAGGCAACTTGGTATTAATCACCAATTTAAGGGCAGTGAATAGTCGTTAGTAAATATTTATCCCGCTTAATGCGGGACATAGTCAAAAACAATTCAAGTGTAACCGTAACCCGTTTTTCCCCACTTCACGTTAGTTTAATTTGCGTTTCAAATGTTTTCCCGTTTTTGACTATTCACTGCCTTTTAACTATCCACTATTCACTATTGACGCCTGTCCTCGCTTGACGGGGGCCTGTTCTCCAATGCAATATATGTTACCGGTGTCTTTATGATGTCCTGAAAAATCTTTGAAAGATCGGGACAATCAAGGTTGGAGGCAAAGAGATAACCCTGTGAAACAGGCAATATTCCGGCAGAAATTACATCCTGAATTTTCGGAACGAGTTTTAAAAGTGATATCACGTTAAGCAGCGTCCTTGTTGACTTACCGACAATTTCCGAAATTTCCGAAACTGTTTCGGAAACATCTTCGGACATGTATGAAGGAGACCGATCATAGCTCACCAATTCGGCCATTAAGCTGTCCGGATTGTACCCCTTGTCAGGATGTTTTGCCTGAATATATGCCAATATCCCTTTTGCCTAGTCTATGGGATTCAAGTCCTCCCGCAAGTTCTCTGTTAATTGCAGAGATATTATCTCACCTAATTCCTTGCCTGCTTCAATAATTTTCTCTTGACAAAAAATACCGCTCAATAAAATAATACTTAAACTTCAAACATCATACATTAATGAAAGGTTTGTTGCGTAGCAGTCAAATCAAATATTCTACGCAGGGAACCCAAGGGGTACAAATGGAAGCAAAAACAGACATCCATGATTCTAAAAGGCATAGCTGTGATCGTCCTGTCATTATTGCACAGATAGAACCCCCTCAAAGCGATACCACTGGTGATTATTATTACCGGACTTATGCGCCTGGAGTTTCCATGTCAAGCCGGGAAGGGATCCACTTTGTCGGCCTTACGTCGCTGCACCGGGATAGAAGAAGAATTATGCAGAAAGCCGATGTGGTGATTTTGAAAAACATATGCGACCCTGATTTTCTCCCGCTTATAATGGAGAGAAAATCATGCAGCAAGCTTACCGTATATGAGATAGCGGACGATATGTGCCATTTGCAGCCATGGAACCCGGTATACCATTTTTTCCGAAATATGGAAAATCAGCAGCTTATGAAGAGGATAGCGCATTACTGCGACGGGCTCCAATTTACGACAAAAGAATTGGAAAAACTATACGGGCATCTTAATCCGATAAAGACCGTTATTCCTAATCAGATAACAATAATTCCACCTGAAAAACCGCCTCAATCCGGCAAAAGGACGTTTAATATCGGTTGGGGTGGATCACATGGCCACCTTGAAGATATAAACAAGATTGAAAAACTTTTATCGGAATGGCTTTCAAAAACAAAAAATACAAGATTTCACCTGATGTGTTCTGACGTAATATGGAAGGTTTTTGAGAATATTCCTTCAGAAAGAAAAGTGCGCTATAAACCGGGAACCATATATGACTACTACAATTTTCTCAAAAGCATAGATATTGGAATTGCTCCGCTTAATGATACTCCTTTTAACAGGTCAAGGTCGGATGTGAAATTTATTGAATATGCGATAAATGAAATAGTCCCGATTGTTCAGGATCTGGAACCTTACAGAGAATCGGTTCAACATGGAAAAACCGGGTTCTTATTCAAAGACGGAAGCAATTTGATTGAAATACTCGATGAACTTATGAACAACAGTGAAAAAGTGCAGCTTATAGGCAAACAGGCAAGAAAATATGTAATACAGGAACGTCTCCAATGTAATCACGATGAGGAAAGAATAAAATTTTACCGGGAAGGCCTGTTGCGGATAGATCAGAAAAGGGAAAATAATGCCGAAGCAGAACATTTTTTTGAAGAACTGGCAAAGATGGAAGGCGCGTCTCGACAGGAGAGGCATATTACCATGAAGTTCAGCAGATATGAACATCTTTTGTATGACGGTTTGGTTTGGCTGCAAATGGGAAATAATCAAGACAAAACATATGAGATGTTCCTTGAGGCATCCAGGATGGAACCGGATGAATATTTGCCTTACCTCTTCGGGAATGGCTGTTCGAACGATCCGGAAAAATCACTCCTTGAAGCCCTCAAAAGAAACCCGTTGTCAATAAAATCACTTATTTTATTGGGAGAAATATACATGAATAATAACAAATATGTTGAGTCATTGGAATGCTTTCAAAAAGCGGCTGAACTTTTTCCTGCCTATGATGTGCCGTTCAGAAGGACAGCCCTGGTTTTGCACAGACTGGGCAATATTGATGAAGCGGCCCAGTTTGAACAACTTGCTGCCTCTCTGGTGTTGCAGTGAACTGAATCTAAAAGGGTTAATTGAAATACATCTGCCGCGGGATGCTTAATTCCAATTCTAAATCAAGGATGAAATGACTTACCCCGCTGCAGCTTGCAAAGCAATCAAGGGATCGCGCAGAAGTTACTTCATTTCAAATCGCTCCCGAAGGGGGTGCGTGTCGCTATTCAACCCACCTGACAAAGCTTTCAAGACCCTCTCTGGGCGATTTGAAATTGTTGACAGGGCTGTTTTGGTCAGGATAACCAAGGGCAACGCCTATAACAACATCCTTGTTTTCCGGTATATCCAGAACATCTTTTATTTCATCTTCATAGGCATTAATGAGACCTATAGGGCAGGTATTCAAACCCAGATCATAGGCAACAAGCGTGAAATATCCCAGGGCAATGCCGATGTCTACAAGGCGAGCTTTGGAAAATGCGTTGTCGAGACAGAGTATGACGGCAACAGGAGCACCGTAAAAATTGCAACTCCCCTCGTTTACAAAACGATTAAAATCCTGGCCCATCTGCTCAAGATAGGGATTCATCAACTCAAAGGATTCAACTCCTCTCCTGCTGAACGTATCAGCCAGGGGCTTTACGTTTCCGGGACTGCAGGATATCTGCTTTTCCCTGTAAGCCTTAATCAACTTTCTGCTCAGCCTTGCCTTTTCTTCACCCATAACAACAATAAACTCCCAGGGCTGCAGATTTATTGCAGAGGGTGCATTGATTACGATGTTTAATATTTCTTCTATCTTTTCTCTCGGAACAGCATCCGAATTGAAAGCCCGTATGCTTTTTCTTCCTTTGATAGCCTGTATTAATTCCATATATGTTTATACCTCCATCCTATGATAGGAATAAACATACCATATTTTGTCCGCAGCTCAAGGTTTTTTAAAAGGTGTCTTGAACGGTTAAGCAACTAATGTTAGAATAATCATGGTAAGTAACATCCCAAGAGAGGAATGAAAACATGTTAGAAAAGACTATTAACAATATCGAAGCAAACATTAAAAATGCCGGATCAATAGGAGAAAAGGACAGGGATGATTTGCTGACATTATTATCAACCCTGAAATCCGAGATTCTGGAACTTTCCAAAACCCACGCCGAACATGCTGAAAGCATTACGGGTTTTGCAAAGGTTTCTACCCATGAGGCAACCAGGGAAAATAAAAATCAAAACCTCATAAAACTGTCGCTGTCAGGTTTGACTTCATCAATTGACGAACTCGAAAGTACGCATCCGAAGCTCGTGGAAACAGTAAACAAGATATCCCAGATACTGGCCAATATGGGCATATAAGGCTGCCTGCCTATTATTTAATTCCAATTCTAAATCAAGGCGCTATCATCGTTGGCTTCGTCATCAGCTCCTCCGACGTACTATTATCGTACGTCTACGTCGCTTCTTCCTCGCCGCCTTGATTTCATCCTTGATTTAGAATTCGAATAAAATCTTTCAGATGGGGCATACTGAACGTATTTTTGCAGCACTTATGATGGGTACTGTAAAAATACTTATCATAAGTGCTGTGTTCCATTCAAATAAATAAAAAAGGAAATTCAGAAGGTTTATTTTAGATTGTGTTTTTTTGCCCAATCTGCGACATGTACGGGACTTTCAAGGACTTCGGCTCCTGCTGCGCGCAATGCTTCATGTTTGCCGTCTACTGTTCCTGACGAGCCTCGAACAATAGCGCCTGCATGTCCCATACGTTTGCCTTGAGGAGAGTGACGGCCCGCGATATAAGCAGCAACGGGTTTTGTCATTCTTCTGGAAATAAATCCGGCAGCCTTCTCTTCCTGCTCGCCGCCAACTTCCCCGACAACAATAACTGCGTCAGTGCCTTCATCTTCCTGGAAGAGTTCAAGAATGTCGGCAAGATTCCTCAAAACAACAGGGTCGGCGCCCATACCTACAACAGTGCTTTGTCCCACATTACTTTCCGAAAGAATACCTGCAAATTCGTAAGAAAGCGTGCCGCTTCGGGAAATAATCCCTACACGACCAGGCGCAAACAATGAAGCGGGCATAATTCCCATTTTCCCTTTTCCCGGAACAAGGATACCCGGGGTTGTGGGTCCAAGGGCAAAAACACCCTTTTCAATAGCATAGCTCCTCATTTTTATCACATCTTTTACAGGAATGTGTTCGGGGACAATAACAATAAGCTTAATTCCTGCGTCGATGGTTTCGAGAAAAGCATCAAGGACAAAAGCTGCGGGGACAAAAAAAACCGACGCGTTGGCCCCTGTCTCCCTTACCGCTTCCCCGACACTGTCAAAAACCGGCAGGCCTTCAACGGCAGACCCTCCCTTACCGGGAGTAACACCGCCGACAACCTTTGTTCCATATTCGAGCATCCAGTGAGTCTGAGCGCTTCCTATGCGTCCGGTAATGCCCTGTACAATAACACGGGTAGAATCATTCATTAATATACTCATGGGTAGACCTCAATATAACTTTTATCTTTTGATATTTTAAAAAACATTCTCAAATCTGTCAGGCAACTCATCAATTCCCGCCGACCAGTTCGTAGAGCTTATCGATAGCCCTTTCAGTTGCTACCTCAGTGACGACATGAACGCCTCCTGAACGGAATATTTCCCATGTCTCTTCCTGGCGGTTCCCAAGTGCCTTGGCAACAATGGGAATTTTAACATTGTGTTCCTGTATATAACGCACCACGCCCTTAGCACCTTCGTGTATGGGGTTAATACCGCCATAGACGTTTATGAATATTGCTCTGAGTCCGGGCTTCATCATGATAAGGTCCATGCAACGATAAAGCAGGTCGGCTGTAATGCCCCCTCCTGTTTCAAGAAAATTGGACGGTTTCATCCTTTCACCTATAATATCCATGGAGGCCATGCCAAGACCTGCGCCTGAAGAAATCAGTCCGATATCCCCGTCAAGATCTACGTAGGTGACGCCGATCTCCCTGCCTCTGCGTTCAAGGGGATTCTCGATCCGGTCAACGCGATCCGGTAAAGGAAAACGGATTCTTGAGACCGCCGAATCATCCACTTCAAGAACGGCATCAACAGCAATCAATCCGCCGTTCGGAAGGACAACAAGAGGATTTATCTCGGTAATGAGCGATTCGTAACGCAATGCCACGTTATATAATTGGCTGATAACGTCCGTCCATGCAGTAACGAGCTGTTGCTTGAGTCCGAGCATTTTCAGGAGGCTGCGCGACAAATAAGGATAGTACCCGAAAGAAGGGTCAATATGAATTGCCGCAATTTTTTCAGGTGATGTCTTTGCCGTTTGTTCGATAAGCATACCGCCTTCAGTGCTGGCCACAATAACCGGTTTGCCGGAATAACCATCAACGGTTATACCCAGATACAATTCTTTTGCAACCTCAATTTTCTCGCAGACGAGTATCTTGCGTACAGGCAATCCTTTGATCTCCGAGCTTAACAGAGTATCGGCCATTTCCTTTAACTCATCCGGTGTTGATGCAGTTTTGATGCCGCCTGCAAGTCCGCGTCCGCCCACCAGCACCTGTGCCTTCAACATAACGGGGTACCCTATTTCTCCGGCCACATGGAGGGCTTCATGCATGCTTCCTGCAACACCCCTTCGCGGGACGGGAATACCGTTTTCTTCAAAAATGTCTAATGCCTCATATTCATGAAGTCTCATAGTTATCCATATTCCTTTAAATTATAATTTGTTTTATAATTGTCTGAATATACAACACATTCTGACAACGTGTTAGTATAAAATCGCGGCCTTAAGAAGTCAATAAAAATGATTATATATTTAATTATATATTAAACTTGATTATCAGCAGCAGCAAGCATCAGTGAATTATCAAGTTTAGCGCACTCCGGATTAATTTAAATAATGACAAACAAATGAAGCCGCCGGCTTTTTAAATCCATTAAAGATAATTGTTGAATAGGCAAAAATTTAATTGCAAATTCAATTTAATTGATGTAGAATCCGGCATGGAAACTAAAATGAAAAAAGAAAACATAAAACCACAGGAAGACAGCAGTCTCATTGCTTATCAGGGAATCCGGCGCATGCTTTACAGCAAGGAACTTGTGCCTGGCCAGAAGATTGCCTATCGCGATCTTGCCGAGAAGCTTCAATTGAGTCCTACACCTATTATCCAGGCCCTTAAATGGCTTGAATTGCAGGGTTTTGTACATCATGAGCCGAACCGGGGCTATTCTATGGCGCCATTCAGCATCAAGGAGATAGAAGAGCTTTACGAACTTCGTGAACTGATTGAACCTTCACTTGTTTCAACAACCATACAGAAAATTGACAAAAAAGGGCTTGCAGAACTTAAAGTTGCCCTTGAAGCACATCTGTCAGCAGAAAGAGAATTCTATTTAAAGGAAAGGCTTTTCAAAAACAGGGAATTTCATATGACTCTTGCCTCTCTTTCAGGAAAAAACACGCAAATCCGCGTGCTGCAGAATGTATTCGAAATGTTGTTCCTTAAATATGGCGGCAATTATCTGCCCATGTCATCACTCATATCCACCGATCAGGCGCATCAGGAAATATACGATGCTATTTCGTTGCGAAGCCTGGAGCGAGCTCAGTCAGTGCTTAAAAACCACATCACTAATGTGAAGGTACAGGTACTTTCAAGCGTCAAAAAAATGCTGGCAGAACAGGAACAATCAGTTTTCTGAAACGCTAACACACGTAAATATTTATACCTGATATTCTAAATAAAGGAGGTACGCACTATGGGTTTAAAAACAAAAGAGGAGTATATTGAATCGATACGGGCGCTCAAACCCACGGCATATATGTTCGGGGAACGCCTTACGAACGTTCTGGACAACCCTCGTCTGCGGGCTGGGATAGAGGCAACTGCCGCAACATACGAATTGGCGAACATGCCTGAAAACCGTGATCTTATGACTACAATGAGCCCCCTTATCAACGAGACTGTAAGCCGTTTCACATTGCCCCCGGGCAGCGTTGAAGACCTGGTTGCAAGGGTGAAGGTCAATAGAAAAATAGCTAATTATGTCGGGACATGCCATCAGCGATGCACAGGGCTTGACTGTCTTTCCAGTCTCGCCATTGTTACTTATGACATTGACCAGAAGTATGGAACTAACTATAATAAGAACTTTATCGAATTTCTGAAATACATGCAGAAAAACGATCTTACCGGAAATGCCGGTGTAACTGACGTAAAAGGCGACCGCTCTCTCAACCCGACTGAACAGGTTGACAAGGATATGTTCCTCCGTGTTGTTGAAAAAAGGGATGACGGTATTGTTGTGCGCGGCGCCAAGGCGCATCAGACCGGCTCTCTTTCATCTCACGAAATTATCGTAATACCCACCAGGGCAATGGGGAAAGTGGATAAAGATTATTCCGTAGCTTTCGCCATACCTTCCGATACAAAAGGACTCATCCACGTTGTCGGCAGATCTACATTGGATATGCGCGAAATAGACGGCTGTGATATCGGCAATGTTTACTACTCCAAGTACTGCCCCACTTTGATCTTTGATGACGTATTTGTTCCCTGGGAACGTGTATTTATGTGCGGCGAAACAGAATTTGCGCAGGATATGGTTGTAAAATTCTCCTCTTTCCACCGCCAGAGCCATGGCGGATGTAAATCAGGCAAGATCGACTGCATGACCGGCGCTGCTCTTACCATGATGGATTATAACGGAACTGCAAAAGCCGGGCATCTGAAACAGAAGGTTATCGACATGATTCACAGGGCGGAGACGCTGTATGCCTGCTGCCTTGCTTCTTCATATGAAGGCAAAAAACAGCCCTCAGGAGCATTCTTTATTGATACCGTCCTTGCCAATGCCTCAAAAATCCACGAGGGTAAAGAAATGGCTGAGGCTACCAGGCTGATGATAGACGCCGCCGGCGGTTTTGTAGCAGACTTGCCTTCTGACCGGGATTTTGCCAATCCTGAAATAGGCGGGTTTTTGAAGAAATATTTGAAGGGTGTCGACAGTATACCCGTTGAAAACAGGGTAAAAATGTACAGGCTGGTGGAAAAAATGGCAATGGAAAGCGCTGACACAATTTCTGATATACACGGCGGTGGCTCACCGGAGGCTCACCGTGTAACCATCTTCCGCGAAACGAACATTGAAAGCAAGAAAAAGGCTGCCAAAAGATTGGCAGGCATAAAAGATTGATCGAATATTTCTCATAATAAAAAAGGGCGGCTTTTTCAACCGCCCTTTTTTATTATTAAAGGCATTTTCCATTTTTCAACTTTTTTTACTGGTGGCCATATTTTTCCGTAAGGTAACCCGGTTCATTGTTTAGCAATCTTTTCATTTCGTCTTCATACCAGTTTGTCTGTTCCTCTATGTTTGCATCAAGCACGACAAGGTCAGCTTTATTCTTTTCAATCATATTTTCAAAATCATGCATTTTCATTGGAAGCTGGTGTTTTTTTACATAATTTACATACTGTTTTAGAGCATTAAAGCCTTCAGGTTTATTCTGCTTGAGCAGCACAAGTGATTTGTAACCGATAATCCTTAAAAGATACTCACTATTTTTATCAATCTTCTCAGCTTCCAGCAAAGTTCGCTCTGCATTGGCAAGATCTCCTGTTTTGTAGTAAGCTGAACCGAGAAGAGCCAATGAGACAGAATCATACTGATCTTTTGATGCCTGAATAAAATATTGCTTTGCCTTCTCATAATCTTTTTCCTGAAAAAGATTTTTTCCGGTATATATTTCATTAGAATATGCAGTATATTTAGCGCTGCAGGATATCATTAACAATGCGCTAAAAACCATTAAACTTACTGCTATTAATTTTACATTTCTATTCATTTATAAACCCCCTTTTTTATATTATGTTCAAACCAGCCTTAATATTAACCTTTTCTGCGTTGTTTATCGGGATGATGCCATGGCGTCATGTTCAGACCTTTATTGATTATTTTTACGAATAAAAAGAAGCTTGTCAATATAAAATGTTACCGGGGTTTCCTCAATCTGCAATATGCTCACCAAAAGGTTTAAGCATTTTCCGTCCGGAAAGGGTCCTTTCCCGCCCCGGCGGAGGCGGATTGCCTCCTCCATGGACAACAAGAGAAACATTTTAAGGAATTTTTTATCCGCAATGCAATAAAAAAATACAACACCATTATACTTTTTTGTTATATACTAATATCAGGCTGGTTCCGGCGCTTTCCCCCGTCTAAAAAAAATTAATGCCACCCAGCTCGCCACGGTACCTGCAAGGTATCGTGGCCTCCTTTTTTATCAGTTCTGATTTTATCTAATAGTTTTCAGCCATTAACTCATAGTAGGCCATCGGATGGGCACAGGCAGGACATTCTGTAGGTGCTTCCGCTCCCTCATGAATATATCCGCAATTTCTGCATCTCCATTTAACAACCTTGCCTTTCTTGAATACCTGGTCGTTTTCAATGTTTTTAAGAAGGGCCAGGTATCTCTTTTCGTGTCCCTGTTCAACGGTTGTTATCGCCCTGATTACAGCCGCTATTTCACTGAATCCTTCCTTTTCCGCAACATCGGCAAACTCAGGATATAATGTCGTATATTCAAGATTTTCTCCTGCAGCAGCCTCTTTCAGATTATCTTTTGTACTGCCGATGACGCCTGCAGGAAAAGTTGCGGTAATCTCTACGTCGCCACCTTGCAGGAAATTAAAAAATCTTTTTGCGTGTTCCTTTTCGTTGTCTGCTGTATCTGAAAAAATCCAGGATATCTGTTCATACCCTTCTTTCTTTGCCTGGGAAGCAAAATAGGTATATCTGTTTCTTGCCTGTGATTCACCGGAAAAGGCCTTAAGTAGATTTTTCTCGGTTTCCGTTCCTTTTAAGCTTTTCATGTATCTGTCCTCCTCTTAACTTCCGGTAATAGGGTTTTTACGCCTTCCACAGCCCGTGCATATTGCAATATTCACGTGCTGTTATCTCATCACCCTTTATAGGAAAAAATGCTTCAGGTGCACCTCCGGGGGACAGAAACTGGCGATAAGCCTTTCCGTCAACAACGACTTCAACCCACTCTATATAGTGCTTTTCTTCCATAGGATGAGCCACGCTTCCCACCTTTACCATAATGCCGTCCTGCATCTTTTCAATAACCGGGACGTGTTTCTCGCGGGAGGCATCAACAGTATTCTCCTTCATAAGCGTCATCGGCTTGTTGCAGCAAACAAGCTCGCCTTTACCGGCATGAATAACCTCAACAATATTCCCGCATATTTCACACTTGAATATTTCTAACCTTTCCGCCATAGTAAACCTCCTTTTTTATATGAACGTTAAAACCAGAAACTGATTCTATGAAGGTAATACACAGATATACTGATGTCAACAGCGAAAAAGGCGCTTTCCGGTAAACAGAATTATTCTGACGATTATATGTGATGCTTTTGCAAGATTCACCAAACTGCGGCTGCTTTCATATTATATCATGCCAAGTCTGTCTTTCTTTTCCACCTTCTGTGCGATGTTACGGCAAACCTATGAGCCTCGTCGCGCATTTTCACAATTTCCTTGAATACCGGCGATGCCTTGGGAAGTAAAAGCGGGTTTTTACGGTTAGGCAGGTAGATCAGGTCTTCCATGCCGCCTCTGCGCTGCCCCTTTGCAATGCTGATTACGTCCCGGTCGATACTCAGCGCCTTAAGCACTTTTGATACGGCGGAAAGCTGGCCCTTTCCGCCGTCTATGATGAACAAATCCGGCAGCGGTCCAAGCTTCTCATCTGTGGTCCTTCTTTGAAGCACCTCAGTCATGGCAGCCACATCGTCCATGGATGGCGCAGACCGTATATGAAAAACCCTGTAGCTTTTTTTATCCGTTTTAAAGGCTTGAAATACCACCATGACCCCTGTGGGATTTGTTCCATGCGTATGCGAGATATCATATATCTCGATCCTGTCAGGCTCTTTCTTCAAATGGAGGGCCGTCTTAAACGCTGTTTCCAGGACGACCGGTTCCGGCTCATGTAAATTTTCTATGGCAAGCCCTATCATCTCCTTTGCCGCCCTGTTTTCAGGACCAAGAATCCTCACATTTCCCTTCTTTCTCTCCTTCAGGTATTTTTCCAGAAAAACACTGTCTTCAATCGCCTCAGAAATAATCACCTCATCCGGGACAGGCCTCGATAAATAATATTGAAAAAGAAATGATGATATAGCCTCATCATAACCGACCTTCATCAGAGATTCCTTAAAAAGCTTTTTTGAAAGCAGCACCCCTCGCCTGAATGTAAGCAGCACAATTCTTATGCCTTTCTCGCCTTCAAGAAAGGCCCATACATCGCGGTTCTTTCCAAGATGTTCATGGACGTGCTGTTTTTCCACCATACCTTTTATGGCAAAATACCGCTCTTTCAAGTATTTAGCTTCTTCAAAATTCCATTTCTCAGAGGCTTCATTTATACGTCTCTCAAGGTCCTTTAACAATTTTTCATCCTTTCCGGAAAGGAAGTCTGCCAGTTCCTCTGCAACAATCCTGTATGCATTTTCATCAGCATTATCACTGCACGGCGCAAGGCATTTATTAAGTTCCGAGAGCATGCAAGGTCTTTTTCTCTTCCTGAAAACAGTATCCTTACATCTCCTGACAGGATATAAAACCTGTATGAGCTTGAGTACGTCTTTTACATCACCTGCATGTGGGTAGGGCCCAAAATACAGCGCTCCGTCATCCTCGATCTTCCGTGTCATATAGAGAGCCGGAAATATTTCATTCATGGTAAGTTTCAAGGAGACATAGGTCTTGTCGTCCTTCAGATCTATATTGTATTTGGGGGCGTTTTCCTTGATAAGGTTGCTTTCAAGGAGAAAGGCTTCTTTTTCGTTTCCTGTCAGGATAGCTTCAACGCTCCTGATTCTGTTTACAAGTCGCTCTGTCTTGGGGTCTCTCTCGCCTTCACCAATATAGCTTCTCACTCTGTCCTTGAGATTCTTCGCCTTCCCGATATATATAATATTCCCGTCTTTATCGCGGAAAATATATACGCCCGATGATTCGGGAAGGGAGTTTATGATTGATTCATCTATCACAGCGTTATTTCCATCTTCTCCAGCTTCAACAGCCTGTCCCGAAGTTCCGCTGCTTTCTCGAAATCCCATCTTTTTGATGCTTCGCCGATCTCTTTCTTCAGCTTCTTCATCATGCGGGACAATTTCTTCGGTTCAATGCCGCTTGCTTCAAGTTCGTCGAGGGGCACTGAATAGTAATCTTTCTCATAGATTGAGGAGAGAATATCCACAACGGACTTCTTGATACCTTCCGGGGTAATTCCGTTTTTCCGGTTATATTCGCCCTGAACCTTTCTCCTCCTCTCTGTCTCGCTCATAGCTCGCTTCATGGATTCTGTTGTTTTATCTGCAAACATGACGACCCTGCCGTTTATATTTCTCGCAGCCCTTCCGCAGGTCTGGATGAGGGACGTCTCGGAGCGCAAAAAACCTTCCTTATCCGCGTCAAGTATGGCAACAAGGGAAACCTCCGGCAGATCAAGTCCCTCTCTCAGGAGGTTCACGCCTACAAGAACATCAAATTTGCCCATTCTAAGATCCCTCACAATGGCAACACGCTCAAGAGTATCAACATCAGAATGGAGATACTTCGTCTTAACACCGGCGTCGAGGAGATAATCGGTCAGGTCCTCTGCAAACCGTTTTGTAAGCGTTGTAACAAGAACCCTCTCTTTTGCCTTCATCACTTCTTTGATCTCCCCCAGTAGCGCTTCTACCTGGCCCTTAGCCGGTTTCAGTTCAATGCGGGGATCCATAAGACCTGTTGGCCGTATTATCTGCTCAATTATACGGCCCTCTGCCTTTCCAAGCTCATATTTGGCAGGCGTTGCCGAAACATACATCACCTGCCCTGTTCTCTCTTCAAATTCCTCAAATGTGAGGGGTCTGTTATCGAGGGCAGAGGGAAGTCTGAAGCCGAATTCAACGAGGGTTTGCTTCCGCGATCTATCGCCACGATACATGCCCGTAAGTTGAGGCACTGTGACATGGCTTTCATCAATCATTAGAAGAGCATCCTTCGGAAGATAATCAATGAGCGTCGGCGGCGGTTCACCCGGTTTTCTGCCTGTAAGATGTCTTGAATAGTTTTCTATTCCCTGGCAGTAGCCGATCTCTTTAATCATCTCAAGATCATATTTAGTCCTCATCTCAATTCTTTGCATCTCAAGAAGCTTGTTCTGTGTTTTAAGGAATTCAAGACGTTCCTTCAATTCTTCCTCTATCGTAAGCACAGCCCGATCAAGAGTCTCCTTGGGCGTAACAAAATGCCTGGTCGGGAATATGGTGCACTTCTTCAACTTTTCCATAACCTGTCCGGTCAGGGGGTCTATGAGATAGATGGCATTTACCAGGTTGTCGTCAAGAACCACCCTGAAGGCTCTTTCCTCCTCATAAGCAGGGAATATATCGATATTGGGGCCCCTGATGCGGAACCTGCCCCGGTAAAAATCGAGATCATTCCTCTCATATTGGCACTGGATAAGCTTATCGAGGAGAGTCTTCCTTTCTATCTGCTGCCCCTTTTCAAGATATACAAGCATCCCGTAATATGCCTCCGGCGAACCCAAGCCGTATATGCAGGAAACGCTTGCCACAATAATTACATCATCTCTCTCAAAAAGAGAGTTTGTAGCAAGAAGCCGGAGTTTATCTATCTCCTCGTTTATGGAAGAATCCTTTTCGATATATGTATCCGTGGAAGGCATATATGCCTCCGGCTGATAGTAATCGTAGTAGCTCACAAAAAAGTGAACCTCATTTTCAGGAAAGAGGGTTTTGAATTCCGTATAAAGCTGGGCCGCAAGGGTCTTGTTGTGGGAAATGATCAAAGTCGGCCTCTGCATTCGTTCAATCACGTTTGCCATGGTAAAAGTCTTGCCTGAACCGGTAACACCAAGGAGCACCTGATGCTGAACACCCTTTTTTATATTTTTTATGAGTTTCTCGATTGCCTCCGGTTGATCCCCCTGCGGCTTGTATTCACTGATTAGTTTGAATTTATTCATAGTGGTATATTGTAATGCATTCGACCGGAAATAATAAATAGGATAATTTATAGTCGGGGACTTTAAGCTTCTGCCGCGAAATGACGGCTGCATGGAAAATGAATGAACTCCCCGCAGCAGAGCTGCGAGGAATCAGAGGAATGAGGCCACATAATTATGCCCCCTCACCCTGCCCTCTCCCGCAAGGGGCGAGGGAATGTGGTTACCCCGCAGCAGAGCTGCGAGGAATCATCAGATTGAATGGATGAAGTTTTCAGTACAACTCGAAGGAGTATATTGAATCCGTATTGACATATAAGAACCGTTCTTATAAACTCAGATTTATCAGAGAGGAATTGCTATCAAGCCGGAAAAAGGATACTGCATAAACTGCGACAACAGGCATGGCTGTAAATCAAAAGATCCTCCATGCATTGTTGAGATGGCGGAGAACAATATTACAAATATGTCGGGAAAGCAATATCTGATTGAGCAGAATAAAACGGAAAAGTGCAAGTCTTGCTCATTTTTTCGCTCATGCTGGAATATAGAAGACTACAACCGCGTTGATTTGTCTTGAACGTCTGTATATAATAATAGAACTACTAAGGGGACGCGGGTTTAATCATGATAGAAAATGCCTATGTATGCTACGCTGATGTACTGGGGTTCACTTCCCGGTTTATTTCCGGAGATCTGTCAAGTAAATACGATAAATTGATTAAAATGGTGAACGATATTGAAGATCCCGGCATAACCGTCTTTCTTATGTCCGACAGCATCGTGATAATATCGTTAGAATTTGAAAAGTTCCGGGATATTGTAAAGGAGTTTTACACATGGGGTATACTCAATGATTTCTGGCTAAGAGGCGCAATTACGCAGGGCAATGTCACAAGATATCACGAGAGGGCCGCTACCGAACAAAACCGGTTTATCCTTCCCTTTCTCGGCGATGGATACATGAGAGCATATGCAATTGAGACAAGATTGAATATATCCGGCATTGCAATAGATCAAAAATTTTTTGATTCGGATGATTTAAATCCCGGGTTCAGAAAAGGCGTCGATTATATCGAGTATGAGGAATACCTGCCAAAGGCTGGTTATGAAGGGAAAAAGAAGCTCCTCCTCCCCAGAGAGCATTCCCTGCGTCAGGTTGTAGATACACTATACTTTGAAGAAATGCTCGGATCCCACGTTGAAGACGTGGACAAGTACATCAATACCTTCTGTTTTTACATACAACACTTGTTGGAACGAGCCAACACCGGAAACGTCACAGCCTTTGTAGAAAAGATGATACAGGAGTTTGAACTTCAGGGCAGGCGCATATTAATGCCGACCAAGATTGCAACTATTTTTATTGCTATGGTCGAGGGCTTGCTAAACCGCTACCGTTCAACTGATAAAATAAATTTTTCCAACCAGGATCAACTTGAAATGCTTATCGGCAGGATTATATCGGCACTAAAAGAAGAGGGTTATCTTGCTGCTTTTGTCGATAGTATACTTGATTTTGATAAAAGAAGAAGCACTTCCATCTACAAAGAAATCAACAGTCTCAGATCGCGGATATATACTCCGGCTACTGAGGATAAAGTTTAAAACATTCGTTCCTGCTCTGCATATGCATATTATCAAGATGTTGGGCAACAGATTCAGGAAGAGGACACTTCTGAAATTTGCCCATTTGATTACAGTTATTGTTCCAGTTTTCTGTATAATTATCGTGAGAAGCTTTGAGGCAAGAGGCAAGCGCTTCGCGACGCTGTCTGATAACTTTTTCCACCCCTTCAACATACTGCTTGGCCTGTCTTTCCCTTTCCCATTTGTCTAATATTGCCCTATCCTTTTTTTCTTTATCTTTTTGTTGGACCGTTTCCCCCTCTACTTCAGCCCTTTTTTGTTCCAATCCCTCCAACTCATGCGCTCTCTCGGCTTCTGACTGTTGTTGTCCTTTTTTAATAAGGGCTTTCACATCATTAATTGCCACGGCAAAGCTTAATCCTTCGGCAATCTCCTTTGTAACCGTCAATGTGTTGATTCCTATTGCCTCTCCTGAAGTATTGACTAACGGTCCGCCGCTATTTCCAAAATTAACGGCAGCATCGGTCTGAATAAAAACAGCATCCGAAAAAGGTAATTTTCTCTTTTTTGCACTGACTATCCCCTTTGTAAATGAAATTTCAAGGGAAAGCGGGGAGCCGACGGCAATAACCGTTTCACCCTCTGAGCATGCATCACTGTCGCCCAGTTTTATAAAAGGGTATTTCCCGCCGATTACCGTTTTCAGCAGCGCAAAATCTTTCTGCTTGTCAAGCTTGATTATATTAACCTCAGATGGAACGCCATCAGGGAACGTTACAGTGCCGCTCTTTTCTTTAACAACATGATAGTTTGTTATAATATAACCGCTTTCATCAATCACAAATCCGGAACCCTGGGCATTGCCGAACCGGACAGTCACTACTGCCGGTTTTATGCTCTTGATGATTTTGGATATATTTGCTTCATGGGATTTAAACAAGCTTTCCCTGAAAAAAAATGCTGCCGCAAGGAGAATAAAAAGTATTACTGAAATCCCGGCCCAAAACCCTATTGATGGCTTTCTTTCCAATGATTCAATTTTTTGGTTAAGAGGGGCCGGCTGTTGTCTTTCAATTATTTTTTCCGGAGAAGATGATAAATAGTTTTTTAAACCTTCATAGGCAAGATTTATTTCCTTTAATCTTTCCCAATTTCCATGCTGCAAGTTAGGGTTCTTAATAAGATCTTTATAAGCCTTCTCAACTTCTTTTTCTGTTGATCCTGCTTTGATTCCAAGGATATTATAATATTTCAGCAGTAAATCATCCATAATGATTCATCCTTAATTACTGTTTTGTATTTTATTTTATCCTATGTAGAATTTTTGTCAAATTATTTATTCAATGAAAATAATAATTTCTTCTCTGGCTGGTATGGTTATATGAATGTTCGGGTAAAAACAACGGCTACTGCGGTCTTACCGCAACCGCTATCTTCGTGACATTGCTCTTGCGGACTGCATCCATAGCCTCAATAACCCGGCCGTGCTCAACAGCTTTGTCGGCGTTTATTACAACCGATAATTCCGCAGCGCGATTTCCCATTGCGGCAAGACGTGATTGTATCTCTGTAGGGGAGATTATTTCATCCTTGTCAAAATATAGTTTGCCTTCTTTCGTGAGAGTCAGAGTGACAATCTGTTTTATATCGTCCCTGGCGGTTGCAGCATGGGGCAGGTTAATCTGGAGCCCCCGTTGCATGGTCATGGTAAGAGTCGCTACCATAAAGAATACCAAGAGAAAAAACATGGTATCGATCATTGGGATGATCTCTATGCGAGCCTTCTTTTTTGTTTTGCGGGGGAGCCTCATTGTGCCTGCTCTTTCGAAGCGGCATTGAGTGCAAGCTCCAATCTGGTGGCGTAAGTTTCGATAACATCGGATTCCCGTTCGATCTTGTTGAGGAAGTAGTTGTAGGGTATGAGAGTGACAGCGGCAACAGTAATGCCAGCTGCTGTGGCGATAAGCGCCTCGGCAACTCCTCCTGTTACAGCGTGAGGTTGTCCCAGGCCTGTTGTGGCCATAATATTGAAAGAACCTATCATCCCGATGATGGTGCCCAAAAGACCCAGAAGCGGTGAAAGCGTGATAATGGTATCGAGAGCCACTAATCCGCGCTTCATCAGGGAAAGTTCGGCAATTCCTGCCGCCTCCATGGCGCCGGCAGGTTCAGATTGATGTGTAATGCCCACCGACAGAACTCTCATAAGCGGCAATACCAGGGCTCCTGAAATACCGGCTGTCTCATCGATAATGCTGTGCGCTTCATCTATACGGCCCTTGCGAACAAGGCCGATTACCTCTTCAGCCCTGTGAACAGCACTAATGCGCTTAAAGAAGATGAATCTATCGATAATGATGGTAACGGCCACGACTGAACAGACAGCAAGCGGGATCATCATCCACCCGCCTTTGATAAGCATATGCCACATTGCATTCTCCTTCCACGGCCCCTCGACTGGAGCTGTTGGTATTAATTTGTTAAGCGCCTCAACCGGAACAGTCTCAGAACAGGTAAAACTGCCGTACTTTGTGCTGCTTTCTGTAATTGTTATTCCGGCTGCACCATGATTAATTGTCGAGGCTGAAAGTAACGGGCCACATAGCCAGAACGGCAAAGGGTATACCGTTTCTCCGCGCGGGGAGGAATTTAGATTTTCGCGCTGCGTCTATAACAGCAGAAGCAAAGATCTGATCCGTGGCTTCTTTTACTTCAGTCTTAATAAGGTTTCCTTTTTCATCTATAGTAAGTCTCAGGACGACTTTCCCTTTTTTTCTAAGCTTTAGGGCGGCGTAAGGGTAAACGGGTTTCTCCTGGTAGACCCACTGAGGTCCGTCTCCAGCTCCGAAACGAGCTTCAACAGGGCCTCCTCCTCCGCCTCCAACACCTTGCCGGCCCAGCCCTGCACCTGATCCCCCAGGTTCTCCGGCAGACCCGGAGAGGGTTGCCCCTGTTCCTGTTGCACCGACAATTGCTACTCCGCCAGAACCAGGTCCCACCTGGGCTACCTCTTTTTTTGAACCGATATCAGGAGAAACGACTTTCTGCGGTTGTTCGGCAGTTTTCTTCCCTTCGGGACGAGCAGGCGGCGGACTCTTAACTTTTTCTATCTTAGGCGGCTGAAAGGGTCGCAAAACAGGGGGCTTAATGGGTTTTACTACAGGGGTGGGTTCAGGTATGACAGAAATTTCAATTGCTCTGTTCTCATTATTGTGGTAGCCGCTGAGTTTTGATATGGGAATGGACAGAATTGCCATATGGATCGCTACTGCAACGAGGAGGTACTTCCTCCATCGAGGATTATGTGCCGGAGAGGGTGTTAAAAAGTCCATTTCCGATGAAACCATATCAGACATAGATCGCACCCCGGTATTTTTCTGTAAAAATGCTTTGGCAAAGATTGTAATGAAATCCTTTATTCACTGCTTTTATTTTCCTTTCCCTTTTTTTATACTGTCCATAGAAATGATCTCTATTTTATTCACTGCTTTGACATCTCTGTCTGCTGCCAGGTCATCAGGGGGAAGAAGGAGAAATCTGCCGCCGTCCTTCAGCGGTTTCTGACCTATTTTGTCTGCCATGATGATTCTTTCGCCGCCCGGCGCAAGGAACACTTCTCCATACGAGAAGGTTGCCTGGTAACCATCCTGAGAGGAAATAAGAAAGACAGTGTCTGTTTCTGAACCAATGCCTGCTTTCTTAAGCAGTTCGCGGAGGCTGACGCCGGTAAACTGCTTCAATCCGTGATAGCCTCTGCCGTCGCCCACTTCTTTTGTAATTGCTTCGATGTGAGGGTAGCCGCTCAAATCTGTAATTTCCAGGGATTTACCTTGAGCGTTAACAATAGTGAAATTAGGCGAAAAAAGCGTCTCCATCTTTTTCTTTGGCTTATCTTTTTTCAGATCGACAACCTCAATTTGCGAGATACCATCAATGCTCCGGTCAGTGAAAAAGTCGTTTGCTACAACCAGCTTCGGAAAACCTATTTTTCGTTTGAGTTTGTTAAGTGCGGATTCATAGAAACTTGCCTGATGACATTCTCCGCAATTAGTGTGATGAGGCATAACAGGAGTTGCCGAGACTGCTACAATGATATCGGAAGGATTTTTATAGAAAACCTCACCCCAGGAAAGAGTAACGGTCTTACCTGCTCTGTCCCTGACTACGATGGCAAGGTCTAAGGGCTTGTTGAAAAGTGCTCCCGTCTTTTCGATGCATGCCATTTCAAGAAGTGTTTTCAGGGGGACGCCGCTGTATGTAAATACACCGTTGTAATTTCTGTCGCGAGTAATCTCGGCAAGCTTTACTGTGACGGATTGAAATTTGGCAAGGTCATCAGCGCTGAAGTTAAGCGGCTGTTTGACTGCACCGCCAATGGTCAGCACTACAGCAGGAGAAGCTCCGGCCACAATGCCCCAGAGGGCGCAGAAACAGATAATCAAAAGGAATATTTTTTTCATCATAAGTATTCTCCTTACTATATTTTATTATGCCCTAATAGATGACCTGGAAATATTAAGGCAATATTTTATCATGTAATTAAGTACAATAAATAACCATAATAATACATAAATAACTATTAGGTCTTTAAACTAACAATATATACCTTATTTTTTGCTTCTATGCAAGACTATCTTAAAATCAAATCATGCTGTAATGCCGGATACGTATAAGTCTCGCAATATACCGAATTTATGAATTATTATTACTATAATATTGAATAAATGAGAGAATCAGGAATACAATTGAGTATGTGTTTATTTTAAATGTATTGAACATAAGTTTTATATGGTTATAAATGGTTATTCTTATAAATTATTTACCTTATTTAGATTTGATTTATCTATCACCAGATGCTATATTAGCAGATTGCCGGTTGCACACACGGTTGCTGTGGCAGACAAAGCCTTTTTTCAGGACGAGGCCATAGAGTACCGGCACGGCGTCGGATTTGAAGGATTTGGAGTCTTTGCGTGAAGTTAAGAATATTTTTGATATTGTCGGTTGCTGCTGGAAGCTTCGCACTGCTTTCTATGTTCCCCGGCATAATGTACCCGGAAACAGGGAAAAGGACCGTAGAGGTAACGGATCAAATGGGACGACACATAGTCGTTCCTAAGAGTGTGACCAGGATTGCAGCCTTCCATCATATGGGGAGCAAAATCGTCTATGCCCTCGGTGCTAAGAATATGCTCGTCGGTCAGGCATTCTTTCGTAATGAGGGGGAGGCAATAGCACGCATGGATCCTGCCTTTGCCGGAAAGCCTCAATTGTTGCAGGGCCACACAGTGAACAATGAGGCAATAATTGCCCTTAAACCTGATCTGGCTATTGTCTATGCGTCCTTCGATATCTCCGAGGTCAATCGTCTGGAAAATGCCGGTATTATAGTCGTTGCTATAAAAGGCGAGACCTTCAGGGAAAGCTTTGAAAGCGTTAGACTCGTGGGAAGAATTCTCGACCGCGAAAAGGAAGCTGAGGACTATATTGCAGCCAGTGAGCGGCTCCTCAATCTGACAAAGATAAGGCTGGAACGTATCCCTGCGGAAAAGAAACTGAAGGTCATATTTTCCGGTCCCCGGAACATGTATACTGTTGCAACAGGCGAGATGCTCCAATCGAGAGTGCTTGAAGCGGCGGGAGCGTACAATGTGGCACAGGGTCTCAAAGGGTTTTGGGCTGCCGTATCTCCTGAGCAGATTGTTGCCTGGAATCCGGATGTGATTTTTCTCGGTTCCGGCCTCGACAGCTACGGAGTGATGGAGATGCTTTCCAATGCTCAGTTACAGGGTGTTAAAGCTGTGCAGAACAAGCGGATATACGTTTTTCCATCGAACGTAGGATGGTGGGATTACCCCGCGCCTCACTGTGTGCTCGGTACTGTATGGGCGGCAAAAACCCTTTACCCTGAGCAATTTGCCGACATAGACATAAAAAAGACTGCCGACGAATTCTACAAGAAATACATGGGTTACACCTTTACATCCATGGGGGGAAAGCTATAGGTCCTCTCTGTTTATGGTCCAGATGCGGATTTGGTTGCAATGAAAAGTCTTAAGAGACATCTCCCCTGGATTATCTTTGTGGTTGCCCTCTTTTGGTCTCTTAGTTTGGGTCGTTATGCCATGGGACCTGTTGAAGTCATAAAACTTCTCGCTGCCCGCATGGGTCTGGAACACTTTGTCGGGCATCAATCGCCGGAAATGCAACTGGTATTTTTCAATATCCGCCTACCCAGAATCCTCATGAGTATTGCTGTCGGAAGCGGCATCTCACTGGCAGGCGTGGTATTTCAGGCCCTTTTCCGCAATCCCCTTGCAGCGCCCGACATTCTGGGGGTTACAGCAGGGGGCTGCTTTGGAGCTGCCCTCTCAATCATGCTTCTTACACACCTGGCGTTGGGCGTGCAAGGCTCGGCTTTTGTTTTTGCCATAGCTGCTGTTTCCATCGCTTATGTCATCGCAAACCACAGTTGGGATAAATCATCTTCCGTGCTTGTCATATCAGGGGTAGTGGTGTCGGCTGTTTTCCAGGCAGGGCTTTCCATGCTAATGTACTTTGCCGAGCCATACGACCAATTAGCAAAAATCGTCTTCTGGACCATGGGCAGCTTTCATATTGTCTCCTGGGCGCAGGTCAAGACCACACTGCCCCTGGTTGTAGCCGGGTCGTGTCTGCTTACGGTGTTCGGCTGGCGGCTCAACATTATGACTCAGAACGAGGAAGACGCTTTGTCGCTCGGTGTAGATGTCAATAAATGGCGACTCTTCTATGTTGTCGTCAGCACCCTCATGGTTGCCTCTTCTGTAGCGGCTGTTGGTTCTATAAGCTGGGTAGGACTTATCATCCCTCATATTGCCCGTTATCTTGTCGGTGCCGATCATAAAAGGCTGGTTCCGGCTACAGCGGTTCTCGGAGGGACCTTTCTTCTTATTATGGATACTATTGCCCGCACGATTTCTGCCTCAGAAATCCCCATCAGTATAGTCACATCCATATTCGGGGCACCATTTTTAGGATACCTGCTTATGAGCAAAAAAGGAGGATTAAGCGCCGGTGAGCGTGCAAGTTGAGAAACTGACGGCAGGTTACGGGGAAGAACCGGTGCTCATGGATGTCGCTTTGGCTGTCCGGGAGGGGTGCCTTTGCGGGCTTATCGGACGGAACGGGTCGGGTAAAACTACCCTCATGCGGTGTATCAATGCCATTCTCAAGCCTCTGCAGGGCAGAGTTATTGTTTCAGGCAAAGAGGTTAATAAACTCAGCAGGGACAAAGTTGCCCGCTTAATAAGCGTTGTGCCCCAGGGAAGTTATTCTCCCTTCCCTTTTTCCTCGCTTGACATGATCCTCATGGGCGGAACAGCACGCCTGCGGTCCTGGCAGTCACCGGGAGATAATGAGAAGGACAGTGCATGGAAGGTCTGCAAAGATGTGGGGATAACGGCACTTGCTTCTACCCCTTTTAACCATCTTTCCGGAGGACAGAAACAACTCGTCATGCTTGCCAGGGCCCTTTATCAGGATGCGCCGGTGATGCTCCTTGATGAACCCAACTCGCATCTTGATTTCTGTAATCAGCACAGGATGATGGGTCTTGTCCATGAGATTGTAAAAAGTAAGAATAAAACTGCGCTCATTACGCTTCATGATCCGAATTTGGCGCTCCACTATTGCGATGAGGTGGTTATGTTGAAAGAAGGACGTGTCGTAGTTTCAGGCATAACAGAAGATGTGATAAACGGCGATTATCTGGAGATGGCATTGGGAGAAAACGTCAAAAGGGATACCACAATGAGCGGGCTTACAGTTGTGGTTCCGAAAAATGTGCCTGCTCAGAGATGAATTAGGAGGATAAAATATGCGTTGCAATTATTGTGAATGGCGCTGCGAGCTTGGGAACGGCAGACTGGGCGTATGCAAAATGTATGTTGAGGATGATAACGGCATAAAGGAACGTTTCCCGAACAAATGGTGTACTTGCGGAATATCCAGAATAGAATCCATACCTTTCTATCATGCCTATCCGGGGAGCCGCAGCCTCACTGTGGGAACAAGCGGTTGTAACTTCAACTGCAAGTACTGCTCCAATGGATTCATCGCTAAAGAGGACCCTGAGCTTCTGCAAGAAAGAATGCTGGAATACTCCCCGAAGGAACTCGTAGGGATGGCTAAGAAACTGGGATGTCATAATATTGTTTTTAACGTTAATGAGCCTACAGTTTCCCTTCCTACAATGATTGAGGTTGGAAAAGAAGCAAAGGCGCAGGGTATCCCTGTGGGTTGCCTGACCAATGGATACACAACGGAAGAAGCCACGGAACTGCTGTGCTCTGTCTTCTCATTTTTCAATATCGGCCTGAAGGGGCTTTCAGATCGGTTCAACAAAAATTATATCGGTATCCCTTCTGCAGAGCCTGTGCTCCGCACAATTAAGAGGCTTGCCAAAACAGCCCATATAGAAATTGTAACACCGGTTATCCAATCGGCAAATGATGATGAGCTTGACGCCATATCGGATTTTATCGCCGGTATAGACTCCGAAATCCCCTGGCATGTTTTTCGGCTTCTCCCGGAGCATGACATGAAAGAGGCCGAGTATCCCAATATTGAGGTTATCAACAATGCACTGAAGATCGCGCGGACCGAACTGGCTCATGTCTATTTCCATAACTTTGTCGGCTCCGATTGGGTTAACACGCTCTGTCCCGGTTGCAAATCTGTCGTTATTGAACGTTTTAGTCTCGGATGCGGCGGGGACAAGCTTCATCGCTTCCTCTGTCACGATAAGTATTGTCCTGAATGCAGGCGCGAGATAAGACTCCTCGGAAAAAAGACGGAATGGAACAGTATGGAGGTACAGTCATGAGTATAGCAATTATCGATGCACGGGAATGGCAGAACATTTTTGACCTCCGGACCGGAGCTAAAGCGGAAGCTGATGGCCCTGTTGTGAAGATGGTGCGAGGCGTTCTGGGGGCACACCCTTATCCTGGCGATACGGATCCCGGGAGCAATAAATGGGTAAGCGATGTTGCACTTGATCTCATAGAGCAATACCATCCTCAGCTTGTATTCCTGGCCTATGCCGGGCAGTATTTTACAAGCCGTTATACGCCGATGACCGGTGAGGAACGGGCAAAAATGCTTGCTGCCGTTTCTTCTGAAGTGAACCGGTTCATCGCAGAATCCGGTTTTACACCAATCATTATCGGGACGGGCACCATGACGGATTTTGTGGATTTTATTGACGTAAGCAGACTTGACGGTCTGGCTCTATCCACACATTGGTCGGCCAGATATGCCGGTCTGCACAATCCCAGCGTCTCCGATCTTATATTTTTGGAGAAACATCCTAATATTGAAAGAATTGTGGATAAAAATGAGCTGCTGAGTCTTTTTAATGCATCTCCAGACGAGGCATTACGTGTGCCGGAGCACCTTTTGCTTGCAAAGGAAGGCTGTGCTTATAAGACATCAAGCGGCACACCGCGTAAGGCGCTCATGGTTCCTGCCGGCAGTTTTCATATTCCTGTGTCTTGCGCCGCCGGAAGTCTGAATGAAATAACGGATATTCGAGGCATTGTTGACGAGGGACTGAAAAAAGATAAAGTGGCTGTTATCATTCTTGAAGGCATAGGAATGGAGGATTTTCCCTGGCCGTACAGCAGTTGTATAAATGGACGGGGCTGGTACTATTACGAACCTGGTGAAGCTCAATATCTTACTATCATGACAGGTCAACACAGGGTTTTTGACTATCCCACAGGATACAAATACTTTGAGGAGGATCAGGAAAGTAAGGAATATCCTTTCTCAGGCTACTTTACTTCATTGCCGGAAGGTACACTGGCAAGCAAATTCTCCGGCAGGAGTATTGCCGTGGGGAATAAGAGCATGTTTATGCATATGGTTACCGGAGCAGATTTATCTGTGGAATGCTTCGCGCGGAATCTCTATAACCAGGGCACCATGGGGGTTGTCCACCGACAGAACAAAGTGTAGCCGTGAACAATATGCGGCCAGGGTCTGCAATCCATGAGTCCCCTGGCAGGTCTCTGTCAGGCAATTCTACTGCAAATCCATGTCTAAACTGAATTTATAAAGAATTTTTTCAAGTTTGTTCAAGGACTTGTGGTATTCCCAAATATTTGCAGAGTTGTAGCATTCCTTGAGGGCATCACGTTTTTCTTCCATTTCCCGGGAAAGATTTTTTACCTTAACCACTTGCCCATCCTTCAGGGTTATATCCAAAACCGTTCTGAAAGCCATGGCTTTCTGGTAAACCATGTTAATATAAGGTGCCTTGATAAATCCCTTGCCAAGCCTTATCTTCCCGTTGAATGGTATCGCCTCATTCCGATTATGGAAGTCAGCTTGACAGGAACTATGAGCAGACACGGTCCCTTCGATAAATTTGTAATTTTCATTTTTTCCTATAGGGATTATACCCTTGAAGTATAGCGTATCCAGGGTAAGTTCATATATTACACATAAATTCGGATGGTAAGAAGCATGCAACTCAGACTGCCGCACTCCTAATTCCTCAGGAGACACAAGATTATCTCCGGAGCGGCCAATGAGAACATACCGATTATCGTTAATCAGAAATATGTAAAAAATCTGTGCTGCCATGGTTTCTCCTTATTATGTCTTCTTATCAAAATATGAATACAGCATTTCCCTATTTCTGAAATTACACTCACATAGAATCAAATATTTTTTTACGCATAACGATGAAGGCCCCGACTTTCAGATATGTCCTTTTTGTAAATGCATATTTGTTATAATATATACTTATGAGTATGTATTGGTTATTATTTGTATGAATATGTTATTATCATGACATTTGTAAAAATGCAAGATAAAATTTTCTGTTCAGGATTGTTGATGCAGTGTCGGCATATTTCTCCGAAACTGTTTCGGAGAAAATCAAATGCCCCGTAGAGTATATGCTGGAGCCGGTTTTTGGCATAAATGTCATTTTTCTAACACTGTGTTAGAAACTTATTATTTCAATCAAGATTATGAAATTTGTCGGGATGGAGAATTTGTGCAAGCCACATAGCGAAAAGGAATATCCAACTGCTTCCGTGTCCCCAGAGAAAGACTCCCTTCTGGACAGGTATAGACCCTCTTTTCTTTTACTGCTTTAATGACCTTCCAGCGGGGATCAGCGGCGCTGTTACCCTTTGAAAAAGAGAAAAGGGTAAGGAAAAAATGATTTTTTACAGCGTGCATTCAATGTGAATGCAAAATAACTCTTTGCTCCAAAGCAAAGCCGGCATTGGGTTTACAGAATATTTTCTCTTTGCTCTAATAGTTAGAGCAAACTCTACAGATACATTGTCTGTAATCGATGAACCAAGTTTCCAGATTTCCACTATTCCCCCAGCACGCTTGCTATCTCCTGGTTATCAGGGGTATACCCATAACAGACGGTATAAAACTTTTTCATCTCCTGCTTCATGTCAAAGCTTATTTCTCGAGGATAAAGCTTGTTCGCAAGCCACATGATCCCAAGGATAGATTCAGGATTCGGCACATCCCATGGCCCGATATAGGACAGGCTCATGTATACATCCTTAGACTGCACTGCTGATATAATCTTGAGACGCTTATCCCCCATAAAATTTTCTACCCTTGCTGTGCCATAGTTACCAATAAATATAAAGTCAGGATTCCAGACAATAAGTTGTTCAATGGAGATATTTGACCATCCGCCTTTATAATCCCGTGCCACGTTTATCCCTCCCGCGTATTCGATGATAAAATTCTGATAGAAATCTCCACCTGCCGTGCTTAACATGTCCGGACCGGCGTAATACACCTTTTTCTTACTTTGAATCATTGCGGTTTTATTGCGGATATAATCGAGCTTTTGCCTGCAATAGTCAATTACAAACCTCACCCTTTCCTGCTTTTGCATAATTTCCCCAACGAGCATGATACCCTGCATAAGTTGTTCGGGATTTTCCATTGCTAAAAATACTGTTGGAATCCCCAGTTTCCTGAGATTTGCATTTTGCGGATTACGCTTACTTAGCAACAAAACATCCGGGTTCATCTTTAATATCTCTTCAACCGTTATATCGCCGGCGCCATGTCTGACAGGTCTGTATATGTTTTCTATCTGCGGATAGATTCTTTTCGTGGTGCTATTAATATCAAAGTCTGATATTCCTGCCAGTTTATCCTGGGCTCCTGTAAGAAAAACAAGCTGGGTAGCAAGTGGATACATCGCTGTTACAACCCTCTGGACTTCATAAGGGATTTGAACTTTATTGCCGGCCATGTCTTCGATGGTCCTTAAATTGGCATTTTGTTTAGGCAGGGCATGAGGGGTTATTATAACTAGAAATATAATGAAAGCTGTTACTCCAAGGAAAATTATGCCGTACATGATACTTTTTTTCATAAACCCTCCCTGCTTCCAAGGCAATAAAGGACATTAAGGCCTCTTGTTATTCACCGGATGGGAGTTTTTCTGCATAAAGCCGGTTTTATGTATACAGAAATGCTGTCTGTTGATCATTGGTGTCCACTGTGGACGCAAATGATGTCCATTGGTCTAAACCAAAGCCTGTATTTGGTTTACAGAGATTTTATGTTTTGCACCAACAGTTGGTGCAAAAGTTTCGGATATGCTCCCTGAGTAACAGATAAAGAGCAAACTCATACCCCTCCTATATAAATAAGTCCCAGAAACTCTTTCCCTTCTTTTGCGACTGTAGACAATAGGTCAGCCAATCGGGTTTTTACAAGATGCTTTTCGTGTGATATTCCTGCCTTGTAGGCGATGGTTATTACGGTTGTCGCCGGGTAGTATTTTTTAAGTAACGGTTCGAGATCCTTCAATTCCTTTAGTCCCATAAAAATTGCCATTATGTCACCTGTCTCTGCCACTGCCTTAAGCGTGCCTTCATTTTCCTTCAGAGCCCAGGGTGTGGTAAGGACCATTGATTTCTTGTTGGAGGCAATGTTCCTCCCTATCATTGCGTTGGCGGCGCTGAAAGAGTTAATGCCTGTTACTACCTCTACATGTCCGGCAAATTCCGGAAAGAGCCAGTTCTCCCAACCGCCATAAATTGTGGGATCGCCCGGTTCCAGGATAGCAACACTTTTCCCTGCTTTCAGAGTGTCCCATATGCTTTTTATTTCAGCAGCGCGCAACTCAGTGGTTCTTTTTTTAACCTCTTCGTTGGAAAGATCGGGGTGAGCCTTTTTATACACGGGCTCCCAACTGGTGAAAGGATCAAAAAGAATGGGTTTGTTGCCCATGTATTTTGAAAACCGTTCGGTGAAGCTTTTCCCACCGACAAATGCCCCTGCTTTGCCCATTTGCGAAATCGCTTCAAGGGTAATGAGGCTCGTGTCTCCACATCCAACCCCTATTACCATAACTTTAGGATTTGTCTTGAGACTTATAATCTCTATGGTTTTAACGGTCTGCACCATTCTGTCAGCCAGAAAGTCGTCAGGAACGACAAGCGAAAACCCTTTGTCTTTAGCTATTGATGAGCCTTCATTTTTATTGCACATTACTATCCGGTCACTTTTGGCACCCATGAAAACCTCTCCGAAGGACAAAAGGGATCTGTAGCCGTCGGCAGAGGTGAATAAAAATACTGTTTCAGGGTCATCGACCTTTCGGAGAATCTCCCGCAGTGGTACGCCTTCGAAATTTTTGAGTCCGTGATAACCCCGACCCGACCCTACCTGTTTCAATGAAACCCTTGCAGTGGTGCGATATCCTGACAGATTACCTATCTCTAATGTTTTGCCGGAACTGTCTTTTATTATAAAAGTGGGCGATGCTGTTTTGCTGTCGGGTTTCCATTGCGCCTTACCCTTCAGATCAACAACTTCAATATGGGCAATGTCTTCAAGACAACGGTCGGTGTAGAGGTCGTCTGCAATGACAAGCTTAGGAAATACGATTTTGCGGTTAAGTTGATCCATGGCTGGTTTGAATATAGACGACGGATGACACTCACTGCAGCTTTTAGGTGAACCCGGCATGACAGGACTTGCTGAAAGAGCGACAATTATGTCGGACGGTTTTCCGTAGAAAACTTCTCCCCAGGAGAGAACTGCTTTTTTGCCGTTCTTATCAGTAACTACTATTGCAAGGTCAATAGGTTTCGAATAACCCTCTACTTCTTTCTGTACTGTCGCCATCCGGAGCAGGTTTCGGAGGGGAACACCTCGAAAGACAAAGACCCCCTTGAATTTACCGTCCCGTGTAACCTCGCTGAGTCTGGCCTCAGCCTGCCCGGCGTTTAAAAGGTCCTCGTTGGTAAGGTTAAGGGGCTGTCGTACAGCGCCGCCGATACTGAGCGCCAGAGCAGGCGAAGCAAATGCGGTCATTACGGCAGCAAATAAAACAATCAACAAATAAAGGTACTTATTATCTTTCATCATCTCTCCTTGTCCTATATAGGGTTTATAAGTTGTTTTGTTTCTTGAACATTTATTAGTTCCTTTCTCCTGGTCGGGCTACGGCATTTTAGAATTTTTAATCTGCCAGTCTCCGAATAATATCATCGTAGTCCCTGATCATGCTCGCAAAGCGAATGCCGCCATTCTTCTTGACCTGCATGAAACCGGCCCCCTCGCTTATTGACTTCAGCACAGCATCCTTTTCTGTCACTATAGCCCCTGAGAGCATGTCTATGCCGTATTCAAAGAGTACTTCCGACAGAGGCGTAGTAGGTCCAAGAAGCATTTTGACGCTATCCTTCCTGCAAAGCTCAAGAATGCCCTTGAGGGTATGATTAATAAGGGTGGTGCTTGAAATTACGACTATGTCCGACTGCGGGATAAACTCATTTCCTCTCTCTTCAGGATAATCTCCCGGCCTTGGCTGTTTTTCTATGATCCAAAGATTTTTAGCCTCCCTGGCTACGTTTTCCAGAAAGGGGAAGTGACCTATGACGGAAATATTCTTCCCTTTGCCCATATGCTTAACAAGCCGCAGTCCGTCGACATCGGAACATCTTTCCGGGTTAACATCGAGGAGTGAATTGATGGCTGCAAGTCCGAGAGATGTCTTTGCCGGGTCTTTGAAACAATATCGTGCAAGTTCAAGTGCGGTCATCTCCGTGAATGAACCCTCCATTCCCCCCGCCATTTCCTCATTGCAACAACTTCCCTGAGCCATGGTTGAGGCAAGGCCGCAGTGTCTGCTTACTACGGCAGTCCAGTTGAGTCCTCTCCTTACCTCCTGAACCTGAGCATCTTCCTTGATACTTTTAATTATACTGTTCAGAATCTCCATATAGTCTCCTTTAGTCTATTCAGATACGTAAGCCAAAGGCTTACTCTATTAAGCATTTTTCGTACCGGGATCAACCGGTTGATGAACTATATACCCATACTCCTTTATGGTTGTCGCAAAATCTTTCTTGCCTCTTGTGGTCTAAGGTCCATGCCGAGGAAAAGTTTGAAAAACTTTTGAGTCTCTTTTACGATACCAACGCTATAATATTTCGGATATATAAGATTAGCCAACCATTTTGCCCCCAGTAAACGCATGAAGGATGGAGGGCGATCAAACCAGTTGAAAGGTTGGTTGGGGATAAGATAGACTCTTTTGTTCCGTACAGCTTTAATTCGCTGCCACAGGGGATCTGAAAAAACCTTCTCATAGAAGACGTTCTCCATTACCAGCATTACCTCCGGGTTATAGATCATGAGTTGCTCAAAGGATATCTTTTCCATGCCGTAGAGGTCACCCGTCTGACATCGGTGCACATTTTGTCCTCCCACGAGACTGATAAGCTCTGTGTGCTGCGATGAGTCGCACTCGGTGCTCAAACCGTCCACGCCCTCGGCATAATAAACTGAAACTCTTTGCCGGACAGGTATTGAGACTGCAAGAGCAGCCATTTCGGAAAGTGTTTTGCGGGCATACCCATAAAGCTCTTCCGCACGAGCCTTACGACCAAGCACCCGGCCAAGGTAGAGGAATGCCCCCGGATAGTCTGAAAGGGTATTAAGGATTACGTTGACTACGGGCATGGGCATTGCCTTCATGGTCCGGTCAACTCTATCATTCATTGCGGAGTTATGTTTGGATGTAACCACGAGTTCCGGATTGACCTTCAGGATCATCTCAGGGTTCGGCACTCCTCCCTGCCCAAACCACCCGCCCAGGACAGGTAATTCCTGCATTCTTTTGTTGAGGTACCGTTTTTCCCATTCCCGGACCGGGAAATTAAGACCTGCTATTATAGTGGGATCGATGGCGTAAAGCATGTATGTTACGGGTGGAGAGGTGCCGTAGACCTTCTGCAAATAATCGGGTATTGAAGCCCTCTTTCCGAACATATCGGTAATTTCCCTGCCCTGTGACTGCGCTGCAGGTGCCAGGACCGCTAAGGCAAGAACAGTCAATGCGCACAAGATTCTGTATCGCACATCTTGCGTTGTCATTATCCGGTGCATCATAGCTTAGCCTCCTTTTATAAAACATTCCGGCAATCGGCTTAGGAAATACAGTGTTATTGCGTAAGGTCTTGAGACCTATCGTGTATAACAAATGCCTTCTTCCGGTCAGTACCGTTGCTGGATTGCTCACAATCACTTACTGCATGAGGTACGCAAATCTGAAATGCATTGTTCACCCACATCACATTTACCCTCGCATTATAGAGATGAAAGAGATTTTCACTGTTTATAATCTGATCGCATTTCCCGTCTGCCATAATCGTGCCGTTTTTTATCATGATGGCGCGATCAGCAACCCAGAGGGCATGTTCCGGGGAATGGGTGGATTTAATGAACGTGTACCCTTCTTGAGAAAGCCTTATTATCTCTTCCAGAAGACACAACTGGTTGCCGTAATCAAGACCGGTTGCCGGTTCATCCATAATTAAAGTTCTTGCCCCCTGAGCAATTGCCCGTGCGACAACCGCCAGTTGCCTCTCACCTCCTGAGAGTTCAGTGTAAGGCCTTTCCGCAAGGTGTGATATGGAAAGCCTCTCCATTGCATCGTGGGCAATATTTATATCTTCCTTCGAATATCGGTAAAAGAAAGTCTTATGCGGTATCCTGCCCATCAAAACAATATCCATGACTGTGTAAGGGAAATAACTCCTGTGAATTTGCGGCACATAGGCAATCGCGCGCGCGATAGTTTTTGAGCCCAGGCGTGAGATATCGACACCATCCAGACAGATGTTCCCCTCCCCTGGACGGTGAAGGCCCAGCATGAGTTTTATGAGCGTGCTCTTTCCGCAGCCGTTGGGACCCAGCAATGTGATGATCTCACCACTTGCAATATCAAGGTTGATGCCACTGAGAACAATTTTTTTTGTATAACCAAAGGAAATGTTTTTTATTGAAATATGCGACATCAACCCCATCCTCTCTTTGCCTTTTTAAGCATTATTGCAAAAAACGGTATGCCGATTAATGAGGTGGTAATACCTATGGGAATTTCTACGTTGAAGAGCATCCGCGAAACATCGTCTACAACAATAAGATAAATAGCCCCAATAAGCGCGCTTGCAGGGATAAGCACCTTATTGTCCGGGCCGACAAACATCCTGGCAACATGGGGGATAATGAGGCCTACCCAGGCTATCATTCCTGCTATAACAACAGTCAGGGCACTCATAACGGTTGCAAGAAAAATAAGGAGCGTACGCACCAATTCTACCGGTATGCCCAATGCCCGCGCTTGCTCGTCCCCCATGCTCAGGGCATTGAGATAACCGGAAAAAAGGGTGATAAGAATGATACTTAACACCTGGGGGATACCGGTAATCACCAACAATTTTCGGTCCACCATGGATAGCCCGCCCATGAGCCACTGAACAATGGCGGGCAACTGATTGTACGGATCTGCAATATATTTTATAATTGACAGAAAGGATGTGAAAAGAGCGCCGCTTATCACACCGCCGAGTACAAGCAGTAAAATAGTATTGCCCTTGTGTATCTTTGCAATACCCACAGCGATAAGTACAGCGACAAATCCAAAAAGTAATGTACATATCTGCACGGCAACCCAGCTTTTTGAAAATACCATACCGAGGGCAGCGCCGAAGGAAGCCCCGGCAAGCACACCCAGTAATCCGGGAGAAACAAGAGGATTCACAAACATTGCCTGAAATGCAGCGCCTGATACTGAAAGAGAAGCGCCTATAAGAATAGCCGCAAGTATGCGGGGAAAACGTATATCCATAAGCAGGTTCCCCAGTAAGCTATGTTGTTCCGGGTCAATACTGCCGACACCAAGTATTTTATAAAGGAAGAAGCCTGTAATATCACTCAGCGGAAGCGGGTATTTGCCCAGCGTCATTGAAAAAACCGCAGTCACAATGAGAACAATCAACAGCACAGGGAAAAGCAGGCTTCGTTTCATCTGTAAGTAATCCGTGTCATCATCTCTTTATTCGGCATATCAGCATTATGAGAAGACGGAACAGCAGCAACTACATTGGCTGTATTTCTACCTTCTTTGCCCCTTGCGTAAACATAAAAGGGTATGCCGGATACTGCAATTGCAACACCAAAAGCAGACCTTACAGGGCTTGACTGGAAAATCTGTACTGCAATATATAAATAGGCAATAATAAAGAGCATAGGAATAAAGGGGTGGAACGGGGTTTGATAGGGTCTCTCAAGAAGCGGCTTTTTCCTGCGCAAAATCAGATGTGCCGCAGCAGTTCCTATGGAGGAAAGGAGCATAATGAAAACAACAGCACCGAGCAGGTTCTCAAATGTATCTGCAACAATATAAATACACGCCAGCGCAGCCTGGATAAACAAAGCTATATGAGGCGTGCTGTATCGTGCATGAAGTTTTTCGAAATGCGACCAGAAGAATCCGTCCTTTGCTATTGCGTATGAGAGACGTGCGCCTGCAAGAACAGTGGCGTTTATGCTCGCGGCGACAGCCAATATGATCGCCAGGGTAATTGCCTGAACAAAGCGGCTGCTCATAAGCTGTTTCCCGGCAGCCTGCCCTACATTGACAACCCCCTTGAGGCTTTCAATGGGTATGGCATAGAGATAAACCACATTAATAGCTACATAAAGGACCATAACAATGATGGTTCCAAGGATAAGAGACAAAGGAAGGTTGCGTTCCGGTTTTTTTACTTCGTCCCCTAAATACGCCGAGACAAACCAGCCGCTGTAGGAAAAGATTACAGCTATCATGGCAGGGCCGAGAAATTTAGATATAGAGAAGGCGCTTGCCTCACTTCCGATAAAATGCCTCCAGTCACCCTTTCCCGATGTCAGCCCGCCTATTATGAAAAAGATAAGTATGGCAAGACTTCCGATTGTCCAGAGATTGTGAGTGGTCCCTGTTAAACGAACTCCCCTGTAGTTTACAATAGTAAAAAACATAACAACAACCAGAGCCATTATTTTTTCACTCATAATTCCTGAATAACCAAAAAAACCGGTCAGGTATTTTACAAGCGCGATAGAAAGAACTGCAATAGACCCCGGATTTATTATCCAGAAACATATCCAGTTGAGGAGAAAACCTGCCCATGGGCCGTAAGCTGCCTTTAGATAAAGATAATCGCCGCCTGACCTGGGGAACATGCCTGCCATTTCCGCATAGGTAAGCGCCCCACAGAGCGTGAGAAGCCCTCCGAAAATCCATATGCCTGCAAAAAACCACGGGTTGTTAAGTTCATTGGCCAGAAAACCTGCGGTTGTAAAGATGCCGGCGCCTACCATATTGCCTACAACAATCATCGTGGCATCAAAAAGGTTCAGTTTTCTTTTAAGCGACATAATACTCCTGCACGTTATTTCCACAATTGATGTCCCGCCGGTTCATGCATTGAAGTTTGCTTCGAAAAATAAATCCGGCCAACATTCCTTGTCAATATCCCGTGGCTTGCCGCGGGATGATTCATCCTCAGCATCATTTTATATTTGCTGCCTTATCCCACCAGATCACAGCCCATCTTACAGTCCTGCGCTGATCCATCATCCACCGCCCTTCACTGAAAATAAGATGTCTGTCAAAATAGTCTTCGAGCTTTTTTTTCTCCTCATGTGTTATATCGCCCAACATCCACATTATGGAGTCAATCGCTTCAGCATGGCTTCCGTAGGTCTTATGATTATCCTCAATGATAAAATTCACATTGGCATAAATACCCATACGGTAGAGAAGGTTATAATTGTATATGTAGTCAGGCCCTGCATCGAACTCTCTGCCGACAGCTTCAAATATGCGCCGGTCATAGGGGCCGTCGTCTACAATGGTAGAGATATACACCCGTTTTAGTGCGATGTTATTCAATTTTGTGATGCCATACCGGAGGTCATCAACCACCAGCGAACGTGAAGCTATAGCAACATCGTGCCGCCCTATGCCCGCCTTACTCCAATTATCTTGCCAGCTTGCTTCGATTGTCCTGACATTGGTGATCCCGGCTTGCTTGCATCGTTCCTGGAGTATATCCAGCATCTTGTCGGAAAAGTCGACTGCTGTAACGGATTTAACATGCCTTGCAAAAGGAATGGCAAGCGTGCCGGCACCGCAGGCCATATCAAAAATACTCCAATTCTTTTTTGGATTCATAATTTTCAGAAATGCCTCGGCATATCCTGTTTTCATTGAAATTTCAGCAAAACCCGGCGCCCTCTTGTTCCAGCGAACTCTGTCCTGCACCGGAAAATTAAGTCGTGCCCTTGCTTCTTTCCATGCTTCATTCCAGTCAATAGTTTGAATGTCCATAATATATTGTCACCTTACATATTTTTAAGGATATTTTATTGTTTTACTGACCCGGATTAATCAATGTGTAGTATCGTCTGCCTTCTGCGCATGGTTTACACAGAATACTGCCGCTTCTGTTAACTTCCCTCTTATCCATGATACGCTCTCCGCAGGCAGAACAGGTCACAATCTGGAGAGGTTTGCCCGGCATATCCTCCGGTTTAAGGTCTACAGAAACTTCTATTATATTAAAAAGCTCTTCTTCAGGCATTGTTGTGTAAATATTTGTATCAGACGACTTTTCAATCTCTTCACGTGTAATTTTCCTATCACCATCTTTGTTTTTCACGACAACCCGTACAGCTTTGCCTGTCTTCAGGTTCACAAATGTGGCGGCCATTTTGCCGTAATCGAATATTTTCATGGTCCGTTTGCCGGGGTGACAGCCGGTTGTCGCCAGTAGCGCATCCGTCACACACCTGTCCGTTTCTGCAAATACAATGATATCCTTCTTGTCTTTCCCCTTCGGGTCATCTATGCCTATCGCCTTGAGTCCGAGAATAGACATTCTTGTGCCGATTGCAATTCCTGCGCAAAAATCGCCATGAAACGCCTTTGCCTCTTCAAGGCATATTTCCAAATCAAGATTGTCTTTATCCATATCAGGTCTCCTTTCTATGTATTGTTTACTACATCTTTAGTTATCCAAGCCTGTACACAACAGGCATAACAATCTTCCAGTTCATATGCCGTTACACCCTGTCAAATATGTTTATTTTCTTCACACATTCTTTAAAGAGGTGGTAGGCGCCTACACCCTCTGAAAGCATATCGAGGGCTTCATCGGGTCTTGTTACCAATACACCGCTCACAACGTTAACGTTTCTTTTGAAAAAGGCATCAGGCAGAAAACTCACCGTAGGTCCTGTAACTATCACCTGTGCATCTGATCTTACATAACTCAGAAGCTCATCTATTGTCCCATTAGCAATAGAAGCCCCTGTAATAATAACCGTATCACAAAGAGGGATTACTAACTGTGTATCCTCTGCCGGTACAAAATACTTTATATTGTCACCTGTCAGACTCTCTTTTTTTCTTTCAATTACGCTGAGTTGGATGTTACCAACCTTTTTAAGGCGCTCGAGAAAAGGTGGAAATGCCCCTACCATACCGATCCTTTTTGTAACATCCAGATTTATGCTGTCCAGAACATCGCTGTCTTCGATGATAGAATATCTTTCACTTGTAATGAAAGGACTGGAAAGCGCATTCAATACAATAATTTTTATTGTTTTGTGCATCGGGGTATCACTCAAATTATTCAGGACTTCATATGCAGACATGCCCTTGAGCATAACAGGTCTGTCTTTCGTGAATATCGGGCTTGCATGGCATAGATCATCATGAATCTCGAAGACGGGCGTGTAAGAAACTCCTCCGCATCCATTTGATAGTTTAACGCCGGAAAAAAATATCCCTATTACAATTCTCTCAATACTTATACGTTTTAAGCTCTCTCCATATAGTTTTTCAATAATGCTTATCGTTTCCGTCAGTATCATATTAAGCCTTTTAAAATTTGTATTAACCGATCAAAAAGAAGAAGCCGCCAAATGGCGGCTTCTTCTTTTATTCTATGTATAGACACAACACCCAGTCCGTATTTCCATAGACACCGCTTTAGTAGCTTGCCTTCAATCCGATAAAGAGATTTCTTCCGGGTGCAGGGAAACCCAATTGCTGTTCATAGTTTTTGTCAAATATGTTTTTTGCAACAAAATAAGCTTCAAAGTTTTTGTAGATATTTTTTGAAAGCCTTATGTCTGTAATAAAGTAGTCGCCTGTTCCATCAGCCGCCGTGGCCGGGCTCGCTGGTGTCGGCAACTGACCCCACATATAGCCCACATATGTGCCCGTAAAATCTATAGTTGTTGTTATGTAAGGAACGAGATACTTGATCGACAAATCAGCTTTGTGCGCGGGAACGAATGTTACCCTGTCCGTGAGACTGCCCGAGCTTCTGTCCGAGGCGTTGTTGTAAGTATAGGACGCTTTGAAGGTAAGGTCTTTGGCAGGAAACACTTCAGCCGAAAGTTCAGTGCCATACATGAATATTTTTCCATAGTTCCGATATATGGCTATTGTGCTTGAACCGTCACGTGAGATAAAGTCATCGATATCGTGTACAAAAAAGGAGACTTCTCCACGGGCGTATTTTGTAATCCCTCGTGATGCCCCGACAACATAATTCATGCTCTTTTCCGGCTTCAGATCAGGATTGCCGTTTGTTGAAGAGTATAGCGCAGATAAAGTGGGGAAACGAACCTTTCGAGCCCAGGAGGCAAAGACCTTAGTGCCTTCGTCAAATGTGTAGGTCGCCCCGAGCATAGGATTGAACAGACTGTCATCAGGTTTTTTGAGGCTGGCAACTCTTACGAGGTTTCCATACGTTGCCGGCGTCGTACTTGTTATATTCTGAGTGGATTTAGTAACATCCCACCAATCATAGCTGAGCCCGCCGACAAGGGAGAGGTTTTTCAAGGGTTTCAGTTCATTTTCCATGCCGAATGAGCCCGTGTAGGAAATAGCTTCCTGATAAGGCAGATAAGTATCGGCACGTTCCTCATGCTTATCCCGGCGATAGTTGAGGGCAAACTTCAAGGTATCTATCTCTGCCACCTTGATGTCGGATGAAAGAGATCCACCCACCATATCGTCCTGGTAACGACTTTTGGAAAGGTAGATGGAATAGCTGGGATCCTTGTACGATACGAGTTCATCAACATGATTATGGTAGAAGAGTTTTCCTTTGAGGGTGACTCTGCTGCCAAGCTTTTGTTGTCCACTGAGGTCAATACCCCAGTTGTCGTACTTGGGCATCTGCCACAACTGCGAGAACGCCGGACGTGCCAGAAAAACCCTGTTCTGATCATCAAGAAGAGAGGCAGGCGCTCCACGGTCTCTCTGGATATAGTGAAAATTAGCATAGTACTCTGATCCGGCTGTAGGTTCGATGCCTACCTTGGCCCATAAACCGTCCATTGTGGAATATGAATTATTTCTCTTCCCTCCTCCTTCGAGGACATAGTTTTTAGTCGAGTTGGGAGTTCTGTAAACTACCCTTGTCGTACGCGGTTCAAAATCCTTTGACATGAGCCACCCGCTGGATTCCTGATGATCGTAGCTCAGCCAGTAATTGACTTTCTTTATCTTCATTCCGTGCCAGAAGGTATAACGGCGGGACTCATAATCTCCCGCCTCAACCAGGGCTCCGATAGCAGGGCGATCTGTAGCTTTTTTGGTTATAATATTGATAACTCCGGCAAGACCGTTCGGTCCATAGAGAACCGATGATACGCCTTTTTGTATTTCAATTTTGGCGACGTTGTCTGCGGGGATACTGTTGAGATCAAGACTTCCGTAGGCCGTCTCATAATATGGCACACCATCTATAAGGACCAGCGTTTTGCTCTGGTCTATCCCGTGGATGTTTACATAAGGAGAGTTTTTGCGGCCCGTGGTCACTGAAATTCCCGGTGCGTGAGACAATGCCTCGGCAACAGTCTTGCTGTTTGTTGCCGTAATATCCTCGGCTGTAATCTCATATGTTTGTGTTACTTCCTGCGCTACTGGAAGTTTATCTCCAGTCACATATAGTTCGCCAAGGTCAAATGGTTGGTAATCCTTTTGTGGTGCTTTGGCCGGAGCATCTTTTTGTGCTTCCGCCTTACCCGGCGCTTTAGGCTCTTCTGCAAGAGCTAAAGATATGCCCGAAGCAAAAAACAGCAGGGGCAGCAGCAGTGTTAACATGATGCGTATCATAAACCCTCCTTAAAAAATATGAATATCCGTTCTCAATAAGACCGGTAAGACTGACAATTTTCTAATAATATTTCTACACCAGATAATAGACCTAAATCAAGTATAATTATGAGCAATAATTTTAATTTATTATAACATTAGATAAATAATAACCTAATATACCTTTTTAATACTCATAGGACGAAAAAGGCGCTTGGAAATGACAATAAGTTCGGGCGAACAGTTGGCGGCCTGATAAACATTATCCTTGGCCATATTCTGCCAGAAAGGCGGCAAGCCGGAAATCCTTTGCGCCATACCACCTGTCTCATCAGGCGCTGCATGGAGGACTTTTTTCAGGCCGGTATTGATAATGCGGGTTAGACACATGGGGCAGGGTTCGACAGAAGTGTAGAGGACAAGTCCTCCCATTTTCCGTGTTTCTGCAGTGGATGGATTTCCTCTCCCTCCCGGTCTTACGGCTTTGATCCTGTCTTCATAGCGGGTGAGCAGATCCATTTCAGCATGAAGATCGCTGCGGTAGTAAGGTTCAAATTGGCGATTGTGACCGCGCTCTACGATTTCCCCGGTGGCCTCCCGCACAAGACACGCGCCTATCCCGCCGTTCTCTTCCCTGCTGCCCTCAATTGCTTCTTTCAGGGTAACCAGAATAAAAGGATCATCAGGATAAGCCGGATCAGGGATAAAGGCATTCACCTGTTTTTCAATCTCACTGAGTTCGGCAAGCCATGCCTTCCGTCGATTCTCCTGTGCGAAGCTGAAGGTGCCGGATATAAGGAATATGACAAGGGCCAGGAAAAGTAGTAGGGGTCTAGAAGATGTTTTTTTGGGTCGATAATTATCCATTTTACGCTCCTATTTGAATGTTCTGGTATTGTCCAAAATGTTTCCTTGAGCTTTTTTAGTTCTTTTCTCTTGGTCGGGCAGCGGCATATCGGAAATTGTGATCTGCGGCGGTCTGCTTCGCCTTGCGATCCTACAGCGTACATTAAGTACGCTTACGGCCTGCAAAGCTTGCAGCCCATCCACATCTGCAAAATCCCCGACATGCCGCTGCCCACTCAACCCGGTTTCACATAAACGTTTATGTGAAACCGGCGGAAATGAAGAAATCCTTCTTCATTTCCCATAATTCGTACTTCCTACCCCTGGTTTCTTCATGCAACTTTTGACAATAAAATATATTGCTTCAACAATTCTCAATCCTTTGAAGGTTGCAGTCTGTTGCGAAGAGATGGAAAACATGCCTTGCGGTCTACGCCCTCTCCGATATAGAGAACCTTTGTGTCGACACCGTAGGTATCACGCATATTGTCATCAGTAATAACCTTATCCGGCGATCCCTGCTGAACAATGTGTCCGTGGTTAAGGATAGCTACTTCACTGGCCAGCAAAAATGCGTGGTCAGGAAAATGGGAGGCCATGATGATTGCCAGTCCTCTTTCTGCCAGTCCTTGAACTACTCGAAGTATTTTCATTTGATTGCCCATATCAAGATGGGATGTGGGTTCGTCGAGGACCATAATGCGCGGTCCCTGGGCAAGGGCGCGGGCGATGAGGGTAAGCTGCCATTCTCCGCCGCTTAAGGTTGTGCACGGTCTTTTTGCAAGAGCGACGATGCCCACGGTTTCCATGGAATCACGGGCGATCCGTATATCACGGGCCGAGGGTGACGCGAAGATGTTGAGATGAGGCGCCCGGCCCATGACAACAATGTCCTCAACAAGAAAAGGAAAAGCGGACATCTGGCTCTGAGGCACATAGCCAAGTTCTTTCGCTACGTCAGCCGCCCGGAGAAGGGAAATATCATTGCCGTGCACCAGGACCCTTCCTTGTCCGGGGTGGAGCAGTCCGCTGATGCACTTGAGGAGGGTAGACTTTCCTGTTCCGTTCGGACCGAGGAGGCAAAAAACACTCCCCGGCTCGACAAATAAATCTACCCCCCTGAATACTGCATCGGCAAGATTACCACTGTATGAGAAGGAAAGCCCTTCAATGCGAAGACCGTTTTGCATTAATTACCACCCCGATCTGTTTTTGCGCAGCAGATAGGCAAAGATAGGCGCTCCCACTATGGCGGTGAGTATGCCGATGGGAATTTCCGACTCTATGGCGGTTCGGGCAATGGTATCCACCACAACAAGGTAGATGGCGCCGATGAGTGTTGCCACAGGGAGGAGCTTTTTATTGTCTGGGCCTACAAGTATTCTTCCGATGTGAGGGATAACAAGCCCGATCCAGCCTATGATACCGGATATGGATACTGCGGAAGCTGCAATAATAGTAGCGCAGACAATAATAACAGCACGTATGCGCCCCGTGTCTATACCAAGAGAGCGTGCTTCCTCCTCTCCCATGGCAAGGAGGTTGATGCGCCAGCGTATGAGAAGCAGGACAGTGATGCCTGCCAGCATGACGGGTCCTGCAATAATCATATCCTTATTGGAAGCATTGTTCAGTGATCCCAGCATCCAGAAAACGATGGAGGGCATCTGGTTTACCGGATCTGCGATATACTTGAGAAGTGAGGTTGCAGCCGAAAAGAGAGCCCCCACAATCATGCCTGAGAGAACAAGCATCAAAACGGGCGTTGTCCGATAAACCCTGCTTAAGCTGTAAGTCATGAGCACAGCGAGAAGGCCGAAGAGAAAGGAAAAAAGCTGCACCATAAATATCTTTCCGAAAAAAAGAATGGCCAGGGCAGCGCCAAGACCCGCCCCTGCCGAGACGCCAAGGATGTGGGGGGAGACAAGGGGATTGCGAAATAGACCCTGAAATGCAGCACCGGAAACAGAGAGTCCTGCGCCCACAAGGAGACCAGCGAGAAGTCTGGGAAGACGGACATCGAAGAGAACGGATTCGAGGGTTGGACTCCATGTTTTTTCGATGGGGAATATCCCTGACAGGAGGATACGGACAACTTCATAGGGGTGAATCCTTAATTGGCCGGCCATAAGTGCAGCCACGGAGACGCCTAAAAGGAGCAGCACAAGGAAAACCTGAAGTTTCACCGGATTAAGATGGATGCCTGTTTCTTTATTGGATTGCACTTACAGCGCCTACTTTCTTCCAGAGTTGCCGACGAACCTGATGCCGAGTTTTCCGGCGAGAACCGCCTCAGCAAGGTCGCGAGTCAGATTAAAACCCATTATTTCCCTGTAGAATCGTTGTACTTCCTTTACCAGATTCACATCCTTAAAACGTTCCGGATATGCTGTTTTTGCAAGCCACAGCGGATGGAGCACAGCAGCCTCAGCGGTAGGGCGATCCCAGATAAAAACGCCTACAGGCTGTTTGTAGACTTTTTTGTTCTGTACAGCCTTGATACTTTTCCATTTGGGATCTTTGTACACTTCATTGGGGTCTCCTGAATCGATGACAAGGATGTCGGGGTTCCAACCCAGAGCTTTTTCCATGGATATTTCTATAAGCCCTGAGTGAAGCCCTTCCTTGACCCCGGCGGAATTGACGGCTGCCGCAGTATCAATGCAACCGGCAATCTCAATACGTTCATGCATGAAAGTATCTCCGCCGAGGGTTACAAGATGGTTGGGCCCATATCCGTTGAAAAGTGTCTTACGTTCTGATTGAGGGATATCTTTTGTCCGTGACTTGATAAAAGATATGGTCTTTTCAAGATAAGCGATATACTTCTCAGCTCGAGCCTGTTTCTGAAAAACATCGGCGTAAAAACGCATCTCTCTCTTTAAAAGGTCGAGGCCGTGGTTCATATTGCTCTCCGTATAGGCAACAGGTATTCGGGTTTTTTTCTCCACAATAGTTCCGTCAAAAGTACCTGCAATGACAAGTTGCGGATCGGCTAACAATAACTCTTCGATGTTGACGTGGCCGCTTGTGCTTCGGGGCGCGGGCAGTTTTTGGATGGAAGGGTCAAAGGCCAGAACCAGATCCGATCCTCTGAGGGTGCTTGTCACGGCGCACAACTGGTTCCGGGCGCCCAGTATATAGGCGATCTGACCCGTCGGTCCGCCAAAGAGCGCTACTCTGGTTAGCGGATCAGGCACTGTGATCTGCCTGCCTGTCATATCACTGATTGTACGGACAGCCGGCGATTTTGCAACAGCCTGACCGGCAAGAATGGTGAATATGAAAACAATGGTTACAATAAAGTTTACGGTAGTTCTTGAGTTCATGTAGGGTCTCCTTTTGCAGCGCTCATAACCTGGTAGGACTGATAATTCCTGATCGACTGCTCCATATTTGCATCACTGTCCATGGATTCAATGAATTTGTCGGGGTTTCTTACATGGTGTGACATAATAAAACTTACACCATGTTTGATCAGCACATCCGGGATAATGGATGCGCTGGCTCCGTAAAGGCATTTGACCCTCGCCGGGGCTGCATAGCGCATTAAATCATCAAATGTGCCATTGACAAGAGTGGAGGCTGTGATAACAACAACATCAGACCTATTGAGCAGGATTTCATCCTCATCTGCCCCATGAATAAAAACAGGCTCATGATTATCCTTAACCTCTTCCCTCATTAACATGGTGGGGAGCGATTGGACAGGCCTCATGTCCGCAATATGTAATTCTTTACATCTTCCCAGTATATTCTGAGTCATACCGCTATATCCTATAAGAGTGACTACATCTTCGGGTTTCAGGACGCCGTACATATAGTCCCGGTCATCTTCGACTCGAAATCCTCTCAGTGCCAGCGACTCACCGGTAAGAAAGGGCTGCGACAGGGCACTCATGGCAGCAACAGCTATTGATCTCTTTTGTATGAAGTCTGAGTTTATATATCTGGCAATAATATCCATCAGACTTTGTCCCACAAACGTCTCAAAGGCATTAACATCCGGTTCGGTCAATTGGTAGACATTATGGGAACCTGAAAACCTGAAGGCGGTTCCACATAGTTGTCCGGTGCCTACGATGGTTGTCCATCCGGATTTCAGGCCAACCCGAACCAATTGCGCCGGCTCAACCCCTATATTTTTGTAGAGTGTTTTAAGCAGGTCAAAAGTTTCTTCCAGTATCGTCATTTTTCACCCCTACTATTTTTTTGTCACCCTTGCCGGACCGGTCAAATAAGTTTATCTTTGCCGTACAAAAATTCGTGGTGTTTTACCGCGGGTTTTGGAACGAACGCAGCAGACCGGTAAGTTACCTGAAAAATATACTTGACATAATAAATGTGCCATGTCAAGTATATTGGTTTGAATTGGTTATAATTAGTCTCATTTTGTAGTATGTTGCGATGATATATCCATAGTTGGTTTAATTGGTAAAGGAATACGACGTGAACACATATCCCCTTAAAGAAGCAGATCAGATCGAGCCGGTTCTGTTTGTGAAGAATCTGAGTTTCGGTTACGGGCATAGATTGGTTTTACAAGATATTACATTCTCCGTTGAGAGAGGCATAATCTGCGGACTCCTCGGTCCTAACGCGTCAGGAAAGACTACCCTACTCAAATGCATTGACGGAGTCTTCACTCCGAAAGACGGTTCTGTCCATGTTGAAGGAAACAGCATGAGCTCTTTGGGGAGACGTGATGTGGCAAAGCTGATGGCTGTGGTGCCTCAGCAAACGACGGTTGTTTTCTCCTTTACTGCACTACAGATGGTGGTTATGGGCAGAGCGGCAAGACTGACAAAATTCAGACTCCCGTCAACGCATGACTACCATGAAGCCGAAGCCGCATTGGACGGACTGGGTATCGCAGACCTTGCGGGAAGATTCTTTAATGAATTGAGCGGGGGCGAAAAACAACTCGTTCTTCTGGCGCGGGCGCTTTTTCAGGATACACACATACTCCTTCTTGATGAACCTACGTCTCACCTCGATTTCAAGAACCAGTTCATGCTCATGGACGTTATACTGGATGTGACGAAAAAAAAGCACCTGGCGACGATCATCAGTCTCCATGATCCTAACCTGGCAGCACGATATTGCGACCGCATGGTGATGCTTAAATCGGGAAGGCTTTATAAAGAGGGATTGAAAGATGATGTTTTCAAAGAGAATACACTGGAGCAGGTCTATGGAATAAAGGTTCGGGTGGAAAATACGTCCCATGGGACATCGGTTGTAGTCCCGGAACAAAGGTGAGATAAGACATGAAGCATCATAAGATGGCCATGTTCCTGGCGACCCTGACCCTTTTGGGGGTTGTCATTGCATCTCTGGCGCTGGGACGTTACCGGATTGACCTTAAAACGCTCGCTCAAGTCATATTTTCCGCGTTGCAGGGAGACAATGGGAATACGATTCTGGCGACTCCTTCCATGGTCCTTTTTTCAGTGCGTCTTCCCCGTGTAATCGTTGCCGTAATGGTAGGTGCGTCGCTTTCAGTTTCAGGGGCAGTTTTCCAGGGTCTCTTCAGAAATCCTCTTGTTTCTCCCAGTATTCTCGGTGTAACTTCCGGAGCGAGTTTCGGCGCGGCGCTGGCTATCTTTTTTGCAGGCAGTTCGGCCTGGGCAGTAGGATCGTCCGCATTTCTGTGGGCGCTTATCGCTGTATTCCTTGCATACCAGATTGGCCGCCGGGGAGGCAATTCAGTAACAAGCCTTGTCCTTGCAGGCGTCATTATATCCGCGCTCTTCACGGCAGCAGTCTCCTTTCTCAAATACAAGGCCGACCCCTATAATCAATTGCCTGCTATCGTATTCTGGACAATGGGGAGTTTCAACAGTGTCATTTGGGCAGATGCTGTTCGGGTTTCCTCCCTTATTGCGCTGGGGTTGGTCTGCATCTATATACTCAGATGGTGGCTCAATCCAATGGCTTTAGGCGATGAGGATGCCACTACTCTTGGAATTGATGTACCGCGCGCCCGCTTCATATATATTTTTATAACCACACTCATAGTTGCAGCATCGGTGTCAATATGCGGCAACATAGGCTGGGTCGGTCTCGTGGTTCCACATATGGCGAGGATTATTGTCGGTTCCGACCATGATGCGCTTATCCCCTTTTCGGCGCTTTCAGGAGGCATTTTTATGCTCGTGATGGACACGCTGGCACGAGTATTGCCCGGCGGTGAAATACCCGTGGGTATACTGACTTCTCTTATCGGCGCGCCTTTTTTTGCCTATCTGCTTATTACAAATGAACGGAAAGGGGAGTGGCAGAATTGACACGCTACCGGCCAAAGCCGGTGGATTCCTACGGGCTGCTGATGTCGAATAAATTCAACATCAGCAGCCCGCCAAGACTTCCATCTTTAGATGGTGGTATATGATGTGTAAAACCGCCGACTTTAGTCGGAGGATATCTACAAGGAGAAGAGATGGGTGAGATAGCTTGGAACTCAAGGGGTTACAAAAAATTTGATGTTGAAAGAGCTCAGGAATACACTCGTATTGCCAACGAGGTCTTCGCGCCGATCTACCCTGTCATAGCAGATCGGATGATAGAGCGCTGCGCTGTTGAGGAAGGCCTGTGCATAGATGTGGGCAGCGGTCCGGCAAACCTTGCTGTAGCCGTAGCAAAAAGGACAAAACTGACAACTTACGCCATGGATTTTTCCTCGCACATTTTTCCAATGGCCATGGAAAACATTGACGCAGCCGGGCTTATAGGGCGGGTCACACCGGTTGTTGGGGATGTGCATCGTATGCCATTTCGTGATGGCGCTGCAACGCTTGTGGTGAGCAGGGGCTCCATGCGTTTCTGGAAAAACAAACCGGCGGCTTTTCGTGAGATTAAAAGAGTCCTCAAACCGGGCGGGAAAGGTTATGTGGGAGGCGGTGCAGGTTCAACAGAACTGTATGAAGAGGTTGGTCGAAGAATGAGTGCCGTCGATAAAGGATGGGAAAAAAGACCGAAATTCAAGTACCGGAGAAATGATGTTCCCTATTTCGATGGAGTCATGGCAAAGGCAGGTTTTAAACAATATGAAATCATTAACGACGATTCAGGTTTCTGGATATATATGGAGAAAGAAGGATGATAAGAGAGGAATTATCGTCAATAAAAAACATGAAAATATCCGGTTTCCGGATAATTATTTTGAATTTATTCATCATCCTGCTTTTTATTTTTGTTGGTTTGCCGTCAATCCCTGAAGGTGCTGCTGCTGAAAAGACAAAAACCGTTATTGACCGGATCGGGAGAACTATCCAGGTACCGATAGACCCGCAAAGGATTGCCTGCTTTTTCGGACCTTCTTATGAAAAAGTCTTCCTTCTGGGTTCGGCGGACAAGGTTGCCGTCATGTCCATTAAGCAACCACCGTGGTCACAAAAACTGAACCCTGCACTAAAAACGATGCCGATAATGCCTTCCTATACTGATCCTGACGTAGAAAAAATTCTTTCCCTGGGGGTCGATCTTGTTTTTTACTGGAATATGAGCCAGCAGATAGAAAAAATGTCCGCTGCCGGTATCCCGGTAGTTTGCCCCACATCATCCAAAAAGCCGCCGAAGACTATGGAGCAGTTCATACGAAGCTACAAAGAGGATATCCGCTTTTACGGGGAGGTTCTCGGTGAAAAAGCAAAAAAGATTGCCGATGCCTATTGTTCCTACTACGATAAACGCGTAAAGAAGGTACTGTCTGTAACGTCCCGGATTCCTGAGAGCAAAAGACCTAAGGTATATTACGTTGCCGGAAGGAATATCTTCGGCACCCAGGGCAGATACTCCCTGGGCCACTGGCTTGTGGAAATGGCAGGGGGGACCTTTGCGTCGAAGGACTTGGACACCTACTTTGCCGATGCCTCCATGGAACAGATCATTGCATGGAATCCTGACGTAATTATCCTGGGCGGCCTTACCTCTGCAGATGCCATAGCTGCCGATCCCCGCTGGCAGGTCATTAAAGCGGTAAAAGAAAAGAGGGTCTACACCTGCCCTGAAGGGGTCTTCCTCTGGGGACACGGAAGCAGCGAGGTCTTTCTTTTCGCCATGTGGCTTGCACAAATTCTCCATCCCGACAAATTTCACAATCTTAATCTTGAAGGGGAAGTAAAAAGCTACTACGAGAAGTTTTACCATTACACACTAAGCACCGAGGATACGCAAAAAATCCTGAAGCGAATACCTCCGGCAGACTCCGAGAAATTCAGACTCATCGGCCCTTAATGATTTATTCTTTGGTATTACACCATTTTCCTGCAGTTCTTGATAAGCTGTCCATTCGCATATCTCCACCTCAAATAATATTGTTGATTTATGCAGCAACAAAGTTCATTATACCACCCTGTAGAACAATATTTCAGATTAAATACAATAAATTGATATTATATGTATTGACTATTTGTTTTTATTGTGGTATCAAAAATATATGAACTACATATTTGTATTCAACATATGTGTATTCACAACGATTCTCCTGGAAACATATCAGACGTCTGAAAAGAAATTTCAAATACGGCAAAATTCGGTTAACAGATGACGGCAAAAAATAAGCAGAAAAAAGTAAGAATAAGGAGGTACAATGCAAACCAAGAATGAACTTGCGAAAATTGTCGGCAAGGATTACGTGAGTGACAGCAAGGAAGACTGCACAAAGTATTCACAGGATCAAAGCCTTCTTCCTCCGGGAATGCCCGAAGCTGTAGTATGGCCCGGGACCTCAGAAGAAGTAGGGAAAATTGTAGCATGGTGTAATGGAAACAACATTCCTGTTGTCCCTGTAAGCTCAAAAGTACACTTCCACGGATGTACAATACCCAAACAGGGCGGCGTTGTAGTTGATCTATCAAGGATGAATAAAATTCTGGAGATAGACACAGAAAATCGCCTTGTAAGATTTGAAGCAGGCGTTACATGGGAACAACTTGTGGAAGAACTGGCAAAAAAGGGTTTAAGACCGATTATGCCGCTGCTTCCGCCAGGAAACCGCTCTCCCCTTACCGACACGCTTGAGCGGGAAGTACCGACAAATATTGTCTATGATTATGGTGAACCAATGCAGTCCATTGAAGTTGTATGGCCGAATGGCGACCTCTTCAGATGCGGCTCTGCAAGCGTAAACGGTTTTCCTGAATCAAAATCGAGAGGGGCAAATCCTTCAGGCCCGGGTCTTGATTTTTACCGGTTTTTTCAGGCCGCACAGGGCACAATGGGTATTGTCACCTGGGCAAGCATAAAAGCTGAGTCAATTCCGAGAATAGACAAAATATTGTTTGCTCCTGTCGATGACCTGACTTATGCAATGGATTTCCTCTACAGGATTCTGCCCCGCAGAATCGGTCAGGAATGTCTTCTTCTGAATAATGTTGATCTTGCTGCAATCGCAGCAGGTAAAGGGCTTGGAGACTTTGAAAGCCTCTGTGCCAAACTGCCCCCATGGACACTCATATTAGTTATAAGCGGTTTATTGAGGAGACCGGAAGAAAAGATAGCTTATGAAGAAAATTTTCTTTCTCAGGTTTTGAAGCACGAATTCCCGAAGATGGGTCTTACAGATAACCTCCCTGGTTTCCCAGGTCTTGGAAGGCAACTTCTGCCCATGCTTAGAAAACCATGGCCAACCAATGTCCCTTACTGGAAAAACAGCATCAGAGGCGGATGTCAGAATCTTTTCTTCATTACCAAACCAAACCAGGTCCCTGCATTTATGGACACAATGGAAACGGTTGTTGCCGGATACGGTTATCCTGCATCTGATATCGGAAGTTATATCCAGCCCATAGAACACAATCGTGCATGTCAGGTAGAATTCAGCTTTTTTTATGATCCGGAAGACGTCAATGAAAAAGCCTTTGTTGCTGATCTTTATTTTGAAGCCGCAAACGCCCTGTTAAATGAAGGGGCTTTCTTCCCAAGACCATATGGAGCTCTTGCTCCGATAATATACGAGCGTGCTGCCGGCTATACGATGACACTGAAGCGGTTAAAAGGGGTATTTGACCCGAATAATATTATGAACCCTGGAAATTTGTGCTTCTAAGGAGGATGAAATGCGAAAAGACGAAATGTATGATACGCCAAAAAAGAAAGTAGCTTTAGATGTAAATGATTTAAACAACTTTGTCTATGATATGGACCATTGCATAAAGTGCAAGGGGTGTTATTGGGTTGAACACACCTATATGCCGGGCGTAAACTTCTCCACGAGATGTCCGAGCAACCTCTGGAATGATTTCGACTCCTATGGCGCCTTTGGAAAAATGAGGATAGGTCTGGCCGTTAACGAAGGGAAGCTGAAATGGACGGACAAACTACTTGAAATAATCTATGCCGACCCGCTTTGCGGCGCCTGTGATGTTGGCTGCAAACGCAATCTCGACCTGGAAGTGGAACTGACACTTGAGGCATTAAGAGTCAAGGCTGTAAAGGATGGAGCAGGCCCCATGCCGGCGCATAAAAAAATTGCAAAAAATATAGCCTCAAAACACAATCAGTTCGGGTCACCCGCTGAAAGCAGAAAAAAATGGATTACAAAAGATATCAATGTTGCAGAGAAGGCAGACATGCTGTACTTTGCCGGTTGCTCCGCTTCGTATGCAAATCCTGATATTGCAAAATCAACAGCAAAAATACTTAACGCTTCAGGCAACAAGTTTATGCTTATGAAAGACGAATGGTGTTGCGGAAACACCCTCTATTCAGTCGGTATGATAGATGATGCAAGGGAACTTGCAAAACGGAACATAGACGTAGTAAAAGCTTCGGGCGCAAAAACTCTGGTTACAAGCTGCGCCGAATGTTACCGCATGTGGAAGGTTGATTATCCGAAGATGCTCAATATTGCAACTGCGGACCTCGGTTTCAAGGTAGTACACCTGATTGAGGTTGCAGATGAGGCGATAAAAAACGGCAAACTCAAATTAACAAAACCTGTCGATGTCAGGTTCACCTACCACGATGCATGTGGCGTAAGCCGTCTTTCAGACCCCTGGACACCATGGAGCGGAGAACGCGGATGGATGGGTACGGTAAGCCCTGCACTTAAAAGAAGACGCGGAACAACAGGATTATACGCTCAGTCAAGGAACATTTTGAACGCTATCCCCGGAGCCAAGTTTGTTGAAATGCCAAGGATCAGAGAAAACGCATTTTGCTGCAGCGCAGGCAGGGGTACAAAAGAAGCATTCCCCGATCTTGCGAAGTTCGCGGCAAATCACAGGCTTGATGAAGTAAAATCAGTAAGCGCTGAAGTTCTCGTGTCTGCTTGCCCATGGTGTAAAAGCAATTTCAATGATGCGGTTAAAGAGAACGGGGACAATGTGAAGGTAATGGATATTTCTGAGATTATCCTTGCTTCAGTGGAAATATAAGGAGGCAGACATGAGTATACAAAAACAAGCATATAAAGCAATAGAAATAGTGGCAGGTTCCAAGTATACCTCTGATGATCCGGCAGTATGCGAAGGTTATCGGTCAGGGCCTGGAGGATATGAAAGCGGTCTTGGATACGAAAAAGTAATGACCACAATCCCTGGCGCTGTTGTTATGCCGAGAACTACCGAAGAAGTGTCGAAGATCGTCAAGATATGCAACCGTTATAAGGTGGCTTACGTGCCATACAGCACAGGTTTTTACGGACCTCGTTCCCACTGCCATGTGGAAAACGAGTTACTTATTGACTTAAAAAGAATGAATGATTTTGAAATAGATGAAAAGCATTTTTTTATTACTGTAGGCTCCGGCGTGATCTATTCTCCGATTCAGCAGGAAGCATTGAACAAAGGCGCGTACGTTGTTATCGGCGGAGGCGGAGCACAGGCTTCAGCTATAGCGAACCTCATCGGCGACGGATGGTCTCCTCTAAGCCACAGGATAGGCCTTCCACACAGACGCATCCTTGGGACAGAGCTTGTGCTTCCTGATGGCGACATAGTAAAGATGGGTTCTCTTGCAGAAGGAAGCGACCCATTCTGGGGTGACGGACCCGGACCTGACCTGCGGGGACTCTTAAGGGGTTTTACAGGGCTTCGCGGCTGCCTCGGTATTGTCACAAAAATGGCCATAAAAACGCTTCCCTTCCAGCCGGAACCTCTTGTACCTACCGGCATCGCACCAAATACCGCCCTTGCACTACCGCCAAAGCGCGTCAAATGGGTAAACTTTCAAATGCCTAACAAGGCAGCCCAGGTGAAAGCTATGTTTGAAATCGGTAAAGCCGAGATTGCAGCCGCTGTAACAAAGGTTCCTCTTTTCTGGCGTGCTATTGCCAAAGCCGAATGCAAAGAGGAATTCTGGGAAATCTGGGGCAAGGAAACAGAAGAAACAATCAAAAATTTCTTTATCGTCCGCGTACTTCTCGTTGGTTTTACCTCTGAGGAACAGATGCAGTACGATGAAAATGTATTAAACGACATTATGGCCGAACTGGGCGGTATTCCGCGTCCTACAAAACCATCCGATGAATCGTGGATCAAAAACGCAGATTCGGCAGGTATGTGGCTTATGTGCGGTTCTTATGTATCTGTTGATTACATTATCGAATCGCTTACGCAGGCAACGCAGCACGGGGAAAGCTATGCGGACCTCAAGAGAAAATATACACCGCCGCTAATGCCTGATAACGGCGACCCCGGATGGTTCCAGAGTTTTGAACTCGGACATCAGGGTTATTCCGAATTCCTTGTTTACTGGGATCAGGATGAAGACACCAATGGCGTCGACCACTTCTACCTTGAGACCGCAAAAATGAACATAAGAGAAAGATTCTATACATCGCTTTTAGGACCTCACCAGCCTCTGTATCTGACTGGACCCAAATACGGTCCTAATTATCATGAATGGCTCCTGAAAGTAAAAGATGCCTTTGATCCGCTGTGGGTCTGCCACCCACCGGTACCACTTTCGCATGACGATTTCGTCAATCGCGCGGAGTGGATGCATCCGCTGAAGGACTGGGAAAGCCCTGAAAAGCTGCCCATGCCTAAGTGGTAGTCAACCTTCTTTAATAAAAAAGCCTTTCCCTGCCCCGGGAAAGGCTTTTTTATTATTTCAAATCGATTTTTACCTGCTCTTTCTGATTTTTTCAACAAGCAGGGGCATGAGTTCCGAATTCACTGAATCATTTACCATAATAATGCTGATAGGCGCGTCCTTCCAGTCGGAGGCCAGCTTATCTTTTACTCTTCTGCTTGTAGCATCCGCATCGCCAATTTTATTATTTGAACTTTTAATCGCCTGCAGTTCTTTAAGCTTTCCATTGTCTTTTCCTTTTTTCCACTCCACAACCTGACTATCCAATTGATCCATAAGCTTATCAAGATTCTTCTGTTTCCACCAGTGCGCATTTAACAATTTATGATCCCAGATAAACTCCGCCTCATTTGGAACCGGAAAATCAAAAGACATGATAAGAACGATACGGCCATTTTGGGACCATATATCATTCATTGTCATAGCAGGTTTTCCTACTGGTGGTGCCTTAATCAACAGGCCGGGCAACTCGTTTATTACAATATCATAAAACATCATTATCTCATTAAAAGTCATTGCATGATCATCATAGAAAAAATGCGACATGTTGAGAATCAATATTTCATCGGGATAATTACTTAAGAAATCCCTGATCTGCGGGAAAATACCGTTATGCCCGGTAAAATGAGTGGAAAGAAATCCATGATGAGACCAATATTTTCCATCTTGATATGCAACTCTCAAATCCAAGTATCTGACGCCTGAAAGCAATTGATCTTTAATGGAAGCGCTCTGACATTTAAATTTGCGTATGTCTTTGGAGCTGGGATGCGATTTGAGGTGTTTATCATCATGCAGCTTGTATCCGATGCATACTTTACTTTTTTTATTTATACCGGAAGTTGCCGCATCGTGACTGCCAAGAAGAGTGACTTCATTTAACGGTTTGTCTTTCAAAAATTCTTTTTGCTGAGACATCCATCCCGCATAGCCATTCATAACATCCTGGGCTTGCGCGTTTCCCCTGGTAACAATGCCTGACAATACAAATACAACCACTAAAACAAACACCGGTAATACAAATGTCCTTCTCATAATTACCCCCTTTTAGTGACCAAATATTCAAACATGAAATCTTTACTTCATTAGGCTCAATTTTTATAAGAAAGCACAAAAACAATGGGCTTTATTTATGCTCTTTCATTAGACAGTTAACTTTCTCGCTACGGATTTTAAGATATCATACGCCTTTTTCTATAAGTTCTACAATCAACCTGTCTCCAAGAATAAAGAAGGCGATTCGCGAAACGCTTTTACACTCCCTTTTGAGGTTTTTGTCATAGGCTTCACAGTCCTCTATGGGATTGATCATTTTAAAACCTTTTTCAACAAGGTTCTTTGATATCTTCACAATATCATCCACCTCAAAACAGAGATGGTGAAGACCTCCCCCGTTTTTTTTGAGAAAATTGGTTGCAGGCGAAATTTCATGTGTCGGCTCAAGGATCTCCAGATAAACCTCGTCCCTCTGACCTATATTTATGAATGAGGCCGTCATCTTCTGACTCGGGTGTTCTACCGGGTCCGTTGCCTCTGCCAGCCCCAACGCGCGGAACAACTCCGCATACCGGTCTATATCGTCGACAACAAATCCGATGTGGTCGAGTTTAATCACAGCCAACCCCTTGATTGTCAGTGTTTAAGTCTGTTTTGTATTTCCTTGACCAATGCGATATTCTCAAGATGTCCTGTCTGTCTTGCCGTAACCTTGCCAATAATAGGCCGGTTAAGAAGATACAAATCTCCGATGAGGTCAAGGATTTTATGTCTTACAAACTCGTCCTCAAATCTGAGTTTTGTATTAATAACCCCTTGATCGTTCAGAATAATGAAATTGCTTATCCTCCCGCCCGAACCAAGACCCATATTCTGAAGTTTTTCAAAATCCTTAAGAAAACCGAATGTCCGTGCAGGCGCTATTTCTTTGAAAAAAGATTCCTTATTACAAACAAAAGAGTATTTCTGAATGCCGATGGGCATTGGATGCTCAAGGGTATAATTGATCTCAAACACATCTGACGGTTCAATGGACAGGTATTTACCGTCAGGCAGCGTTGAAAGGCTGATGGTTTCCTGAATGCGTAACGGTTCAATACCCCCTTCCTGCTCAACAACTCCTGCTTCTTCGATTTTTTCACATATCTCAATAGAAGAGCCGTCAAATATTGGCACCTCCTCGCTTACCTTTATGAGGAGGTTGGTAATACCGTACATATGCAATGTTGAAAGGAGATGTTCAATGGTTCTCACAATGCAATTTTTGCCCTTGACAGATGATGCGTAACCAACGGAAAAAACGTAGTCAATATAAGCTGGGATGCGCTCTCCATCAGGTATATGCTCGAATATAATGCCTGTGTTCTCAGGCATTGGCATCAGTATCATGCCTGTTTTTACGCCGGAGTGAAGTCCGACGCCATAAGCAACAATGCTTTTGCCTATGGTCTTTTGTTTATATATATCAGCCCCTTTGGCAACTCCGATCTTGAAATCTGCCGCTTTGTCCACAGTCCTGGCCTCACCGGCAAGGCCCCGCGATATTACCTCAAGCACCTTGTCTATAGATAGAGGCTTCTCAAGAAAATCGTAAGCGCCCATTTTCACGGCTTCTACGGCCGTAGAGATCGTTCCATGCCCTGAAATGACAATGACCATGGCGTCCCGGTCTTTTTTCCTGATCATTTTCAGAACCTGCAGGCCGTCCATTTCAGGCATCCACACGTCAAGGATAACTACGCCGGGCTTTTCCCGATCAAATATGGCAAGCCCATCTTTTACATCTGCCGTCTTAAAGACCTGGAAACCTTCATCCTCAAGGATGGATGAAAGACTGTCCAATATAGCCTTTTCATCATCAATAATAAGTAATTTAGTCATGGGTGATATTCTACTTGAAACAGCGGTAATTTACAACCGTTAACCGTTTGCGGTTAATTGGTTTCCGTCTGGAGCTTCCAGATGGAAACCAATGGTTACCGAATCGGAAAGGAAGAATCTTTCCTTCGAGCAAGGGAACCAAATAAAACTCTGAATTATCTGCTCACTTTAAATCCGACTTTTTCTATAGCTGCTTCAATCTCTTCCTTCTTTACCTTGGAATCATCATATTTAACATCTGCGCTTCCGATAGATACATCGGACTCTTCAATACCCTTTAACGCTCCAATAGCTTTTTTAACGCTCATTACACAATGCTGGCAACTCATACCCTCAATATTGATCTTAGTTTCTGACATGGCAAGTCCTCCTTTATATATCAAAAATGTATAATTATTATAGGCACGGAACAGCCGTATTACAAGCAATTCTAATTTTAAATCAAAGCGCTATCTTCGTTGGCTTCGTCATCAGTCTCCTCGACGTGCTGGTAGCACGCCTACGCCTGTCCTCCCGCAGAGGAGGGTCGCCTCTTCCTTGCCGCCTTGATTTCATCTTTGATTAAAAATTGGAATAAAGGGCATGTTATTCTGTCATTCTAAAGCTATAGGCATTGAATTATCAGTCTCTTTCTCACATTGAGCGGGCAATATGAGATATACTCATTCCGATACTTCATATATTCAAAAAGAAAGTATGTAAATATGAGGATTTCAAGTTGCTATACGTACATTTGCGCTTGCACCTATGAGGCAGCAACTGCGTGGTTCCGCAGAGGCAAGGATTACCGGTTAAAATGTGCTTCTTTGCCCTTAATGGGATGATTATTTTTGTCACCTACTTATCGAGTATACGGCATTTTTACTTTAATCGTAAATTACGAGTAGAAACGAAGCTAATTATGACTTTGTTGGTTCAAACGTAAATCCTTTCTTCCGAAATAATTTAAGACATGCCTCCACTGCCCCAGCATCATACAGGATACCTTTGTTCTTCTCTATCTCTTCAAGTGCTGCATCTATTCCAAGACCGGGACGGTATGGACGGTGCGATTCCATCGCCTCTACCACGTCGGCTAAGCATATAATTTTTGCTTCAAGAAGAATCTTGTCACCTTTTAAGCCTTGAGGATATCCTGAACCATCTAATCTCTCATGATGTTGGAGGACTATCTCTGCAACAGGATAAGGCAATTCCACGTCTTTTAGTATGTCATATCCTGATTGAGAGTGAACTTTTATGAGGTTCATTTCTATGTCGCTTATTTTGCCGGGTTTACTTAGTATCTCGGCAGGTATCGACATCTTTCCTATGTCATGGATGATGCCTGCTATCCTAATATTGTCAATGGTATCTTTTGATAAGCCCATCTCCTGGGCTATGGTACGGGCAAGGTTTGATACCTTCCTCTGGTGACCTGCGGTATAGGGGTCCCGTGTCTCAACCATTAAAGACATAGCCTGAATAGTACCTATTAGGGATTTTCTCAGTTTCTCTGTGGTCTGTTTCAGTTCTTCTTCGGCAAGCTTGCGGGAGGTGATGTCGCGTTCGGTCGTGGCGATTGCCACAGGTTCCCCTTTTTCATCAGCCAGCAAAGTAATGGTCAGCCAAACATCCAGAATACGGCCATCCTTAGTGAGACGTTGAAGTTCAAACGATTTAACGACTTCTCCTTGCTTGATCCTTTGGATAAGGGTCAGTGCCGCTTCACGGTCGGATTCAGCAACAATATCTCTGATGTTTTTTTGCAATGCCTCGGCTTCGGTATAGCCGTAGGTCTCTTCTGCGCCACGGTTCCACGCCAGAATTTTTCCATCAAAATTATGTAATATTACCGCATCGTTAGAATCGCTCACCACTGTTGTCAAGCGGTGCAGATCTTCTAACTTCTCTTTTAAGGCTTTCTCCGCCTTGTTCCATTCGGTTATGTCTGTGAACATGCCGAGAGAATTCTGGAAACGGCCTTCTTCATCCAATAACACTGTTGCAGAATTTATAGTCCAGAGAACAGAACCATCTTTTTTGCGAATCCTGCACTTGTGGCGCCCGGACTGTCCGGTTTTTCTTAGCTCCATCTGCGCTTTATGGTCAGCCAAGTCTTCATCAAACAGGCAGGAGCAGTAAGATTTGTTTATCAGTTCTTCTATTGTATAACCGAGCATCTCTGCCATTTGTGCATTGGCAAAGGTAATAATGGAATCTTCATTAAGCATCAGGATACCTTCATTCGCAGTATCAACTATTCGACGGTATCTTGCCTCGCTTATCTTTAGAAATTGTTCTGCAAGTTTTTGCTCGGTGATGTCACGGATTGTTCCCTGAAAACCTACCACATTGTTTTCTTTATCATACCGGGGTACCGATGTAATGAGCGTATGTATCACTGTGCCGTCTTTTCTGAGCAAATCCACGGGAAATTCTTTGGTAAATCCTTTTTCCGCTATGATATTTATGTGCTTTACGCGTTCTTCCGGTTTTGCATAGAGATCCGAGATATTCACATGCATCAGTTTCTCACGGCTTGAATAGCCAAATAATTCTACTGCAGCATCATTCAGATCGATCCAGCGACCGACCTTTGATGTTATAAAAACACAGTCCCTCGAAGTTCTGAAAAACTGCTTATATTTCTCCTTACTTTGGAAATCTTCACATTGTGCGACTCGCTTACGCAGTTCCGAAAGTTCACCGATTAGTTGCTCTTTGGTTTTGTTCTCATCTTTCACGGTAGACATTGTCTGGTAATTCTGCATCTCTTATTTATTATTGTTCTATTTAATTTTAATTTCAAGCTAAAATCTCCAGGAAAAGCAATGAATGCCAGTAGAAATCTTGTATAATTAGGAAAAAAGGTGATTCGTTTGTTGCAGGAAGTTATAAAAAGGTCCCTTTCTATGAGTTATTTACTTATTTACGACCATCCCCAAAGTCTTAGGATGTCACATCCCCACACTCTAAGTTTGTTTGCGATCAATCGCAATTTTGTTTTCATCCGAACCGCCAGCCGAACGTCACCCAAACCCGGGGGTTGCGATCGGTAGTGTCCGAGGTAGGGGGACCGCCCATGTTGCGCCAAGCCAAGCTTGCATCCGCGTTCCATGTGCCGTCGTTGTACCGCACCCCGACACCATTGCCCCCCAGTTCACGGAAATTCGTGGCTGCCGACCAGGGCGTGTGATTGATCGTCACCCGGCCTGCGTCAATAAATGCATAAGGTGCAAATGTGCCGATCTGGTAGCGAGCCTCGATTTGCGCCAGCCAGCCCTCATCACCGAAACCCTCACCGACCGGATAGGCGCGCACCCCACTGGGGCCGCCCAGACCGAAGTCTTCGGACGAATCCAGATTCTTGTTGGACCACTGTATTGAAACACGACCATATAGAGTCAGGTTGGACAACGGCGTGGCCTGCACACGCGCCACGTCGAGGTTACATTTCAGGAAATCACCATTGGTCTGCGCCGTGACGGCATCGGCCGTCTTCTGCGTGGGATCCAAACCCAGATTGCCCGCGGTGAACACCAGACTGCCGTAGCTGATACCTCCGCCAGCAAGTGTATCGCGATGGTCAAATTGCAGGGTCAGGGGCAGTACATCACTGGTCTTGTTTAATTTTATGCCAACCGCGTCCTGCTTGTCTTCCAGTTGCTTGTGCTGGTATGTGGCGGCCAGGCTGAGATTGGACTGGCGCGAACGAATTAGGGGATAAGACAAGCCCAGCGTGATGATGTCCGCCGTGCCGGTAGCGCCGAGGCTGGTAAATTTATCACCCAGTTCGTAGTAGGTATGGGCATATCCGACATTACCGCGCAGGCCGGAACTGCCGACCGGCAGGCTATAGCTGAGGTTACCCAGCCATTGGCCTATCTGGCTGACGAGGCTCATCAGGGTTAGTTGGTCACCGAATGTGAAGGGACTATCGACGGTGAGGTTGAACCGCAAACGGTATTCACCCGTATAGCGGTTGCCATAATTGTCCATCCCCACATCGCCCCTCCAGGCTGGGGGGCGCGATGTCTCCACCACCAGGTCACCGGCACCTAACTCTTGGCCCGGTCGGATTAGGGGTGCGGTCTTAATACCGGGCTGGTCACCCAGCACCAGTGTGGCGCGTTCCAACGCGGCGGTTTCGATCACCGCACCGGGCTTGAGATTGGTGAGGAAACGACGTGCTGGTACAGCAATTGCTGCATCGCCGGTGGTGGTAATCTGACCATAACGGCCTTCCAGCACGGTCAGGGTGAGCACTCCGTCGGTAAACTTCTGCTCTGGCAGATAGACGCGGGCAAAGGGATAGCCGCTTGTGCGGTAGTGTTCCGAAAGGCGTTGGGCCAGTCCCTGGAGGCTGGCCATGTCGAAGGACTTTCCGGTCACCTCGCCGAGAACGGCCGCCAACTGTTCGGCGGAAAATACCGTGTTGCCCTTGAAGCGAACGCCTTGAAGTGTCACGGTGACGCCGCCGGGCATCAACGACAAGGATGCCGGGGGCTGGATCCGTAAGGGGGTGATCGTCTTCGGCAACTGTGGCGCCATCCGCTCCTGCTGCAGCAACTGGCCGGCGTTGGGTGGGGTTTGGGCGAAGGCTGGTGCGACCGCAAACAGGGCCGCCAAGGCGACCAATAGTATAAAAAGTGAAGATGCGACAGGGTGCAGTATAGTGAAATGCGTATTCATAGCAAAGGAATCCTTATTGTTGATTGATAGGGTTCCCGCCCCGGTTAATGCCGCCATTCACGACTAACACTCGCATGAAGCCATGGTGATCGACTCCGGCCACCTGGGCGCCTGCACCGCCCATACCGCCTGTGTTGCTGGTTTTGCCAGCACCAGCCGTTCCTTGCCCCGGAAGCGACGAAACCTCGACAAAGGTCAGACCGCCGCTAGCGCTTAAGCCATCGGCGCGAACAAAACCGGCGCTGTTTCCCAGGTTAGCGGTGTTGTTTTGTCCGCGGCCGTCCGCACCTCTAGTCAGGGGAGACTCAGGTGAAGAAGACATCAACGGACTCCCCGCTCCCGCGGCAGACGAGCCCGAGATGATTCCCGCCACAGACCGCTGGGTCATGATGATGGCCGGGTTGTCCGTTATGGTCAGCGTACCGTTGCTGGCGGTGATCAGGTAGTTGCTGTTGGCCAGGGCCGAGGCGTTGATGGTATAGTTGCCGACGTTCTCTCCGGCCGTGCGGCTCAGTGCTCCTGAGAGGCTGTCACTGTTGACCAGGCTGCCGGCAGTAACTTGATAGGTAAGCGTCGGATTGGCGTTGCCGTAGATTTTGCTCTTGGCGTCCGCCGTGACCGTGATCGGGCGTGGGTTGATGGTCAGCGTGCCCGTGGAATTGCCGCTGCCCGCCAAGGCATAACCGCTCTTCAATACGTTAATGCCGATATTGCTGTAGGTTCCTGCATTGGTGAAACCGGTTACCGCGCTGCCGTTATACATAAAGCTGTAGTCTGTGTTTGCCGCCCAACCGGCGTAGCTCGAACCGAAGATGCTGCTCGACGACCATAAATCGCTCAATTGATAGGCCGTGCCCTGGTATTGATAACCGGCCAGCGAGGCAAGCGTATAGGTGACGTACGTTGTCGCCGGTACGTTATCATCCGGGTTACTTGTCCCTCCTGCTACCGGGTTTCCATATATCGGAATCGCAATGAATTGCTTCAAGCTCGGCAATGCCCCCGACGTGTCCCATATCGACGCACTCCAGTTGGTTTTCGCGGCGGTGGTCAGGCTGCCGGCGCTTAACCCATAGGAGTTCTTATCTGCCATAGAGGCATCGGTATTGACACTGGTGTTGTAGTACGAGTTCGTCACTACTGCCGAATCCCAGCCCATATTGCCGATCAACCCGCCGACGTTGGCTGCCCCTTCGTACGCTTTGGTTACCGTCCCAGAGACATACGAATTCGTAATGTAGGCAACGCCCTCGAATTCACCGACCAGGCCCCCGGTTCCATCACCGCCCGTTACGTTGACGGTTGAATAGGAATTCGAAACAAGACCATACTTGTTGTTGCCGACCAACCCGCCTACCCGACCACCTGTTGACGATACAACTCCCGATGCGTAGACGTTGGAGATGGATGAGTTTCGATTCTCGCCGTCAACGCCGCCAACGGTGCCTCCGCCGACAACATAGAGGTTCGTAAGCCGGAAATTGGCAATTTGCGGGGTATCGATGGGAGAGCCTTTCCATACATAAGTGCTGCCGTTGGTTGGATCTGAGATGCCGAAAAACCCAACAAACCATTCACCTGGCCTGTTGATATAGAGTTTGTCGATCGTATGACCGAGTCCATCAAACCGTCCGGTAAACACATTGGACAGATTGGTCAGTCCCAACGGAGTGAAACCCTGGCCGCCATTCCAGGTTTGAGTGGCCGTGGCATCAATATCTGCACCAAGTACATAATTTCCGGCTATGGTTCCCCAGTCATCGAAAACACCATTAATCCCCTGAAGCGTACCATCGTTCAAAGAGTCTTCGTTTCCTAAAGCCGTAATGACGGTCCAGGCGGTTTCTTCGCCATCACTGCCGAGCTTCGTGTAGTAATGCTTCCCGGCGCTCAGATTAATGGTTGCGCCGTAACCGATGTATATCCTTGAGGGATTTACAGCGGTGTCTGAATTATTGAGCGCGCCTTGCCCGTAATAAAGTTTCAGCGTCCCTTGCGACGCACTGATGTTGGCATTGATGTTGATGTTGCGCCACGCGCTAAGCTTCAGTGTATTAGCAGTTGTCCAGGTAACGGCATCGTTTACAAAGATGTCGCCGTTGGTGCCGCTTGCGCCGTCTGAGCTTTGGATGATGACGTTGTTGCTGTTTAGATTTGTCCCCAGTTGAGTGCCGGAAATATCGCCGCCTGAAGCCGCGATCGTGTAGTCATGCGGGTCAATCAGCCAGGTTCCCGTTCTGCCGGTCACGGCCGCTGTGGTGACCCGAGCCGTTTCCAATGTGCGCACCTTTGCCGCCGATGTCTCAATAAAACCGCCGTCCCCGCCATGGGGTGCGCTGGCATCGAGGGTGCCGCTGACATTGACAGTGCCGACTTGCATGTCGCCCATCAGCATGATCTGGCCTTTTTCGCCGGTGACCAAGGTGCGCGCTTCGATGATACCGGTGTTGTTGATGACGCTGCCGGCCAGATAGCCCGCAGCCTTGGCGGTGAGATGAATCCGGCCGCCATCGGCTCGGATGGCGCCACCCTGTTCGATCAGCGCGTTGAGCGCGCCTGCTTCCACTTCGAGCTTGACCGGGCCGCCCAGGTCGAGCCGCACTTTCTGCCCGGCGCCCAGCAGTACGTTGCCTTGCGGTGCTGCAATGCTGCCCAGGTTCTCGACACGGGCGGCGATCAGGGCCACCGTGCCGCCAGCGCCGACTTTTATTTCGCCTTCGTTGCGCACGCTTTGTGCGGAGTTGCCGATGAAGCGGTAGTTGCCCGCCATGAAGTCATCTTTGGTGATGTTGAGGGTGGAGGCGACGAGGCCGCCCACATTGACTTGCGCCGTGGGCGAGAACAACACGCCGTTTGGGTTGACCAGGAAGACCTGGCCGTTGGCTTTGAGCGTGCCCTGGATTACCGAGACATCGGCACCCAGGACACGGTTGAGCGCCACGGCGCCAGCCGAGGGCTGGACGAAATTGACCGTGTTGCCCGCACCGATGTTAAAACTCTGCCAGTCGGCTGCCATCCGGTTTGTCGATTGCGTGACCGTCATGGTCTTGCCGGACTGGGCGATTCTGCCACTACCGGCAACGATGTTGCCGCCGGTAGGTAAATCGGCGGCTCCGCTGCCCCCACTGGTTAGTATGACCACCGGTATGATCCGGGTACATGGGTTACATTTTGTTCCAGGTACATAGGTTACACTTTTCTCCGCGTTTTGGGATTTCCGCATTCAACAAT